>ERZ779861.2287-NODE-2287-length-18651-cov-2.821628_pt1 | contig 18651 bp, 15 predicted proteins | sample MGYA00511558_ERZ779861 | MGnify/ENA primary metagenome ERZ779861 (study PRJEB29588, sample SAMEA2163432) | human gut metagenome | biome: human gut; feature: human-associated habitat; material: faeces | place: Denmark | collected 2008/2010 ...
CAATTTACTTCTGTTACCAACAAGAATTGTTTTTCTATTCTCATCTATTATTCTAAACACTCGCTTTGAGTTGTCCATTATAGAAGTATGGTCGGATATACTAACATTTGAAAATGTATATTCACCCATGCTAAATTCGGCTTTATATCTTACAGGATCACCATCACGTTCAGTAAGTCCTAATCTGTTACGAAAAAGACCAAGTTGGTTAATCATTTGGTTTTTGTAATTATCATTAGTAAAACCGTTATGTTCTTTGCATACAAACCGTTTTTTAATTTTGCTTCGGTTAGAGCATACGGAATAATATCAGAAACTGTTAAATCAGATTCATTGTTACAATAAATGCATTTCATCAAATACCTCCAAGCCAATTTTATTATAACAGAATTTATTAATAAAAGCAAAAATAACGCCTTGGAAATGTTCAGTTCCAAGGCGTTTTGGCGGAGATGAAGGGATTTGAACCCTTGCACGCCCAACGGACGCCTACCGGATTTCGAATCCGGACCCTTCAACCTCTTGGGTACATCTCCATATATGTTAACTCGCTTTCGCAAGATTAACGCAAATATTCAGTTGTATTAGAAGTCTCGTTAGAACTTAAGGTAGTGCGGTGATAGACGGATGCCCGAAACCCGCACAGTTAAAGGCTTTTCGGAAGATTGGCTTCCGTTTAGCCAAGAAGTTTTCGAGTGCTGCACCTTCGACCACTCGGACAACTCTCCGTATATGTTAACTCGTTTTCACGAGGTTAACGCTTATTCAGTTTTTATTAGAATTTCTGTTAGAACTGGGGGTGCTTTAAAAGCGAGGTGATGCCCGAAAACCGCACTGCTAAAGGCTTTTCGGCATTTTCTGTTCTCAAATACTTAAAAGTTTTCGAGTTTTTTGGTCATCTTATAAAAAGCAGGCAGCTTTGTGCAAGCTTCAGGTAGTTTTGTCTGAGTGAAAAACCGCATAAAATCAGGCTTTTTGTGCCTCAAAGCCTTGCCCTGCCTGCGTTTTTGAAAAGTGGGTTCAAATCGGCATTTTTGCCGATTTTGGGGAGAAAACAGGGAAGACAGGGGAGAAAAAACAGAAGAAGGCAATACAAAAATATATACACCGCAGAGCAGAGCTTCAAACCGACAAAATCTATGTTCGAGGTGTATCAAATGAAAAATTTACCGATTGATTGGAACAGTGTTCCCGATGTGATGAACAAAGACCAGTTTTACCGACTTTGTCATATCAGCAAATCAACAGCCTTACATCTGCTCAAAAGCGGTAAAGTGCCTTGTGAGTGGTCGGGCAAGAAAACACGCTGCTACAAAATCAAAAAAGAAGATGTGAAAGCCTATCTTGAAGAGCGAGCCGTTTTCCCGGAGCTCTACTCTGCACCGAGGGGATGGTATGGCAGTCATTATGTAGCAAGGCTGTCGGCTGAATTGCCCGAAGAAGTACTCCGCCAAATGCACGACTACTACACCGGACTTCTGAAAAAGTATAAAGATGTGGTGACAGTGCAGGAGGTTGTTGCCCTGACGGGTTATAGCAAAACCACAATCAATAACTGGTGCAATAAAGGATTGCTGAAATCTTTCCGTAAAGGGCAAATATATTACATACCAAAAGTCTTTATTGCAGAGTTTTTGTGTTCACTGCTCTTTCGCTCCATCACCCGAAAGAGCCTGTGGCACGTCCAAACTCTGAATGATTTTCAAAGGAAATTGAAGAAGAAAAACTAATGTGCGATTGTAATTTTCGCACACTCGCACCTGTCTATCGGTTTTGCTAAACTGTAATCGAAAGGCAGGTGCATTTTTATGCCACGATTTATCGAAGAATTTTACTACGGCAACATCGATCCACAGGCACGCAGCACAAAACAAAACAAGACGGTGCAGAAGAAGATGGAAATCTTAATGAAAAACGAAGAACTGCTGACAAATGCTCTAACCGACGAGCCGAAGAAATGGTTTCTCGACTACACAAATGATTGGAGTATCGTCAACGGCGAATCTAACCTCGATAGTTTTATTATGGGCTTTCGTCTCGGTGCAAACTTCACCTACGATGCGTTTATATCAACCAAAACACCATTTGAAGATTTCATAAATGAATAAGGAGGATTGACAATGAAATCAATATTTGAGCAAAGCGGCGGCACTTACACGATGCAGGGCGACTACTGTCTGCCTGATCTTACCTTACCACCCGAAGAAGAGCGCCCTATCGGCGTATGGGGACAGCGTAGACTTAATTACCTCAAGCACCACCGCAAAGTCTTGTATTATAACTTGCTAACTTCCGGCAAGCTCCATTCCCACCTCGCAGATGTCGAAGTGCAGGCACAAGAACTCTTTTCTCGGCTCGTAAAAGAACACGCCGAAAAAGAAGGTATAACCGAACTACTCAAATCCACCGACCAAATGAAGTGGGTGCAGCGAATGAATAATATACGTATCAGAGTAACAGAAATTGTGAATGCAGATGTGGTGTTCAAATGAGAAAACGAAAATACTACCTTCGCCTGACCGATGCAGAATACCGATTCATTTTCCAATGTTTGCTTGAGTACCGAAATAAACTAATCTCTCAAGGCAAGTACACCGATGGTGTCGATGAACTCATAATCAAATACGCAAAATGATAACAGGCACGGGAGTCAAGCTCTCGTGCCTGTTGTTTATATATCCACAAAACGAAAGCGTGTTATCGCTATTTGGGCAAAAAAACAGCTTAATTTTATTGTTTATATTGACTTATTATAACAAATGCTATATAATGATAATTAAGAAAATGGGGGTGCTGTAATGTTTTCAGAACAGGTAAAACACGTTCGTAAGATTCTTAATTATAGTCAAGATAAGTTAGCGCAAACATTAGGTGTGAGCTTTGCAACAATAAACCGATGGGAAAACTCTAAAAACACACCAAGTAAACTAGCGCAAAAATCGTTTTACGATTTTTGCGAAAGTAATTTTATAGATGTGGAAGAACTTAAAAAGCTCTGACATTTCATAATACATTAAATATAATTAGGAGGTATTTATATGGCCAGAGCGGATTTATTATGCGAATTAATAAAATCAGGACTTACAAAAGACGATGTTTCTTTTAGAAAAGCTGCAGAAGCAATTTGTGCCGAAGAAAGATCGAAGCAGCATGAAATATTAGCAAACAAAATCAGCGAATTATTAAACAATAAACAATATCAAAACAATTTAAATACTCGAAATTCTCCTCAAATTATAAATTCTTCAAATAATATTACTAATCAACTTTTTCATGAGAAGGTACCTAATAAGCGTCTAGATCAACTTTTGTTGCCTGAAAATGTGTATAATTCTTGCCGTGATTTAATTGAGGAACAAACCCGAACTGATTTGCTTCGTTCATACGGCCTTGAGCCTAGAAATAAAGTATTATTAATTGGACCTCCAGGCAACGGTAAAACTTCGGTTGCAGAAGGAATTGCAGAAGCACTTATGGTTCCTCTATTAACCGTTAGGTACGAGAGTATAATTGGAGCTTATCTAGGTGAAACAGCATCCAGACTTTCAAAACTTTTCGAATATGCTAAAACAAGACAATGTGTGTTGTTTTTTGACGAATTTGATACAATAGGAAAAGAACGAGGAGATCAACAGGAAACAGGCGAAATTAAGAGAGTGGTTAGTTCTTTGCTACTACAAATTGATGCTTTGCCTAGTTATGTAGTAACTATTGCCGCAACAAACCATGATGCCTTGCTTGATAAAGCAGTATGGAGAAGATTCCAATTAAAACTTGAACTTCCCAAACCCACTCGTGGAAATCTTGAGCATTGGTTTTCTTCATTTGAGAAAAAAATGAACTTTTCTTTCGGTTTAGAACCTAGCACTCTTGCAAAAAAGTTGTATGGCAAGAGTTACGCTGAAGCTGAAGAGTTTGCTTTATCAGTTTATAGAAAATTCATTTTAAGATCGCCTACAGTCAAATCCAAAACAATAACAAACGAACAACTAAAGCTTTTCGGATATCAAACCGAAGAAAAGTAAGGAGGTGTAAAAATGCCTGAAAGGCCATTAGTACTATTTGCGCAACCAGCTACAGCAGATAAAGAAAGAAAGCACGGTGGTTCGCCTAAATTTTATAGACCTACATTTGATCGACAAAAAGCTCGAATCTCCCCTCAGTTTGCTGTTCTACAACGAGCTTTTGAAAGCGGCAATGTTAGAATGACAACAACTGCAACTGCAGTTGAGCCGGAATACACGCTTGTATTCGAAACAGTTGGTGATCCAAGCGGATTTTACACGGCCGTGAACACACTTAAAACTCGATATCCTAATGTAGAATGGATCATGGAATTATCTAACACCTGTCCTAATGACGATGATTTCTATGCGCTTGATAGCAAAGGGAATCGTGATGATAATAAACAATTATCAACAAAAGTTTTTTGCGTATTAACAAACCAACAGGCGTTAGCGCAAATTCTTTCTCTTTGGAACAATTATAATTCAAATGAACAATTTCAGTTTGAAACAGGCTTAACGGGATTCAAACATCTATTCTCAACGTTAAAGGATGTCCACCAATGGGGAATACAAGAAAGAATTGAGGATACGGGCCTGTTGGAAGAATGGAAAGAAGAATTACAAGACAACCAAAACAACACTGTGAGAACTCAAATTGAGTTATTCTATCGTACAGCTGAACAGAAAAGGAACTCAGCGGAACAACGAATTACCAATTTAATCTCTTCCGTGGGAGGTACTGTAATCAGTCGTTCTCTTATCCCTGAAATTCAATATCATGCCCTTTTGGCGGAAATACCAAGAGCATATGCACAAAGAATTCTTGATAGAGAAGAAGTAGAGTTGGTTCTTGCTAATGAAATAATGTTTATGAAAGGAACTGGTCAAACAATTATGGTGGGGCTGTCCGAAGAAACAGACGAGTTCGTATCTCTATCGGCACCTACCAGAATTTTTAACGAACCTATTGTTGCTTTATTTGACGGAATGCCACAAGAGAATCATCCTTTGTTAAGTAACCTCCTTTTAGTGGATGACCCAGATTCTTTAAGTAGCAATTATCCAGTAGACGAACGTATCCACGGCACATCGATGGCTTCGTTAATTTTACGTGGTCAAACTATGAATTCAATAAAAGAGGATATTCATAGAATTTATGTGCGCCCCATCATGAAATCTCAAAAGGACTGGCGAGATATAGTAGAAGAATTTATACCTGATGATTTCTTGCTTGTAGATAAAATACATGAATGTGTTCGACGTCTTTTTGAACCAGTTGCTGGAAAAGTTGCTCCTTCGGTTCGTGTAATTAACTTGTCGATTGGAATATCCTATCGTGAATATTACAATCTGATAAGTCCGTTGGCCAGATTGCTAGATTGGTTAAGCTATAAATACCGCGTACTTTTTGTTGTTAGTGCAGGAAATCATTCAAATGACATAGGATTAGGAATGGACTTTTCAACATATGCCGCTTTGCCTAACGATGAAAAGAATAAGTTCGTTTATAATTACATTTCTGATAATTTGAGATTGTTACGACCTTTATCTCCTGCTGAGAGCATGAACTCATTAACAATAGGATCCGTTTTTTCTGATAATAACGATGGCGTTCCTTTCCCCAATATGACTAGCATTTGCACCGACGGTGTTCCATCATTGTACGGTTCCTATGGACGAGGAATTAACAGCGCTGTAAAACCAGATATTTTATATCCGGGTGGTAGAAGTTTTATCAGAGATGATGTAACAAAAAGAGAAAATGCAAAATGGGTAGTTTCCAACACCAGAAAACCCGGCATCCAATCGGCGTATCCCAGTTTATCTAGACAGGGATTAGGAACGACTGGGTACACATTTGGAACAAGCAATTCTGCTGCATTGATTTCGAATAAAGCGGCGGAGTGTTATGATGTCTTAAATGATGTGTTTATTTCTGCAACTGGCGAAAATGTTCCCTATGATTATGCAGCGGTTATGCTTAAAGCAATGCTTGCACACGGAGCATCTTGGTCAGAACTAAAAGATGATTGCATAAACTATTTGAGTTTATCTGGTAGACAGACGAAAAATGATATTCATAAAATTTTGGGTTATGGCATTGCTGATGTTGAAAAGGTAAAAGAATGCACTAAGAATCAAATCACATTGATTGGATATGGAGATATTATGCAAAATCAAGCTTTCGTCTATTCCATTCCTTTACCTTTTAATTTCCATACCCAAAAATACAAACGCAAACTTACTGTTACGCTGGCATATTTTTCTCCTATTCATCCGTCGTCAATCAAATACCGAGAAAAACAAGTATGGTTTACTTTAGACAATGGTCAAAATATTGCAGGAACACGTGTAGAATATGACTATAATGCAGTTCAAAGGGGAACACTGCAGCACGAAATCTTCGAAACAGAAAGCATTCAAGTTTGGGATGAAAACGAATCACTAACAATTAAAGTGAATTGTCGAGGCGATGCTTCTGATTCAGATGCTGATGTCTTAATTCCATACGCTTTATTCGCTACTTTTGAAATAGCTCCGGAATATGATATTGATGTTTATCAAACCGTGGTAGATAAAGTGCGAACAAGAGATATTATTACCCCAAATGCAGAATAACAAAAAGAGTCAATGGCATACAGCTTTTGACTCTTTTGCTTGTTTAATGAAAAAATACTGTTTTTTACATATGATAAAATGTTAGCTCGTTCAAAGAGAGCAACCATTTCATTGTATGTTTTTATTCTTTTGCCTCGATCTTTAGTTTAACTTCGTCGAATTTCTTTTTGCGATTTTTTTGCTCTAAGCGCATAAAGGCTAACAAGCACATTTGGTAGGTCTCATCATACCAATGCTCTAATTCCTCAGCATCCATTTCTGCAACAACCTTTTTGTGGTACCTTTTATCTGTAGGATCCACGTTGTTATGTCTAATATTGAGGTTATTAAACGCATAAAATAAATCGCTTTTAAAGGAATTATCAATTTGGCTCAATGCTTTTTCCTGTGGTTCCAGTTGGTTGGCTAAAACTATCAAAGTCGCTTTCTTAGCTTCTATATCACGCTTCATCGAGTGATGATGGTAAGCAAGAATCTTGTGTGATACATTTTCGGGAATCTGTTTTAATTCCGATACTGCTAAAGCCACATTGTCACGAGGAACAAAAATAGTTAATCCATCTTCGCTGCTTTGAACATAATTAAGCGCATCAATTACTTTGTTGATATGTTGAAGGTAGAAATGCTTATTTAATTGTCCGAAGAAGAACCGATCTTCAAAATGAAGAACAAAGTTATAGATATACTCGCAAAAAGAGACAAGATAATCTATATCAAAGTCTTGCGGCTGTTCAACAAAACGAAACCCATACTCCTCGTCAAACTCATCCAAATCAAGACAAGTTCCACGAAAATAGAACCCCTCAAAATTCAAGGAAATAAGATCAGCCAAAGACTTTCCGTCACACTCGTCTTTTCCGTAAAAAAGGTCGAACAGTTTTGAGTATTCTTTTTTGGGATTTACCTTTGCTGAATTAAGAGCTTGCGCAAAAGTTCTTCGCATATTTTCACCTCATTCCACAGTGGCTTGTCCGTTCATTAGTGATGGCATAGAAAAATCATCAATTTTTACGTTCTTTGCTGCTTCTTGTGTGGCATTTAAAATATCCTTGTAAACATCCTCGATGGTTTTTATATATTCATCCATAATGTTTTTAGGTGGGATTGCTATATATGTGTTTTCTACAGTTCCTTTATTTATATGTGGTTGTTGAGCACCAGTACGTAAACTCATATAAAGAGGAATCTTTGACACGATAAAAGGGTATAAAAAGGCTGTTTTAAAATTAGAATTAGGAATAACTGCCACGACCGATTGGTTAAAGCAGGCATCAATTTTAAGTATAGATGCTCTAATATATCGGGTAATCGAAATTAGTACAGACCCTTTGGGGGCAAATGAGGTAGCTGAGTTCTTCATACCTAATTCTGTTATACTCTTCTCTGATTTTGATATTGGGAAATATGCGATTTCTCCCGAATTTAACCAAGGAATAGTTCCGTTCCAATATTCACTCTTTGATGTATCTGGTGTTCCGCCTAATAAAACATCACAAACATTAGAAAGTTTTTTTACTTCCCATCCGTCGGGGATCTCAACTCCAACTTCTGGGCTGAAACGCATTATTCCGCCAGAGGATTTATAGGGCCTATTATCTTTGTCGATATTTGGGAATTCATATTGACAGAACCAATAATCAAATACAGTATTTACTGCATCAGCACAGATAGCATCAAAATTAAATAAAACATTTGCATTTCCTCTGTATGATGTCAGAATAGCGTTGTATTCATCAAAAGTATATTCGTTTTCGTGCATCGGCACATCGAAATATTCTCCCGCTTTAAAAGAAAAATTACTATCAGAGATATCCTCAAAGGAAACGGATGCGCTAAATCCATTAGATACTTTCTGTTCCTTATATGTAGATAAGATTTTTGTTACGTCAGTTTCGGAGAGAGCAGTACGTTGATAACTACCGTCCTTATATTTTTTCCCTAATCTGGAAGCATCGATCAATATAACTTTGTTATTATCTGGTACACTATTTTCGATAAATAAAACAGAAACACTCGTGGTCGTAGTCGCAAAAATATTCGAAGGCATAGTAATAACGCCTCTAATCATTTTGTGTTGTGTTAAATATTCACGGAGAGTATATGCTATTTTGTTTGTCCTTTTATTTGCTGTTAAAAATCCAGTAGGAACAACGATAGCAGCTTTCGCTTTTTCACTAAGTGAATATATAATGTGCTGTAAAAACATTAAATAAATAGCCATACTATCTTTGTCTTGATTGGGAATGTTAGGCACACCAGCCCAGAAACGCTTTTTATAATTTTCTCCTGCTAATGTATCACGGGTATCGGAGAAATCCACATTGAAAGGCGGGTTGCTGACGATATAATCAAAAGTCGCTAATCCATCTCCTTTTCTGTTCTTATGGAATGGATTTAACAGAGTATCTCCGTGAACAATGTTCGGCAGAGAGTGAACCAAGTTATTAAGAATCAGATTCAGACGCAAGAACTCATTTGATTTTTGGGAAATATCCTGCGTGTAGATGGTACAGTTCTTTTCGCCAATTTCGTGAGCAAGAGCCAAAACAAGTGTACCGGAACCAGCAGCAGGGTCATAAACGGTAACGTTGGTAGCACCGTCAGGAACCATTATCTTCGCAATGATGCTCGCAATTGAATGAGGGGTATAGTACTCTGCATACTTACCGAAATCCTTATTATAGTCTTTGATGAGATACTCAAAGATTTGAGCAAAGAAGTCGTACTTCTGCTCGAAAACGCTTTCAAAACTGCAGTTTGCAATCTTATCGATTATTGCACTGCAGAAACCATCCTTTTCCTCAACTTCAATAACGTGCTGAGAAATGCCGTTAAACAGGCTCATTTTAGACTGCCCACCGGTTCTGATAGAGAAGATATCAATATTAAATGCAGCGATATCCTTTAACGCTTCGTCAAAAAGGGTATGGAAATTCTCTTCATTCTTATGATTAAACAAATAAGAAATGAAGTGTGTCTTTTTGAGCTTTGCAGTATCGGGCTCGAAGTTCAGCAAAAACAACTCATAATCATCGTCGCTCATTTTAGAGAGCTTTTCTTCAACTTCAGCCGAAGAAAGTTTTGCCAATGATTTATCCGCTTTCTTTGCTTCAAACAGGAACTTATCATTGAGGAATTTATACAGAAATACTTCCGTGATGATTTTGTATTCACTGGAAGCGTTTCCCAAACCTTTATTGGCACAAACCGCTTTAAGGTTATCGATCATCTGTTTTGTTTGTAAGGTTATATTCGTATCCATTTATGATGCAAAGTTCCTTTCGGTAAAGTATTCATTTGAAATACATACACCCACATACTTAACCTGATAAGCGGTGTATTTCAAATCGTGCTTTTCAAACTCTTTCTTTATCATCGGGAACATACCCTGCATAAAGTAAGGCTCGTTATCAAGCAGATGGCTGTTTGCAATAATTTGTGCATCAACACTATGCTTCAGGCTAAGAAGAATTTGGTTGATGACAACATCGCCCGCAATAGGCGGAGGGGTTTCACGAAGACGTTTATGGGTTCTCATAAACTTTACGTCACCTTCATACTTAGCAGCGAGCATACTATCGGCGTGATTTTTACGTTCGGCTTCCTTTCTGATGCGATCAAGCTCGGTCATATCTGCCTTCATTTCATTTGCCGTCAGTTCTTCAATGTTCTTCTTTGCGAGCAAACGCTGAAGCTCCTCAAGCAATGTAATATATTCAGGATCTTTAGGATCGAGTGTATTTTGAACTGCTCTGCGAGTGCGTTCGAGGGTTTCACGGAATTTATCAGCAATAATCAATTCGTTTTCAGAAACCTTTTTGAAACGGAATTCAATCTGATCCAAGGCGAGGTTTAAGATTGCGCTCATATCTTGCGCTTCTTCCAAAACCTGCTTTTGATTCATAATGTTGATGCGATTGCAAACCTCATTATAAAGTGCGGAAACTTTATCGAGATCAAATTTGCCACTGATATCGTCATAGCCGAATAACTTGGCAATATTAAACAACTCTTTATACAATTCCAAAGCGTGACGAACGTCAAGAAGTTCTTTCTTATCGTCAATAGCCGAGATCTGCTGAGAGAAGATTTCGGCATTATTTGTATCGAATAAGAAAAGTTTTTCTTTGATGGTTTCCAAGTCCTTGGCAATATCCTCTTTGGACTTAAAGATATTATCGTACTGCTTAAAGGCATCGCCAAGCTCTGCCTGCAATTCGTCAAAATATGCTTTATTCGTTTTATCAAACTCTGCACGAATGTCGGCAAAATCTACTACATAGCCGTAACGATAACCCTTGTATGGACGATTAACTCTCGTTAATGCCTGCAACAAGTTGTGGTCCTTGATAACACGACCGAGATACAGTTTTTTAAGTCTTGGTGCATCAAAACCAGTAAGAAGCATATTGTAAACGATAAGAAAATCTATAGTGCCTTTCTTAAATGCGGTTACATAGCCTTGGCGAGTTTCTTTGTCATCTACATCGTGGAGAATCAACGCAGAAGAAAAACCGGTGTTTTGCATTTTCTCAAACACAACTTTTGCTTGATCGGAGGAATCGCAAACGATCATTCCGCCGATAGTATCGTCGTTAATAGCAATGCGTGATTTGCGGAAATCGTCGGTAATGTAATCTACAAGCGGAGTGACATACGCAGGGTGAGCGTACATATCATTCTTTTGCAGAGAACCCTTCAGCATCTCAATATTTTCGAGCGCTTCCTGCATTCTCTTTCGATAAGTGGTAGAGATACCCTCACGAATAAGCTTCAAAGTATAACCGTCTGCGATAGAACGATTATAGTAATACTTGTGAATGTAATTACCAAATACAGCTTTGGAATCATATTTACTGCCAGAAACAGGTCTGCCATCATCGTCATAAATAGTGCCGATCAAAGGTGTTCCTGTAAGCGCAATCATTACAGCCTCTCTATCCGAAGATAAGAGGTTAGCAAGGAAAGAACCTGTGGGTTTATAACTGCGGTGAGCTTCGTCGAGAAAATAAATGCGCTGAACATTTACGGCATAGTCTGATTTTTTGACGATGGATTCCTTTGAAAACTTTTGAATGTTGACTACCGTAATAGTTGCTTTACCGGTATTGTTGGAGGTGCCGGTAGTTTGAATGTTTTTGACGAAATCCTCTTTGAAGTTGATTTCTTCAACCTCAAGGCCACGTGCACGGAATTCGTTGGCAGCTTGAGTCAACAGATCCAAACGATCAACGACAAAATAGAACTTCGCAATGCTTCCACGCTTTTGGAAATAGTCCGTCAAGTAACGAACGTTATAATAAGAAAGTGCTGTTTTACCACTGCCTTGAGTGTGCCAAATAATACCGTTTTTAACGCCTTGATCCAGTTTGCTCTCAATGGCTTTCGTCGCAAAGAACTGAGGATAGCGCATCAAGTGTTTTTCAAGGTGCGTGATTCCGTTTTCATCTGTTTTTTCTACATAAGCAATCGCATACTTCAAGAACGTCAAAATGCGCTCAAAAGAGAACAGCGAGGTTATGATGCTATTGGTGGGTGTATCAATAGCACGGTTGGTAATGTATTCGGGAGTATGTTTGATAGATACTAAGTTATTATCTTTAAGAATGAAGTTTTCTTTATCTCCATCCGCTTCGGGAACGGAAGAAATCAGTTTAGGATCTTCTTCACGGAAATGGCTGAAGAAGAGTTTTTTATAACTACTTGTCGCATAGAAAGCTCCCTCCAATGGAACAACTTCGTTATCGTCATACGGACTGTTGTTGGAGAAAACCATAATCTGGGTTAAGTTAATAAAACGACGAAACTTCTTATTCTGAACACGAGCGTTCATTCTATCGTACTCAGCCTTAATACCGTTTTTATTATTAGGTTTCTTAACCTCAACGAAAGCAAGAGGAATACCGTTTATAAGCGGAATAATGTCAGGACGAAACTCGTCGGAACCATTCTTATAGGCAAGCTCCGTCACAACATTAAAACTATTCTTTGTTCTGGAAAAGTCTTCAAAGTCAATAAGTTTAATCCCTTTATATCCATTCAGCAAAATGGCATAGAAAGCCCTACCAATATCCTCATTGTCGAGAACCAACTTGAGTTCGTTAACGAGCTTTTGAGTATCGGCATGGGTATATTCAACACCGTTAATTTTATTTATTGCGGTGCAAAGAAGATCAATAAAGATATTTGTATCTTCATCGATCAAATCCTTACCTGTGTAATTTTTGAGAGATAAATACTCGTATCCTAAACGAGTAAAATGCACCAATGCAGGTATCTTAACACGTGAGTTTTCATTATGTAGCATTGTGCAACCTCCTTATTTCATATATTTGCTGTTTTATCCACAGTTCTACAATTTTCGCACAAAGGAGTGCAAATGGTTGTAGCTTAAGGATAAAGATATTTTTCGGGATAAAAAATTAATATTCTTGCGATTTAAACTAAAACTTCCCATTTGCCGTAGCGTTTTCCACTTTCACGGCGGATATAGTTTTTATCTTGCAGCGATTTCATAATTCGCTTAATGGTTGCAATGGATTTTCCGGTTGTTTCAACAAGTTCTTGCTGTTTCATCATAGGGTTCTTTGCAACTAATTCCAAAACTGCAAGTTCTTCTAAAGTACAGTCTAAAGTATCAAATTGATACTTTGAAACTTTAGGATTGATACTTTGGGAAGCGTTTTCATCCACATAATCAATGTGCATATAGCGATTTTTTAATTCGTAATTTGTACCGAGCAGGAGGTTTGAGAAAAACAATTCCAAAAACTTTGTAGTGGAATGAATACCTTTTTGCAAATCATTATAGTTTGCTCGAACCAATGCGTTACGGAAATACCAAGAGTTTTCACGGAATGCATCGTTATTGACACGGAACCCAAAGGTTTTCATATATTTAATCATAAACACGGCAGTAGCTCTTGTGTTACCCTCACCGAAAGGGTGAATCTGCCAAATATCCGATGCAAATTTTGCAAGGTGTTTCACCGATGCTTCAACCGACAGCCCCTCATAGGAAAACTGCTTTTCAGTGGCAAAATCATAATCCAAAGTCTCTTTTATGCTGTTAAAATCAGCGTAGATAACCGTTTCACCGTTCAGAATCCATTCCTTTTTGGAAATGTTATATTGACGGATTTGTCCGGCGTGGTCAAATACGCCCTCGAACAATCTGCGGTGAATGGTAATCCACTCGGCAGGAGAAAACTGAAACGCTTTTTCGCCTAAAAGCTTGGTTATTCTTGCAGATACGATATCTGCTTCTTTGGTGTTGTCCTCAACTTCGGTGCGGGTGGTTCTCTGTTCGTAATAGCTGTGAATACGCTTTTGGACTTCATCAATGGTGATTTTGCCCTCGATGTGATCTTTTGCAGTGTCTAGCAAATATTCGGAGGTTTTCAACCCGTCAACTGCCTGCAATCCGATAGCAGTTTGCCAAGCTTCACTTTTTTCGGCTCTTTCAGGCTCGCCCTGCCTCATATATTCTTCAAGCTCAAATTGCCAATTCTTGTCGGGCATATTTGCACCTCATTTCCTATAATTCTTCAGTCTTAAAGGTCGTATAACCCTCGTAATGTAACTGTGGCCGATGCCTTTCATATAGACTTCACGGCTGTTTATTTCGTTTGTAAGCGCATCTTTCAGCAACACTTTGATTTTCACATCTTTAATCGGGCTACGCTCCATTGCACTCAGTCGACTTTTAATTCTTCAGGTATATCTGCGCAATCGACATCCCAAATTATTTTTGATATTTCATATAATAATTTACAACGCTCGTCCATGTTTGACGGAGTAAATATATCATTGTATGATTTGAATTCGACATTTTTATATGCCTTAAGCGCCTTATTCATTTTATCAAAATCCACATTAGAATTGTAAAAATCCTGATGCAATGAGTGTCCCCACATAGGAGCATGAGAATATGTGGCTAATTTGTCTTTATATTCTTCATTTCCGGAACTTAGATTGTCCTTTCCTTTTAAAAGAATCAACCCACCAATGTTATTTCTTCTATCTTGGAAATCTTCCTCAGATTCAAAGAGTTTAATATTACTTTCGTTGTTAGAGAAAATATGTTCAATATGATATCCGTTTGTTGCATGCTTAGTCGTCATATAAACAACATCATTTTCTGGGGTTACATTGCATTTTGAACATAAATAATCTTCAACTCGAGCAAATATGTAATAAAAGTATTTTTGAGTGTTGTAGCTTAATCTTTTGAAATTGCTGTAATCTAACAAACTGACAGATGCAGTTTTATCAATTCCTTTTAATTCTCTGATTTCATTTAATATAACTTCATCAAATATTTTCCTGTAATTTTCTATTTTAGCATTTCTTAAGTTGTACGAAATTGTATGAACTATACCTTGAAATCTTTCGCTTCCATAAATATCGTTCAATCTTAATAACATATATAATCTTTCAAGTTCTTTAAATATCAATATTATTTTTTCAAATTCGAGGGGATCGTTTATTTTACAAGCTGCAAGCGATAATTGATAGTGGCTATTTAAATTAAAAATGTTTTCACAATACTTTTTATGCTTGTTTGCACTGTTTGAAATGGTTTTATAAAGATTGGTATAGTAGGATAAATCATTATCAATAAACGATTTGACATTTTTGATTCTACCACTGTCCTGTTTTCTAAACCCAAGATTTTGAGATTCTTCATTTTCATCAAAAAGGAATCTGTGATATTCTTTATTTACTCTTGTTTCTTTGGATGTGTTTCTTGTAGGATTTACAAAATATCGTGCTTTAATCAGAGCTACAAAGAATTCGTCTTCTTTTTCTCTAACATTTAAAATACTGTTATCCCATTTATCAGAATAAGATTGGGAATCATCCTTAGAAAGTACACCTACCATCTTACCTTTGAGAATTTCAAATGGCTTTAAAGATTCACCACGGTCATTTATTACTTCAAATATCATAGGTGTGTCTTCTTGGCGTTCAATTTCTAAATCAACTATTACAAGTTTATTTAATACAAAGTAAATGAATGCAGTAAATTTATGCTCATCCATTTGTTTGTTATCGATATAATCAGAAATATCAGTAAAACGGTCAATTAGATTCTTTTCGGTCTGACTTTGATATTCTCCGGCAATAGGAATATCCTTTACAATACAATCCATTGCCCTTTTTCTTTTTTCGTTATCAAGATAATAAATCTCATTTTCAAAAAAGTCAGTACCAAAAATACAGTTCTCTAATATCGTTTTGTAGTTTTTATTTGTGGATGTTTTATACAATTTAGCATATAGCAAAACAATGGTAGAAAGTCTTTGTTGTCCATCAACAATAAAACATTTATCGTTTTCCTTGCTTGTCATCATGACATTAAGATAATACCAGCTAAAACTTTCAAGAACCTGTTTCGATAATTCTGATTCTTTATGAATACAATATGATTGCTCAAAAGCATCAAAAATATCATTCAACAATACTTCAACTGTTTCTTTTGACCAAACATATTCACGTTGATAAAAGTCAATATAATACGTTCTTTGATTTAAACAACTTCTTATAGTTTGTCTATTAGGATTTATGTCTGTCATAATAATACCTCTTTTATAATTCTTCAGTCTTAAATGTCGTATATCCCTCGTAGTAGTAGCTGTGGTCAATGCCTTTCATATAGACCTCACGGCTATTGATGTCATCGGTCAAAGCGTTTTTGAGGATATGTTTGATTTCAATATCTTTAATCGGACTACGCTCCATAGCAAGAAGATAGTCCTCTTTATCTACACGGCTCCAATCAACAACCTTGCCGAGCTCTTTTTTGAAAATCAGATCAAGCCAAATGCGAGTGCTGCGCCCGTTTCCTTCTCTGAAAGGGTGGGCGATATTCATTTCTACATATTTTTCTACAATCTCATCAAAAGTGGACTGCGGCATTTTATCAATATTTTCGAGTGCCGCCTCCAAATACATAAGCGGTGCAAAGCGGAAGTTGCCTTTTGCAAGATTGACCGTTCTAACTTTGCCTGCAAAATCGTAAATCTCATCAAAAAGATATTTATGAATGGCTTTCAGGGAAGAAAAAGTCCCTGCCTCTAATGTATCAAGTATGCCGTTTTCAAAAAGCTTCAATGCTTTTTTCTTGCTGATGCGTTCTTCCGCCTCAGCAAGTTCGGGCGAAGATGTAATCCCTAATTTATTTTCAAGCGCCATAACGCACCTCCAAAATCAACTTATTTATCAGCTGCAACGCCAGATTTCATCCAAGCATCCACTTCGCTGATTTTGAATTTCCACAGTCTGCCTATCTTTGCGGCGGGCATATTGCGACGTTCAATCCAGTCAAGAACGGTATCACGGCTAACGCCTAAATATTCCATTATTTCTTTCATCGAGTACCAGCGTTCAAGGTTGTTATCCATAATGAAATCCTCCGATTACACAAAAATACAATTATACAGTATATATTATACCGCTATTGCGATCAAAAATCAAGGATTAATATGGGTTTGTTCAGAGTTTTATAGGAAATCTCATAATTGGATTTTGTGTATTTACAAGAATAAGGCAGAGAGCAACAACTCTCTGCCTTATTTTAATGCCCCCTGCTTCTTACAAAAGACGGAACGAAGCGAGGATGGTTTATTCGATTGTAATCTTTGTTGTACTCTGCAAAAAGAGATTTGAGCTGAACGATATGCACATTGTCATAAATTTGGTTCAGTTTCCAAAACTTATCCGGCACACGGTTGACGGTGCATAGGAAATACTCGTTTTGGTAGAACGGATGGTCTGCTGTTGAGGCTTTTTCAATCTTATTCCAAAGCGTAATATCCAACCCATTACCGAAAATCGTATCGAAATAAGCATAGGTATTTCTTTTTCCTTTATAGGCAAAGTCAAAGGTTATATCTCCAAGTTTTACAGCTCGGTTTGCTTCGTTTTCTGTGTTAATATACTCGATTGAAATAGAATTGATGTTATTCTTCAGCCAGTAATAACACATATCCTTGTAGAAATTAGAAAGCACAACATCGTTAAAATACTGCGTGAATTTACTATAAACCTCTTCACAGAAACTGCCGTCGCCATTTGGTACAGCGGTGAGAAGTGTTTTGTACCACAGGGTTAAATAGCTATTTGCCGGGTAGTATTTCGTATGCCCGTTTTTGACGTGAACTTTACGAACCAATCCATACTCACACAAGGCTTTTATGTATTTGTCACATTTGTTTTTCGGGTAACAAGAAAACCTTGCAAGCTCGCTGATTCTGTTTTGACCGTTTGCCATACCATAAAGCAGAGTGTTATAGCTTTCAGGTGTGCGAAAACTTTCACGCATCCACTCGACTACCAGCCGGTAAAACAAAGAATTTGTATTCAGCATTGCCTTCAAATTTTCTTCAAAGCTTAGCTCTGTACTGTAAAGAGACAAGAGAGCTGGAATACCCGAAGTAAGGCAGAAAATGCTTACGGCATCTTTATCGCTTACAGATAATAGTTCAGAGATTTCCTGCGTGGAAAGAGACTCAGCAATAAGTTCCTGATATGGAACACCGATATTATCCCACGGTCTGCCCATTAAAATAATTGCTGTATCAGGATTGTTTTCTAAAAATAAGGTCAGTTCCAAATAGAATTCATCTTTATCATTTCGCTCCGGCACAAGGACATGACGGATCCACACCGGTTTTCCCATATCCGACAATTCCCGCGCCATAGCAAGGATATTGTCGTTTGGCTGACCGGTCAGTTCCAGATGACCTTCCGGATCAATATGCTTGATATCCAGTAAAATCAAATCTGTATACTGCATCAGTTCTTTCCATTTGGAATAAAAAGGTTCTTTTGTAGTAAATGGATTTCCACTGGTATCCAGGGTGGTGTGAATTCCCCTTTCCTTCGCCTTGCGGAACAGTTCTGTCACAAAATCAATCTGAAGCAGCGGTTCTCCCCCACTTACAGTAATACCGCCCTTCTGTTTCCAGTAAGTGCGGTATCGACAGGCTTTTTCCAAAAGCTGATCTGCTGTGTATGGCTG
>ERZ779861.2302-NODE-2302-length-18563-cov-37.720607_pt1 | contig 18563 bp, 16 predicted proteins | sample MGYA00511558_ERZ779861 | MGnify/ENA primary metagenome ERZ779861 (study PRJEB29588, sample SAMEA2163432) | human gut metagenome | biome: human gut; feature: human-associated habitat; material: faeces | place: Denmark | collected 2008/2010 ...
GGGGTGCAGCTCCACGTCGCGGATGTTGCTGACGCCGGTGAGGTACATCACCAGCCGCTCAAAGCCCAGGCCGAAGCCCGCGTGCTTGCAGGAGCCGTAGCGCCGCAGGTCGCAGTACCACCAGTAGTCCTCCGGGTTCATGCCCAGCTCCCTGATACGGCTCTCCAGCAGCTCCAGACGCTCCTCGCGCTGGCTGCCGCCGATGATCTCGCCGATACCGGGCACCAGGCAGTCTGCCGCGGCCACGGTCTTTCCGTCATCGTTCAGGCGCATATAGAACGCCTTGATCTCCTTGGGATAGTCGGTGACGAACACGGGCTTCTTGAATACCTGCTCGGTAAGATAGCGCTCGTGCTCGGTCTGCAGGTCGGTGCCCCACTCCACCTTATAGTCGAACTTGTCGTTGTTCTTCTTCAGGATCTCCACCGCGTCGGTATAGCTGACACGGCCGAAATCACTGGAGGCCACATGCTCCAGACGCTCCTTCAGCCCCTTGTCCACGAAGCTGTTGAAGAAGTCGATCTCCTGAGGGCAACGCTCCAGCACCCGGCGGATGATGTGCTTGATCATGGCCTCGGCCACATCCATGTCACCGGCCAGATCGCAGAAGGCCATCTCCGGCTCGATCATCCAGAACTCGGCGGCATGGCGCTGGGTGTTGGAGTTCTCGGCACGGAAGGTGGGGCCGAAGGTATACACATCGCCGAAGGCCATGGCAAAGTTCTCGGCGTTCAGCTGGCCGGACACGGTCAGGCTGGTTTTCTTGCCGAAGAAGTCCTGGGTGTAATCCACCTGCCCGTCCTCGGTCTTGGGGACGTTGTTCAGGTCGAGGGTGGTCACCTGGAACATCTCACCGGCACCCTCGCAGTCGCTGCCGGTAATGATGGGGGTCTGTACATACACAAAACCCCGGCTCTGGAAAAACTCATGCACCGCGTAGGCCGCCGCGGAGCGTACCCGGAACGTGGCGGAGAACAGGTTGGTACGGGGCCGCAGGTGCTGGATGGTCCGCAGGAACTCCACGCTGTGGCGCTTCTTCTGCAGGGGGTAATCCGGCGTGGACTTTCCCTCTACCGCGATGCTGTGGGCCTTCACCTCCAGGGGCTGCTTGGCATCCGGCGTCAGCACCACGGTGCCCTTGACGATCAGTGCCGCGCCAACGTTCTGGGCGGCGATATCCTTATAGTTGGCCAGCTCCTCGGCGGACATGACCACCTGCAGATTTTTGAAGCAGGAGCCGTCGTTCAGCTCGATGAAGCCAAAGGTCTTCATGTCGCGGATGGTGCGTGCCCAGCCGCACACGGTCACGTCCTTGCCGCCCAGGGACTCCTGATCGGCGAAGATCGCGGCAATTCTCATTCGTTCCATATCATTCTCACCTTTTCTATGTTCTTCTGCGTTGCATTCCGCAGCCGTTTTGGCAGTACATTATATTATAAACCAACGCGCCGGGATTTACAAGGCCGACTTTTGACCTGCAGACACCGTTCATAAAAAGAAAAGGCCCCGTAGCTTAGGCGGGTGCTCGTAAGAAAGTAATTCACTCAAAATTACACTTACGGCCTCTGTCAGACGGGATTGGAAAAAAGCAGGGGAATCATTCTTTTTCAGAATGATTCCCCTGCTTTCATAATACCTTTTTGGATGTATATTGCAATTTTTCTATGTCATATACGCTTACTGATACACACTCAAATAGGTCGGGATTAAAAATTGCAAGGTTATACCCGCCTGGATTAGTTGTGCTGTTGTATTCAATCCCATCATATTCTTGCGTTCCGTTATGTTCGATGCTTTTGATAAAATCAACAATGTATTGCGTGGGGACATAGTCCAATGTACTGTCGCTTCTACGCAAAGATTTGCTCATTTCAGAATTTAACTTTTCAAGATATTGCTTGTTTATTGCGTGGTCAAGATATTCAAGACCATCAACAAACGGGCTAATCTCCGTTATAGCACGAAGATCCACCACCGTAATATCTTGCTTTAATCGAAATGTGCCGACACTTACAAAATCGAACACACCAGCACGCACTTCATGCAAGGTAGTATCAACATCACTTGCCACATACAGGCAAGTGATTCCTCTTGCGTTAGCCCTACCTTCCGAACTTTTACCAGCAGGGGGTGCTGACATTTCACTTATTGGATATCCGGTTTGTTCAGAAATTCTTGCACGATAAAATAAATCCCCAGTCTTGTAAGTTTTACGAATAAACGAGCAATATTTTTCCAGAATATCAAAATTTATTAGCTTTGAATGATATCGGTTCTTTGTCTTGATTTCAGTTACAAATGCATCCCAATCATTGTTTTTTAATAAAGCATGACTCTGTAGATACACATTATCATACAACTCTGGAATACCAACAGTTCTATCCAAAATTTCCGGGACATTTACATATAATTCATGACAAACCGACTTTAATATCTCATAAATATGGATTCTTGAAATCCCTGAAAAAATATTCCACCGTTCTTTCAGATCATCAATCAAAGATCTGGTTTCGGCTTTGGGATAGGTATCTGGAAGCATTGTAGAAGGAGTGTAAATGCTCAACAACTCTTCAAAATAAGGAGTTAATTCGCTTTGTGTGCTTGTATCATATAAGTGTCCCTCTCTGTGATGACACACGGGACATTCTCCTACATTCGATGCCGATACAGAGCAAATAATTGATGCTATTTCCCTGTCATTAAAGCAATGCTCACAAAAAATCATATTGCTACCCCATCCAAATACTTGCTCATCAGTTCAAGATGGTGCATAATTGAATACTTCTTTACGACACCTAATCCAGGGTAGGTCTTGTTGCTGTAAGCTGCTTCAAATTCTCGTATTCCGACAGTATCTAATTTCATGGTTTTATTCCACTCGACCAGTTTTTTAACTGCTTCTGCAAATTTTCTTGCCGGGTCAGAAATATCATCGTTAGAATCAGAAACAAAGTGTGCAATTCGCAAAATATTTTTTGTATCAAAGTATACAATGTGAATTGCTACAGCGTATGGAGCAAACCCCGTTTCGCTATATTCCTCACCAACAACAGAATAATCAGCAAAACCTTTATATCCATCGTCTGCATAATACAGATGATCAGAAGAAAAGAATTCTGTTTCTATATCTGAGTAATCAATATTGCGTGTTTGCTTAGGAAAATGGTCTTCACACATAACACGATTGGGGCGAATTCTTCTTCTGAAATCACCTTTGTCGGGTATCACATTATATAGGGGAATTCTATCACCAATTACTTCTTCGTAATTGCCCAAATATTCCGGGTTATTGCAAAGTAAAAGCAACGAATCAATGGGAATACCATTTTTTGCTGCATTTTTGATGTGCGCATCCAACTTTGATGTTACATAGAAAGAAGAAATAACATTGGCATCTTTAAGTTGCTCACTGGCTTGCTCCCGAATTTTAGCATTACTTTCCTTTTTCAAATCCTTAATCCAAGAGCCTACTTGCGGATTACGAATGACAGCAATGGGTTTTCCGGCTTTTATGAAAGAATCCACGGTTTTTGTGTATGTCGATGATACTTTTACTGGTTCTACAATAGGGATTATTTTGTTGCTAAGAAGGCTTTTGTTAACACACTCACGGAGAGCCAAAAGCTCAAATTGACGACCTCGCAAAATTGGGAAATACATAATATCCTCCTATGTACTTAAAAAGCGACATAATTTTGCGTAGTCACTTTTCTTGTAATTTGAAAAATAAATTAAAAACTTCAATTCATACGGTATTTTTGAGTATTCGACAACATCAATTTTTGCTCGTGATTTTAAGGCTTGGACAAACATTTGATAGGCTATATCTGTTGGCAATGACTCAAACATTGCTTGACACTCTCTATAATACTCAAATTGCGACACATCTGGCAACAGACCGAAATGCTTAAGTAAGATTTGCTCATACTCATTTTTGCGCAAGATCTTAAACATAATTGTTTTTGAAAGCATATCGCCATATTCAATCGGTTCCTTGCGTACACTTAATGTTCCTTTTTTTGTCAATAAACAGATTCCTGTTGGAGAATTTTGTAGCTTTTGTTGTACACTATCAAAATTCTTTTCTGATGTAACAACAACTACTCTTGAAAAAGCTTTATAATAATCTTCAATTTGACCGTCGAGACGATCAAAATTATCCAATGCCGTTTTTATCTCGTATACAACAGCTTTTCCGTTTATTAAAATGAAGTCGGCTTTGGAATTTCCAACCGGAACTTCTGTTAATGCCGTTGTCGTGCGTGGACTATGGATGCCGAGTAATAGTTTATTCAGTAGAGTGTTTTTATAAAAATATTCATTTTGGTATTCTTTTTTTAGGTATTGGTAAATTTCGCTAATACATTCTCCGTTGGTCTTCTCAGCAGGATCAACGATATATCTGCGAATTGCTGCTATATATGCAGGACTTTCCCCATCATCAATTACTTGCTTAAAGGTGTTTCGAGTAAAGAACCGGTTAAGCAATATTGAATTAGCATTGTCCACTCAAAACACCACCTCTCTACAAATAGAATTATTGTCTTGTTGGTTTTAATGCATTCGATGGGATCAACCAAATTCGGCTTACTTGTATTGCCCCTTGAATACGATTTGTTTTGCAAAGAATTTGAACTTGCCGTTCGGTGATTTTCCATTTGGCGGCAGTTTCTTTCACTGTCATATAGTTTTCCATTCGGCACCTCACAAATACAATAGACCATAATACATTATATTCGTTTAAACGAAATTTGTCAAGGCTTTCAAAAAAAGACGATGCTTTCGCTTCTTGTGAGGACTATAGCATCTGTCAAACGGGATTGGGTAAATGAAATATGCTGGACATAGTTGAAATCAACCGTGTCCAGCATATTTTTTTGCCTATTTGCGCTTTCTTTTTCCTTTTCCGTGGGTCATGTTGGTTTTCCCTCGCTGGTTAATAGAGGGTTTCAGGTGTTTGGACAGTTTCAAGACCTCTATTATATTTACAAACTGCTCCATCGTGATCGCATCATAGTCAATACCAAAGGTTGCGAGGAAAATGCGAGCCTGCTTTTCCGCATCACTGCCTTTGTAGTTCGTGGCTTCCTGCAAACTCCTTTGCACATCCAGCGCCGGAGAATGGCTGTCCGCAGTGGTTACATCATTTTGATGGGCTTCCCGAATATCCCGAAGGATCAGCTTCAAATCGTCAGAAATAACATGGTCGAAATACTCGTCCTCTTGTACTTGCGCAAGTTCCAGCGTCCGCAGGTACAGATCATTTTCCGTTTCTCCCTGCTGCATCAGTACCATCTGACGGACGGCTTGCAATACAGCGTTCATATCGTTAATCCGCATATCTGCAATCCGATCCACATAAATCTCCGCATCCAGCATCATTTTCTGGAAATCATGGTGACAGAGAATTTCCGACAGCAGCCGGGGGTTGAATTTCCCGGCTTTCAGAACATCAATCGCATCATCACTCAGGTGCAGGGCACTCAGCTCTGTGTCTGGGTGATTTTTTTGCTCTGACACACCCAACAGATAATCCGTGGTCACATGATAAAACTTTGCCAGTGTGACGATGGCAAAAGGGCTGATGTCCTTATAATCGTCATTCTCGTATTTGCCGAGCGCAGATTTGGAAAGCCCGGTCTGGTCGGCCAGCTGTTCCAAGGTAAGTCCGTGCTCCACCCGCAAATCCTTCAATTTTTCCTGAATCGTTAAGGTCGTATTCATGCCAAGCCTCCCCGCTGCTCCATTTTTTTATTATAACACAGCTTGTCCATAAGCGTGGAAATTGCTGCTTTTTCAGAGCCTTTTCCATCCTTTTGGATATACGGGAATGGTCATGTTTTTTCGCTAAAATGTACTTGTCACCAGACATTGTAGCTTGAAAAGTACATGACCGTCCGAATGGGATATGCCGGTTGGCGAAGCAGCGCCAGAACCAGCCTCGGGACAATTTGTCCCGAAGTTGCGAGCGTGCCAAGGCCGGGGATACGCCGGGGTGAGAGTCCCGGGCAGGAACGGCATTCGGGAAAAACGGCGCTCAAAAAACACAGACAAAAATCAATCCATGTGAAATCAGCGAACAAACTGCAATTTTAGTATTGCCGCCCACACCAAAGAGCGTTGCACTGCACAGCGTACACAGTACAGCGTTCCGTGTGGATATTCGCTGTTTTGCTTGATTTCACACAAACCAACAAAACGGGAAAGTGGGTGCTGTGAACAGGGCATCACAAGCAAAAATTCCAGTTTGAAATTGAGTTTTACCAAAACAATGCTTTGCAGCAAATGGAGCTTATCACGGAATAGATTCTGTTCGCCGCAGAGCCAACAAAACAGGAGGTCTTTTCTATGAGCGATCACGAGAATTACAGAAACGAGATCAAAGCCTACATTGTCAGGGCTGGCATGACCATGAGCGAGGTAGTGGAGGTTTTGGCTGACGAATACGGATGGAGCAGCAGTGTTCCCAACCTGTCCGGGAAACTAAAGCGTGGCTCTTTACGCTATGGCGAGGCGGTGGAGCTGGCGGATGTGCTGGGGTACGACATTGTGTGGCAGAAACGGAGGAAATAAGATCGAGCAGAAAATTTATGGGTACATCCGTGTTTCCACCAGAGAGCAAAATGAAGATCGACAGGTCATTGCCCTCCGGGAAGTGGGCGTACCTGAGAGAAATGTTTATATCGACAAACAGTCCGGCAAGGATTTTGAGCGTCCGCAGTATAAGAAGCTGCTGCGAAAAATGAAAAAAGACGATCTGCTCTATATCAAGAGCATTGACCGTCTGGGACGCAATTACGCCGAAATATTGGAGCAATGGCGCTTTCTCATAAAGGAAAAAGGCATTGACATTGTGGTGCTGGATATGCCGCTTCTGGATACACGGAGAGGCAAGGATTTACTGGGAACTTTCCTCAGCGACATTGTGCTGCAAGTGCTGTCTTTTGTGGCAGAGAACGAGCGCACCAACATCCGGCAGCGGCAGGCTGAGGGAATCGCAGCGGCAAAAGCCAAGGGCATTCGGTTCGGGCGGCCACCCAAACCGCTGCCCGAGAATTTCCATTCCGTTTACCAGCGTTGGAAAATGGGGGAAATCACCGGGACGGCAGCAGCAAAGGAATGTGGGATGCCCCTTGCTACCTTTCGTTACCGGGCAGAGATTTACGAAAAAGCCAAGTTGTTGTAAAGGGGGTGTTTTTACAGGAATGTGTACCTTTCTGTAAAAGGCACAAAAGTTTATACAAAATTATTATATCATGAAGCAACAAAATTTTCCATATTGACTTGACGAAAAGCCACACAAAACAGCGAAGTAAAAACTGGTTATGTTTTCTTTACAGAAAGGTACACCATTTTGCAAGAATGCTTTTATTGAGGAGGACATGAAATGAAAAAAATATTATCGTTAGTATTGGCAACAACAATGCTATTGTCTTTGACGGCTTGTGGTTGCGAACATGAATTTGATGCGGGGACAATTACTAAAGAGGCAACTTGCTCAGAGGAAGGAACAAAAACATATAAATGTACATTGTGTGGAGACGAAAAGACAGAAAGCATCCCCTGTGTACCGCACGAATATGAAGAAAAGGTTGATAAAGAACCAACTTTTGATAGTACTGGTATAGCAACATATACCTGTAAAATTTGTGGTGATTCCTATAGTGAAGATATTCCTAAAAAAGAACGAACCGTCAATGTAACTGTTACGGATAAAAGAAATGTTCCCGAGGATATTTATAATGGCAGGTTCTCTGATCGTGTAGAATTTACATTCACTCTTGAAAATCAATCTGATAAGCCTGTAAAAGGAGTGGAAGGGGTTCTTCATATTCAAGATCTTTTCGACAAAGATATTTTGTCGATGAATTGTGACTTTACAGGACAGACTATTCCAGCGAATGAGTCTATTACTATTAGCGATTTAGGGATGGACATCAATCCATTTATGGACGATCATTCAAAATTGTATGATGAAGATTTCTCTGATTTAAAGTTTGTATACGAAATCACTAATATTGTGTATGATGGCGACACGATTGCTACTGAAACGAATCAAGACGAAGATGTCCCCGTTAATGTTAATGTAGTAGACAAGAAGAATATCCCCGAAGATATCTATAATGGACAATATTCTCCCAGGGTTCAGTTTGTTATTGAGGTTTCAAATAATTCGGATAAAGAGATAAAAGGAGTTTCTGGTGTTTTAACGATAAAGGATTTGTTTGGTAAGGATATTCTTTCTTCCACCTGTGACTTTACAGGGCAGCCCATCGCTGTCGGTAGCACCGTGACATTTTCCGATTTGGGTATGGATATCAATGAATTCATGGATGATCATACCAAACTTTACAATGAAAATTATTCTGACTTAATCTTTGAGTACAAAGTGGAATCTGTTGTGTATTCCGATGGAGAAACAGAATCTTTTAATTAAAGAAATTACAATATCGAGACGAGGTTATTAGCATGAAAAGAAGCAAATTGTTGTTGGCTTCCGGAATTATCGGAACACTCTATTTAATATATCTGATTACTTATTTTACCAATGGGGTGGTATCTACTGATGGTGCGGAAGCAATTGGTGCTGGACTTGCAGCGGCATTGGTAATGCCCCATATGGCATGTGTCGCTGTTGCTGTTATATTTAACTGGCTGGGATGGGCGCTCAAAGTTCGCTGGGGAGCACTGGTTGCGGGTATTATGTATGCGGTTTCTATGGTGTGCATGTTCTTATATGCAATTTTTGTATTGCTTGAAATGATTTTCTGTTTTGTCGCATTCGCAAAAATGAAAAACACATCTGAAAAAAATGCCATTGAATCTTGATTGAGCAACAAAAAGTGCTGGCAACGAGTAGCAAGAATAAATCCCTTGGCAACAAGGGCGCACTTCTATACAGGGTAAACCCTGTATGCGTGCGCTCTGCGAGGCAAACAGCCCGGACGATGGAAGTCCGGGCTGTTTTGCGTCACTGCGTTCCGTACAAGGGGCTGCACCCCTTGCGCCGCTTATGCGGCTATCCCTGCCCGCTTTGGATGGGAAACAATCTGTTTGCACAGACAGTTTCCCATCCAAAGCCTAAAACTCAACACGCAAATTTTACCGCTTGTCCGAAAGACAGGCGGTATTTTTTATCTGCAAATAAAGGAGGAATCTACGATGCCAACAACCGAAAAACTGAAACAGGAGATCGCAGACGCAGAAAAGAAGCTGGCGCAGGAGCGCAGCAGGCTCCAGCGGCTGGAAAACCGAAAATCCTATTATGAGAAGGGAGACAGGAAGAAACGGGCGCACCGCCTCATTACCAGAGGGGCTGCCGTGGAGAGCATTGCACCGCTGGTAAAGGTTTTGAGCGAAACGGAGTTCTATGCTTTTACGGAAAAGATTTTTGCTTTGCCGGAAGTCAGGGCTTTGTTGATGGAAACGGTCAATGCACACAATGAGGCAAGCCAGAAAGGAAAGGGATAAGTATCGCACTATTTCACTTCCATGTTACCCAGATAAAACGCAGTGCAGGGCAATCCGCTGTTGCGTCCGCTGCTTACCGATCCGGCGAAAAGCTGCACAGCGAGTATTACGGGGAGGACAGCGACTACACCCGGAAAGGCGGTGTGATCTGTTCTGAAATCCTGCTGCCGCCCCACGCTCCGCTTTCCTTCGCAGACCGACAAACCCTGTGGAACGAGGTGGAAAGGGCAGAACGGGGCAAGAAAGCCCAGCTTGCATACAGTTTTGACATTGCCTTGCAGAACGAGTTTTCCATGGAGGAGAACATCGGCCTTGCAAGGCAATTTTTATTGGAGCAGTTTGTGAGCCGGGGGATGGTGGTGGATTTCTCTGTTCATGCCCCCGACAAGGGGGACGGCGGCATTGCCAACCCGCATTTTCATGTCATGTGTCCCATCCGTCCCCTGTTGCCGGATGGGAAATGGGGCAGCAAGCAGCGGCGGGAATATCTCTTGGATGAAAACGGGGAGCGCATATGGGATGAAGCAGGAAACTATGTGTTCAACGCCGTCTCCACCACGGACTGGGGCAAACCGGAAACGCTGGAACATTGGCGGGAACAGTGGGCGGCAATGTGCAATGCCCGGTTTGCCGAGAAAGGGCTGGACTGCCGCATCGACCACCGCAGCTACGAGCGTCAGGGCATGGAGCAGCTGCCTACTGTCCATGAGGGACCGGCGATCCGCCAGATGGAGGCCAGAGGTATTCGTACTGATAAGGGCGATTTCAACCGCTGGGTCAAGGCGACCAATGCGTTGATCGGCAATTTGAAAAAGAAAATTACGTCGCTACTTGACTGGCTGAAAGAAGCACATGAGGAATTGAGCAAACCGCAAGCACCCAATCTGGCGCAGCTGCTCAGCGAGTATTACACCAACCGTAGCACAGGGGCATGGAGCCGGAAAGCGAAAATTGGAAATCTCAAAGAGTTCAATGAGATTTGCAATTATCTCGTGCAGAACAATTTGACAACGCCGGAACAGTTGCAGGAGCGTGTATCTGCGCTGAGTGACCGCATTGACGTTTTGAAAAGCGCCCTGTCTGACAAATCTGACCGCATGAAGGAGTTGAAGGAACTTCTTCGCATGGTGCAGTTTTACACAGACGGAAAGCCTATTGCTGACAAGCTGGCAGCCATCAAGTGGAAAGGCAAGCGTGAGCAATTCATGTCTGAAAATGAAAATGCACTCCGCCTGTATCACATGGCAGAGCGCAAATTAAAGCCGCATTTTAAGGACGGAAAATTGCCGATTACAGCATGGCGCAAGGAGCATGACCGTCTGGAACAGGAATACAAGACGGGGCAAGCGGAACTTTCTCCCATCTATGCGGAGGTGAAAAAGCTTTGGCAGATCAAATACAAGGTAGAACAAGTTGTTCGTGCGCAGGAAAATCCCGAGCAGAGCCGCAGGAAACAGCATCAAATCGACCATTAAGGAGGATTTCAAAAATGGAACTCAACTGGAAAGAGGATCATAACCTCATAAGGCAACTCGCAAAAATACTTCTCGGTGATACGCTGCCCAATGGTAAGCCTGTAAGTTCAATCATATTGCTTGATGATACTGCACGGGCTGAATTGCAGCGGTGGGCAAATATGAGTGATGCGGAATTTGCAGCCGCACAACGCAGCGGCGATTCCGTCCGCATTGATGTGGATGATGTCATCAGGCAGCTGGAAGAAAAATATGCTCTTGACCCACAGTTACTTGATGATTTGCTGTCGGTTTTTGATGCAGACGATTTGAAACTTTTGCAAGAAATCAGTCAATGGGAAGATTCTGACCATGACGAACCAACGGAATATTTTTTCTCTAATCCTGATCCCTATTTCAAACCCGAGCCGCTGCCGCCTGACCGCCCCAAACACAATTTCTGGTTTGACGAGACTGGACATATCCGTGTAAAAAATCCATCTGCTTTCTGGCTGCCGGAGTTCACTTTACAGCGTGAGATCGGCGGCACAATTTACACCATCATGGGCAGCTATGACGGAACAGAAACGCTGGATAGAAAGATGGAGCGCATTCTGACTGAAAAGTTTACAGAAAAGACGGAGGATGATGAATGACAAATACTGGGAATCCTGGTACAATAGAAGCAACCAATCCTGTACTGACAGTTGCCCCTTTGAAGGAGGATACAGAAATGTTACGGGCAACTGATAAAATCACCGCACTTTATTGCCGCCTCTCCCAAGAGGATGCCAACGAGGGCGACAGTAATTCGATCACCAATCAAAAGGACATCCTGCTCCGATACGCAAAAGAGCACCATTTCCCGAATCCAACATTTTTTGTGGATGACGGTTATAGCGGCACGAACTATGACCGCCCCGGATTTCAGCAGATGCTGTCAGAAATCGAGGCGGGAAAAGTGGCTGTTGTGCTGTCGAAAGACCTGTCCCGGCTGGGGCGAAATTCTTCCCTGACGGGCTTGTATATCAACTTCACTTTTCCGAAATATGGTGTCCGCTATATTGCCATCAACGACCACTTTGACACCATTGACCCCAACAGCACCGACAACGATGTTGCAGGGATCAAAAACTGGTTCAATGAGTTTTTTGCCAAGGATACCAGCCGCAAAATCCGTGCGGTACAGAAGGCCAAGGGCGAGCAGGGCATCCCGTTGACAACCAATGTCCCCTTTGGCTACCGCAAAGACCCGGAGGATCGGACAAAGTGGGTCGTGGACGAAGCAGCCGCTCTTGTGGTCAAGCGCATCTTCAAGCTGTGTATGGAAGGCCGGGGGCCGATGCAGATCGCCAAACTCTTGCAGGCGGAACAGGTGCTCAATCCTACTGCCTATAAGCGGAGAGAAGGCATTAACACTCCAAGCCCTGAAACCGCCGATCCGTACCACTGGAACCCCAATACCGTTGTTCATATTCTGGAACGGCGGGAATACACGGGCTGTACGGTTAATTTCAAGACCTACACCAACTCCATCTGGGACAAGAAGCAGCGGGAAACGCCCATTGAGAAGCAGGCGGTATTCTACAACACCCATCCGGCAATCATTGAGCAGGAAGTCTTTGACAAGGTGCAGGAGATCCGCAAGCAGCGTCACCGAAGGACAAAAACCGGAAAGAGCAGCCTGTTCTCCGGCATGGTTTACTGTGCTGACTGCGGGGCAAAAATGCGCTACTGCACCACCAACTACTTTGAGAAACGGCAAGACCATTTTGTATGCGCCAGCTACCGTAGCAACACAGGAAACTGTTCTGCTCACTTCATCCGGGCGGTTGTACTGGAAGAATTGGTCTGGATGCACATGAAAACGGTGATCTCCTATGTAACCCGGCATGAAGCCCATTTCCGGGCAGTGATGGAGCATAGACTCCGGCTGTCCAGCGAAGAAGCTGTCCGGGGACACAAGAAGCGTCTGGCACAGGCTGAACGCCGTCTTGGGGAACTTGACCGGCTGTTCATCCGTATTTATGAGGATAATGTGGCCGGGAAACTCTCTGATGAACGGTTTGCACTGATGAGCAAGACCTATGAGGACGAGCAGGCACAGCTTAAAGCGGAAATCCAGACCTTGCAGCAGGAAATCGAAGTACAGGAACGACAGATTGAAAATTTGGAGCAGTTCATCCAGCGGGTACACAAATACGAGGATTTGCAGGAAATGACCCCCTACGCCTTACGGGAACTTGTCAAGGGCATCTACATCGAAGCGCCTGACAAGAGCAGCGGGAAGCGCAGACAGGGCATCCGCATCTCTTATGACCTTGTGGGCTTTATCCCCGTGGACGAACTGATGAAACAGGAAACGGCATGACCAAAGCCATGCCGTTCCTGCAAAAAGCAATATTACTTTCTTATGACCCCCGGCCATTTCGCCGCGGGGCCTTTTGTCATGCCTGCCAGTCCTTCACCTGCTTACGCAGCCAGTCGCACCAGGCGTCCATACCCTCGCCGGTCTTGGCGGAGACAGGGAAAATCTCCAGCTTCGGATTGCGCCGGTGGGCGTATTCGATCACCTTCTCCATGTCGAAGTCGAAATAGGGCAGCACGTCGGTCTTGTTGATGAGCAGCACATCGCACACGGTGAAGATCAGGGGGTACTTCAGGGGCTTGTCGTGGCCCTCCGGCACGGAGAGGATCATGGCGTTCTTCACCGCGCCGGTGTCAAACTCCGCCGGACACACCAGGTTCCCCACGTTTTCCAGCACCACCAGGTCCAGATCGTCCGTGCCGATCTCCCGCAGGCCCTGTTCCGTCATACCCGCGTCCAGGTGGCACATCCCGCCGGTGTGCAGCTGGATAGACCGTACCCCGGCGCCGGCAATAGCGGCGGCATCCACGTCCGAGTCGATGTCCGCCTCCATCACGCCCATCCGCAGCTTGTCCTTCAGCGCCTCGATGGTCCGCAGCAGCGTTGTGGTCTTGCCGCTGCCGGGGGAGGACATCAGGTTCAGCAGGAACGTTCCCTTTTGCTTCAGCGCCTCCCGTACCCGTGCCGCCTCCCGGTCGTTGTCGGCAAACACGCTCTCTTTTACTTCGATGATCTTATAGGTATCCATACTACGCACCCTCTATCTCTTTAATGCTGATCTCGCTGCCCCGCAGCAGCCAGGTATCCCCGCTGCCGCAGTGGGGGCAGACCCGCCCGTGGGCCACAGTGGGGTAGTCCGCACCGCAGCCGCCGCAGTGTGTCACGGCGGGCAGCGTGTCAATGTGCAGCTGCGCGCCCCGCAGCAGGTCGGATCTCTGCACGGCCCAGTCCCAGCAGCTGACAAGCTCCCTTGGGATGGCGCCGCACACCTCGCCCAGCTCCAGCGTTACGCCCGCCACGCGGGTCAGGTCATTCTCCGCGCCCACGCGCTCCACGGTCTTGATCACGTGGAAAACAATGCCCAGCTCGTGCATATTACTTGGCCGCTTTCTTGGCCCTGCGCTCCGCCTTCTTGATCTTGATGTTCCGCTTGATCATGTAGGGCAGGATGGCCTTCATCTTGTCCTCGCAGGCGTACATGGTGCTGCACTCCGGGCGCTCCCGGTGCAGGTGGATGGCGTCAAAGGCGCACTTGGTGGTGCACACGCCGCAGCCGATGCACTTATTTGGGTCCACGATGCTGGCGCCGCAGCCCAGGCATCGGGCTGTCTCCGCCTTCACCTGCTCGGCGGTGAAGGCCACGCGCTCGTCCCGGAAGGTCTTACGCAGGGCGTCGTTGTAGCCAATGCGCTGGCGCGGCGTGTTGTCGTAGCTGTCCACGGCGATCAGCGCGTTTTTCTTGTCCAGCTCGATGAACTGCCGGCGGTCGCGGCCGATGGTCAGCGTGGCGCCCTGCACATAGCGGTGCAGGCTGATCGCGCCCTGCTTGCCGGCGGCAATGGCATCGATGGCGAACTTCTGGCCGGTATAGGCATCGCCGCCCACGAAGATGTCCGGTTCAGCCGTCTGATAGGTGACGGGATCGGCCTTGGCGGTGCCGTTGGGGTTGAATTCCACCTGGGTGCCCGCGAGAAGCGTCTTCCATTCCGCCTTCTGGCCGATGCAGTACAGCACCGTGCCGCATGGGGCCATCTGCACGGTGTTCTCATCGTACACCGGCGCGAAGCGCCCGCTTTCGTCCTTGACGCTCAGGCACTTGACAAAGGCGATGTTGGCGGCCTTGCCGTTCTCGGTCTGGACCTCCTTGGGACCCCATCCGGCGTAAATGGCGATACCCTCGCGCTCGCACTCGCTCCGGTCCTCCTCGCCCATAGGCATCTCCTCATAGCCCTCCAGGCAGTACAGGCTCACACTCTCCGCGCCGCAGCGCACGGCGGTGCGGGCCACGTCGGCCGCGATGTTGCCGCCGCCGATGACCACCACCCGGCCCTTCAGCGCCTTCTCGTCCCGCAGATGTACGCCGCGGATGAAGTCGATGCCGGAGATCACGTTTTCCGCGTCGCCGCCGGGCACGGCCAGGGTGCCGCCGTGCTGCAATCCGACGGCTACATAGAAGCCCTTGTAGCCCTCCTCACGGAGCTGGGCAATGGTGATGTCCTTGCCCACCTCCACGCCGCAGCGGAACTCCACGCCCAGCGCGCGCAGCACGTCGATCTCCGCCTCCACCACGTCCTTTTCCAACCGGAAAGAGGGAATGGCGTTCATCAGCATACCGCCGGGGCGGCGCTCCTTTTCAAACACGGTGGGGCGATAGCCCTTTTCCGCCAGATAGTAGGCGCAGCTCATGCCGGCGGGGCCTCCACCGATGATGGCGATCTTTTCGCTGAATTCGCCGTCCACCTTGGGAATGACCTTCTCCGGGATGAAGCGCGTCTCCGCGTCCAGATCCTGCTGGGCGATAAAGCGCTTTACCTCGTCGATGGCCACGGCCTCGTCCACGGTGCCGCGGGTGCAGGCATCCTCGCACCGGCGGTTGCAGATGCGGCCGCACACGGCAGGAAATGGGTTCTCTCGCTTGATGAGCTGCAAAGCCTCCCGGTACTTGCCCTGTGCCGCCAGCTTCAGATAGCCCTGCACGGCGATGTGGGCGGGGCAGGCGGTCTTGCAGGGTGCGGTGCCGGTGTCGTAGCAGTTGATGCGGTTGCGGTCCCGATAGTCGATGCTCCACTTCTCCGGGCCCCACTTCACCTCGTCGGGCAGCTCGGCCCGGGGATACTCGATATAGCCGTCCTTGGTGCACAGCTTCTGGCCCAGCTTCACCGCGCCGGCGGGACAGTTCTCCACGCAGCGCCCGCAGGCCACGCACTTCTCCGTCTCCACCGCGGCCACATAGGCGCTGCGGGACATATTGGGCGTGTTGAACATCTGGCTGGTCCGCAGGGCGTTGCACACGTTGACGTTGCAGTTGCAGATACCAAAGATCTTCTGCTCGCCGTCGATGTTGGTGATCTGGTGGACGAAGCCGTTGTCCTCCGCCTGCTTGAATATGGCCATCGCCTCGTCATAGGTGATGTACTCGCCCCGCTGGGTCTGCACCACATAGTCGGCCATGTCGCCCACGGCGATGCACCAGTTTTCCACATCATCGCCGCAGCCCTCGCCCAGCTTGTCGCGGCTGGCGCGGCAGGAGCACATACTCTTGGCGTACTTGCCCTCATACTTGTGCAGCCAGTAGGAGATCTTCTCCAGCCCGATGGCCTCATTTTCTGTTTCGATAGCCTTTTCTACAGGGATGACGTGCATACCGATACCCGCGCCTCCGGGGGGCACCATGGGGGTGATCTTCTCCAGGGGCAGCATGGTCATGCGCTCAAAGAATGCCGCCACCTCCGGGTGCGCGTCGATCTGGCTCTTTCGCATATTCAGGAACTCGGCGCTTCCGGGCACGAACAGGGGCAGGATGTACCGCTTCTCGTGGTTCGGGTTTTTGCCGTCCAGGTTCTCCCAGTTGTACTCAATGAGACCCAGCCAGGCCATCTCGTCCAGCAGCTTCTGCAGGGGCTCGCGTTCCATCTTCGTCAGCTTCATCAGCTGCTCGATGGTCTTAGGCTTGCGGACACCCATTTTCAGTGCCACGTCCGCCATCTCATCGGTCACCAGCGCATCCAGTCCCCAGTATTCGGGGTCGTCAACGGTGGCCTTCAGGCCAATGCGGTTGGTGATCATGCTGCCCAGTTTCAGGATCTTCTCCCGGGGCGGCCGGTCGGGACAGGGGATCTTGAACGAGAGCTTTTCCTCGTCCAGGGGGAAGCTGGTAGGCTTGCTGCCGTTGATGTCGCGCATCGTCTCTCTCCTCCGTTATCTGCTGCTCTGACCAGAGATATTTTTCTCTCATAGGGGAGCAGCGTTATGATTTTAAGCTCTATTATACCTATAATACCAACTTTTTTGCCGATATCCTATTGACTTTTCCGCCAAAGGTGTGATAACTTTTTATATGGTCCTGGTCGGACCAGAAAAGAAAGCAAAGGAGCATGCGCTATGGCCTTTCGTGAGATCGTCGCCCCTACCGTCAAGGAGCTGTTCATCCAGCAGCTGGAGGGCATGATCCTCTCCGGCGAGCTGCGCCCGGGGGATCGGCTGCCCACCGAGCGTGAGCTGGCGGATGAAATGAAGATCAGCAAGACCGTGGTCCATGAGGGATTGCGGGAGCTGCACCGTCTCGGCTTTCTGGACATCGCCTCCCGCCGCGGCGTCACCGTGGCGGACTACGCCCAGACCGGCAGCCTGGAAACGCTGCGGGCCATCATGGATTTCCATGGCGGTCTCCCGGATGCCAAAACAGCGGGCAGTATCCTTCAGCTGCGCTATTATCTGGAGGGCCCCGCCATGGAGGAGCTGGCTGCGCGGCACACACCGGCAGACATGGCAGCGCTGCAGGCCTTACAGCGCCAGGCGGAGCAGGCGGCGCAGGAGGGGACGGATGCGCTGGCCGAGGCCCTGTTCCGCTACCACCGGGGCATCACCTTTCTCAGCGGCAACACCATCACACCGCTGCTGTTCAACGCCTTTACCCGGGTGAACCTGGAGTTCTGGAAGGAGTATATCCAGCTTACCGGCATCGACCGCTGTCTGGAACGGCTGGCCCAATTCACCGCCCATATCGAGGCGGGGGAGGGACAGGCCGCCTCGTCCCTGCTGCGGCAGGGCCTGGAGCAGTTCATCACCCAGGTGCGGTAGCTTCCGTCAGCTCTTCGGAGTAGACACCCCCGGTCGAAGGCCCCGCAGCGCAAAAACACCCGGCCGTCAGGCCGGGTGTTTTTACTATGCTTACCGACGCTTGCCGCCGCCGAAACCGCCGCCGAAGGTGGCGCTCTCCTTATAGTCGACCGCACAGGCGTAGTTGCCGGAGATGCGGGCGGTGCCGGAGAGGTCCAGCGTCGCATACAGATCCACATACACACCGCCGCCGCCGTCAAAGCCCAGGTCGTCATTGGTGCTGTTGACACGGTTGCCGCTGATCTCGCCGCCGGAGAAGTTCATCGTGCTGCTGCGGCTCTGGATACCCTTGACGTATACACCGCCGCCGAGGGTGTTGGAGATGTTATCCTTGATGGTGCCGCCGGTCATATTCAGGGTGGAGCCGGAAACCAGGACAACGGCAGCACCGGCGGAAGCATCGGTGTAGGTGGTATCATTGCCGCTGATCT
>ERZ779861.2322-NODE-2322-length-18466-cov-3.502417_pt1 | contig 18466 bp, 14 predicted proteins | sample MGYA00511558_ERZ779861 | MGnify/ENA primary metagenome ERZ779861 (study PRJEB29588, sample SAMEA2163432) | human gut metagenome | biome: human gut; feature: human-associated habitat; material: faeces | place: Denmark | collected 2008/2010 ...
CGTTCTTCAAATCCGGCGAAGCGGTTCTCTCGGCGTGCAGAGCGGACGGAAAATATTACGAGGACAAGGCGATTGGAGACAACAAGGACGTAGAAAGACTTCTCGACCATGCGGCCTGTGCGGCTCTCGGAATGCAGAGCGGCTTGTCAAGCGGAGGAGACGTCAAGAGCATGACCTCTCCCGAAAGGCTTGTTCATCTTGCGACCGATGCGTATGTAAAGCTGTGCGGGAAGAATATTCAGACAGAATGCGCACTTGCCGACCACAGAGGACATGAGGCAGAAGGTTCGATGGGACTTGAAACCTCTCTTGTGCTCATTGAAAACGAGCTTTACGCAGTATCGTGCGGCAATATCGACGACGTTATGCGGTGCTGTACAATGATAGAGACCGAAAACGGCACGGCGGAGCTTGACAACGAGACAAAAAAGAAAATTTTCACCGAATGCGCAAGACATGAGATAAGCGGAGGCAGAGTTCTCGCAGTATCGCGCAGACATTCTCAGTTCCCGAGCCTTGTGCGCCTTCCCGTGCTGACCCAGTACATGACGTTTGTCGGATACTTCGTTATCTCTGAGAAGGAAGAGGAATACGTACGGGAGAACATCGCGTTCCTAAAGCAAAACGGAATCACACCCGTGCTTTTCACAAGAAACTCGCAGGCGGATTATTATTACCTCCGAAAGCTCGGTCTGTTCGATAAATCCGCTGAGGTTTCAAGTTACACCGAAGCCGACGAAAACAGCTCCGTAGTGTCGTTTGACGGACTGAGTGAGCATGAATACGCCGCGTCTTCCGCTTACGCTATGAAAAACATCGGCGGGGATAACGTGATAGCGGTCGGCAAGAGCGTGTGGAACTCGGGCGTGCTGTCGGAAAGCGAATACGGCATAACGATCGCGTCGTCGAGCATGAAGAACATCCCCGAAACTCTCGCGAGAAACTCCGACGCCGCGGTTTATACGGATTCGGTGAATTCTGCGGGAGGACTTGACGGAGTTGTTCGTGTGCTGAAAACGTCAAAACGCGCGCTCGGCAATATCTCTTCAGCTGAGTTTTATCTCACGGTGTCGCAAGCCGCAAGAGTGGTGCTCATGACCGCGTCGGTTTGCTTCGGAGTGGGAGTAATGTCGCCGGTGTTCATACTGATATGGGGACTGCTGTTCGACTTTACCGCGGTGCTCGTTATGGCGTTCGGTGACAATTCCGCTGTCGGAAAATCCGCTGTCGGAAAGCGCGGGAATACCGTAAAATCCGCAGCTTTCGGAGCGGTATGGGGCGCGGTGCTGTCTCTTGTATCGCTCGGAGTGACGCTTATCACAAAATCTGCCGCAGAGAGTGCGTCCGTGCTTGCGGGAGCTGTGATACTCTCGGGACTTGCGTTGACGGAGCTTGTGATGAAGCCAAAGCTAAAGCTGTCGTCATACAACAACGCGGACTTGCTTTTCGTGCTGTTCTCGGCGGCTCTCGCGTCGCTTCTCATGCTGACCGAATTCGGAGCGCGTCTCTGCTCGGGTTCTGCGGCGGGGATTTGCGCACTGTTTTCACTTGTTCCCGCGGCGGTGTTGACGGCTGTATGCTTCATTATTAAAGCTGTGAGAAAACATAAGAACAAATAAAAATGCCGGTTGAGTAGTGATTGAATGCTTGCTCATACGGCATTTTTTCGTGAATATTCAAAATGTTTCGGTAGATTTTTTCCTCTCGAAAATGGTATAATAAACAGAATATTACAGTAAGCTGGAGAAACAAATGAAAAAGACGGTTGTCGGGATAATCGCTCATGTCGACGCGGGAAAAACAACGCTGACGGAGGGGATGCTGTATCTCGCGGGAAAAATTAAAACTCAAGGGCGAGTGGACAAAAGGAATACATTTCTCGACACGCACGAGCTTGAGAGAGAACGCGGCATTACTATATTCTCGAAAACCGCGCGCCTTGACTTCGGAGACAGCAATATCATCCTGCTCGACACTCCCGGACACGTCGATTTTTCCGCCGAGACTGAGCGAACGCTGTCGGTGCTTGACTGTGCGGTGCTCGTTATCAGCGGAAGCGAGGGAGTTCAGGCGCATACCACAACGCTCTGGTCACTCCTGCGCAGACACAACGTTCCGACTTTTATCTTTGTCACGAAAATGGATCTTGTCGGAAGCGATAAGAACGCCGTCATGCGCGACATCACACTCTCCCTCGGAAGCGGAGCCGTGGATTTTGACTCACCCGAACGTGACGAGCATATCGCGCTCCTTGACGACAGCCTGCTTGACTGCTTCCTCGCGGGAGAGAGCATAACGAAAGAGCAGACCGCTCGTCTTGTGGGTGAGTGCAGGCTGTTTCCGTGCTTCTTCGGCAGCGGACTGAAGCTCGACGGAGTACGGGAGCTGCTTGAAGCCATAGACCTGTACTGCTCTGAGAAGGGATACCCGGCGGATTTTGCGGCAAAGGTGTACAAGATAGGTCACGACACAACGGGAAACCGATTGACGTACATGAAGATAACCGGCGGAACGCTCGTAAATCGGCAGAACATCACCTACACCGTGAACGAAGAGGAGATAACGGAAAAAGTCAGCGGAATTCGTCTGTACTCAGGAGCGAAATTTGAAGCGGTCGACTCGGTTTCGGCAGGAGAGATATGCGCGGTCACGGGAATGAGCAAAACCTACGCGGGAGAGGGTCTGGGACGCGAAAAATCCGAAAGCCGCCCGAGCCTTATTCCGGTTCTAAGCTACAGAATAAAGCTGCCGAATGAGGTGTCTCCCGTAACATTTCTCCCGAAGCTGCGCGAGCTTGAAGAGGAAGAACCGCTGCTCGGCATAGTCTGGAACGAACGCTTCGGTGAAATAGACGCGCGCATCATGGGACAGGTGCAGACGGAAATTCTCGTGCGGCTTATTTCTGACAGATTTGGCGTCGACGTTGAGTTTGAGGACGGCAGGATAATGTACCTCGAAACCGTGTCCGATTCTGCGGAGGGCGTGGGACATTTCGAGCCGCTCAGACATTACGCCGAGGTGCATCTCATGCTTGAGCCGGGCGAGCGGGGCAGCGGACTTGTATTTGCGTCGGATTGCAGCGAGAATCTCCTTGACATAAACTGGCAGAGGCTTATCCTCACCCACCTTGAAGAAAAAACGCACCTCGGAGTTATGACAGGCTCTCCCATAACCGACATGAAAATAACTCTCGTCAGCGGAAGAGCGCACCTCAAGCACACGCAGGGCGGGGATTTCCGTGAAGCAACCTACCGCGCGCTGAGACAGGGACTTATGACCCTCCGAGAAAGAGGAAAAACCGTACTGCTCGAGCCGTATTATTCCTTCACATTGGAGCTGCCGGGAGAGTATGTCGGCCGCGCGATATCGGACATCACCGCAAAATACGGCACGATAGACGAGCATGAAGCAAACGAGGATTTTTCACTTCTGCGCGGAACCGTTCCCGTGTCGGAGATGGGAGACTACGCAAACGAGGTCGCGGCGTACACTCACGGCAAGGGAAGACTGTCGGTGCTTGTCGACGGATATTACCCATGCCACAACACGGACGAGATAGTCAGCGAATACGACTACGACCCGACGGCTGACATAGACAACACTCCCGACAGCGTTTTCTGTTCGCACGGAGCTGGATTCATTGTGCCGTGGTATGACGCGCCGTCGTATATGCACCTCGAGATGCGAAAAACCTTGTCAAGTGACGATTCTCCAGCGCCTGTGCCGAGAGTGATAGAGAGCAATATCGACATAGACGAGCGTGAGCTTGAAGCCATAATGGAGCGTGAGTTCGGACCCATACGCCGCCCCGTTTACTCCGACCCGAAAAAGCCCGTGGTGGTGAACGAACGACCGAAGAAGAAAAAACGCTCGCTGTATATAATCGACGGGTACAACGTGATTTTTGCGTGGGACGAGCTGTCGGCTATAGCGAAATTCGACCTTGAAGACTCGCGCGTGCAGCTGTGCTCCATTCTCGCGAACTATAAGGCTTTCACGGGACGGGATATCGTGCTCGTGTTTGACGCGTACAACGTGAAAGGCGCGGTAAGACGTAAGACGGACTACAAAGGCGTTACGGTGGTCTACACGAAGGAGGGCGAGCTTGGCGACACATATATAGAAAAGCTGGTCTATGAGATAGGCGAGGACTATTCCGTGAGAGTAGTTACGTCGGACGGACTTATTCAGCTGCAGGCTCTGCGTTCCGGCGTGCTGCGAATGTCGGCAAGGGAATTCCGCGAGGAGGTTTTGGAGAACGACGCCGAGATTGAGAAAATACTGAAAAAGCTCCGCGAAAAGAAATAACAGAAGACAAACAAAACAAACCCCGCAGGCATATACTGTACCGTAACAGAATGCACGCGAGGTTTTATTATGCTTATTGAGAGAAGATACAACCGCGAAAGAGCCGTCGAATATGCGCGAAGATGGGCGTTCAGCCGCAGTCCGCTGTTCGAGAGCTATAACGGAATCGGCGGGGATTGCACAAATTTCGTCTCACAGTGTGTCTATGCCGGAAGCTGCGTCATGAACTACACGAGAGATTTCGGATGGTACTATTCCTCCCCCGTGAATCGTGCGCCTGCATGGACGGGAGTGGAGTTTTTCTACAACTTCATGACGGCAAACGAGGGCGTAGGTCCGTACATGAGCGACACATACCCCGGCGGCTTGGAGCTTGGAGACGTGATTCAGCTCGGCAACACGGATGGGGACTTTTATCACACGCTGATTATAGTCGGATTTTTGCCGGATGATTATCTTGTGTCCGCTCACTCAAACGACGTGTTCAACCGCCCGTTGTCGACCTACGAATACGACAGAATAAGGTATCTCCACGTCGAGGGAGTGAGAGCCGATTACCCGATAGACTGCTTTGACGGATTCATAAACGGGGAGAGAATATGACTTTACCGTTGACAAATGTCGCGTTTTGTGGTATAGTCTTAGGAAGCCTCTGATTTAAGGTTATTTTTGCAATAAAAGCCCCTATATTTTAGTCTTTTATCGCAAAAATCCGATTTATTCAGAGTATCCTTAGAACACATATTACAAAGCAGCGAGGAATTTAAATGGAGATAAGATACGAAAGACTGAACCGCAGCAATTTCTACGAGCATTCGCTTGACAGCTTCATCCGCCGACAGACAGTGCATGAGACGTGGCAGCATACGGACGAGGGATTAAAGCTTCTGCCGAAGGAATATGTGGAGTCGTGGTCGGTAGAGGAATGCCGCGAAATAGCGAGGGATATAATGCTGCACATGGAGGACGACCAGAGCGCGTTCGGTGCGTTTGCCGGAGAGGAGCTTGTCGGATTTGCCACGGTGTCGCACAACATTTTCGGAAAGAGCGCGAAATACGCCGAGCTTGTGTGCTTTCAGGTGTCGGAGCCGTACAGACATCACGGAATCGGACGGCAGCTGTTCAGTCTCGCGAGGGAAGAGGCAAAGAAGATAGGCGCGGAAAAGCTGTACATATCGGCGTGCTCGGCAAAGGAGACGCAGGCGGCGTACAAAGCCCTCGGATGCACTCTCGCGGAGGAGATAAACGAGCGGCTTGCCGAGGAAGAACCGTGCGATATTCAGCTTGAATTGGCGCTGTGAACGAAATTAAGTAAAGCCTGCGAATGACTGCGGGGATTGGGAGCTTATCTCAAACCGCACGTCGGCAGGCTTTTTCTATGTAATAACATTTCTCGCAATAATTCACGGAAACGGTTGAAATATCCGCGGTATTATGCTACAATCAGCATAAAGATATATCAAATATGACATACAGTTTATGCGGAAAGAAAGGACATTATCATGGAAATTTGTGATACCATATCCGAAAAAGTACAGGGCGGACGCGCAAAGGAAGTCGTCGCTCTCATAAATCAGGCGCTTGAAGAGGGAATAGCTCCCGACACGATACTCACCGAAGGACTTATCACCGGCATGAATATTATCGGTCAGAAGTTCAAGAACAATGAGGTTTTCGTGCCTGAGATTCTCGCAGCCGCAGCCGTTACAATGATGGACCTCTCCCTTGAAGCTGAGGCGTTCGGATGCACACTGCACACATCGGAAAACGAAGTTCCCACAGTAGTCGGCGCGCTTGTTACCGATGAAGACGAAGCGGACGAGCTTGAAATACCGCAGGTAGGAGACGCCCGCACAGGTCTTTACATAGAAGCCGCGAAAAAAGCAAAGTCGAGAATAACAGACCGTCCTGTTCTTGCGGGAGTGATAGGTCCGTTTTCCCTTGCGGGACGACTTATGGATGTGACGGAAGCTCTCGCCAACTGCATATGCGACCCCGACTTTGTCCATGCGGTCATGAGAAAAACTACGCCGTTCCTTATAGAATACGCGAAAGCATACAAAGCCGCCGGTCTTGACGGTATCGTTATGGCGGAACCATTGTCGGGACTTCTCTCTCCCGCGCTTGAGGAGGAGTTTTCCGCACCGTACTGCAAGGAGCTTATAGACGCGGTACAGGACGATAGCTTTGCCGTGATATACCACAACTGCGGTCCGAACACGCCCAAAATGACGGATTCACTCTCGTCTCTCGGAGCGTCGGCTTATCACTTCGGAGACGCGGTGCAGCTTGAAGAAATACTCGATAAAATGCCCTCCGACCGCGTTGTTATGGGCAACATCTCCCCGTCAAAGCAGTTCCTCGGAGGTACACCGGACAGCATGGCTCAGGCGGTAAAGGAGCTTCTCGAAAAATGCGCGGGACATAAGAATTTCCTGCTCTCGTCAGGCTGCGATATTCCGCCGAAATCCTCTTGGGACAACATAAGAGCATTTTTCCGCGCGTCCGAAGAGTTCTATGCGGAGTGAGGGAGCAGTGCTATGAGTAAAATCCCCGAAATGACAGCTTCCGAAAGATTTAAAGCATACCTTTCCGGCAAAGAAGTGGATCGCGCTCCCGCAGTTGAATGGGCTCCGTGGTGGCACCTTACCGTGAACCGCTGGCTTGAAGACGGACTTCCCCGTGACGCCGCAGGATATGAGCAGCTTCAGGGATTTTCGGACTGGACAAATGCCTACAGACAAGCGTGACCGCGAAAACAGGAGCTACGCCGAATCCTCCCACATACGGACTTGGTATTATGGACGACGAGGACGACTACGAGACAAAAGTAAAACCAACGCTATTCCCGTCTCCCGAATCGGTTATATCGGAAGAGCATTACAGCTTTTTGAAAACCACTCACGAGCGCGGCGATACTCTTCACTTCTTCACGGTGGAAGGCTTTTTCTGGTATCCGCGCACACTGTTCGGCATAGAAAACCACCTCTACAGCTTCTACGACTATCCCGAGCTGTACAAGCAGATGTGCGATGAGTACGCGGACTGGCTTGTCGAGCTGTTCAGATACGTTTTCTCAAAATTCCGCTTTGACTTCATGAGCTTTGCGGAGGATATGAGCTACAACAACGGTCCTATGATATCGAAGGCTCTGTTTGACGAATTCCTCGCGCCGTTTTATAAAAAGGTCATCCCGGTGATACATGAGTACGGCGTTCCCGTGTTTATTGATTCCGACGGAGATATCACGATGGCTGTCGACTGGTACGCCTCTGTGGGAGCTGACGGAATGTTCCCGCTCGAGAGACAGGCAAGAGTGGACGTTTCGCTCTACCTTGACAAACAGCCGGACATGGCGTTCCTCGGTCACTTTGACAAGATGTGCATGAAGTTCGGCGAGGAAGCGATGAGAAACGAGTTTGAGAGAATACTCCCGAGTATGCGCCGCGGCAAGTTCATCCCATCCGTTGACCACCAGACGCCGCCCGACGTTCCGCTCGATTACTACAAGATTTATGTAAAGCTGCTGAAGGAATACGCCGCAAAGGTAACGCACAGCGATGGAAAAATCACTCCCTGCCCTGTATTCCGCGAAAAGTGACAAGAAAGGACAATAATATGAGTATGACTAACCGCGAACGTGCGATGAATCTTTTGCACTTCAAGCCTGTCGACCGTGTTCCCGCAGTGCATTTCGGATACTGGCCGGAGCTTCTCACGGAATGGGCTGAGCAGGGAAAAATACCCGCGGAGCTTGCTGTGGGAAACTACGACGGCAGCCCGAAGGATATGGAGCTTGACAAGCTGATAGGATGGGACTTCAACTGGTTCCACACCGTCGGATGCAACAACGGACTGTATCCGGCATTTGAAACGAAGGTGCTTGAGGTTCTCCCCGACGGCACAAAGCGCGTACAAAACGGCGACGGACTTATCGAGAGGATTCACCCCGGCGTTGTCTCAATCCCGCAGGAGGACGATTATCTTCTGAAGGACAGAGAAGCCTTTGAAACTCTCTACCGCCCCCGTATGCAGTACAGTCCCGAACGCGTCGATATAGAATACTTCAAGCATTTCAACGAGAATGTCTACGATAAAATGGACGTTCCGCTCGGACTGAATCTCGGAAGCGTGCTCGGCAATATACGAAACATCACGTCGGTCATCGGAATGAGCTACCTCATGTACGACGAGGACGGGGATTTGTTCGCTGATATTGTCGACACATACGCCGATATGCAGTACAAATGCGCCGAAGCCATCCTCGAGACGGGAGCGAAATTCGACTTTGCCCACTACTGGGAGGATATCTGCTTCAACAGCGGTCCGCTTATTTCACCCGACATATTCAACGAGCTTTGCGCGAAGCACTACAAAAAGCGAAACGACCTCTGCCACAAGTACGGCATTGACGTGATATCTCTCGACTGCGACGGAGTGACCGAAAAGCTCCTCCCGACATGGTTTGAGAACGGCGTTAACACAATGTTCCCGATAGAAATAGGCACGTGGGGAGACCAGTTTGAACCTGCGCGCAAGAAATACGGAAACGGAATGCTCGGCGTCGGCGGTATGGACAAAACAGCGCTGCGCAAGGATAAGGCTGCTGTCGACCGTGAGATAGAGCGTCTGACAAGGCTGACCTCCCTCGGCGGATTCATCCCATGCCCCGACCACAGACTTATGCCCGGAACAAAGTTTGAGCTTGTGCAGTATTACGCCGAAGAAATAAAGAAGATACGCATCTGAAATGACGAAAATAACTATACCATCCTCCTCCGCGGGTACTCGACTTAAGGATTATCTCACGGAAAACAGAATTAAGATATCTGCTCCGTGCGGCGGACGAGGTGTGTGCAAAAAATGCCTTGTCAAGGTTGTCTCCGGCGGCTTTGTCTCGGCTGTGAATGGCGAAGAGCTGTCTCCCGATGAAAACGGCAATATCCTCGCTTGTCAGGCTGTGTGTACCTCGGGCGGAGCGGAGATAACAACGGACGAAATAGCGGGGGACGGTCTGACGTGCAGCGGTGCGGCTTACGAGGAACGTGAAGATAACGGTGCAGCATACGGCATAGCTCTCGACATCGGCACGACAACTCTCGCGTCTGCTCTTGTGAATCTTGAAAGCGGGAAGGTCGCGGCGACTGCGTCATGTCTCAATCCACAGCAGAGCTACGGTGCGGACGTTATCAGCCGTATCGAAGCCGCGAAGAACGGTAAGCTGTCCGCCATGCAGTCGTGTCTTGTTAAGGCGGTGCGCGGACTTATCGAAAAGCTCGTTCCGAACGACTGTGAAATAAAATCTCTTGCCGCTGCCGGAAACACAACCATGCTGCATATTTTCAGTGGAACATCGCCGGTCAGCATGGGAGCGTATCCGTTTACCCCTGTATTCACCGACGCGAGAACTCTTGACGGCTCTGAGCTTAGGCTGAATGTCGGGAAGGTTACGCTGCTCCCGTCTGTTTCCGCTTTTGTCGGGGGAGACATCACGGCGGGAATGTACGTACTGAAGCTCGGCAAGTCCAATGTTCCCACGCTCCTTCTTGACATAGGAACTAACGGAGAAATGGTGCTTGACACTGGAAAAGAGAGGGGAAACCGCCTTATCTCGACCTCAACCGCGGCAGGACCGGCACTTGAAGGCGCAAATATTTCATGCGGAATGGGCGGAGTTGCGGGCGCTGTCTCTCAGGTTGAGCGTGGTTCATCGGGAGAGCTAAGATACAAAACCATCGGTGACACTGCGGCGCGCGGAATCTGCGGATGCGGACTTATCGACCTGTGCGCACGTCTTCTCGAGGATGAAACGATTGACGAAAGCGGATATCTTGACGGTGAATTCACCCTGAGCGGCATTCACATGACAAAATCCGGCGAAATTGATGAAGGCGAGACGGCGGTGACGATAACGCAGAAGGACATCCGCGAGATTCAGCTTGCGAAAAGTGCGATTCGTGCAGGAATTGAAGCTCTGCTCGACTCGGCAGGAATGGACGTCGGCTCGTTTGTCTCATCCGGAGGCAGGGTCTGCATTGCGGGAGGACTGGGGTACTATCTGAATCCTGTCAGCGCCGCGAAGATAGGGCTTCTGCCGGAGGAATTTGTCGAGAGCAATATCGTCAGTGCAGTCGGAAATACCTCTCTCGCGGGAGCTTGCGGAGCTTTGTCTGACGGCACGGCAATAGAGCAGATGTCGCGGACCGCAAAAAGCTGCGAAAGCATGGAACTGAACCGCTCGAGCGTGTTTAACGACGGATTCATCGAATACATGATGTTTCCCGAGCAATGAGGATTGATATGTCTGTTGAAGCTATACTGAAAGAATTTTTGAGTGAGCCGGATTCTCTGCCGTATATGATACATGAGTCCGCGTTCATTGAACCGTCGGTTATAACGTTTTCGCAGGATGTGCGTGACGCGTGCGAGGCAAATCTGTGCGGGATGTACAGCAAGTGCTGGTCATGTCCGCCCGGAGTTGGAAAATGGCAGGAACTGCGCGACCACTACAAGAGCTACAGCCATGCGTTTGTCTTCACTACAAAGCACGAGCTTGAGGATTCGTTCGACATCGAAGGAATGACGGAAGGACGCGCCGAGCACAACAGCACCGAGAGGGCAATAGAAGCCGCGCTGAAAAAGCAGGATGAGAAGTTCGAGATATGCGGAGCGGAAGGGTGCAGCCTTTGCGAAAAATGCACGTATCCGAGCTCCCCGTGCCGACATCCCGACCTCATGCACCACTCGATGGAAGCCACGGGAATGAACGTAGTAAAGCTCGCCTCCGACGCGGGAATCCACTACATGAACGGCGTGAACACAGTAACGTATTTTTCGGTTATATTTTGGTAAAACAAAACCTCCTTCGGCGATGCTGCTGCGGGAGGTTTTGAATATTTAGATGACAGGGTTAGTCTGAACATTGTTTCCAAGATGCTTCGTCACTGTCGACAGCGATACTGTTTCTTGAATTAGAGGGATGAGCATCGTTGATACTTTCAAAAGTGCGGGAATTCTCGCTGTGTCGGACGTTTACGAAGGAGTAATGTCGTGTTTTGCGGCATACTTATGAGAGGACTCGGAGCCTCTTTTATTTTTTGCTATGCGAACACTTGCGGTGAAAGCGATAGTTTTAGTCCCCTATAAATTTACACTACTCTCAAACCTGCACGGGTACGCCGTAGAGCTTGCACCAGTTTTAGTCCCCTATAAATTTACACTACTCTCAAACGCTCGGTGTCTACGGGGTCGCAGTTCAGTGGTTTTAGTCCCCTATAAATTTACACTACTCTCAAACCATACATTAGTACAAGCCATTTTTTATACGTTTTAGTCCCCTATAAATTTACACTACTCTCAAACCCTTAATGGTGGATATGCACCTGATAAGGTGTTTTAGTCCCCTATAAATTTACACTACTCTCAAACTACGCCACTGGTTTGATGATGTGGTTGACCGTTTTAGTCCCCTATAAATTTACACTACTCTCAAACCTCCATGACAGACTACGCACTTGTATCCTTGTTTTAGTCCCCTATAAATTTACACTACTCTCAAACCCGCTCTCGACAATCGGATTCACCTTTGACGTTTTAGTCCCCTATAAATTTACACTACTCTCAAACCGTCCGTCGAGATTGCGAACACTGCGGACTGTTTTAGTCCCCTATAAATTTACACTACTCTCAAACCGCTCGGTTGTAATTTTTGTTGGCTTCCAAGTTTTAGTCCCCTATAAATTTACACTACTCTCAAACCTCAAACCTCAAATTTTGATCAAAATCAAACATATACGGCACTACGAAGCCGCCGAAGTCCGGCAGATGGGGAATAAAACATCGTCTATATTAATTATATCATAGCTGTAAACCTGATGTCAATCAAAATTCACATAAATCTTCGTCGACTGTACGTCTTTTTTCCTTTGCCAAAACCGGATAATCTTTGTTTTCTATCATGAAAACTTTGTAATCATGCGCAAGTACGGTTTCCATGAATTTTAATATGGTTTCATCGTTATAATAGCTCCGCAGATTTACCGTGATAAACAACTTGTCATGGTCAAATTCGCGGACAAGCTCCATATAGTCGAGAAGCATATCAAGAGGATCTTTACTGTCGCATTGTATTAAAATACCGGCGCTTTTCAAAATTCCCGACATATGTATCTTTGTAGGAACAATATCGCACGAATATTCAAAAGCGAGTGTATCTATATAACTCTCGACAGATGACAGCAGCTCTTGTGTCTGCATGAAATTCGTTTCCGAGTACGCCTCTTTTTCAAGTGCGGAGACTACACGCGTCAACAGCTCTTTTCTGTTAATGTCAAACGACAGAAAATCCGTGATAATCTCCGCATATTTTGAAAAAGAAAGTGTTACTCCTTCATCGGATAAAACCGTATTACCGTCGCATCCCTCTGTTTGTGATTTTATGTCAAGCAGAATTTCTCTGAAAAATTTTTGGCTTTCTACAACTAAAGTATTTACCGCTTGGTTTTCAATAATAAACACTTCCGAGAGGTATGGGTAAGACAGTTTCATAATTCTATAAGCCTTTCATCCGTACTGATAATATCGCTGTGTGCTTTTCCGCAGATGTATTCCATATGTGAAAACTGTTTTTCTGTAACGGTCAGCACCTGCACAATGCCGTCCGGCGGCTTATTTCGGCGTATGATGTCCACCACCGATTTTTCAGCCGTCGGATTTATAAGCATTCTGCAATATACCGACTCCTGCATCATCAAAAATCCGTTTTTTATAAGCACTTTTCGGAATTTTCTGTAGTCTCTACGGTTTTCTTCCGTGATTGTGGGAAGATCGAAAAATACTATGGTTCGCATAAATCTGTAACTCATATATTGCTGTAATAACTGATAGCTTTGGCGTCGGCTTTTTCCAAAGAATCGAAAACGCTTCGGATGTATATTCGTATTGCGTTAAGTACCGTTTGCTCCGCACCGTTTATCATAACCGTATTATTTAGAATGTTTATGAGCCGCCGCTTTATATTATTGTCAAACTCTGTAACGTCCGAGTAATAAACCGCTCTGTCAACGAGTATTCTGAAAGGTTCCATGAGGTCGCTGCTCAAATTGAACGGGTTGAACACGTTGTCGTGAAAAACTCCGATATGGGTTATATACCCGCAGGCGTTAATTTCACGGTTGAATGCGGAGAGAAGTATTGTGTATCCGTAGTTCAGCGCGGCGTTTGTCGGACAGCTTTTCTGACGTGAAAATTCCATGCCGAAAACCGCGTTGAAATAAACCTTTGCGGCGTGACCCTCTCGGTTTGTCTCGTCTCCGAACTCTATTTCGGATATATAGGAAAGAAGCATTTCAGCCTCGCGTTCATTGCCAAGTTCGCCGAGAAATTCTGCCTGCTTTCGTATTTTCTCCGATATGATGTTCGTCCAGACGAGTCCTTTTGATTCATCGTCCCATGCGACTTGTGAACGCACCTTTTTTGAAGTATCGTGAGAGCCTCTGTACGGCACAAGTTCAGCCATGGGATTGTGGGTGCTGTCGCAGAATATTACTTTGATTTTGTTTTCAATCATAGCTTCAAGCAGGCAGCCGGTCAGAGATACCGCCGGATTTTCAATGAGCAGCACCGATATTTCGTCGAGAAAAACACGGTGAGTTTCTTCTCCGCGGACAACCATGTAGCCCATTTTTAAATCCAGCTTGCATCGGTTGGATACTACCACAATCCGCCAGCTCATAACAGGTCAAGCAGGTTGCAGGAACGGTGTTCAAACAGTCCCGACGCAGTAGTGTCGATGATACGGACGTCGCTGTAGGATTTCTTCCAGTTGGATAGATAATAGCTAATTTTTGTTCTTGTTTCACTTGCAACTGGTGCCAATTTTACAGAAGTCTTTCGGTTAAACAGACCGAACATTTTTAATAAAAAGTCTGTCTGGTCAAAAATGTTCAGTTCCATAAACTTATTTTTGTTTTTCTCCAATTCATTAACAGTTTTTTTGGAATCAAGTGGGCGGTTTGAATGAACTGTGTTGCTCAATTTACTTACAAGAATGTCATATAACATTTCATTATCTTTACTATTAATATAATCGAATTTTTCCGAGTATATCATGTTGGGATTTGAGTTTTTTCTTTCAGAGAAATTCTCAAGCTTTTTGCAATAAAACTCCCATTTACTATCAACATTTAGTGATGTCAGAGGTGACAAATACAGATAGCTATTATCATACTTACTTGCAACTACCATTCGATATCCGTCAATTTCTAACATAGTATTGATCTTAATTATTCTGTTTCCTAGAGGAAATTCTACACGGTCAATTTCTATTATTTTACTTTTATTTGATTTGTTAAGCATCTTTTGGATTTGACTTTTTGCGTAATCAAAACGGAATTGTGAATCGGATTTATATTTTTCAGCAATAGCCAAGTCAACCGGCATCAGCATGACATCCGACTTTTTGCCGAAATAATATTTTACCAAAACAAAGAATGTGGCAGTCGGTTTATTATATCCGCCGTATTTTTTAGGGTCAAGATATATTTCACCGTTATTTTTCAGCGGAGTTAAATCAGCATTTTTCTTCAGCGGATTCTGCTTGAAAAGCCCGCCTTTTCTGCTAAACGGATATATCGTATAATGCACCGCGTTTTTGTGTACGGTTTTCCATACGGTTTCAAGCGAATTTACGCCGTCCCAGATTTTTCTTCCGCCTGCCGTATACGGTGTAAGGCTGTAAAGCGATGTGAGATTTATACTGTAGTTGTCTTTGTTTAAGAGATACCACTGTTTGGTGCATTTTTCATGATATACGTTTCCGGCGACAATGTTCAGGTACGCGTCTTTTGCATGGTGAAGGTCGTTTACGGTGCGCGATTTCCAAAGCTCGGTTTTCCAAGGTTCAATTTGCGAGTCGTCAAGATATCTTTCTTCTTCCGGCAGAATCGCTTTCCAGAGTTTCTTTTCATGCCTGAATTCTGACACAAGACCTGCTTTGACGTATACAATTTTAGTGTTGGGATAGTATTCCTTAAGCAGAGTTGCGACGGCTTTTGTGGACTGTCTTGTCTCAACCATCTGTCGGTTAATGAATCCCCACGCTTCGTCATCGGTGAATCCTGTTTTTCTTGTGAGTCGGCGGTATTTTTCCTCTGTGATTAGCTTGCAGTCAAGCAGCTTTTTCCACATTCCGCTCATGTTTTCACGTATGCCTTCTGGAACAGGATATCTGTCGCCTTTTTGGTGGTTAAGCTCCGATTTGACAAGCACTTTGTTATTGAATAAGCTGTCGTCCTTGACCTTTGACTGCGGGTATATATGATCAATATCATAACGTTTATCGCTTGTCATAAGATCGCTCAGAATAATTTTTTCACCGGAGTACATACATCTTCCGCGCTGTAAGTAATAAAGGAAAAGTCTTTCGCTTTGCAGTCTGCTGTTTGCTTCGTCGCCCATCTTTTCAAGTTCTTGTTCAAGCCTGCGGACGTCGTCTGTGTCTATATTTTTATATAAATCCTTGAGCGTATCATATCTGGACGTTTTTCTCTGACCTTTTTCATCGGGTTTGGGACCGCGAGCCATTTCAACGAAAATCTTATTCGGGGCTTTTCCTTCAGCTTTGACTATATCGGAGACAATGCCGAGCACACGGTATATCGGACGTCTCACGGCATTCGACAAATACATATCGTCCATTCTTTCGTCAAGAGACTTTGCTCCGTTTGCCATATAGTAGTTGTCGGAATATCTCTTTATTGCATCCGAATATGTGTAGTCGTCCGAAAGAAGCTCCATAAGATTTTTGTCCGTGCTCCAGAGCGCGTCGATAATGCTGCATGCCTCTCCTGTATCTTTACAGCCTCCGATTATACCGCATAAGAATTTTTCAGAAAGACGTCCGAAGTCCTTGAATTTCAGTGAAGTAATATATTTTACGTCATTATCGGACAAATTCGGATATTCGCCTTCGAGCCATGCTTTAAAACGCGGACGGCTTTCCATGTAAGTCGATACTTTGATTATCTTTTCAACATCTGTCTCGTTCAAAGTTCCGCTTTCAAGGAGTCTGCGGAAAGATATATATGACGAAAGAGAAGACTTTATCGAAATATCTATTCCTGCGATGGTTTCAACGTCATCTTTAGAATGATTGTTCTGACGGAGAGAATCCTTTATTTTCTTTACGGATACTTTTTTGTTTTTCTTGAACACATCATTGTAAATCAGCTGTTTTATCTCCGGAGATATTCTGAGTCCGTTTATCGTGATATTGTTGATTTCGTTGAGTACAGTAAAACGCTGGTACAAAAGAGACTGCTTCGGTAATACTTTCTCACCCGGAAGATATGAGCATACACCTATCAATTTATTTATAAATCCTTGTTCACTCTCGTTGCCGTCAACCATTTCGGAAAAATTCCACGGAGTGATACGTCCGGCTTTTCTCTTAATCCAAGCATAAGGCGAGCTTGCATTCAGCGGACCTACATAGTACGGTATGCGGAAAGTGAATACCGACAGAGTTTTGTCTTTTGTAAGATATCCTTCTTCGTCTGTTTCGCTCAAAAACGGCAGATACTTTTCGGCGTTTTCGAGTATCTTCTTCAGCTCAACATAATAAAGTTGGTACGGTATTACACGGTTGTCGCCGTTAACCTGCTTAGGCATGAAGGTGTTTACATCTTTTTGCAATCTGGCAACCATGTCGTCGAAGAAAGCTTTGTCCTCTGCGGCGGGGGTTATATTATTAACAATTTTCAGAATATATGCGCAAAAATTTTCCGGAGTAGCCTTTTTCCAGTCAGCCTTTGTGTTTTTGTCGGATTTTATATTTCCGGAGTACGCACTGTAATTTGCGGTGCTCTTGTCGACTTTCCTGAATATTTCATTGTATTTTTCGGGAGCATATTTTTTTATAAACTTTTTCAGTCCTAACCAATCAGGAGTGCCGTATAAATCTTTCCTATGCTGCTCGTAAGTCTCGACTTTGGCGGCGGAAATAAATTTGTTTTCACCGAGAACATCATGAAGCGTAACACAGTCATATACGGCTTTCAGGCGCAGAACAAGCTCGGCGTCGTCTCCGAGTTCCGAAAGGTTTGAGTCAAGTTCGTCATCATCAAGCTTTAAGCTTTTGATTTCGGCATATTCTTCCTTGCCGAACAAGTCTTTTGCAGAACAGTCTTTGCCGCAAAGAAGCTTAATGATTCCGGGTCGGCTGAACGGAAAAGCGTCTGTTATTTCAGTTTCGGGCTTCTTTTTGCCGAATAACAGGTTGTTGAGCTCATTTATTTTTGATGTTGATTTGATTTTTTTGACGAGAATTTTTTCAATTTCGTCCGGATCTGCGTTATCCCATGCAGGCTCGCAGCCGATTTCAAAAGCAAAATAATCCGTCAGGTTATCGTAAACGGTTTTAAAATCAACGACCGATTCCACATTGTCGAGTGAAACTTCGCTTAAAAAATGTCCTCTGTGTGCGACAAGCCATGCACATGCAAGATAAACAAGTCTTACGTCGTGCGGAGCGGCATCCGTCATCAACTCATTAATAAGGTGGTGTATTGTGGGATAGCTTTTGTGGTATTTTTTGTCAGTATAGCCGATGTCCGTGAATAATCCTTTTGATGTGGAGGCGTCCTCGGCAAGAAGTGCGCTTTCTTCCTCACGCTTGTAGAAATCAGGGTCAATTTTTGCGATTTCTTTTGCGAATATTTCTCTGATAAGCGTAACTCTCTGCTGTCTTCTGTCTAGACGTCTGCGTTCAGTGCGGTGCTGTCTGCGTTCGGTTTTAAGATTTGCCTCTTCAATTATGTGACTTCCCCATACAGGTTCGCCCTTGTATTTGAGAAGACGGTATGATTCATCCGCTGCCGCATATCCTATAGAATCCGTTCCGATATCAAGTCCGATGTAATAATTTTTACTTTCCATATTGACAACCTTTCAAAAGCATGATATAATAACAATGCAAGTTGTAGTCCCCTACAAATTTGCACTACGAGTTCAAATAAAAGATTTCTCAAATCGTCGTTTTACGACCTCACAGTGTGTGAGAAAATCGGCTTCCTGAATAAGGAGGTCTTTTTTATTTACTCTCGCCAGAACAATTGTTTTATGGTTTTATTATACATAATCAATTATAATTTGTCAATAT
>ERZ779861.2338-NODE-2338-length-18378-cov-3.736288_pt1 | contig 18378 bp, 19 predicted proteins | sample MGYA00511558_ERZ779861 | MGnify/ENA primary metagenome ERZ779861 (study PRJEB29588, sample SAMEA2163432) | human gut metagenome | biome: human gut; feature: human-associated habitat; material: faeces | place: Denmark | collected 2008/2010 ...
CGGCGAGAGCGAAGAGAACCTCCGCAAAGCCATCCGGGTTGCGGAAGCCACGACCCCTTGCATCCTCTGGATCGACGAGATTGAGAAAGCCTTTGCCGGACTCGGTTCCGGAGGAGAGGTGACGACCCGTCTGTTCGGTCAGTTCCTCACGTGGATGCAGGAGAAGAAGAGCGCGATCTATGTGGTTGCGACAGCGAATGACATCTCCAATCTTCCCCCTGAGTTCCTGCGTCGCGGACGGTTCGACGAAATCTTTCAGGTGCGTTTCCCCAACATAAAGGAACGGGAGGCGATCTTCAAAATCCAGTTGGAGAAGCGGAATGGGAAACGGCTTCCGGATGGAGTCGATCCCCATGCTCTTGCCGCGATGCTGAAGGACCAGGACAACTACTCCGGAGCGGACATCGAGAGCATCGTCAAGGAGTCAATGAAACGCGCCTTTGTGGACGGACAGCGCAAGGTCACGCAACAGGACTTGCAGGAGATCATCCGAAACACGAAATCAAGCTATCAGTCGCAGAAGGAGAAGCTGGACAAGATGCTTGAGAAGTTGAACAGCCTCGGAGTCAAACCGGCAAGCCGTTGAGGAAGAGGAACAGCAAGGCGCATGGGACAGGATGAGGACAAGTCGATGAACATCGCGGGTTGCGGTTGCCTGCTGGGACTAGCTATCGGTTTCATACTGGTCGTGGCAATGGTGTTCTCCGGTTCCATGATTCGGAATCTCAAAGGGATTCTGATTCTGATTCCGCTGCTTGGCCTGTTCTGCGGAGGCGTTCCCATGCTGGTCTTGAGTCCGGACAAGGGATTGCGCGTCGGAGCAGGCTGTATCTGTTATCCTCTGCTCATCTACATGATCCTTGCTACATCTCTGGATCGTGGCAGAGTCGCGTGGGAATGGATTGCTTTTCTTGGCGTTCTTGTTCTCGCGGGCATCATTGCCGGTGCAGTACGCAAATATCGAAGCAGACAATGACAGAGTTGAATTGACATGGAGTTTACAGGGAACTCCTTCAAACGAAAATAGAAAACAACAGGAGCGTGTAACATGGCACAGTATCAGGCATTGGTGGAGTACAAGAGAATCGCAAAGGGGACGACTTCCGTCCACAACATGAAGGAGTTCGTTTCCGTCGGCATGAAGAACGTCCAGCTTGCCAAAGGGAAGATCAAGGCAAAGTATCCGAATGACAAGATCATGTTCGTGAACGTCACTTGGAAATAACAGCCAGGCGGGAGTGGAAGAGTTATGGCAGTACAGAAAACGCCTTGGACAAGAGTCAACGCCAAGGTCTGCTGCACCTGTGAATACTGGGACGGGGAACGGGAACTGCAATTCCTTCCGGGAGTGAGGTTGAACGCGATCCTCGCCCAGTTCAATCCACAGGGGCGCTGTCAGGCAAAGATGAACTGTCTGATGGCTTACGACAACCCCGGAGCGGCATATTGCGCGACTTACAAACGGTGGCACAAGTTGCCATAGACAAAGGGATTTATATGACTATTAAGACTCCAAAGGAATTAGGGAAAGCCCTGAAAGACGATCTGGATACGATTATAATTGAAGGAGACTTAGTGAAAAAGGTTATTAGGATTAAAGCAACTGGAAAGATTGCATGGGCCATTGCGATTGGAGCAATTGGTGTATCTGTTGCAGCAGTGCTTGCAACTCCGGTGACAGGAGGAGCTTCTAATGCAGTTCATTTTGTAACGGCTCCTGCTGCTGTAACAGTATTAGGGGGTGCCGCTGTTACGGCTGCTATTGCCATCGCTGTTGCTGGAGGAAGTGTTACAGTTTTAAATAAACTACGTAAATACAAAATCGAAGAGCAATCAAAAGACTGTTTGATCTTAAAGCGGAAGTGAAATACAATAGAGGAAGACAAGGTTGATCGCATCCACAAGAACACTTCAGAATACTATTGGTCCCCAATGTTACCGTGTATGCTGTTCTGAATGCAGTTATATGGAAACGGTGGAGTTAAGCAGAGAGCACGATGAACCGGGAGGTCCTCGGAGTGTGGCTGAACTGCCGAAGGTCTGTCCTGTATGCGGAGCCGGGGTGACACGGAAGCGTATTCCGGTCTTGCTTCGATATTGACAGATTGGATGATGAAGTTGAAATCGAGGTAAAACTTCCCTGTAAACACAGGGATCATTCGATTCGAGATCAGGCGAAAAGCAACCGTGCAGGCAGAGGGGCAGGACAGCAAGAAGGAGGAGTAAACGGTATGGCGGCAGAAGAAGACAACGAGTTTTGCAAGTGGTATTGTAGGCATGAACCCTATCAACAACTGATAACGGCAATGCAAATTCGCAATATCCAATGGATCAGCTATCTCATCCGTTCCGGGAAAGTTGATCCGAATCTGTGGGATGGAACTGAACCATTATTGTTCGTTTTCATTGATTCCAGTTTTTCGTTGCCACAAAAGAAAGAACTCATTCGTCTGGCTGTTGCTCATGGAGCTGATATTCATGTCCAAGACAAAGAATGCAGGAATATACTGCAATGGACAAGATCAGGACCGTTACTGAAATTCCTGCTGACAGAGTTCAAGTTAAGCAACGAAGAAATGTGGAAAGCCTATAATACCACCAATAAACCTTTAAGGTACTTTATCAGGTATGGTTTACAGATTTCTCAAGATATGGCGGAGGACTTGTTCCGTAGAGAGTGTGGTGTAAAATTAGCAAAGTTCCTGATGACGAGATATCATGTATCAGTGAACTATGTTGACAAAGACGGATTGATGTTTATACATCATGCGGTTAAATACAGTCAGGAGATGGTGAAGTTCCTGCTTGCACATGGAGCTGATGCCAATTCCAGAAGTCGTTCCGGTGTAACTCCACTGATGCTTACCACCAGTCTGGAAATATTCAACTTCCTGATAGAGCGGGGAGCAGATGTATATGCCGTGGATCAGCAACAGCGAAACGTTCTGTTATGGCAAATTGGAAAATCAGGCTCTCTTGCCATGATCAAAGCCCTTGTAGAACAATATCACTTTGACGTAAATCAGCCAGATGAGGCTGGCATTTCTCCGTTGATGTTAGCGGTAAAACGTGGCAGTCTGGATGTGGCAAAATATCTTGTGGACAATGGCGCAAATGTCAACGCCGTCGATAACGACGAGTGCAATGTCCTGTTCTATTTGTACAAACACTATGCTCCGGACAAACGGTTGCTTCAATATTTGATCACGCAAGGGGCCAATGTCAACCATCTTGACAAGTCCGGTAGGAACGTTCTCTTTTATGCAACGAAATATATCGATCTGCTCTTAAAGGCTGGAGCCGATGCAACTGTTGTAGCAGATGACGGAACAACAGTGTTAATGAACTGCCGTCTTTCATTCTCCGACTTCAAACGCCTAATCCGACATGGCGCTGATCCAAGTGAATATGCGGAAAAGCTGTTGCGCTGGTGGTTGGCAGACAACCATGATCGCGAAGATGATGAGAAAGAGATCATACTTTATCTGATCAAGAAGTATTCTCTTGATCCCAATACCAGAAATGAAGCAGGAAGAACTCCTTTGTTTTATTGTTTGACTCCCCAGAATCTGGAGCTTGTAAAGCAGCTTATAAAACTTGGAGCCTCTTGGGAAGTTATGGATGAGGCTGGAAATACACCTCTCATTTATTATTGGATTGCTACAGATATAGGTTACCTACCTGAGCTGCTACTGAATAAACTTCCAGCACAACATTATCGAAGACAAAACAACGAGGGTAAGACTGCATTACATTATGCAGTTAGAAGTAGTTTGTTTTTTGCTTTCAAAGACTTGCTGGATCACGGTGCCGACTGGCGAATCAAGGACAACTCCGGACGTACCGCCCTTGACTATGCACGTGAGCTGAAACGGTTTGACATTTGCGAGCTGATGGAAAACTATAAGAGTTTGGCTAATCCGCAGAATACGCAAGCCACGGCAGGAGAGCCACAGTGAGCAGGATAAGGCGAAAAAAGATAACGAAGGTTAGAGGAGCAGCGACAAGTTGTAAGTGGAGGTGTAAACCGTATGGCGACAGAAGAAGACAAACAGTTCTACAAAGAGCATAGACATGAGCCCTATCAGCAACTGGAGAGGGCAATGAAAACCCGCGACCTTCGGAAGATTCGTTATCTCATCCGAACAGGGAAAGTTGACCCGAATGTGAGGCTTTGCAGCTTCATGTCCAGGAAATCATTATTGCATATTTTTATTTCCGACTCTGATGAGTTTTCATTGTCACAACGGAAAGAACTTATTCGGTTGATGGTTGCTCGCGGAGCGGATATTCATGTAAAGAATGATGATGGGAACTCTATATTGAGCGATGTTGCCGATTCGATGCCGTTACTGAGATTCCTGCTGACAGAGTTTGAGTTCAGTAATGAAGAGATGTGGGAAGCTCTTCCCGCCGCCTATAAACCTTTAAGATTCTTTATCAAGCATGGGTTGCAGATTTCTCAAGAAATGGCGGAGAATTTGCTTTTCCGAGTAGTCAAAAGAGGCGATGTGAAGTCTGCAAAGTTCCTGATGACGAGATATCATGTATCAGTGACCTGTGTTGACAAAGACGGATTGCTGCCCATACATCATGCGGTATCCAGTCTGGAGATGGTGAAATTTCTGCTTGTGCATGGAGCGGATGTCAATTCCAGAAGTCGTTCCGGGGTAACTCCACTGATGCTTGCAACCAGTCTGGAAATATTCAACTTCCTGATAGAACGGGGAGCTGATGTATATGCGGTGGATCAACAACAGCGAAACGTTTTGTTATGGCAAATTGAAAATTCAAAGTCTCTTGCCATTATCAAAGTCCTTGTAGAACAATATCACTTTGACGTAAATCAGCCAGATGAGGCAGGCACATCACCGTTGATGTTAGCTGCAAAACGAAAAGATCTGTTCGCAGAAAAACAAAGAGAGCTGAATATAGCCAAGTATCTTGTAGACAATGGCGCAAATGTCAATGCTGTTGATAACGAAGGACGCAATGTCCTGTTCTATCTGTACAAAGGCTATGCACAGGACAAACAACTGCTTCAATATTTGATCACGCAAGGGGTCAATGTCAATCACCTTGACAAGTCCGGTAGAAACGTTCTCTTTTATGCAACGAAACATATTGAGTTGCTCTTAAAGGCTGGAGCTGATGCAACCGTTGTAGCAGATGACGGAACAACAGTGTTAATGAGCCGCTGGCTTTCATTTTCCGACTTCAAACGCCTGATTCGACATGGCGCTGATCCAAGTACATATGCAAAAGGTTTATTGCAGGCTTGGTTGGGAAGAGCATATTTCATTAGGGAGGAAACAAATATTATGGCCTACCTGATCAGAAAATATTCTCTTGATCCAAATACCAGAGACAAGAATGGGAGGACAGCCCTGTTTTATAGTTTAGGTTATGGACTTGAATTTGATCGACTTCGGAAACTCAAGGCTTCTTACGATGTTACAGATAATGATGGCAATACACCGCTCATCATTTGGGTTATCAATCACAATCTTTATCCATTGGAACAGTTCCCACAACAGTATTACCAAAGACAAAATAACGAGGGCAAGACCGCATTACATTATGCCGTAATAAGAGGTATGGCATCACAAATCAGCGAATTACTGGATTACGGTGCCGACTGGCGAATCAAGGACAACTCCGGACGTACCGCCCTTGATTATGCGCGTGAACAGAAGCGGTTTGACATTTGCGAACTGATGGAAAACTATAATCATTCGATTTGAATAGGAGAAGATGCCGAACATGATAGACGAAAAACGAAAAAAGAAACTTTATGAACTATATGAGGATTACAAGAACGATATCGATAGGACTCTGAGGATTGCTGTTGACTGGGGAGATTGCGAGAAAGTTCGTTCAATCATCAAAAGTGGTCAATTTGATTTGCGGAATGAGCATAAAGTAGACCATTGGGAACCACTGTTGTTCATTCTTTTGAAGTCTTCACGATATAGTCTGCCTCAGCGCAAATCGATCATTCGTTTAATGGTTGCCAATGGCTCAGATATTCATATTGAAGACGGAGGAGAAAATGTTTTGACTGCCAGTTGGTGGGCTTCAAGAGCAACAACAGAATTCCTGTTGACGGAATACTCATTCAGTAACAAAGAGATGTTGAAAGCTCTGGAATGTACTTATCATGCAGGTTATGGTCAGTTCATAGAATTAAAAGATTTACAGCTTCTCTTGAAGCATGGTCTGAAGCTCAATGCAAAGATTACCAAGAAATTGCTCTTTGAAGCTGTTGATCGTTATGATGCAGAAATGACAGAGTTCTTGCTGGACAATTGCAATATATCTGCGAACTGCGTTAATGAATACGGCCTTACTCCATTGCACAAAGCCAGTGATGATTTCGGAGAAGGAGCTTGGCATGAACCAGTTTCAAAATATCGCAAAGTAGCAAAAATACTGCTTGCACATGGAGCGGATGTCAACAGCAGAGTGAAGGATTCAGATGTGACACCTCTCATGCTCGCCAGCGATATTGATGTATTCAAGTTCTTATTGAAACATGGAGCGGACATTCATGCGGTGACTCGAACCCGTCAAAAAGATATGCTGATGAAGCAAGCAGGTAACAGACGCCAGCCATTACCGATTGTCAAACTGCTTGTAGAAAAATATCACTTTGATGTACAGAAGAAAGACAAGAAAGGGGTTCCTGTTCTGAGCTTTACTCTTGAAGTTAAAAACCTTGAAGTCGCTGCATATCTGCTTGAAAAGGGAGCCGCAACTGCCATTGCAGATGTTGACAGCTATGTAAGAAAATTCAGAGATTCAGATAATCAGCAATATTCCAAGCTGTTGAAATGTCTGATCAAACATGGGATGGGAGTGAACAGTCAAGGTAAGAACGTATTGTTTTATACTGCTGATTATTTTCACTTGTCAAAGCTTTTACAACTGGGAGCGGACGCTTCCGTTGTTGCCAATGATGGAACGACCTTACTGATGAACTCTGAACTGGACTGTGGTACCTTTCGTCTTCTCGTTGAACACGGGGCCGATCCGAATAAAGCACCCGGAGGTGTTCAAGGATTGTTCACATGGTGGCTGAATCAGGAAAGCAAACTGGAACGCGAAGACATCTTGTTATATCTGATACAGAATTACTCTCTCGATCCCGATGCCAGAGACAAGGATGGGAGGACAGCGCTGTTTTATGCCGGATTTACAGTACCGGATCTCTTGGATCTCGGAGCCAGTCCTGATCTGGTGGACAACGCAGGCTACACGATTCTCATGTATTGGGTAAGAGGTTCTCACGGTGGAATACCGGAAGCTTTCTTTCATAATCCGAATCACCAAAATAACGAAGGAAAGACCGCTTTGCACTATGCTGTAAAATCCGAAAAACGTACCATGATTCAAAACCTGCTGGATCATGGAGTGGATTGCAACATCAAGGACAATTCAGGGAAAACCGCCCTGGACTATGCCCGTGAATGGAAACGAACCGATCTCTATGATCTGCTGGAGAATTACGGAACAATGAAACAACATAACTGAGAAAGTCTTTACAACCGTGGTGGTGATATTAGATCAGACATCTTTGTTCAATTTGAATAAGGATGGGGAACAGCGAAGTCTGCGGTTCCTTGAAACAAGTGAGCAAGGCGTGTCGGTTCCCGACATGCGCCCGTGCTGCGAGGCTGCCGCTTCTCACCCGGCATACGTCCGGGTTGCGAGGCTTACGCCTCTCGCCCTACGCGCACTTCACTTGCAGCGCCTTGTACCAGGCATTTGCGTACTGGCGTTTTTCTGTTCTCCAACGGGCTGGCCTACGCTTCACGTAGCAGGGCCCGCCTCCACACAGAAAAACGCCATCCTCGCAAAGCCCTGGCACCATCCATCCGCAATTGAAGTTCTGCGGAATAGTTCGGTAGTATCACCGCTACGGTTGTTTTTACATCAACACGGAGCAGCAATATGAATGAAACAGCATCAGAAACAGAAAAGAGAACGGAACTCATACCGGAAACTCCGGAAGAGCTGGGCAGGTTTCTTCATGTCAACATTAAGCTGCTTTACAGGATAGCCAATCATCCGGAAGAGTTCTACAAGGTATTCCGGATACCCAAGCGGAACGGCAAGTTCCGGACAATCGAAGCTCCACGTGGGATTCTGAAGTTGACACAGAGGCGTATCCTGCGAGAGATACTTTCCCCGATGGAACTCCATCCTGCCGCGACTGCGTTCCGTCCCGGCAGGAGCATCAAAGACAATGCCGGACATCATGTCGGCCAGCCGGTCATCCTGAAACTGGATATCAAAGACTTCTTTCCCTCTTTGCATATCACGCAGGTATATCCGCTGTTTCAATCTGCCGGTTATCCTCGGAATGTTGCCACTTTGCTGGCCCGTCTGTGCTGTCTGGAACACAGACTTCCCCAAGGTGCCCCAACCAGTCCCTGCCTCTCGAATCTGATCCTGTATCCGGTCGATGTCGCATTCTCCGAATGGGCGGCGAACAATCAATGCCGCTATACTCGCTATGCCGATGACATGACTCTCTCCGGAGAGCTGGAGCACTCTACGATTCAGGCTGGAATCACAATGGCCGGACGCTTGCTCCGTCCGCTGGGATTGCACTTGAACCGGGAAAAGATACAAATTCAGCGTCAGGGGAACCGCCAGACCGTAACCGGTCTGACCGTCAACCGAACGGTGAACATCCCACGCAGAAAGCAGCGGGAACTGCGACAGATCATGTACTATATCGACAAGTTCGGCTGGAGAGATTGTCAACGTCATTGCAATCTTGACTTCAGGCAGTTATTGGGATACGTCAATTTCGCAGCAAGCATAACTGACAACCCGGAAATACACAGATGGCGAGATACGTTGTTACGACTTTCCGGTTCCGGCAACTGTCCTCCACCAGCCTTCTGATAACCCGACAGCAAATAGAGATCAAAACAATGAACTTTCAACAACCCAACACAACCATTTCCACCAGGGAACTTCGTCTTTTGATCGAAGATCACCTGAAGGCTCTCTGGGAAGAGAAGAGCTTTTTATCGACGCAATACGCTCAGGCAGCCAACCTGATTCCACCTCTGATGATCTGGGGCGCTCCCGGCGTCGGCAAATCGACCTTGATCCGTGAACTTGCTCAATCCATGAACATCGGCTTTATCGATGTCCGTCTTGCTCAACGCGAACCGGTCGATATGCGCGGCCTGCCGGTTCCGGATCAGGATTCGGTCAAGTGGCTGGTTTCAGCGGAATGGCCCCGTGATCCGCAGTCGCGGGGAATCATCATGTTCGACGAGCTGACCGCCGCAGACAAAACATTGCAAGTCGCGGCTTACGAGTTCATACTTGACCGTCGGCTCGGCGACCTGTACCGGGTTCCTCCCGGCTGGTATATCGTCGCGGCGGGAAACCGGGTGGAAGACCGTGCGGTTTCCTGTTCGATGTCCAGCGCTCTGGCCAATCGTTTCATGCACGTTGAAGTCCAAGCCGATGCGGAAAGTTTCCTGCTCTGGGCGGTTGAGAACAATCTGCATCCTGCGGTTATCAACTTCATCCGTTACCGTCCCCAACTGCTCTTCTCGCAGGACAGCGAGAACCTGCAACGCGGCTGGCCCAGTCCGAGAAGCTGGGAACGGGTCAGCACGGTACTGAAGATCGCCGACCAGTACGATCATCATGAGTTACTGGGTTACAGCATCCCCGGTCTGATCGGTGAAGGAGCCGCGACGGAGTTTCTGGCATTCCACAAGAACATGTTCTTCTTTCAGCGCAATCAGGATATCCGGCAACAACTGTTGAAGGGATACGATATTCAGGTTCCCCGACATCCCGATCAGCTCTACGCATGTTGCAGTGCGATTTCGTATTACATGGAAGTGGAAGAGGACAAGAGCAGCTTCCAATGTATGACAGGCAGTTTCCTGCGGTTCAGTTTAAAGCTGACCAGTGATTTCGCCACGATGCTGATGTCCGATGTTCTGCATCGTCTGAAGAACACCCCGAAAGTTCAAGTGATCCTTCAACATCCGCTCTACTCGGAATGGCAGAAGCAGCATGGAGTCAGGTAAGAATGGGATCATATACGCTCACTGCGGAACAACGGCGTTTGAAAGCCAAGGTGTATGAGCAGCTTCTTGACGCCCGGCGCGCCTTGCTGATTCGTCAGCCGTTCATAGGAGCGTTGGCGATGCGTCTCATTCTGACTCCGGTCTGCGATGATCGCATGACCTCATTCTGTTCGGACGGAACTCATCTGTATGTGGATGTGGAATATTTTCATGACCTCAAGGAGAAGGAGCGAATTGCCTTGATCGCCCATGAGGTGTGGCACTGTGCTTTACTGCACTTCCTGCGCCGTGGCGACAGAGAAGAGGAACGTTTCAATCACGCGATCGATATTGAAGTCGGCCTGTTGCTGAAGAAAGCACATCTTCCCGTTGATATGCCTCTGTATGAGAAAGCATGGAAAGGCATGTCAGCGGAACAGATTTACGAACGGCTCCCCCAGCCACTCCCGCAGGTCCCCGCTCCAAAGATATCCACCTCTATCCGCAGAAAACAATCCCCGGAGTGTTGAGCTTGACGGCCGGCGACAACGAGGATGACGGAAACGGAAGTCATGACTCCATTCACGGCAGTGAAGGTGACAACAATAACAGCAGCCGTTCTCTGCTCAACGGGGGAAGCGGCAGCGAAAGTGCAGGCAACGGGAAGGATGCGGGAACTTGCAGTCGTGGAGATGCGAATTTCGCTTCACGAGCAGTCCCTGCCGAAGATCAAATGCGGGACCCGGACTTTGCACCATCCGGTCAAGACGCGGAACTGAAGATGAAGTGGCATTCCGCCGTTCAGCAGGAAGCGGCCCGCTGCAAAAGTCGCGGCACACTTCCTGCCGAGATCGAGAAGCTGATTGCCCCATCAGACCGCACTCCCAAAGATTGGAAACAGATTCTGCTGGATTTCGTCACCCTGCATCTGGGGGGCGAGAGACAGTGGCTCCCTCCCAATCGCAGATACGTTTACAAGAAGCTGTATCTGCCCAGCCGAGCACGAAAGATGGAGATTGAGCTGGTCATCGCCATTGATACGAGCGGAAGTACGGTTTCCGATTTTCCGGACTTTATCACAGAACTGCAAGGACTGGTTGAGAGCTTCGGCGATTATACGATTACCGTGATTCAATGCGATACGAAAATTCACTCCGTTGAAGAGTACAGTTCCAACTCAGGAAAAGAGTTTCCGGAAGAAGGGATCAAGTTGCAGGGAACCGGAGGAACTGACCTTCGTCCCCCGTTTGAATATATCACAAAGAATATGCCGAATCCTCCCGTAGTCATGATCTACCTGACCGATGGCGAAGGCCCTGCTCCGCTGGAAGAACCGAACTACCCGGTTATCTGGTGCCTGACTGCGGAAGGCAAGAAGCCGACCAACTGGGGAATTGCAGTGAATATGGAGAACAAACAGACATGAGCGCGAGCGGCATACGGGTTCTTTCCTTTACGGAACATGTCCGCAGAAGACCTTCCATGTATATTGCCAATACCCGGAGTGGCTCTACCGTGGATGACGGAGTCTACAGTCTGGTGCAGGAAGTTCTGGAAAATGCGCTTGATGAGGTGCAGAACGGCTTCGGTCAAAGCATCGAGGTGTCGCTCTCTCCGACCAGTATTTCAATCCGGGACTTCGGACGAGGCATTCCGCTGGAATCTCTGGAACAGGTCATTACAACTCCGTTTTCCAGTGCCAAATTCAATCATGATTGTTACTCCAATGCCATCGGCCTTCACGGAGTCGGTCTGAAGGTTGTCTCCAACCTGTCGGAAACATTCATCATACGAACGATCCGGAATGGGAGCTTCCGTGAACTCGCCTTGAGCCGGGGCAGACTGTTGAAGGATGTTCATGGGGAAACTGCCGAACCGAATGGATGCCGTGTGCACTTTGCTCCCGACCCCATGATTTTTACTGACATTCAGTTCAGGGAGGAATGCGTTGCGGAACTGCTCAACCGATACCGGGCCACCAATCCGCAACTGGAAACGGTGCTGAACGGAGAACACAAACGTTCCAGTCACGGCCTTTGCGACTTTCTGCGGGAACAGATAGATTTCAGCAATATCAACGGCGACCTGCTTTCATTGGGAAATCCCGAATGTGAATTGGTTCTGGCCCAGTGCCAGTCAAGTGTCGGCAGGTGGTATTCCTTCGCGAACGGTCACTACAACAGCAATGGCGGCGTTCACGCTGATGCGGCGAAAGCCGCTCTGGTGGATGCTGCCCGCACTCTTTGGAAAGGCGGTGTTCCGGAAGCCGCCGACATCCTTTTCGGCATCTACGGTGCAATCTCCGTCCAACTTCCGGAACCTCGTTTTGAAGCTCAGACCAAGAATCGTCTGGGAAATGTGGAATACTTTCTTCCGTGGAAGAAGCAGTTGCAAAACGCCCTGCTGAGTTACTGGTATGATCACATCGACGAATGCGAAGAGTTCTTTTCGCAGATCGACCGTAACATCGCCCGGCGAAAGAAGGCGGCGGAGGCACAGGAGACTGTCAAAAACGGGGAGAGTCCGACCTGATGGCTTACGACACCAGAATCCTGAAAGTCGATGACATTGATTTTTTGAAGGATGAGCTTCAACGGGACGCTTCGTTTATCTCCATTGCCGATGATGAATGGAATACTCCGCTTCATCTGGCCCGTGATCCGGAAGCTGTGCGGCTGTTGCTGAAGCATGGCGCTGATGTAAACGCCAGAAACACCAATGGCTTTACGCCGTTGCACCTGGCTCCCGCAACAAATATCATCCGTCTGCTTCTGAAAGCCGGAGCCAACCCCAATGCGGCAACGGCCTCCGGAATCACCCCGCTCTGTCTGGTTCATACACGGGAACAAGCCCGTCTGCTTATAGAGGCCGGAGCCAATGTTCACGGGAACACATTCACCACTCCGCTGCACCATGCCCGCACGGTAGAGATTGCGCGTTATCTGATCTCGCAAGGAGCGGATGTCAATACGCAGGACCGGTTCGGTCAAACACCGATCTTTACAACGCCTTCTGCGGTTTTGCAGTTTCTGCTGACACAGGGAGCCGAGCCCGACTGGAACGATCTTCAGGGGAAAACACCACTGTTCTATGCTCCCGATCAGACGGCGGCGAAACTGTTGCTGGAACATGGTGCGGATGTCAACCATATTGCGAGGTCCAATATCACTCCCGTTGAATATGTGACTTCCAAAGAGGTCATCCGTTTACTGGTTCGACACGGCGGCCATGTATCGACCAGACGGCGCAATGAACTTCTGCATGAGGTGAATGATCCGGAACTGTTGGAGCTGTATTTCAAGGCAAAGGCAAAAGTCAATGCGTTTAACGGCATGGGACAAACTGCCCTGCATACCGTTAAGAATCTCCAATGCGCATCCCTTCTGCTGAAGCATGGTGCCTGCATCAACCAGCAGGATTCTCGTGGACGCACTCCCGTATTTTACGTTTCCACTCCGGATATCCTGCTCTTGTATTTGGAGCATGGTGCGGATTTGCAGGTTTGCGATAAAGAGGGGGCAACCCCGCTTCATTACGCGAAGAATCCGGAGATCATCCGTCTGCTGCTGTCCCGTGGACTTTCCGTTCACGCGCGTGACCTTCAGGGGAACACACCTTTTCATTATCAGTTCCGGAATCTGTCTGCTGCCCGTATATTGCTTGAACACGGAGCGGATGTCAATAGCCGGAACAACATAGGCGTTGCACCGGTACATAGAGTCCGGAACGTCAAGGAGCTTGCCTTTCTCTATTATCATGGCGCAGACCTGTCCGTGACCATACAAGGAACTTCGATCTTCTACCTCAATGACGATCCGGCAATTCAGCAATTCATCCGGAACCACAGGATTCCTGTCCAAGCCCGGAGAACATCGGAAGAGCCGGAAGAAGCGGAGAGTTCAGAACAGGATGAGTTTCTGCCTCTGCAAGAATATGCACAGCGGATACCGCCGGATTTGCTTGCCGTCATTGATTCCGGTGACAACACCTATTTTCAAATCATGCTTGAAATCTATGCCACGAACGAATCCCTGAAACCGCTCTTCTACTACCTGTTCCTCAATAAGAAGTATGACCTCTGCGAAACTCTGGTGAAAAGCTCCAATTTCCATCAAGTCCTGAAAGATGAGTTCAAGCCGATATTGCTTAAACGACAACAGGAAACGGGTATCAGAAAACTCCTTCAGTTCTTCTGAAGGACAGCAAGAAGTTAAGGAAGAGAACACATGTCCTGAGCGAAACATCCAATAAGAACAATTATAAGGAGGAACTACTATGCAAACAAATTCAGACGAATCCAGCAGTCTTTATCTGAATGAGATATTAGAGGAAGTCGATCAACCCACACCATTCATGGAGCTGACGTTGGTTGATGTCATCGATCACAGAGAGTCTTACAGTATACGTCTCTGTAAGAAAAGTGGGACTTGTCGCCCACCCACCTATCCGGTGTATGATTTCCGCAAGTCCGATCTCACACACGACCAGATCCTCAGATTGAAAGATGAACAGATACGCCTCTTGACGGAACGAGTGGAACAATCGGAGTTCGACACTCTGTGTTACAAGCTGATGTACTCGTCGGACGATGAACGAGTGGATCTGGTTTTGATGCAGGAAACAGATGATACTGTGACACTGGATGTGAAACACGACCACACGCACTATTGTGGAAGAACCGTTCAGTCACGGCACACCTTTCATAAATCGTCATTGCGTCAGGATCAACGATACAAACTCCCAACGCTTGAACTGAAGTGTAAGCAACGGTTGCTCGCGATAGGAGAGATGTGTCGCGCTAATGTTGAAGATTACATCAATCGGCTACTGCAAGACGAAGCGTCCGGCAATATCAAGTTGATGGAACGGATAGAGGACAACGAAACGATATGGATTCAGGTCGAGGTTCACGATAAGAAAAAGACACGCATTACGCTGTTGACCGAGTCGTTTCGCAAGAATCGGTTGACCAGCAAACAACTTGAGTTATTCCGGACCATACCGCTTAGCGAGAACATAAACCGCAATGAAATGACAAGAGGAATTTATGATTAACGCGAGAGGAGGAACGTATGTTTTACCATTCTGAAAAACCCTCGTCTACTAAACTGTTCGACACAGTTATCCGCGACATTGATCGAACTCAGAATGATATGATCAAGCACATCTATATCATCAGCGTACAAGAGTTCGATGACAAGTTCGAGATCATCGTGCGGAAAGAACATGATGGTATCAGCTTACCCACCTATGATGTTGCATATACATTCCAAAAGAAACATCTGAACGCAGAACGGATTGTCCGAATCAAGGAAGAGCAACTTAAGCTGGCAAACAAACGTGCGGAACAGAGTGAGTTTGAATCGCTCTGTTATCAACTGTTGTATGTGGCGGATCATCAGCGTGTTGATCTGGTATCTTTCAAAGAAGACTATAACACGGTGACTATCGTCGTAAGACGATATTTGATGAATGGTCCCGAAGCCATCACGGAAACTCATTGTTTTCATAAATCCAGTTTGAAGGGAGAGCAGTGTCGGAGGCTTGAGATTCTGGAATGGCAATGCAAGATGATCCGGGTAAGTGCCGGTGAGTTGAGTTTCTGCAACTGCAAAGCGTTCCTGGAGCAATTTGCACGACTCAAAGAAGGTGATCGTCTGGTCATCGAAAGAGCAGAAGACAACAACACTGTCTGGCTCTATATGAAGTTTCACACAAAAGCACGTTTCAACTACTTTCGGAGCTGGCATTGTTCCAAAGAACTGTTGACCAAAGAGCAACTGGAGCTGATCAGGTCTATCCCATACGAGGCTATGGTAAAAGACAATGACATCGCAACCGATGCTTATTGGGATGAATTGCTTAAAGAGGATCTAAAAGATGAATGACCAGCAAGAGCCAACAGTAACCTGAAACACTGGATAAATTACGGACGCTTATTAGACGATGAACTCAGTGAAAGTAAATAGAGTTTCGATGAAAGGACGAACCGCATTGGATCAAAACAACATAACTGAAGCATGGTGGTATATGAAAAGTACATTTACCGTAGCAATCACGACGATTGCAATCTTCTTGGGTTGCATCTCGCCTGTAATGGCGGGACGGGAAATCGTTCCTGCGGATGTCACGGTCAAGGTGCAGTATCAACTGAAGATGGACGGTTACAATTCATGGACTACAACGAACGCTTCATTGAGAGGAGCGGTTACTGAATCCATGATGATCGGCCAGCTTGCAGCCAGACATCCCAACGGACAGATTCGCATTCTGTCGGCATCCTATGGCAAGACTGTTGCCCATATTGTCCGCTATCAGATGAAGAGGGGAAGCTCTGCCTGGACGAACGGCACCGTTACATTGAACAATGCTCTGACTGAATCCATGGCAAGGAATCAGCTCAAAGCGAAGTTTCCCGGTGCAACCATCCGAATCCTGAGCTTCGTAAAAAAGAAATGACAGAGGAGAGTAACCATGCGATTGCCCGTAGCGGAAGACAGGAATTGTTTTACGACAAGACTCAAGTACAGACTCGAACCGAAGAAGCTGGCTCAACTGCGGTTTGACACATGGCGAGAATATGAAGAACCATATCAAATGCAAAGAAGTGTAATTACCAGTATCAATGATTTTTATCTGATCTACCACACTGGAATAATTCCTTATCCACCTCCGATATGGTTTGCCAAATCGAAACTGCGCCCCGATCAGATCACGTACATTGAAGAACTTAAGCTGAATTTACAAGAACTGCATACTGTGAATGAGGGAGCTCATAAGGATAATGATTTATCCGATGAATCATTCAAAGAACAATTACAAGACCTTGTTAATCAAATAGACAATGAACTACAAGAGATTAAACAGTTATTCAAAGAAATGGAATCATTTGATTTGGGTAATATGACAAAAAAACTTGAATGTATACGTGAGCATTCAAAAGAAACAAATGACAATGAAAAACATTAGGGGTTTACTACCTCGGCAGGATATTAATCCTGCCGAGGTAGCATGTTCTTTTATGCTTTGAACCGCAGATGACACTTGGGACAGTGATACAATCCGATCACGTTTTCGTCGATCAGCTTGCCAGCCTGAGCGCCAAGCAGACCTCCGGAGGTGACACCCCAGAGGAAATTCAAGATTCCTCCGGCAACAGCACCGACGGTAGTTCCGACAACTCCCAACGCGCTCCCGGCACGGGCACCGCGAACCATGCCAACAATCACAACGGCTCCTCCTGCGGTAATCCCGGTAGCGGTTCCAACCGTACTGGCGCGATGAAGCGGATTCGCAATCGAAGCACAGTTCGGACAAAAGACTTTCGCCATAGTAACGACTCCTTCTTTCAGTTGATAAAACCGGCGACCGAAGCCGCCGGGGTGCGAGGTACTCTGTCGTTTGCACCACTTCCGACAGAGGGCGTGCCAGGGTGAATACCCGTGGACTACTTCCACAGTTCCGCCGGTTTGCCGTCCAGTCCGAACAGTCGGGTCAGACTGCGGTAGCATTGGTCGGCACGGGCGGGACTGTACTTCTTGGCGGTTTCAGTAAAGGCGTTCAACAAACTCCACCGGGTCGGCTCGGCGAACTCCTCATGTCGGGGATGCTTGAACTCCTTCCAGACAGTCAGAATATCGCACGACGGAATCGCCTGACGTTCCGCCGCCACCACCAGCGAAGTACGAACTTCATCATCATTGAGTTCATCGATCTTCAACTCCTCTGCTACGTTTTCCAAAGTAAGAAACTCCAGTTCCAGAGCGTTCACCGCTTCCAAAACCAGACCGTTCAGTTCGATCCGGGAGGTATGCCGACGCTTCAGAACCGTACTTCCTCCGAAGCACAAGTTACTGCACACGTGGACACTGATCCCCGCTGACAGACCAACCGCAATCGTGCGGTCATGACTGTTGCGGATGCCAATGCAGCGGCTCCAGTCCATGCTCGAACTTTTGTTGATCCGGATCATGCCGAACATCCGCTGTCCGTCACGAGCCAAGCCATACTGTTCTTCAAGAATCGTCCAGCGATGCGCCTTTACGACATCCGTTACAGCGTCGATCACCTCGCTATGGGGAACAGGCTTCCAGCTCGCGGTAGCGGTCGGAGTCGGAACCATTGCGATCTCGTCACGTCCGACGAACTTCCCTTCACACATCGTCAATCCCATCATCTCACCTCCATTTCTTCAGATGCCACTGTCTGCAACGATCCCAATACGGACACTCATTGCAGGCATAACTTGTTTCATTCGGCAGGAACACTCCTTTGTTGATCGCATCTTGCGCCCGGTTCGCCAATACCTCGAAACGCCGGAAGTCGTGAA
>ERZ779861.2351-NODE-2351-length-18249-cov-3.553314_pt1 | contig 18249 bp, 14 predicted proteins | sample MGYA00511558_ERZ779861 | MGnify/ENA primary metagenome ERZ779861 (study PRJEB29588, sample SAMEA2163432) | human gut metagenome | biome: human gut; feature: human-associated habitat; material: faeces | place: Denmark | collected 2008/2010 ...
AAGATGGAGTAGAAACACTGGGAATGATTGAGGAAACGGAGCCGGATTTGCTTTTGCTGGATTTGATTATGCCGAAATTAGATGGTCTTGGTGTGATGGAGCGTCTGCAGGAAAAGCAGAAGATGAAAAAGGTGCCGGAGATTATTGTGGTGTCCGGTATTTCACAGGAACGAATTACGGATACGGCATTTGCCTTGGGAGCTTCATATTACTTATTAAAGCCATTTGAGTCGGAAACACTTCTTTCTCATGTACAGAAATTTAAACCGGGTGCGAGGGCAAAACTCATTGCTACGGGAAATGAGAACCGAAGAAATGAAAAAATGGCGAAATATAATCTTGAATCGGATGTTACCAATATCATTCATGAAATCGGGGTGCCGGCACATATAAAAGGGTATCAGTATTTGCGGGATGCAATTATGATGTCAGTTGACGATAAAGAAATGTTAAATTCTATTACAAAAATTCTCTATCCTTCTATAGCCAAACAACACGGGACAACACCAAGCAGAGTAGAACGAGCAATACGACACGCAATCGAAGTGGCGTGGAGCCGCGGAAAAGTGGATACGATTGATGAGTTATTCGGATATACGGTTCATAATGGAAAAGGAAAACCAACAAATTCGGAGTTTGTAGCGCTAATTGCGGACAAAATACGGTTAGAACAGAAAATGAAAGCCTAAAAAAATCTTTTCACCGCTCCCTTTTTGGTGTATAATAATACCAATATGATTTTGTATCAAAAAGAAAGGGGAGAAGGATATTGAAGAAAGTATTATTTGTTGCTTCTGAATGTGTTCCTTTTATAAAAACCGGTGGATTGGCAGACGTTGTCGGTTCACTTCCAAAGTATTTTGATAAGAGTAAATATGATGTACGGGTTATGATTCCAAAATACACTGCGATACCGGAAGAGTATAAAAACCAGATGCATTATATCACGCATTTTTATCTCGACCTTGCATGGCGCAAGCAGTATGTCGGTGTGTTTGAAATGGAATTAAACGGTGTTAAATTCTATTTTCTTGATAATGAATTTTATTTTAGCGGCAGCAAGCCTTATGGAGAAATTTATCAGGATATTGAAAAATTTGCCTTTTTTGATAAAGCGGCGTTATCAACGCTGCCAGTGATTGATTTCCGCCCGGATATTATTCACTGCCACGACTGGCAGACGGGGCTGATTCCGGTATATCTGCATGATGCATTTCAGCAGGGCGAATTTTACCGTGGAATTCAGTCAATTATGACGATACATAACTTGAAATTTCAGGGTGTCTGGGATAAAAAGACAGTTATGGATACGGCAGGGCTGGATGCATACTATTTTACACCTGATAAATTGGAAGCCTTTGGGGATGCCAATTATCTAAAGGGCGGTCTTGTTTACGCAGATCAGATTACGACCGTAAGTGATACCTATGCAGAAGAGATTAAGACGCCGTTTTATGGAGAAAAATTAGACGGTCTGATTAACGCGAAGTCAGGGTGTTTGACCGGAATTGTGAATGGCCTTGACTACGATGAGTATAATCCGGCAAAGGATCCGCTTATTTATGCAAATTATGATGCAAGAACATTTCGCAAAGAAAAAATTAAAAATAAGCGCGGCCTTCAGAAAGAACTTGGTCTTTCTCAGGATGATAAGAAGTTCATGATTGGTATTGTGTCGAGACTGACCGATCAAAAGGGCTTTGATTTGATTGACTATGTGATTGAGGAAATCTGTGCAGAAGATACGCAGCTTGTGGTACTTGGTACCGGAGAAGAAAAGTACGAAAATCTGTTCCGTCATTTTGCATGGAAATATCCGGACCGCGTATCCGCGAATATTTATTATTCCAATGAGCGTTCGCACAAAATTTATGCGGCATGTGATGCCTTTTTGATGCCATCGCTCTTTGAGCCGTGTGGATTAAGCCAGCTGATGAGTCTTCGATATGGTACGGTTCCGATTGTAAGGGAGACCGGCGGACTCAAAGATACCGTAGAGCCTTATAATGAATATGAGAGCAAAGGAACCGGTTTCTCATTCAGCAATTACAATGCACATGAGATGCTCAATACCATCCGCTATGCAAAAGATGTCTATTATAATAGAAAGAGAGAGTGGAATAAGATTATCGACCGCGGCATGGCAATGGATTTTTCATGGAAGAATTCAGCGAAAAAATATGAGCAGTTGTATGACAGAATGTAAAAAAATACAAATTATTTGAATTTACTCTTGAATTTTATTACGGAATTGGGTAGAATAGGTTCTAGAAGTTTGTATATTTTTTAACAAACCAAAATTTTAACTATTTTTAGGAGGAAATATCATGTCAGTAAAAGTAGCGATTAACGGATTTGGACGTATCGGACGTCTTGCATTCAGACAGATGTTTGGTGCAGAAGGTTATGAAGTAGTAGCAATTAACGATTTGACAAGCCCTAAGATGCTTGCACACCTTTTGAAGTATGATTCTTCTCAGGGTAAATATGAGAAAGCAGATACTGTTTCTGCAAGTGATGATTCCATCACAGTAGATGGTAAAGAGATTAAAATCTATGCTTTCCCGGATGCAAACAACTGCCCATGGGGTGAGCTTGGTGTTGACGTAGTTTTGGAGTGTTCCGGATTCTATACATCCAAAGAAAAAGCACAGGCTCATATCAATGCAGGTGCTAGAAAAGTTGTTATCTCTGCTCCAGCAGGAAATGACCTTCCTACTATCGTATATAACACAAACCACGAGACATTGAAAGCAGATGATACAATCATCTCCGCAGCTTCTTGTACAACAAACTGCCTTGCTCCTATGGCAGATGCATTGAACAAATATGCTGCAATCCAGTCTGGTATCATGGTTACAATCCATGCTTACACAGGTGACCAGATGACTCTTGATGGTCCTCAGAGAAAGGGTGACCTCAGAAGATCTCGTGCAGCAGCAGTAAACATCGTTCCTAACAGCACAGGTGCTGCAAAAGCTATCGGCCTTGTAATTCCTGAGTTGAATGGTAAATTGATTGGTTCTGCTCAGCGTGTTCCTACACCTACAGGTTCTACAACAATTTTGACAGCTGTAGTTAAAGGAAAAGACATCACAGTAGATGGTATCAATGCCGCTATGAAAGCAGCAGCTACAGAGTCCTTCGGATACAATGAAGACGAAATCGTTTCTTCTGATATCGTAGGAATGAGATTTGGTTCTCTCTTCGATGCAACTCAGACAATGGTTTGCAAAGTTGACGATGACACATACGAAGTACAGGTTGTATCTTGGTATGATAACGAGAACTCTTACACAAGCCAGATGGTTCGTACAATCAAATACTTCAGCGAGTTGGCATAAGTCTTGATTTAGGACAAGGTTTGAAATTGATCCCAAAAAGGGTCCGGTCGGTTGGACCGGATCCTTTTTTCATAGAAATAATTAAAATGGAGGTTTGTTATGTTAAATAAAAAATCAGTAGATGATATTAATGTAAAAGGTCAGCGCGTCTTAGTACGCTGTGACTTTAACGTACCACTTCAGGATGGTAAAATCACAGATGAAAACCGTTTGGTAGCAGCACTTCCTACGATTAAGAAGTTGATTGCTGATGGTGGTAAAATTATTCTTTGCTCCCACCTTGGTAAGCCAAAAGGAGAGCCGAAACCGGAACTTTCTTTAGCACCGGTTGCTGTTCGTCTTTCTGAACTTTTAGGACAGGAAGTAAAATTCGCAGCAGATGATAACGTAGTTGGTGAAAATGCAAAAGCTGCTGTTGCTGCTATGAAAGATGGCGATGTAGTTCTTCTTGAGAATACACGTTATCGTGCAGAAGAGACAAAGAATGAAGATAATTTCTCCAAAGAACTTGCTTCTTTGGCTGATGTTTTCGTAAACGACGCATTTGGTACTGCTCATAGAGCACACTGCTCAAATGTAGGTGTTACCAAATATGTAGATACTGCTGTTGTTGGCTACTTGATGCAGAAAGAAATCGATTTCCTTGGAAATGCAGTAAATAATCCGGAGAGACCTTTTGTTGCAATCCTTGGTGGTGCAAAAGTTTCTTCTAAGATTCCGGTAATTGAGAACCTTTTGGATAAAGTAGATACATTGATTATCGGTGGTGGAATGGCATATACATTCATGGCTGCCCATGGTGAGCCAGTTGGTAAATCTCTTTTGGAAGAGGATTACAAACAGTATGCACTCGACATGGAGAAAAAAGCAGAAGAAAAAGGTGTTAAACTTTTGATTCCTGTAGATAATGTAGTGGCAGATGATTTCTCAAACGATGCAAACTTTAAAGTTGTTGAGCGCGGTGGTATTCCGGATGATATGGAAGGTTTGGATATCGGACCTAAGACAAGTAAATTGTTTGCAGACGCAATCAAAGGCGCAAAGACAGTTGTTTGGAACGGACCGATGGGATGTTTTGAAATGCCAAACTTTGCAAAAGGAACGATTGCAGTTGCTCAGGCAATGGCAGATCTGAAAGACGCTACAACGATTATCGGTGGTGGTGATAGTGCTTCAGCTTGTAACAACCTTGGATTTGGTGACAAGATGACACATATTTCTACCGGTGGTGGTGCTTCCCTTGAGTTCTTGGAAGGAAAAGAACTTCCGGGTGTTGCAGCAGCAAACGACAAATAATAATATAAGATTTTGATTCTGTGGTGGTGTTTTATATGCCACCACAGAAATTTTTGGAGGGGAAAATGAAAAAAAGAATGAGAAATTGTGCGAAGGCGCTTGCTTTTGCGATGGTAGTTACAATTTTTAGTTCGACAAATGCCGGCGCAGCTACGGTGAATGAGAGTAAGCCGATGGTATTAAACAGCAACTATACGACTTCTCTGCCGGTAAGCAGTGAGACATTTTATAAGTTTACATTGAAGAGTAAGACAAAAATCATGCTGGATGCAGCTTATGATGCCGGATATTTTGAGATTATCAGTGCGAGCGGAAGTGTTCTTTATGAAGGAACCAAAGATGAGCATATGAACGGTCCGCAGGATTGGACATTAACGAAAAAAATGACGCTGCAAAAGGGTACTTATTATCTCCATCTTTACACAAAAGCCGAATGGGCTGGCGATTCTATGAAATTTGTGATTAAAAATATGAATGCGCCCAAAAAGCCGATTGTAAAGAAAGTTAAGAGCAAAAAAGGTATTGTTGCCGGAAAGACAAGTGCTAATGTCCGTGTCTATGTGAAACGTGGAAAAACTCTGCGTACTGTAATTGCAGACTCTAAGGGTAAATTTTCTGTTAAAATCAAGAAATTGAAAAAAGGACAGAAAGTGAAAGTCTGGGCAAAAAGCGTAAATCAGGTATCCAGCAAAAAAGTAACGGTAAAAGTAAAATAATTACACATTTAGTGCAGATTGAGAAGATATTTTGTATAAGGAGTGATATTTTATGTCAAGAAGAAGAATTATCGCAGGAAACTGGAAAATGAATAAAACACCAAGTGAGGCAGTTGCACTTGTAAACGAATTGCTTCCATTGGTGAAAAACGATGATGTTGATGTTGTATTTTGTGTACCGGCAATTGACATTGTACCGGTTGTTGATGCAGTAAAGGGAAGCAATGTAAATGTTGGAGCAGAAAATCTTTATTTTGAAGAAAGCGGTGCTTATACCGGCGAAATTTCTCCGAACATGCTTGTAGATGCAGGAGTAAAATATGTCATTATCGGACATTCAGAGCGCAGAGAGTATTTTGCAGAAACCGACGAGACAGTAAATAAAAAGGTTTTAAAGGCATTTGAACATGACATTACCCCGATTATCTGCTGTGGTGAGACACTGACTCAGAGAAAACAGGGTATTTATGTGGATTGGATTCGTATGCAGATTAAAATTGCATTCCAGAATGTAACAGCTGAGCAGGCAAAAAAAGCAGTTATTGCTTATGAGCCAATCTGGGCAATCGGAACCGGTGAGACGGCAACGGCAGATCAGGCAGAAGAAGTATGTGCAGCAATCCGTGCATGCATCGGTGAAATTTATGATGCAGCTACTGCAGATGCAATTCGTATTCAGTACGGCGGTTCTATGAATGCCAAGAATGCTGCAGAACTTTTGGCAAAACCGGACATTGATGGCGGACTGATTGGCGGTGCTTCTCTGAAACCGGATTTTGGTCAGATTGTGAACGCATAAAGAGAATGAAATAGGAAACTTGTTAAAAAGCAAAATTAACTATTGACAAGAACCGTATGAGTATGTATAATATGTCTTGTGTCTGTCACAGAGATGGACACAAGATAAATGCGCGAGTGGCTCAGTTGGTAGAGCACAACCTTGCCAAGGTTGGGGCCGCGGGTTCGAGTCCCGTCTCGCGCTTTCATATTAAAAAAGAGTGACTCCAAAAGGAATCACTCTTTTTTACTTCGAGCCCCGCCGTGGCTCGAAGTTCGAGGTCTCGGCTGCCGCCTCGGTCGTAGCAAAACGGTGTCCGCTGGACACCAGCTACGTCTCGCGCTCTATACTGTTAGAAGTATTTCTACACCATTTTCTTCGATTGCTTTCAAGTCTTCTTCTAATGCATCGTCATCAGTAATAAGAACATCTAAAGCGTTAATAGGACAAATGCTTATAATAGAATCTGTGCCAATTTTGCCGGCAGGATAAAGTCCATAAACTTTTTCTGCAGACGCAAGAAGCGTGTTATATAGACATAAATTTCTGGTTCGCTGGATGGATAATCCGAAGTCAATACTGACTCTTGCTGAGGTGATAAAGATTTTATCAAAGCGCAGCCGTTTTAACATCTCAATGGCGAAACCATCATATACGCAACCGTTTTTGTGGAATTGGCCTCCTAAAAGAAGGATGGTAATGTTTGGATATTGACGCAGATTATCTGCGATAGAGATAGAATTTGTTACAATGGTACAATTCAAATCATGTGGCAGATTCTGTGTCATAAGATACCCAATGCTTGCACCAGTGATGAATGTTACATCATTATCATTTATGCAAGTGACTGCTTTTTTTGCAATGGCAAGATAATTTGGGTCAACTTTGGCAACGCGTTCCTTAGCTGTTAAATCACCAATGTTATATTGAGCACCAATTGTCTCTCTTAAAATAGCGCCGCCGTGAGTTCTTTTTAGCATACCTTGTTCTTCAAGCAGACGCAGGTCACGTTTGGCAGAATCATAACTTATGCCAAACATATCTTGTATCTCCTGATTTGTGATACTTTTGTTTTTTTGCAGCATTTCCAGTATTTTTTTGTGTCTTTCTTCAATAAACATAATGGTTACCTCCTTTAATGGTTGTTGTATTGTAAGTCAGATATTAGCACAACCGTTAATAAATGTCAATGCTAAACGTGAATAAAAGTTAAACAACAGGAATAAACGTGAAAATGTAAGATGTTTTTATTGCAATATGTTCCTGAGGGCAGATTTCGTTCGAGAATTTAAAAAAAGTTTAGATATTTCTTAGAAGAATATACAGAGCACAGGAAGTGGGAGCAAATGCATGGTTTTTTGGAGTGCTTACACTTGTAACAAATGTTTTCGGGGTGGCGTGCTTGTGGGGGTATAATAAGCGGCGCCAAAAACAGTTAAGGGTCTAACCACCTCTACCCAATAAGGAAGTCAGCACCACTTGCTTATGTGTAAAAAAACAGATGTCAATTCTTTAGGATTCCAGTAATTCCGTAGAAAAGCTTTGTGACTCGTGGGTTTTGAGTACGTCGGTATGAGTTGCAAGAAGTCCGGTGGACTTCTGTTATGCAACGACCGAAGCGGAGCGGAGACCACTGGTATTTTCGGTGCCCATACCGCTACGTACTCAATGAGCGAAAGCACCCACGAGACGCAAAGCTTTTCTGCTGAACTACGGAAACTAAAAAATCCGCCATCCGTTTATTTAACACAAACACAAGCGGTAGCCCTTGCATTTTTTTTCATATTTTGATAAACTGTAAAATTGAGAATAGAACTAACTATATTATTGTGTTTTAGACGCAGAAATGAGGCAGATATGGAATTAATTAGTATACGCGATTTGTATCGCAACCAGGAAAAGTATGTAGAACAGACGGTTACGGTCGGAGGATGGTTAAGAAGCGTCAGAGATTCCAAAACATTTGGATTCTTAGTGGTTCATGATGGAACATTTTTCGAGCCGCTTCAGGTGGTATATTCAGATAAACTTGATAATTTTTCAGCAATTTCCAAATTGAATGTAGGTGCAGCCGTGATTGTTACGGGAAAAGTAGTAGCAACACCGGGAACGAAACAGCCATTTGAGATTCAGGCAGATGAGGTTGTTGTAGAAGGTGAGTCTGCACCGGATTATCCATTGCAGAAAAAGAGACACTCCTTTGAGTATCTTCGCACGATTTCCCATCTTCGTCCGAGAACAAATACATTTCAGGCAGTGTTCCGTGTGCGTTCTTTGATTGCGTATGCGATTCATAAATTCTTCCAGGAGAGAGAATTTGTTTATGTACACACGCCATTGATTACCGGAAGTGACTGTGAAGGTGCCGGTGAAATGTTCCGTGTAACAACACTGGATATGGAAAACCTTCCGATGACAGGAGAAGGAAAAGTAGATTACACAAAAGATTTCTTCCGCAAAGAAACCAATCTTACGGTAAGCGGGCAGTTAAATGGTGAAACGTATGCGATGGCATTCAAAAACATTTATACATTTGGTCCGACATTCCGCGCGGAAAATTCAAATACGACACGTCATGCGGCAGAATTTTGGATGATTGAGCCGGAAATTGCATTTGCGGATTTGAAGGATGATATGATTTTGGCAGAGAACATGTTAAAATATGTTATCCGCTATGTGCTTGAGAATGCACCGGAAGAGATGAAATTCTTCAACCAGTTTGTGGACAAGGGACTGATTGAGCGTCTGCGGGGAGTTGTGGATGCGGACTTTGCACATGTTACTTATACCGAAGCTATCAAACTCTTAGAAGAGCACAATGATAAATTTGAATACAAAGTAAGCTGGGGATGCGATTTGCAGACCGAGCATGAGAGATATCTTACGGAAGAAATTTTCAAACGCCCTGTTTTCGTAACGGATTATCCAAAAGAAATTAAGGCATTCTATATGAAGATGAACGACGATAACAAAACGGTTGCCGCTATGGATTGTTTGGTCCCTGGAATCGGGGAGATTATCGGAGGAAGCCAGCGTGAAGATGATTATGATAAGCTGGTTGAGAGAATGAACGAATGTGGACTGGATAAAAAAGATTATGAATTTTATCTGGATTTGCGTAAATATGGTACGGCACGCCATGCCGGATTTGGTCTCGGATTTGAGAGATGTGTGATGTATTTGACAGGCATGCAGAATATCCGCGACGTTATTCCGTTCCCACGTACTGTAAATAATTGTGACTTATAAAGATTACACTAGGAGGTTAGTAACATGAATTTAATAATTCCACAAGGCTATCAGTCAGCGTTAGATATCCGCGAGACTGAGGTAGCAATTAAAAAAGTAAAGGATTTCTTTGAAAAGGCTTTGGCTGCCAATTTGAATCTGACACGAGTTTCGGCACCGCTTTTTGTTGACCCGGATTCCGGATTGAATGACAACTTAAATGGTGTAGAGCGCCCGGTTTCTTTTGATATTTTGGAGCAGAACGGAAGGGTAGCAGAAATCGTACATTCGTTAGCCAAGTGGAAACGTCATGCGCTGGGCCGCTATGGTTTTGCTCATGGAGAGGGGCTTTATACGGATATGAATGCGATTCGCCGTGATGAAGAAACCGATAATGTACATTCTTTGTTTGTCGACCAGTGGGACTGGGAGCGCATTATCGACAAAGAAGAACGTAATGTAGATACTTTGAAAGCTATTGTAAATAAAGTATATCAGGCATTGATGGAAACAGAAGATTATATGGCAATGCAGTATGACTACATTAAGAAATCCCTGCCTGAGCAGATTACCTTTGTGACAACGCAGGAACTTGAGGACCGATATCCGGACAAGACGCCAAAAGAGCGTGAGTACGAGGCAGTAAAAGAATATGGTGCTGTTTTCCTGATGCAGATTGGAGATAAGTTAGCTTCCGGAGAGCCGCATGATGGACGTGCACCGGATTATGATGACTGGTCATTAAATGGTGATATTATCGTTTATTACCCGGTTCTTGATATGGCATTTGAAATTTCTTCCATGGGAATCCGTGTGGATGAAAAGGCATTGAAGGAGCAGCTTGAAAAAGCAGGATGCCCGGAGCGCGAAAACCTTCCGTTCCAGAAAGAAATTTTGGAAAAGAAACTTCCGTATACCATCGGTGGTGGAATCGGACAGTCAAGAATTTGTATGTTTTTCCTGAAAAAAGCACATATTGGAGAAGTACAAGCATCGATTTGGCCGGATGATGTGTGGGAAGAAGCATCGAAGAAAGGACTTAATATTTTATAATGGATAATTTTACCTTTTATGCGCCGACTTATTTTGATTTTGGTAAAGGCGCCGAAAAGCATGTTGCTGATTTAATAAAAAAATTTGGCGGACATAAAGTGCTGCTTCACTATGGAGGAGGCTCCATCAAAAAGAGCGGACTTTATGATACCGTGATTTCTGTATTAAAGGAAAGCGGTTTGGAATTTTGTGAACTTGGTGGTGTAAAACCAAATCCAAGAAGCGGACTCGTATACGAGGGAATTGAATTGTGCAAGAAAGAAAAGGTTGACTTTATTCTTGCCGTCGGCGGCGGAAGTACGATTGATTCGTCTAAGGCAATTGCTGCCGGTACTTTGTATGATGGAGATTTCATGGATTTTTATCAGGGCAAGGCATCCGTTGAGAAAGCGCTTCCAATCGGAACGATATTAACGATTGCGGCAGCCGGCAGTGAGGGTTCTCCAAATACGGTAATCACCGATGAAAAAACAATGGTGAAAAAGGGAACAAAAAGTGATTTGCTTCGTCCGAAGTTCTCTATTTTGAACCCGGAACTTACCTGCACCCTGCCTCCGTATCAGTCGGCAGCGGGAGCAACGGATATCATGATTCATGTTTGTGAGCGTTATTTTTCCAACACAGAGGAAGTTGAGATTACAGACCGCTTGTGTGAAGCGATTTTAAAAACAATTGTATATGAGGCACCGCGTGTCATTGAAAATCCAAATCATTATGAAGCACGTGCAAACATTATGTGGGCAGGTATGTTAGCACATAATAATGTTTGCGGTGTCGGTCGTGTGCAGGATTGGGCAAGCCACCATATCGAGCATGAATTGTCAGCTCTTTATGATGTTACTCATGGCGCAGGACTTGCAGTAATTGCACCGCTTTGGATGCGTTATGTCTGTAAGAAAAATCCGGGTAAACTTGCTTTATTTGCAAACCGTATCTTTGAGGTGCCGATGAATGAGAAACATCCGGAGAAAACTGCACTCAAAGGAATTGAGGCGTTTGAAGCATTTTTGAAAAAAATCGGCATGCCATCTTCTTTCGCAGAGATTGGTGCAAAAGAAGAGGACATCGAGCTTATGACCGATAAGCTTTTGAAGGGGCGTAAGACCGAAGGAAATTATGTGAAATTGAATCGTGATGATGTGATTGCGATTTATCGGAGTGCATTGTAAAAATTAAGGAGGCAGATATGGACCAGAGAGAATTTCTACGTCAGATGGAAGAGTTGGTAGATTTTGGACGAACGAAAGAAAATTTGCTCACCAAACAAGAAATTGCCGATTATTGCAGTGACTGGAATTTGACAGAGGAACAGATGCCATTTGTCTATGCATACCTTAAAGAACATCGGATTGAGGTAGAAGGATATCGTGCGCCGGTAGAGAAAACGGAAGAAGAGGCTGTCGAAAAAAGCGAAAAGGATTCCAAATATCTGCGCTTATATAAAGAAGAACTGTGTCAGTTAAAGCGGTACGAAGAAGAGGAACTTGTGCGTTTACTCGAACAGTTGCGAAGAGGCGAGGAAGAAGTAATTTCTTCTGTTATCGAAGCGCATCTGCACCGGGTCATGCAGTTGGCGGATAAATACCGCGGCCGTGGTGTGCCGGTGGAAGATTTGATTCAGGAAGGTAATTTGGAATTAACCGCCTGTGTTGCGATGCTCTGTGGAAATGAAGAAGTTGTGGATTATCAAAAAGCCATTGAACATGCAGTGAGAAGCCGGTTGATTGAATTAGTAGATGAAGAACTGGCAGGAACAGACAGCGTGCATGCACTGCTTGGGCGTGTGAACCTTTTGCTGGAGGCAACGAGGACATTAGCGCAGGAATACGGACGTATTGCGACAATTGAAGAACTTTCCGAATTTACCCATATGGATATCGAGGAAATTAATCAGTACGTCGATTTGTCCCACAATGAAATAGAACTGGGAAAAGGTGAAAATGAACGAAAATAAAGAATTTAAACTGGAGGCTCTCGTTGAGCCTCTTTGCTTATGGTATGAAAAGGAAAAACGCAGTATGCCGTGGCGGGATGATGCTACGCCGTATCATGTATGGCTGTCGGAGATTATGCTCCAGCAGACAAGAATAGAAGCGGCAAAAGCATATTATGACCGGTTTACAAAGCGTCTGCCGGATATTCCTTCTCTGGCAGCGGTTTCGGAGGAAGAACTTCTGAAATTGTGGGAAGGACTTGGGTATTATAACCGCGCACGCAATTTAAAGAAGGCAGCTTCTCTTTTGGTGGAGCGGTATGATGGCAGGCTGCCGGCCGATTATGATTTGCTGCTTTCACTGCCGGGAATCGGCAGATATACAGCGGGAGCGATTGCATCCATTGCTTACGGCTTAGCAGAGCCGGCGGTGGATGGCAATGTGCTTCGTGTTACGATGCGGTATTTAAATTGCGATGAAGATATTATGAAGATGTCGGTTCGGACTAAGATGGAAAAACAACTTCGTGCCATTATGCCAAAGGACTGTCCGGGCGAATTTAATCAGGCACTGATGGAACTCGGGGAAGTAATCTGCATTCCAAATGGGAAACCACTCTGTGAAAAATGTCCGCTTTCTCATTTGTGTCTTGCCCACAAAGAAGGGCGTGAGATGGAACTGCCGAAAAAGGCGGAGAAGAAAAAGCGCCGTATCGAGAAAAAGACAGTCCTTGTATTCCGGCAGGGTGACCGGATTGGAATTGTAAGACGACCAAATCAAGGGCTATTAGCCGGTATGTGGGAATTTCCATCAAAAGAAGGACATTTGACGATGCAGCAGGTGAAAGAGTATTTGTCAGAAACCGTATCCTGTGAGGTGACGGTAAAACGATTAAAGAGCGGCAAGCATATTTTCTCCCATGTGGAGTGGCATATGCGCGGTTATGAGATTGTTCTTCCGGAAGGAAAACCACAAGATGTAGTGCATGGGCTTTTGCTTTGTGACTTGTCAGAGGTCCAGGAAAAATATCCGATACCGGTTGCTTTTCATATTTTCTTACACCAGATTTGAGTGTGGAATAACGTAAAATAAGGGCTTTGGATGAATTTCCGGCTCTTATTTTTATATTCCGTAAAAACACATGATATAGTGCATACTGCAAAAAAAATACAAAAGAATTACAATATATAGTAGACAATGCATACCTCATTTGGTATAATGATTCCTGTAGGAAAAATTATGAACGTTAGTATTGGTACGGATTGAAAGGAGTTGTACAAAAAGTGAGGGTAATCAAAAGGGATGGCCGAACCGTAGAATATGACCGAAACAAAATATTGATTGCAATACGGAAGGCAAATGCAGAAGTGGATACGTTTGAAAGGGTTAATGATGACATGATTGATGGCATCGTTGCCGGTATCGAGAATATGAAACGTGATACGATGCAGGTGGAAGATATTCAGGATATCATTGAGCAGAAATTAATGGCGGCAGGAAAGTTTGACCTTGCGAAAAAGTATATTATTTATCGTTATACGAGAGAACTGGTTCGTAAAGCCAATACCACAGACGATTCGATTATGAGTCTTCTCCAGAACAGCAACAAAGATGTTATGGAGGAAAATTCAAATAAAAATGCATATGTGGCAAGTACCCAGCGCGATTTGATTGCCGGAGAGGTGTCAAAAGATTTGACAAAGCGTATTCTTCTTCCGGAGAAAATCACAAAAGCGCATGAAGACGGTGTGCTTCATTTCCACGATATGGATTATTTTATTCAGCCGATTTTTAACTGCTGTCTGATTAATATTGGGGATATGCTTGATAATGGTACAGTGATGAACGGAAAACTGATTGAGAGTCCAAAGAGTTTTCAGGTTGCCTGCACGGTTATGACACAGATTATTTCAGCTGTAGCAAGCAGTCAGTACGGCGGTCAGTCGGTAGACACCAGACACCTTGGCAAATATTTGAGAAAGAGTGCGGACAAGTACCGCAAGCATTATACCGAGCGTTATGCAGGGAAAATTGCGCCGGATGTAATTGAAGAATTTGTTAAAGAACGTGTAAATGACGAACTCCGCTCCGGTGTGCAGACAATTCAGTACCAGATTAATACTTTGATGACAACGAATGGACAGTCTCCATTTGTAACACTGTTTTTAAATTTGGATCCAAAGGATGAATACATCAAGGAAAATGCGATGATTATTGAAGAGATTCTTCGTCAGCGCTTAGAGGGAATTAAAAACGAAAAAGGTGTTTATGTGACACCTGCGTTCCCGAAACTGATTTATGTATTAGATGAGCACAATGCCTTAAAAGGCGGTGAGTACGATTACATTACAAAACTTGCTGTCCGCTGTTCGGCAAAGAGAATGTATCCGGATTACATATCCGCAAAGAAAATGCGTGAAAATTATGAAGGAAATGTATTTAGCTGCATGGGATGCCGCAGTTTCCTTACACCGTGGAAAGATGAAAACGGTAATTATAAATTTGAGGGACGTTTTAATCAGGGTGTTGTCAGTTTAAACCTTCCGCAGATTGGTATTTTAGCAAAAGGCGATATGGAATATTTTTGGCAGCTTTTGGAAGAAAGATTGTCGCTCTGCTTTGAAGCTTTGATGTGCCGCCACCGTGCGCTTGAGGGTGTAACCAGTGATGTCAGTCCGATTCACTGGCAGTATGGTGCGATTGCCCGTCTGCAAAAAGGAGAGAAAATCGATAAATTGTTACATGGCGGTTATTCCACGATTTCTCTTGGATACATCGGTTTGTATGAAGTTACGAAACTGATGACCGGCGAGAGTCAGACAACGGAAAAGGGAAGTCAGTTTGCAAAAGCGCTGATGAACCGTCTGCGCCGTGCAACGGATACATGGAAAGAGGAAACCGGAATCCATTTTGGACTTTATGGAACACCGGCAGAAAGCCTCTGCTACCGTTTCGCTGAAATTGATAAAAAACGCTTTGGTGAGATTGAAGATGTAACGGATAAAGGATATTATACCAATTCCTACCACGTGGATGTGCGCGAGAAAATTGATGCTTTCAGTAAATTTGAATTTGAGGCACAGTTCCAAGTTATTTCTTCCGGCGGTGCGATTTCATATGTAGAGGTGCCAAATATGCAGAACAACCTGCCTGCACTGGAAGAAGTTGTTAAATATATTTATGAGCATATTCAGTATGCTGAATTTAATACAAAATCGGATTATTGTCATGTGTGCGGATATGACGGCGAGATTATTATTAATGATAATCTTGAGTGGGAATGTCCAAACTGCGGAAATAAAGACCATGACAAAATGAACGTAACAAGAAGAACCTGTGGGTATCTTGGTGAGAATTTCTGGAATGTGGGCAAAACCAAGGAGATTAATGCCCGCGTACTCCATCTGTAAAGAGGAGATGAAAGAAAATGAATTACGCAGATATTAAATACTGCGATGTAGCAAATGGTGAAGGTGTGCGTGTATCTTTGTTTGTCAGCGGATGCACGCATCACTGCAAAGAATGTTTTAATAAAGAAGCATGGGATTTTCATTATGGAAACCCTTTTACACAAAAAGAAATCGACCGGATTTTAGAGTATTTAAAACCGAATTATATTGCCGGTTTGTCCCTGCTTGGCGGTGAGCCGATGGAACCTGTCAATCAGGAGGGGATTCTTCCATTGCTTCGCGTGGTAAAACAGACATATCCGGAGAAAAATATCTGGTGCTATACCGGTTATTTGTTTGACAAAGATGTCTTAGATAAAATGTGTAAAGAGTCGGAAGTGACAAAAGAAATTGTATCCTATCTTGATATTGTGGTTGATGGAGAGTTTATGATTGACAGAAAAAATCTGAAAATCAATTTCCGTGGTTCCGATAATCAGCGCATTATTGATGTAAAAAAGACATTAGATGCCGGAGAAATTGTTCACTGGGAACGTGAGATACAATAAATAGTGAGGAAGAAAATGAATAAAACAACAGTAAAATTTAAAAAATTAGACGAAAGAGCACAGATGCCGCATTACGGAACGGAATTTGCGGCGGGTGCGGATTTGTATGCGTGTCTGGATGCACCGCTTACCATTGCAAAAGGAGCAACGGAATTTGTCCATACCGGGATTGCGATGGAAATTCCTACAGGACTTGTTGGACTTGTGTATGCAAGGAGCGGGCTGGCGTGTAAAAAAGGACTGGCACCGGCCAATAAAGTTGGTGTGGTGGATTCTGATTACCGCGGCGAGATTATGGTAGCGCTTCACAATCATTCAAACGAAGATATAACGATTGAAAGCGGCGAGCGCGTGGCACAGATGGTGATTGCTCCTTATATTTTTGCGGAGTACGAAGAAGTATCCGAGTTAGAGGATACAGTGCGCGGTGAGGGCGGCTTTGGTTCAACCGGTACAAAATAATTAAAAAACGGTGGTTTTGTAAATTTTTAGACGGAACATAATTTACAGAACGCCGTTTTTCTGTTATGATAGTGAATGTTAAGAACTTATACACAAAGAATGGAGGAATGAACGATGGGTATGACGATGACGCAGAAAATTCTTGCGGCCCATGCAGGACTGGAGTCGGTAGTACCGGGTCAGTTGATTGAGGCAGACTTGGATTTGGTACTGGCAAATGATATTACCGGACCGGTAGCGATTCATGAAGTAGAGAAATTGAATAAAAAGACGGTGTTTGATAAGGACAAAATTGCACTTGTACCGGATCATTTTGCACCGAATAAAGATATTAAATCAGCAGAACACTGCAAATGTGTACGCGAATATGCAAAAGCACAGGGAATTACAAATTATTTTGAAGTTGGCGAGATGGGAATTGAGCATGCCCTTTTGCCGGAAAAAGGTTTGATTGTTGCCGGTGAGACATGTATTGGAGCAGATTCCCATACTTGTACATACGGTGCACTGGGTGCTTTTTCCACCGGTGTCGGAAGTACCGACATGGGTGCCGGCATGATTACCGGACAGGCATGGTTTAAAGTACCATCTGCCATTAAGGTAGAATTAAAAGGTGAGTTAAAGCCATGGGTCAGCGGTAAAGATGTAATCCTTCATCTGATTGGATTGATTGGCGTAGATGGTGCGTTGTACCGCTCTCTTGAATTTATGGGCGAGGGTGTAAAGAGCTTGTCTATGGATGATCGTTTCTCCATTGCCAATATGGCAATCGAAGCAGGTGCCAAAAATGGTATTTTCCCGGTTGATGAAAAGACGATTGCATATATGGAAGAACATTCGACAAAGAAATATACAATTTATGAGCCGGATGAAGATGCCGAGTATGATGAGACGATTACTATTGATTTGAATACGTTAGAGCCTACGGTTGCGTTCCCGCATCTGCCGGAGAACACCAAGACGATCGACGAGGTCGCCCAGATGGAGCCCATCGCGATCCAGCAGAGCGTGATCGGTTCCTGCACGAACGGAAGAATGGAAGATTTAAGAAAGGCAGCAGCGATCCTGAAAGGTCATACTGTTCACCCGGATGTACGTGTTATGGTTGTTCCGGCTACTCAGGAAGTATACAAAGAATGTATCAAAGAAGGTCTCGTTGATATCTTTATCGATGCAGGCTGTGCATTCAATACACCGAGCTGCGGTCCATGTATGGGTGGTCATATGGGTGTTATGGCTAAAGGTGAAAAATGTGTTTCAACAACAAACCGTAACTTCGTAGGTCGTATGGGAGATACAGAAGCACTTATTTATTTAGCTTCTCCACAAGTTGCTGCAGCAAGTGCGATTGCTGGATATATCGCAAATCCTGAAAAGGTAGGTAAAGAATAATGAAAATTTATAAATATAAAGATAATGTAGATACAGATGTAATTATTCCTGCACGTTATTTAAATTCATTTGATGCAAAAGAACTTGC
>ERZ779861.2377-NODE-2377-length-18104-cov-3.301790_pt1 | contig 18104 bp, 19 predicted proteins | sample MGYA00511558_ERZ779861 | MGnify/ENA primary metagenome ERZ779861 (study PRJEB29588, sample SAMEA2163432) | human gut metagenome | biome: human gut; feature: human-associated habitat; material: faeces | place: Denmark | collected 2008/2010 ...
TTCTGCTGGGTGATGAGGCGCGGGGCATTGCGATCCCGCCTAAAGGGGCTTTTGCGGAGCTGTTTCAGGCGGCTTTCGCGGCGCAGGGCGCAGGGCCGGCACCCGGGAAAGGTACAGTGCAGGAGCCTGCACAAAACCAGGAGCAAACCCCTGGGAAAGATACATCACATGCGCTTGCACAAGGTCTAAAATATGAACCTGAGAAAACGGAGGACTGAGGGATGAAAAAGATCGCCGTATTTTGCATTCCCGCGCACGGGCATACCAATCCGATGCTCCCGGTCGCAGAGGAGCTTGTTCACCGGGGCGATGAAGTCCGGTTCTATTCTTTCGAGGATTTTCGAAAAAAAATCGAGCAAACCGGCGCAGCCTATGTTTCCTGCGACGCCTATCTGCCGAAGCTGCAGACCGCAGAAGAACGAAAGCTCAAAAACGTATCGACGACCGAAATGTCGATTCAGGACATTCGTATCACGCTTGCGATGAACGATTTCCTGCATGCGGAGTTTGAAAGCTTCCGGCCGGATGTGGTCTATGCGGATTCCGTCTGCTTCTGGGGCAAGCTGAACGCATGGAAGCACAAGATCCCGCTGGTCGTCTCAACGAGCACCTTTGCCTTTAATCAGCAGTCCTCGCAGTATATGAAAAACAGCCCACGGGAGCTTGTCGATCTCATGTTTGGGCTGCCAAAGATCAAGCGGGAGCTGAACAAGCTGAAACCTTACGGCTACCCGGATAAAAGCGTGCTCGCGCTGGTGCAGAGCGATCATGACACGGATTCAATTGTTTATACCTCGCGGAAGTTTCAACCTTGTGCGGAGAGCTTTTCCGCACATTATGCGTTCGTCGGACCGTCAATCTTCTGCAAGACGGCGCCGGATAAGAAGCACGACCGGCCGCTGGTGTACATCGCGCTGGGTACGGTCATCAATGAGCGACCGGATTTTTATCAAAAATGTATTGACGCGCTGCGTGAGGAACCGGTGGACGTGGTGATCTCCTGCGGAAAATCGGTTGACGTCGAGGCTTTTGGCACGCTGCCGGAGCATGTGCGCGTCTACGCGTCTGTTGATCAGCCGTAGGTCCTTGCAAAAGCGAATGTTTTCCTCACTCACTGCGGGATGAACAGCGTTTCGGAGAGTCTGTATATGGCAACGCCGATGGTCCTGTACCCGCAAACCAACGAGCAGCGGGCGGTCGCAAGGCGTGTCCGGGAGATTGGCGCCGGGCTGGAGCTGCAGGAGGATTCAGCAGTCGGCATCCGGGCGGCAGTCAGGGAGATTCTCAGCGCGCCGGCTTACGCAAAAGCCGCGCAGGACTGCGCCGAAGATTTTCGAAGCTGCGGCGGCGCGGCGGAAGCGGCGGACTTTATCGAAAGCGCACCGCATATACTCTGAAAATAGAACAATTTAAGCATAACGAAGATAACAAACAAGGGTTGGCTGATTTTTGGACAGCCTTTTGTAGTTGCGAGAGAAGATCAGGCTGCTGAATAGATTGGGTGAAAAGTGACACGCATATGCGAAGAACTGCCGCTGGCATGAAAATTGCTTTATATTTTTGAACGAAGTAAAATATGTTTATGGCGAAAGAGAGGTATCAATGCTATGCTTAAAAAAGCAATTGAGTCGAAACCTGTGCTAATTATGATGGTTATTACTTTAGCCCTCCTATGGGGGCTGTCTTTTATCTTTACAAAAGACAGCATGCAATATTTGAAACCGATAGAGGTACTTTCTCTAAGATGGTTGGTTGCTGTTATTTTCTTTACTATTCTCATGGTAGCAAAAGTGGTACGAATTGAGTATAAAAACAAACCGGTAAAAAAACTGATTCCGCTTGTGCTGTGCCAACCTGTTATCTATTCTCTACTTGAAACATTGGGAGTCAATCGAGCAACAGCATCCGAGGCAGCGGTTATCATTGCGGCATTACCGTTTATGGTTTTGCTTTTGGGTGTGATTATTTATAAGGAACATCCGGAAAAAAAGGCTATTTTTGGTATGTTTGTCGGATTTAGCGGTGTGGTTGTAACCATTGCATTTGGACCGTTTTTTTCTTTGGAAGGAAACCTTATAGGCTATTTTTTTCTTTTTGCTGCCATCACCGTAGGCGCATGTTACTCTCTACAGGCAAGCAAATTATCAGATGAGTTTTCTCCCTTCGAAATTACTTTTGCAATGACAATTTCAGGAGCAGTTGCATACAATTTAGCAAATGCCATGATGGGAAACTTTCTGCACACTTATTCTATCTATTTTCAGATTCCTTCTCTTGTGTTGTCAAGCTTGTTTCTTGGCGCAGGTTGTTCTTGTCTAGGATTTATAATTTGTAATTATATTTTAACCCGTATGAATCCACCTATTGCGACAGCAGTGCAGTGCAATGCCATCAACCTCGTAGGTGTGATCGCGGGAATCCTCATCAACGGTGACCCTTGGGGGTGGTACACGATTGTAGGTGTTGCCTTGATGACACTTGGAATTATATACGTTTCACTGCATACAGCAAAACAATCATGTCAGCTCGATGAAACGGTATAAAGCGTGTCTAAAATATGGTACAATGGTAACGACGATTCTTTATGGAAAAGATTGAAAACAGAGGAAAACTTATGTGCAAAACTGTAAGAAGAATTAAAATTAACGGAACACCGAATAGAATGGGATTGATATTCTTGGTGCTGCGAGCGATTGCTGATTATGGAATCAATATCATTACTATGGAGTCTGATCCATACATCTGCTGTAAAATTGAATGGAATGAAGGGACCTCCGAAGAAGATTTCCTTAGATTTATGCAGCAGCGCGTACCTGAAATTGAAAGCATATCCTACATTGATCTCATGGAGTACGAGCGAATTGAAGTGGAACTTTCAACTTTATTGAATAGCATTGATGATGCAATTATTAAAGCAGACGCGTTTGGAAATATTGAAAGTTACAATGACTCAGGCGAAAAACTTTTGAAGTCTGATACGGCAATGATTACAACGTTGCAAGAGTTTTTTGGAGGAAAACGGACAACAATTCAATCTATCATCGCAGAAACAACGATTGAATTTTCTAAACGAAAACAGGGAAAAGAACAGCGATACTACGCGCTTATCAATCCAATTAAAAATGAACAAGATAAAGTGACAAGTATCTTTGTGATTGTGAAGAAGTATGAAAACATCAAGAACTTAATTAATACTATTATGCGGCCGTCGATGGTAACCTTTGATCATATTACAGGCGAAAGCCCTGCATTGCTTGAAGCTATTAATCTTGCTAAGCAGATAGCAAAAGCTAATGCGTCCGTTATGCTGCGCGGAGAGAGTGGGACTGGAAAAGAGCTTTTTGCAAGAGCGATTCATATGGAAAGTGATCGAGCACACGGACCGTTTATCGCGGTTAACTGCGCATCTATACCGGAAACTTTGATTGAAAGTGAGTTCTTCGGCTATGAAAAAGGCTCCTTTACCGGCGCGAATCCTGCTGGAAAGCAAGGCTTCTTTGAGCAGGCAGCAGGAGGGACTTTATTTTTGGATGAAATCGGCGAATTAGCGCCCCATTTACAATCCAAGCTATTGCGAGCGCTTCAGGAAAGAAAAATTAGGCGAATTGGCGGAAAGCAGGAAATGGATATTGATGTAAGGATCATATCCGCAACCAATCGAAGCTTGGAAGATATGATTGAAGACAATTCATTCCGTGAGGATTTATATTATCGTTTGAACATTATTCCGATTCATATACCGCCGCTACGCGCTAGGGAAGGAGATATTGAGCGACTTACACGATTCTTTGTAGAGGATATTTGTAAAAATAATGAAAGGGAAGTTCTCCCAGTGTCAGAAGCAGCAATACAAAAGCTTGAGACGTATAGCTGGCCAGGGAATATCAGGGAGTTAAAAAATGTACTGGAGAGAGCGGTTTTTATGTCGACGCATATCATTACGGAACAAGACATTCTTTTGGATAATAATAAAACGCTCACTCCACAGCGGCAGCAAGTCAGAAATGAAGCCAATTATGAATATCCTGTCGATTTACCTGCTAAGCTGCGAGACCTTGAAATGAAATATATTATCGATGCAGTGGGGCATTTCGGTTCCTACAGAAAGGCAGCACGAAATCTGAATATTTCGCATACGTCACTGACCAATAAGTATAAAGAAAGGGATGTAAAATAAATTTACATATCGTAAATAAAATTGTCAAAGATGTAAAAAGTATTTACACAAAAAGGGCACTCACAGGGACAAGAAGATTGTACCTATAAAGTTGAGGCTCTTTTTTGTTGTTATTTGCATATCTTTTATCTTGTAATCGAAGAAAAGAAGGAGAAATTCATCGTTTGGCATATTATTTGCTAAAATATACTGTGTCGACAAATAAAGAAAAAGGAGAGCAGCATGAAGATACTTTTTATCAGACCGATTATTACACAAAGACCGGATTATCTGGAAGAGGATATCGTGAAAGAGTTTGCGTTGCCGGGAGTGGAAGTCACGGCAAGGCATTTGGATTTTGGACCAGAATCGATAGAAAATGAGTATGATTTAGTTTACAGCGCGCCTTTTGTTCTGGAAGAAGCAATAAAAGGAGAGCAGGACGGCTTTGACGGAATTATCAGCTACTGTTTTGCAAATCCGGCCGTAGATGCTTGCAGAGAGGCTGTAGACGTTCCTGTCCTTGGATCGGGTGAAGCAGCAATGACACTAGCATCCGTAATTGGAAGAAAAATTGGAATCGTAACCATTCTTCCGAACATTGTGCCACTTATTCGAAAGCAAAATATGGAATATGTGAACTCTGGGAAACTGGTTTCCATCAGATATGCAAACATACCGGTAGTCGGCATTAATGATGGAAGCGAGGAGATATTCAAAAAACTCTATCAGGAAGCAAAAGTTTGTATCGAAAAAGATGGTGCAGATACCATCGTGCTGGGATGTACAGGATTTGCGGGATTCGCGCGGCGAATCTCCGAGAATCTTGAAAAAGACGGATATCGGGTACCGGTTATCGATCCTGCAGCAGCATCGCTTAAGATGATTGAAGCGCTCGTGACTTGTGGGGTAAAGAATACCAGAGGTTCATACTTCAAGCCAATTGAGAAGCGGTATCATCTTCCGGAGAAGAAAAGCAGTAGAAAAGAGGTTTTTTTATAATGAAAGGTAAAATTTCAAATATTGAAGAAGCAAAATTATTTGTTCAGGGGGCTACCTTTTTAGGAACTGGCGGTGGTGGATTTCCGGCTGAAGGCTTAAGGGTACTAGGAGAAGCTTTGGAGGCTAAAGGAAAAATTGAGTGGTCCGATGTTGACGATATTGGGGATGACGAAATTGCAATCTGTACGTTTCTTATGGGATCAACAGCTCCAATGACACCAGAAAAAGAAGAAGAAATGAAGAAGCTCGGATTGACGGAAAAGAAATTTAAAACAAATATGATGAACGCCATAAACGAGTGGGAGGAGTATACCGGAAAGCATGTAGACATTGTAGTGCCTCTTGAAGTGGGGGGCTCAAATCTTCCGGCGCCTATGGCGGTAGCGGCGATGATAGATAAGAAGATTGTAGACGGAGATTATGCAGGACGAGCTATCCCGGAGATTTTTCAGATTAGTTTACAGAAAGAAGATGTAAACCTTTGCCCTGCAGTAAGTTTTGATAAGTATGGAAATGTCAGTATTATCAAAAGTGCTATTTCGCTGACAATTGCAGAAAGAATCGGAAAATATCTCAGCGAGGTGGCCTTCGGCTCTACCGCAATTGCAGGTTTTCCGATTACAGGAAAACAGCTGAAACGGTTACTGGTCAGAGGAACCGTCAGTCAAGCTTATCGCGCAGGGGAGTTGATTGAAGAAGCAAAGGCAAAACCGAAAGAATTGCCAAAGCTAGTCAAGGAACTGGGAATGAAAAAGATTTTCCAAGGGACGACAATTAAAAAAGAATGGGTTGATGAAAACGGATATTATATGGGATATCACTACCTTGAAGGAGAAGGCGAATATGCTGGACATGAACTAAAAATGTACTTTAAGAATGAAACTCATATTGTGTGGATTGACGGGGAATACAAGGTATCCAGTCCGGACTTGATCTGTACGATTGAACCTGATACAGTTGTACCACTCAGGAATGATGACATTGTAGAGGGAACCAAGATTGCTGTGTATCAAAAACCATGTTTTCCAATTTTAAAGGATGAAAGGATCAAGAAGTATATTGACCCACAGTATTTTGGATTCGATATTGACTATAAGGAAATTTAAAAGATGGGAGAATCGAAATGAAAGAGGATTTTAAAAAAACTGAAGTAGATCTGCCAGTAGGCGGAGGAAGAACACCATCATTCGCGTTTTCGTTGGCAGCTTGCTTAGCCTTTCTTATTATCGTGTGCTTAGGACTGATCGTTTTTAAAGTTGATACCGTTATTACCGCGTTAACAGGACTTGTCGTCGTTGTGCTCATGTCGAAATATTTAGGATATAAATTCGCTGAGCTTGAAAAATTCATGTTGTACAATATTTGGAGAACAATGCCTGCGATGTTGATCCTGATCTCTGTAGGCGCAGTTGTTGGATCTTGGATTTCTGCGGGAACAATACTAGCATTGGTCTATTACGGATTAAAGTGTATCACGCCGGCCTTGTTCTTACCGGTAGGGTTAATCCTTTGCTCAATCATGTCTATGGCGGTAGGCACCTCTTGGGGAACCGCCAGCACATTGGGTATTGTGTTTATGGGTATCGGCGTATCCTTGGGTATTAATCCTGCAGTTACAGCTGGTATGATTGTCTGCGGCGCGCTCTTTGGCGATAAAATGTCACCTATTTCCGACAGTACAAATCTTGCGCCGTTGGGAGCCGGAACAGATTTGTGGTCGCACATTCATTCCATGCTAAAAACTACAATACCGACCTATCTGATCACCTTGGCGTTCTTCATCTTTATGGGGCTTCGCGTTAAAGATACTGCGGCAGACATGGAAACAATCAACCTGATTTTGAGTGACTTGGAAGCAAACTTTAACTTATCTGTTTGGACCATCATCCCGATTATCGTTACCGTTACCTTATCCGTGATGAGATGGCATCCATTGGTGGCCATGTATAGCGGAATTTTCGCAGGCGTCCTGGTTGCAATCTTTGTGCAGGGTGAAAGTATTTCCAGTATTTTTACATACTTGAACTATGGATTCTCTATTGACGGTGTAAATGAAATGATTGCACCGATTCTCAACAGAGGTGGACTTCAGAGTATGATGTGGACCTTTTCTCTTGCGATTATTGTAATCTCTCTTGCGGGAATTTTGCAAGGTGTTGGATATTTAAACGCGATTGTTATCGCGATTACAAAGAAAATCCACAAACCGGCACCGATGATTGTCGCGGCGATTATCACAGCCATGTTTGTTACTATGGTGACCGGAGATTCTTACTCCGCGATTCTTCTGACAGGCACACTGTTCGGAGAAGCTTTCGACAGAGTAGGATTGGACAGAAGTATCCTTTCACGATGCTGTGAAGAAGGTGGAACCTTATTCGTCGCAATCGTTCCATGGGCAACTTCTGGAGCATATTTTACAAAGCTGTTCGGCGTTGCTACTATGGCATATTTTCCGTATGCGATCCTTTGCTGGTTGAATCCGTTGGTATCCATCGCATTCGCATTCTGTGGCAAGGCACTTATTTTTAGAGATAAGGATGGAAACAAAGTAGAGAAGACTTTCTTCGGCAAGGAAAAAATCACAAAACCAGAGGATTACGCATTTTAAGAAGCATACATCATAATATTAATTCCTTTAAGGAAAGGGGCTAAGGCAAAACGAAAGAACCGTTGGGGCGAGGCCCCTTTTCTATTGTCGAGAATTTGCGACTAATTCGCATATTGACAAAAGGATCATGGCGCGGTATAATAATTTGCGAATAGATTGCAAATTGGAGGCATAGCGGATGGCAAAATATCTGACGCGGCAGCGGAAGCGGCTTTTGAAATATCTTTCCGAGCATACAGACGAGCAAATAAGCGCGCGGCAGATTGCCGAAGATCTGGCAGCGGATCAGATCAGCATCAGCGCTGTTTACCGCAACATCTCCGCTTTGGAGGAAGAAGGACTTCTCAAACGCAGCGTGCGGGAAGGGACAAGGGAAGTCTTTTACCAGTATATTGCCTCAGAAGAATGCAAAGACAGCCTGCACCTGGCCTGCCGCATCTGCGGAAAGAGTATTCATTTAGGAGAGCAGGAAGCGACGCAGCTGATTCGCGGAACATTAGAAAGCACTGGCTTTCAGATTGATAAAACGGAAACGATCCTGTACAGCGTTTGTGCCGATTGCAGAAAATAGAGGGGTGGTGAGCAGGATGGAAAAGAAAAAGAGAATCGCAGCAGCATTTCTTGCTGTGACGATCTTGCTTGTTCTGCTCTTTTCTGCCGCTTTTATCGCCGCAGAAGCTGATCATGACTGTGCAGGTGAAAACTGCCCGATATGCGATCAGATCACTGTCTGCCAAAACATTCTGAAGACCTTTTCGCTTGCTGTATGCATTGCAGCCTTTCCTGCGGTGTTTAGCTATATGCTGTGCAGGGGGAGTTTTGCCTGTGCAGATGCCATTCCAAGAAATACTTTGGTTTCCCTCAAGGTGAAATTGACAAATTAAAAATGAGAACATTTTACAAGGGCATGAGTCTATCTGTTTCGGATAGGCTTTTTCGGCGCTAGCCGCTGCCCTTGTATTTTTACGCCTATTTTTCAGTTTTACGATCATTTTGGAGGTAACAAAGACGATGAAAAAAATGATTGCGCTGCTGCTTGCGCTTTTGATGGCAGTCGGCATGCTTGCCGGCTGCGCAAAGCAGAATGATGATACAGATGATACAACTGACAAGCTGCGCATTGTCACCACGATTTTTCCTGAATACGACTGGGTCAAAGAAATTCTCGGTGACAAGGCGGATCACGCTGACATCACGATGCTGCTGGATAACGGGGTTGACCTGCACAGTTATCAGCCTACCGCTGATGACATTGTTAAAATTTCCGATTGCGACCTGTTCATCTATGTCGGCGGTGAGTCCGAAGGCTGGGTCGAGGATGCGCTGAAAAACTCCGCCAACAAGGATAGGAAGGTCATCAACTTACTGGATGTGCTAGGTGACAAGGTCAAGAGCGAAGAAGTGGTTGAAGGTATGCAGGAGGAAGAACACGAACACGAGGAAGGCGAAGCGCATGAGCACGAAGAGGAAGCTGACGAGCATGTTTGGCTCTCTCTGAAGAACGCCGAAGTACTGGTCGGTGCGATTTCCAATGCCTTGCAGGAGCTGGACGCTGAGAACATGGAGATCTATGCGGAGAATGCCGATGCATATGTGAAAAAGCTGTCTGCCCTTGATGCAGAGTATCAAACGGCTGTAGACAACGCAACCTGCAAGACCGTTCTGTTCGGCGACCGTTTCCCGTTCCGCTATCTGGTGGATGACTATGGTCTGAACTATTATGCCGCTTTCGTTGGCTGCTCCGCCGAAACGGAAGCCAGCTTTGAAACGATTTCGTTCCTTGCAAAGAAGGCAGACGAAATGAACCTGCCTTGTGTGCTGACCATTGAGGGTAAGCATCACAAGATCGCGGAAACGATCGTGAAAAACACCGCCCAAAAAAGCCAAAGGATTCTAACGATGGATTCCATGCAGTCCACGACTTCAAAGGATGTGGCAAGCGGCACGACCTACCTCTCTGTGATGGAAAAAAATCTTGCAGTGCTGAAAGAAGCAATGGCTTAAGGAGGTAAGATTATGGCTCAGCGCATCTGTCAAAATTCCTGTGTCGGCTATGACGGGAAGACCGTTCTGCAAGACCTCAGCTTCGAGGCTCTTGCGGGCGATTACCTCTGTATGGCAGGAGAAAACGGTTCCGGCACGAGTAGAGTTATGAAAACAATTCTCGCCTTACAGCCGTCACGTTTACAACAAAGAAGAACAACTCATGACAGAAGCAATGGTCAAGATGCAGGTCACGTAGTTTGCCGAAGAGAAAGGCGGTGATCTGCAATGACAGCAATTTTGCAAAAACTGATCCTCTATTGGGAATATCCCTTTGTTCGTTATGCGCTCATTGCCGGCGTGCTGATCGCTTTTTGCTCGTCGCTTTTGGGCGTGACGCTGGTGCTGAAACGTTTTTCTTTCATTGGGGATGGACTTTCTCATGTGGCGTTCGGGGCGATGGCGATTGCTGCTGTGCTGCAAATCAGCAATGAAATGCCGCTGGTTATGGTGATTACGATCGTCAGCGCAGTACTGCTGCTGCGTACCGGGCAGAACACGAAGATCAAGGGCGACGCCGCGGTTGCCATGATTTCAGTAGGCGCGTTGGCCATCGGCTATCTGCTGATGAATATTTTTTCTTCCTCGGCGAATCTTTCGGGCGATGTGTGCAGCACACTGTTCGGCTCGACTTCCATCTTGACACTGTCCCTTGCAGAGGTGTGGCTGTGCGTCGGAATGTCGGCACTTGTTGCGGCAGCGTTTATCCTGTTTTACAATAAAATTTTCGCTGTGACCTTTGACGAGGATTTTGCGAGGGCGACCGGTACGAAAGCAGGACGATACAACCTTTTGATCGCGATCATTGTTGCGGTCATCATCGTGTTGGCGATGAATCTCGTCGGCTCGCTGCTGATCTCCGCACTGGTGATCTTCCCGGCGCTGTCCGCGATGCGGATGTTCAAAAGTTTTCGCAGCGTCACGATCTGCGCGGCGGTGCTTTCGGTTTTATGTGCGTTGGTTGGTATTTTGGTGTCGGTTCTGGCCGGTACGCCGGTTGGCTCGACCATCGTTGCCGTTCAGATCGGCGCTTTTGGACTGTCGCATCTGGCAGGCAAGGTGATGGGAGGTGTGAGAAAATGAAAAAACTGCTTTGCGTACTATGGATGCTTCTGATGTTGGGCTCTCTGGCAGCCTGCGGAAGTGAAAAAAACACAGAGTCAAGGGATCTAATGGATGCTTCGGCATCAGATCCTGCGACATCACAAGCGCAGTCAGCAGAAGAAACTCCCCCGGAGGCAGCCGCTGAACTGACGCAAGGTTCGGACCTTGTTGATGTTGATCTTACGAAACTAAGCAGCACCATGGTATATTCCGAGGTCTATCATCTAATATACAACCCCGATGACTATATCGGCAAAACCGTTAAAATGGAGGGGCAGTTCGCGTATTACGAGAACCCTGACACAAAAGATCAATATTTTGCCTGCATGATCGCAGATGCGATGGCTTGCTGCTCACAGGGGCTGGAATTTGTTCTGGCCGGCGAGCATACTTATCCGGACGATTATCCGGAGCCGGACACGGAGATCACAGTTACCGGCACCCTTGAAATGTATGAAGAAGACGGATTTCAGTACTGCAGGCTTGTGGACGCCGCGATTGTGGATTAAATGACCTTGTGCATTTACGCTTATAACATGGGCGCCTCCGTCAGGAAGGGATTCCATGCAGAAGTTTTTTAATTGTGGAAGGAAGTTTTTCTGCTACGGTAGAATTCTTGAAGTGTTTATGGTACAATAGATCGAAATTTAGAATTGCAGGGGAAACAATATGAAAAACAAGGGGTGGAGAACTTTTCAAATCGGTCAAGTTATATTTTTTTGTGTGTCAGTGTGTTCTTGTTTATAAGACCGGTAGACGGACATGGAACTATGCAGACATTGGAAGTAAAGCTGATTAGTTTTGCAGTATGAGGAATTTTTTATCTTGGTGTCTTAGCCATCGAGTAGTTGATTTACCTTATTGTGCAGCATACCAAAAACAAAACATTCATGTTTTGCAATAAACACACGAAAGGACACCGAACATGGTCGAGTCAAAAATCTATATCGGGTTGAATGATGTAAATACGAATACACAGCTCTTTGAAAACGAGAAATATGTCAGAGTACTGCGCAATGTATGCTATTCGTATCGCGTACCTTTTTCTTTCCATGTGCAGGAAGGCGGGTACATCTATGAAAACGGAGAATATGCCAGAGAAACGAGTCTGGTCGTTACCCTGATCGATGTTGAAAAGGCTGTCGTAGGCGATATTGCCAAAGACCTGTGCGCGTTCTTCCGCCAGGAGTCTGTCTTGGTTACCGAAAGCCAGATACAGGCACATTTTGTCCGTGAAACGCTGGGATAATGGCAAATGCAATATCCATGGCTCCGACTCCTTGCCGTAGTCATAGTAACCGAAGGCATGTCCGATGCAGCGCTGGCTGGGCGCAGTAATTCAGAGGATGTAAGGAAGGAGATTTTTCATGAATTACATTAGAATCACAAAGGACAATATCGACAAAGAGCACATCTGCTGCGCGATGTCAAACAAGCAGAGTGCTGCGAAAAAAGAATGGCTCAAACAGCGCTTTGAAGAGGGTCTTGTTTTTTATCGGAGCGAAGAAAGAGGCAAGTGCTTTATCGAATATATTCCGGCAGAATATGCGTGGGTACCGATAGAAGCAGAGGGCTATCTTTACATAAACTGCCTGTGGATTGCGGGCAGCATGAAAGGGCACGGGTATTCCAACGACTTGCTCGACGAATGTATGCGTGATGCAAAAGCACAGGGTAAAAAAGGACTTTGCATTCTTTCCGCGGAAGGAAGAAAGCGGGAGTTTCTGTCCGACCCGAAGTATCTTGCTCATAAAGGGTTTTTGACAGCGGATATATCGGAATGCGGGATTACGCTTTTGTATCTGCCGTTTGCACCGGACGCGCAGTCGCCGAAATTTAAGGACTGCGCGAAGCGGCCGCAGACAAGTGAAACCGGTTTTGTGATCTATTATACGGATCAGTGCCCGTTTACTTATTACTGGGTGCCGCGCGTGGCAGAAGTCGCAGCCGAGCATGGCATTCCGCTGAAAACGATTCATATTACAGACAGAGAGACGGCGCAGAATCTTCCTGCTCCGGTAACGACCTATGCGTTATTTTGGGATGGAAAATTTGTGACACACGCAATCCAGTCCGACAAGAAGTTTTTGAAACTGGCACAGGGAAGATGCGCGGAGTGACTTTAGACCAGAAAAAATGTAATGTTTGTTTAAAATCAGACCCGAAAAAATGTAAAAACCGCGGCGGTACGTTTATCTGCCTTAAAATATAAGGAACAGGACTGGATGATCAATCTGCCGCTTTATGCGGTCTGCAATTTATAAGTGTAATTAAGATGCCGGCACAGCTGAGCATCTTTTTTGTTGTAGTATTTACTGCGAAAAGTGTAGCACATAAGTGAAGATAGATAAGGGAGCATCGCCGGAATGCGTTTATGGAAAATTATCTGAGATAAAATATGGGCTAAAACTTGATATTTTACGCAAAATAGGATAAAATATTAGCTATGATAGTATTAGACAGACAAACACCAAAAGAAATACAAATGCAGATCGCACAAAACGTGCGTGCCGTCCGCAAGCGCAGAAAGATTTCACAAAAAGCCTTGAGCGAAAAGTCAGGCGTCAGTTTGGGTTCCGTGAAACGTTTTGAAACCAGCGGCGAAATTTCCCTGCACGCCTTGATTAAGCTCGCGATCGCGCTCGACATGGACGATGCGCTGATCCATCTTTTTGAGGATGCTCCGTTTCTATCCATAGAGGAGATCATACATGGACAAGATTAAACAGTTACAGGTTCATTATGAGGGACGAACCGTCGGAACAATGGCATTATACCGGAAACATCTCGCTGCTTTTCAGTATAGTGAAGAATGGATCGCAGACGGATTTTCTATCAGTCCGTTTTCGCTGCCTTTGGGAAAGAAAGTTTTCGTGCCACAGATTTTGCCTTTCGACGGCATTTTTGGCGTTTTTGCGGACAGCCTGCCGGACGGATGGGGCAGACTCCTGGTAGATCGACTGTTGCTGAAGCACAATATCAATCCCATCGAAACGGAAAGCCTGGATCGGCTTGCGATTGTCGGAAGCTTGGGCATGGGCGCACTGCAATATGTGCCGGAATTCGACCTTGCGGAGGAAACGCAGATAGGCGATTTTGATGATATTGCACGCGAATGCAGCCGCTTGCTTGCGACAAACCAAACGGACAGCTTAGATGAGTTGTTCCGGCTTGGAGGTTCCTCCGGTGGTGCCAAACCTAAAATTTTGACAGAGGTTAACGGACAGCCATGGCTGATCAAGTTTCCGTCGAAGGAAGATGATGATGCGATTGGTTTGCAGGAGTACGAGTATGCGCTCTGCGCCAAAGCCTGCGGGATCGAAATGGCAGAAACCAGATTGTTCCCGTCCGGAATATGCAGCGGCTATTTCGGAACAAGGCGATTCGATCGAGCCCTTAAAGAAGACGGAAAGGAGCGGAGAATTCATGTGATCTCGGCTGCCGGACTTTTGGAGACCTCGCATCGTGATTTGACGTTGGACTACGATATTTTGATGAAAGCCTGCCTGAAGCTGACAGGAGACTTTCAAGAGATAGAGAAGCTGTACCGCCTGATGTGCTTCAATGTGTTCGCGCACAATCGGGACGACCATGCAAAGAATTTCAGCTTTCTTTATGATGAACCAGAGAAAAGATGGAAATTATCGCCGGCATACGATTTGACCTACAGTCATTCGATCGGCGGAGAACACGCCACCAGTGTCCATGGAAACGGCAAAAATCCGGCAGCAGAGGACCTGCTTGGCGTCGCGTCGCAGATCGGTATGGACAAAAAACAGGCGATACGCATAGCCCAAAATGTGCAGGAATGTGTCAGGGAATATTTAAGGAAATATCTCGAATGAAAAGACCATAGAAACTAATCGAGGAAGGATTTATAAATGGAACAAAAACAGGATATTGTCCTCTACCAAATAGATAATGCCAATGTATGTGTTAGCGTGTTTTATAAAGACGAGACCTTTTGGCTTACTAGAATGTCAATGGCTGAATTGTTCGGTGTCGGACCACAGGCTATTAGTAAACATCTGGGAAATATTTATAAAGAGGACGAATTAGATCGAGAATCAACTAGTTCCAAAATGGAACTAGTTCAAAATGAAGGTGGGGTTGAGAAAAAACGTGATGTTGATTTTTATAATCTCGATGCCATTATTGCCGTAGGCTATCGTGTAAATTCAAAGAAAGCAACAAAATTCCGTCAGTGGGCTACCAAGACCCTGAAAGAATATATCACAAAGGGCTTTGTCCTTAATGACGATATGCTAAAGAACGGAAAGCCTTTTGGAAAAGACTACTTTGATGAATTGCTGGAACGTATCCGTGAGATTCGTGCCAGCGAGCGCAGAGCTTATCAGAAAATCACAGACGTGTTTGAACAATGCAGTTATGATTATGATAAGAACAGTGAGATAACAAGAGCCTTTTATGCATTTGTGCAGAATAAGCTTCATTTTGCGGTTACCGGTCAGACTGCAGCAGAACTGATTTATGACCGTGCTGATGCAGAAAAGCCTACTATGGGTCTTACCACATGGAAAGATGCTCCAGATGGAAAAATATTAAAAAGAGATATTATTGTCGCTAAGAATTATCTCAATGAGAAAGAAATGTCCCGCCTAAACAGACTCGTTACAATGTTTATTGATTATGCCGAGCTTATGGCTGAGGATGAGGTTCTCATGAGTATGCAGGATTGGGTAGATCAGACCAACCGGTTTTTAAGCAACAACCGACGCAAGGTTCTTGAGGGCAAGGGAAGAATATCTCATGAGCAGGCTGTCGAAAAGGCTGCAAAAGAATATGATATTTTCCGCGTGCGTCAGGATCAGGAATACATATCGGAATTTGATAAGCAAACCGAGAAATATTTTAAGGGCGAATAGTAAACTGTCATAGTGCGTATTCTCCGATTTTGCAGAGGATATGTCAATGGTCGGATATTTTCTATAAAGAAGGCAGTGAGAATTCCCTGGCGCAGTGCCAGAAATGCGATGATCGGAGGTAGACAAAATGGAATTTATGCGAAAAAATTATACAGGAATTTTAGCTTGTTTTGGCATTGCAGTTCCGGCATGGCTGCTTGGCAAGGCATTTCCGATTATAGGAGGTCCGGTGCTTTCCATATTATTCGGTATGCTGATTGCGCTTTTTTGGAGTGACAAAGGCAAAGCGGCGGCAGGGATCAAATGGACATCCAAAATCATTTTGCAGACAGCGGTGGTACTGCTGGGATTCGGTCTGAATCTTGGCGTTATCTTTGAAACAGGAAAGCAGTCGCTGCCGATCATTGTTTGCACGATCGGCATATCTCTCCTGCTTGCGTGGGCGCTGCATAAGGCGCTGCGCGTGCCTTCGGATACGGCGATTCTTGTGGGAGTCGGCTCGTCGATTTGCGGAGGCTCAGCGATTGCGGCAACCGCTCCGGTCATCGGCGCAGACGACAACGAGGTGGCGCAGTCCATCTCGGTCATTTTCTTCTTTAATGTGCTTGCGGCAATTTTCTTTCCGATGCTGGGAAGCGCAATTGGGTTTGACACGAGCGCGGGAGATGCGTTCGGGATCTTTGCGGGAACGGCAATTAACGATACATCATCGGTAACGGCTGCGGCATCCACCTGGGACAGCATGTGGAATCTCGGCAGCGAAACGCTGCATAAAGCTGTCACGGTAAAACTCACCCGTACGCTTGCGATTATTCCGATTACCTTGGTGTTGGCGGTAGCTCGCGCAAAAAAGAGCGCGAAGGACAGTGGCAAAGCGGAGGGCTTCAGTTTGAAGAGGGCTTTTCCAATGTTTATTTTGTATTTTGTTATCGCATCGGTAATTACCACTGTCTGCATCCAGGCAGGCATGAATGCAGATGTTTTCGCGCCGCTGAAGGATTTATCGAAGTTTTTCATCGTTATGGCGATGGCGGCAATCGGACTGAACAGCAATGTGGTTCAGCTTGTGAAGAGCGGCGGCAGACCTCTGCTTTTAGGAGGATGCTGCTGGATTGGCATTACGGCGGTCAGCCTCGTGATGCAGCACGTAATGGGGATTTGGTAGGAAATACACCTCGAATGAACAAAGATTTGCGTGATACCCTTTCGAACATGGGTATCATAGGGTATCGTTCAGCAGAAGTTTTTCATTTTTTCTATGGCTCAAAGGCAGAAAAGGTGATAGAATAAAGAAAAAAGAACGCACGTTTGCGATGCGAAAAAGACAGGAGAATACGATGCTATATAAAACACATTACGAGTCTCCGCTCGGAGATCTGCTTTTGACGGCGGACGCGCAGGCGCTGACAGGGGTTTGGTTTGACGGGCAGAAATATTACGCGCAGGGACAGGCGGATTTGGAGCCTGAAGCGGGCGCAGCGATTTGCAATGCGCCCTGCGAGGAAGAACATGCACCGCTGCTGGCTGAGGCGAAGCACTGGCTGGACGTATACTTTGCGGGAAAAGAGCCGGACTTCGACTTGCCGCTCAATCCAACGGGAACTGATTTTCAGAAAAGCGTCTGGAGCATTCTATGCACGATCCCTTACGGCAAGACCATGACCTACGGACAGATCGCGGCGCAAATCGCGGCAGAGCGGGGTATCGTGCGGATGTCAGCGCAAGCTGTCGGCGGTGCTGTCGGGCATAATCCGCTGAGCATTATCGTCCCATGCCATCGTGTAGTTGGCGCAAACGGCAGCTTAACCGGATATGCCGGAGGCATTGACCGCAAGATTAAACTGCTCACGCTGGAAGGCATCGATATGAGCGCTTTTTTCGTGCCGAAAAAGGGGACAGCACTGTAAACGCTGTATTATCGGCAATAAAGAATGTAATGTTGCCTGTAATCATGAAATATGGTCCGATATAATTTAAAGAAGCGTTGAAACAGGGGGTATGCGTATGTACTTGTACCATGGAAGCAATATGAAAGTTGAAACGCCGCAACTGATCCTTTCAAATCGGACGCTGGATTTTGGCCCCGGATTTTACACAACATCTGATGAATCACAGGCAACAAGGTGGGCAAAACTTCAAACAAAGCGCCGAAAAAAGGGAGAAGCGGTACTTTCGATTTATGATTTTGACGAGGCACAAGCGGGAAACTTAGCAATCTTACGCTTTGAAGAGGCAGATCAAAAATGGTTGAAATATGGCTACCGCAATCCCACTGGCTTTAGACGGTGGGTTAAGGTAGCCA
>ERZ779861.2379-NODE-2379-length-18047-cov-25.420798_pt1 | contig 18047 bp, 14 predicted proteins | sample MGYA00511558_ERZ779861 | MGnify/ENA primary metagenome ERZ779861 (study PRJEB29588, sample SAMEA2163432) | human gut metagenome | biome: human gut; feature: human-associated habitat; material: faeces | place: Denmark | collected 2008/2010 ...
AACGAAAGGACGGTCGATGGGAGGGCCGGTACACAGTCGGTCACGATCCGGAAACTGGCAAGGCCATCATCAAAAACGTCCTCGGCAAGACGCAAGCGGAAGTAAAAGAAAAACTGAAAAAAGCCATTGAGGAAAACGTCGGTATCGACTACGGACGGGCCAAGACCTACACCGTGGGGAGTTGGCTGGAGGTCTGGATGGAGAACTACGCCAAGGTGAAACTCAGACCGTCCACGTTCAAGACCAGCCAAGGTTTTCTGAAAAACCACATCAAGCCGCAAATCGGCAGCGTTCCGCTGGCAGATCTCACTTCTCTGGACTTACAGAGATTCTACAAGCACCTGCTGGACGGCGGGCGGGTAGACCGCATCGAAGCGAAAAAGAAACCGAAAGGTCTGGCGCCCAAAACAGTGCGCAACATCCACCAGATGATCGGCTCGGCGTACAACCTTGCCATCGAGCAGAAATTGGTGAGCAAGAATCCTGCGCAGGGCTGCGCCTTGCCGAAGGTGGAGCACAAGGAGATGAAAACGCTGACCGCCGACCAGCTCAGCGCCTTCTTCCAAGAGGCCAGGGACAGCGGCGTGTACGAGCTCTACTATCTCGACCTCGCCACCGGACTTCGGCGGGGCGAACTGCTGGGCCTGAAGTGGACAGATGTGGACTTTCAGCACGGAGTACTGAAAATCCAGCGGGCAATTTCACGGCAGAACGGCAAAGTAGTCGAGGCCCCGCTGAAAACGAAAAACGCCTACCGCACGCTGCCGTTGTCGGCAGACGCGATAAGCGTTCTGAAAATGCAGAAATGCAAAGTCGGAAATAGCGAGTGGGTATTCCCATCGCCCACCGGAGGCCCCATGTCACCGGACAGCGTGCTGCACATGCTCCAGCGGGTGCTGAAACGGGCGGGCCTCCCAAGGATACGTTTCCACGAGTGAAATCATTCATAAATGTATATTGCGATTTATGTAGTGCTGGGCTGGTGTTTAAGTTTCATGTGTTTGTTTTGATGTACTCCGGAGATAGATCAATTTCTCCGATAAAATTGTAATGCACATCAATCTGCTGCACCCTCTGTCCGCTGGACCTATCCGGGGCATGGACAACAATTTTCTCCACAAATTCATGGAGTAGGAGCGGCGTCAATTCCGTGGGCTCGGTGTACTTCTTTACAATTTTCAAAAAGCTCTGGATATTGACTTCTTCCGTCTCCATTGTGCTGACAAGTTCCCGCAGTTCTTTTACCGAATTTTTCAAGTCGGCCTGTTCCTGCTCATACCCCGCAGACATTTTGACAAATCGTTCCGCCGTGAGCTTGCCTATAACGTGATCCTCATAAAGCCTTTGGATGATAGAATCCAGTTCAAGAATCCGCCGCTCCTGTTTTTCAAGCTGGCGCTTGGCCTGCTCCTGTTCGGCCATCCTTGCATTTAATTTGTTCCGCATGACCAGACGAACAAACTCATCCTCATCATCCTTGACATAAGCCATCACCCGTTGTAAATTCTGCAAAACAAGCTGTTCCAAAACAACGGAGCGGATATAGTGAGCGGTGCATTTTATCCGACTTTGCGTACCGGAACAGGTGTAGCACTCCTGCTCGTACGTCCACCCAGCGGATCGGCGGAGATGCAGCCTTGCACCGCAGTCGGCGCAAAAGACCAGGCCAGAGAACAGGCCCATTTCGCCCGTCCTGGTGGGGCGGTGGCGCTGGGACAGTTCTTTTTGTGCCATGTCCCAGGTCTCCCGGTCAATGATGGCCGGATGGGTATTCTCAAACGTCACCCATTTCTCCGGGGGATTTTTTATCATCCGTTTGCTCTTATAGGACGGCTTGAATGTCTTGAAATTCGTGGTCTGCCCTATGTAGGTATCTTGCTTGAGCATACAGGCAATCGTCCCTGTCGGCCAATAATATGGGGTGTCCGGGTGGTATCGTTTCGTGTGGCCGGTTCGTTGAAATTCCAGTGTGGCCGGGGAGGGAATTTTTCGTTCCTGGAGGATGCGAGAAATTTTCCTCGCCCCGTTACCCTCAATGCAGAGTTGGAAAATCAACTGTACTATGGGCTTGGCTTCCTCGTCGATAATCAGACTCCCATCCGCGCATCGGATGTAGCCATAGGGCGCTCTGACTGCAATCCTTTTCCCTGACAATCCTTTATTGCGGAGTACCGCCCGCAGCTTTTTACTGGTGTCCTTTGCGTACCACTCATTCATAATATTGCGGAATGGGGTGAAATCATTGTCCGACTGGTTGTCGCTGTCCACGCCGTCATTGACGGCCACGAACCGAACGCCCATCTCTGGAAAACGAATTTCCGTATAGAGCCCCACTTCCAGGTAGTTGCGGCCGAACCGGGACATATCCTTGACAATCACCATGCTCACCAATCCGGCCTCAATATCGGCCAGCATTTCTTGAAACCCAGGGCGCTTGAAGTTGGTGCCAGAATATCCGTCATCCTTATAAATTTTGTAGTTGGTAATGCCGTGCTCTTTTGCGTATCGGGTCAGTATCTCGATTTGGTGGGCAATGCTGTTGCTGTCGCCCTCGTTTTCATCGTCGCGGGAAAGACGGACATAAAGAGCCACCCATTTCTCCACAATGCTTTTGATAAGAGCTGCCATCACTTCCTCCCCCCTCTCTGGCTTTCCAGTTGAAAGAGGGCGAGGAGTTCTTCATACCGGGCCGCCGTGTCTTTCAGGTCTTGCGGGGTGGAAATGGTGTTATCCTGGAGAGTATGGAGTGTAACGCTGTGATTCGGCAGGACAGAGCAGAAAAATTCATATCCGGCTTCCCATTCACGCCATAGGCGGTTTATGCTCACCACAACGAGGTCAGACACATTTCCAGCCTCGATCTCTCGGAGCATCCTCTGATATTCCGGGCGCTCCGGCGTGGTGCCGGGAATCCCCCAATCGCAAAAGAACTCTGGATTTTGGAGCCCCTGCCCCGCCGCATATCCGGCAAGCCGCTCCATCTGGTTTCTGCGGATCAATCCGTCCATATCGCCGCTGGAACCTCCCACGCGGCAATAGAGCGCGGTGATTTTATTTGACTGCCTGTTCATCATAGCCTCCAATCCGGCAGTCACCGTTCCTTGTCTTGTGACACTTATATTATACTAAATGTCAAGTAAAACGTCAAATTTTTGCGGATTTTTGCAATGTATTTTACTTCTTTGTTTCCTTGTCAAGTACCCGCATGATTTTCTTGGAAACGGTGACGCCCTGGGAGGCAAAAAATCCATTCACCCGATAATATGTATTGCCAATCTTAATCTCTGTCTCTACTCTTGGCTGCTCCACCTGGGGCATGACAGCCATGGGAACACCCCCTTTATCTTTTGTTTTGCGTCTCATGGTGAGATTTATTTTACGACAAAATCCGCACCGACAAGCGGTGCGGATTCTATGATTCACGTTTCTATTTTCAGGACGGTTACAGACGGCGGTTGGCTGGGCCGCTCCATAGGTCTTAATCGTGCCTCCCCCCATTCCTGTGGGCGGGGCGTCCTACGCTGTGACGCATAGCCGACGCAAGTATCATCATCCCCGGACGTGCCTCATGGCCTCGGCTCTGCCTGGAGCCGTTTGCGGCGCTGGTGGTGTTCGCTCCTTTCCTCCCGGCGTTGTTCCTCCTTTCCCGGTGAAAATATCCCCGCGCACCCGCCGTCTGGCTTCACACATACGGAATGTATCTGGTCGCCCTATTCAGTTGTGTTTCCCGGAGCATCCTCTGTAAGCGGATCGAGTGGAATATTTTGCCCGGCTGGTTTCACCTGCCCGCTGGCGGGGAGCAACGCCGTGCAAAATACCCAGTGGCCGTGAGGAACTCCGGCAGGCCGTTTCCAGCCCGCAGAAGTGCGCCGCCTGGGGCGATGCACTTCGGCCGGATGGAAAAACTAAAGGGAGAAGTCCGCCAGGGGCTCCCGGAAACGAAACCGGCCCATAGCGGCAAACAGGGCGTTTTCCGCCGCGTAGCATAGGTCGTCGTCCGGGAGCATTTGGAGGCGGCCGTGTTCATCCAGAAATGGACTGAGGGCTTTATATGCTATGTACCCGGCAAAATGCCGCCGGACAAAACCCGTGGCCTCTGGATCGTAGTGCTGTGCCGCCTGGATAATCGCAAAGGGTACATACTTCATAGGCTTTCCTCCAATATCGTTTTCAGTTTCTTCTGTGCCTTTTCCCGGCGGCGCTGAACGGTGGCCCGGCTCATGTTCAACCGCTTTGCTACGGCCTCGTCCCGCAGGCCCAGGAAGTAGTAGAGCAGGATAATCTCACGATCCCTGGGGAGCAGGCTGGAGAGTGCTTGTCCCAGTTTCTGATCCTTGACCTGGATGTCCTGTCCCTGGGTGTGGTATGTGAGAGGCTTGTCTGGCAGCTCCGGCTCCCATTCATCCGTCAGGAAGAGAAGGTCTGCGTCTGACAGGTCAGACAGGGAGGACACAAGTCGTCCGTGGGCGGCCTTTTTCTGGCGCGCCTTTAGAATGGCATTGTCGATGGCGGCCTTGCAGTAGGCTTCGTACAGCATTTCGTTGTAGTCCTCGTAGCGCCCCATTTGCGTGCTCCTTTTCCCCTTCTCACACCCTAATATCCTGGAAAAATGGATTTTGCTCATTATTCGCAAAAATTTCCAAAAGTTCCCAAAACAATATTTTCAGCGACAGAAAGCGCATTTTGCGTCTCACGGTGAGATTTATTTTTCGATATTTTTCGCAGAGAAATCATGTGGCATCCATCTGCGGAAAAGAAGCGGCCGTGTCCGGATATAGAACAACGGCGGGACGGCAATGCCGTCCCGCCGCTGCTTGGGAATAGGCTGTTATGCCATGTAGCGATAGAGGAAGGTCACGATCTGCCCGCGGGTGCAATCGTTGCTCGGGCTGAAGGTGGTGGCGCTGGTGCCGCTGGTAACGCCCTCGCCGGCGGCCCAGGCCACGGCGTCGGCGTAGTAGGCGTCGGACGCCACATCCGCAAAGCCGCTGCCGCTGACGGCGGTGGAGCCGTCATAGCGCCAGAGGAAGGTCACGGTCTGGCCACGGGTCACGGTGGCGTCAGGGCCGAAGGTGGTGGCGCTGGTGCCGTTGGTGATGCCCTGCTCCACAGCCCACAGCACCGCGTCATAGTAGTAGGCGCTGGCGGACACATCGGTGAACGGGTTGACGGTGCTCTCCGGCTCGGGGGAACCGGCGGCCCGCCACAGGAAGGTCACCATCTGCGCCCGGGTACAGGAGGCGTCCGGGCTGAATGTGGTATTGCTGGTGCCGTTGGTGACGCCGTTCTCCACGGCCCAATACACCGCATCATAGTAGTAGGCGCTGGCGGGTACATCGGTGAAGGTCAGAAGATCGGGATCTTCTGTGATCTCCACGAAGGTGGCCTTCACGGTCACCCGGCCACGGGGCATGGTGAAGGTATAGCGGCCATCGCCCCGGCTGCGGACGCTGATCTCGTCGCCGTCCGAATCGGTGACGATCAGCTCATCCAGCTCGTAGCCCTCGTCCGGGTCAACGGTAATCGTCACCGTATCGCCGTAACTGGCCCGGCTGGGGCTGACGGTCACATCACCGTTGCGCCCGGCATCCGTGCTGACGGTGTAGGTGGTGGAACCGCCGCTGCCACCGCCGCCGTTGGAGCGGCGTGTCACGGACACGGTGCAGGTATCAGTGGCCCCACTGTAGTAAGCATTGCCCTCATAGGTGGCCGAGAAGGTGTAGGTCGCCGTTGCGTTGGGCAGGGTGGCCGCCCAGGTGCCGTCAGTGTTTTCCGTAGGTGTGACGCCGTTGTTGCAGGTCACCTTGACATCGGCTCCGGCAGGCAGGCCGGACTTGTCCACGGTGAGGGTCATGGTGCCGCCGCCGGTCAGAGAGGTACGGTCTGGCGTAATATCAATGCTGGTGTTGATTTTGTTCAGCGTGACCTTGATGGAATTCGTGTTACTGCCGTTCAGGGTCACACTTCCGCCGTATACAGCGGTGATGGTGCTGGTGGTACCAGCAGGAATGCCACCATTGCTCGTGTCATAGGTCAGCGTGGCGGTGCCTTCGGTGTATTCATCATTATTATAGGTGACCTCAGCCGAGCCGAGCAGAATGCCGCCACAGTAGAAGTCCACCATATCCTGTTCGGCCGTCAAGGCAATACTGTTCGTCGCGGCCTTTGCAACCGCGGCGGTCAGGGTGATGGTATCGCCGTAGGTGGCGGTGATCGTCGCGCTTCCCTCGACGGGAGTTACCTCGGAATCAGCCTTGCTGACGCTCAGGGACACAGTTACATTGTGGAAGGACCCATCCCCTGTCCAAACAGTAATTGTTTCACTATAACTGCCTACCGCAAGTCCCGTGTTGGGTGTCACGGTAACGGTGTTTTCCAGCAGAGTAGCATTAAAGGGCTCGCTGTCCGTCACACTGGTGATAGAGCCGTTTTCGGGTGTCGTGATAGTAAGTGTTTTACCCGTGATGGGAGCGTAATCATAGGCCACAGTGCCAAAGTCCAATGTCTCAGGAACCTTATACTCGCTGCCTTTCCAACCGGCATAGTAGGTGTTTTCATCGCTGCCTTTGAAGCTATTAACTTGATTGTCCTCAGTGTAATCATCATCGCTATACCATCCGGTGAATACCTGCTTTTCTTTGATGGGGGATTCAGGAACGGTAGAATCAACTCCATCCAGAAGGAAGCCTCCGTTGGTGATGGCATAAATGATGGTGCGGTCTTCCGGAACGCAGGAACTCACTGTTTCCTGTATTTCCGTAGAGGATACATAAATGATTGTGCCATTCTGGATGTTTGCAAAATAAGATGTTTCATTCCCATCTGTAAAAGTGATTGTTTTTGCCGCAGACAAGTCAATTGCCTCGAGAGACGAGCATCCAGAGAAGGTACAGCCGTCTTTAAAAGTAATGCTGTTTCCTTTGAACGTCACATACTTCAGACTTGTCGAATAGCGGAAGGCATCGGGGCCGATGGTCCTCACCGTTTCCGGAAGAACGACGCTCACAATGTTAGTATTGTGATTTGCTGTTTCGTCCCATCCTCCAGTCCATCCAAACAGCCCATCGCCAATGGTGGTGACGGTATAGTCGATTCCATCATGAGAAACGGTGGATGGCACGGTAACGTTTTGCTCGGTTTTCTTGTCGTATGCCGTCAGTGTGGCATCTTCCCCAGTGGTACTAAATGTCCATTTGATGCTATTTCCGTCGGTATAGGTCAAGCCGGTTTGTAGAACATACTGCTTCTCCCAGTCGCTATCAGCTTTTGTCCAATAATAGTAGGGATCGTCCTCCACGCTGGCCTCTGTCCCCTCTGCACAAAGGGTTTTCAGTGCATTCAACTGCTTCTCATCCCGGACAATGATTTTAACAATATAATTCGGAAGGTCATCTCCCGTCACAGAACCAGTCACACCCGAGAAATCTATAGTGATGCCAGTGCTGCCGTAATTCGTGGAATACGTATAAAACGCAACCGGGGCAAGGGCAACGTCGCCCGTCCCCTCCGCAAAGGTCACGGTTTTAAGGCTCGTGCAGAAGTAGAACGCCCGCTCGCCAATCTCTGTGATCGTTTTGGGTAGTGTAACCGTTTTTAGAGCTGTGTTCCTTTGACCTTCGCTGCTGGCAGCCGTGGTATAATCCGTGCTCACCGCAAAAGCGCCGTAGCCGATGGTCGTAACCGTATAGACCTCCTCTTCATCAGTGACTGTTTCAGGGACTTCCACGTTTTCTGCGTTTTTGGGAGCGGAAACCAAAATCGCCTGTCCGTCGTGCGGGGCATTGAGCAAATACTCATAGCCGCTTATTGTTGCCTTTACAGACGCGGACTCATCCGGGGTATAAATTTTGATCACATCACCTGCTTCAAATTGCCCCGAGAATATATTAACCACCGACTCTGCTACACAGCAGATATTGAGTACGGAAGAACCGGAAAAAGCATACTCGCCAACAGCAGTTACCGTCTTGGGAAATGTCCCTATGGACTCCAGCGATGAGGTGTTGGCAAAGGAACCGTAGCCCACAGCTTCCAACAGACTGTCATCCGGTATCGTGACCGTTTTCAGATTTGTTGCGCCGCAGAACGCATTGTACCCGATGGTCGTCACAGTGCCGGGGACCTCAAAAGTCTCCGCAGTATTCGTGGCAAGATAGTAGTACAATGTGGTTTTACCCGCATTATATACAACGCCATCTTCTACCATGAACGCTGTATTGTCTTTGTCAATCGTAAAGGTTTCGCATTTGGGCATCTGTGCAAATGCGGCTGTGCCGATGGTCTGCACATCCTTGCCGATGCTGACGGATGTCACATTCGACCACCCGATGAACGACTTTGCACCGACGCTGGTAATGTCATCAGAAATGACAATGCTTGTTACTTTGTCTTTCCAGCTCGCCCACGGGTAGGTGCCAGCGCCATCGGAAATGCTTTCGCCTTCTGTTGACTTGTTCAGGTTCGGCATAGGCCCGTTTCCGGAGATCGTCAGCGTGTCTCCGTTTAATGTGGCGGTGATGACAGCGTTTGTGTTACCATTTGGAGTCATGGCAATCTTACTATCTTCAACTATTACACGCCATGCAGTGCCGTCAATATCAGTGAGCGAACCATCCTTATTCAGCGTCACGGCATCGTCTGTGCTGTCTTGTGCATCGGCCAGCAATCCCGCGAGTTCTGACAGGTCTGCGAGTTTTTCGGCCAAATCTGTATCAACTGCCGCCTGCTCTTCCGCGGTCAGCGCATCATAGGCCGCCTGCGCCGCCTCAATGTCCGCCACATCCTCCGGGGTGGCGTCCGCATAGGTAGGCAGGGCCTCAATCATCGCCTCCACCGGGCAGATACTGCAGACGAAGGTGCAGGGAGAACCCTCGCTCCCCTCGGAATACCCACACGCCGTATCATGTACATGGGCGCAGGCATCTGCCTCTTTTTCCTCGTCATCTGCGGGAAGGCTACCGTCAGAGTAGCACTCCGCAGCATGGACGTGAGTACAGGGCGTTCCCTCTGTTGGAGCGGCATACCCACATTCCGCCGTGTGTTCCGTGTGATGCGGGCAGAGGCCATCATCTCCTGTGCCCGCCGCCAGCGCCGCTGTGGGCAACAGCCCCAAAATCAGCACCAGCGAAAGAAAGCTTGCCAATAATCGCTTTTTCATGTGCTTGTTTCCTCCTGTTCTTTTTCTATCTATCTGCCCTTCGGGACAAAGTGTCCCAAAGGTTGCAGCCGTTCCAGCAGCCGTCTCCGGGCGGCCTGGGGTGTTGCCTCCGGTGGAGCCTGGTCCAGATACCCAAGCGCGTCGTTCCAGTCGTGCAGGCTGGCCGCCTCCGCCGGGATCTGTTCCAGCTCCCGCGCCAGACGCGCCCCGTCCATCCGGGGCAGGTCGGACAGATACGCGCTCCCCACCTGATGGGCCAGAAAGTCCAGCAGGGGCAGGGCCAACGCGTCACATCTCATGCTTATTCACCCCCTCCCAGCCCGTGGTGAGCTGCTCGGTTTCCAGCAGTCGCTCGTGGGCCTGCTCCATCAGCAGGGCAAAGCTGGCCTGAATGCTCTCCTGAGTGGAGCGGTAGAGCTTTCGCAGGCACCGGGGATTGCACTTCTCCGGGGATACCCTGGCATCTCTGGCAAGGCTCTGGATCACCGCGTTGACCGCAGTCCGGTTGTACTGCCTGCCGTTCCGGGTCACAAACACCGGCCCCGAGGAAATCCCCTCCCGGCGGATGTAGTCCCGCAACTCCTGCCGCAAGGGCGCGGGGATGTGTACGATCCGTCGCAGGCCGTTGACCGGGAGCGCCAGACGGTTTTCCTCCACCGCCTCCACCGTGAGCAGGGAGAGGTGCCGCACGGTCATTCCGGTACAGGCAAAGACCTTGACAAGCAAATAGGCCCGCTCCTTTCCCAGCACCCGCGCCGCTGAGAGCAGGCGCAGATACTCCGTGCGGGTCAGCTCCGGCTGCACATCGTCCGCAGGCAGGGGCAAATCCGGCACCTGCAGCTCCCGCCTGCCGCAAAACTCCATCAGGCTGTTGGCGGCGGAAAGCCAGTTATTCACCGTCCGGGCCGCATAGCCCTTTTCCACCAGCATGGACTGCCAGTTCTCCAATGTTCCCGGTCTGATCTCCTTGTCCTCCGGCAGCTCCTGGTAGAGCTGGAGCAAATGCCGCCGGTAGCCGCTTACGGTGTCGCTGACGCAGCCCCTCCGCTCCTTTTCCAACAGGAATTGTGCAATCAGCTCTTCGGTCAGAAGAAGGGACTCCTTTGCGGGACGCTCCCGAGGCCGGGCGCTCCTGGGCAACGCAGCAGTCCGTTCCGCCCACATATTCACCACCTCCGCTCAACAAAATCAACATTTCGCACACACGTCCGGCAGGCTGACTGCCGGAGGATTGGGTGTACCCAAGCAAACAGGAGCGCCATCCCCTAGATAGTCCCGTCAAACGGGCGCAAAAAGAAAAGCCGCAAAAATGATGTATTTTGCGGCTTGGTTTTGTGCGCCCAAAATCAGGAATAACCTTGCGCTCCCAGAAGGATAGTGGTATAATTTACCTGCAATATGTAGCAGAAAGCATGAGCCATTCCATATCATTCGTGGCGAAATGTTGATTTGGTGGCCGGGCAGGGAAAACAGTATGGCTGCGTTCTGCGAAATGTTGATATTGCCTCTACGACACCAGTCCCAGCCGGTTAAGCTGGCGGGCGTGTTCCGTGCCGGAGGTCACAAGATAGATGCGGGTGGTTTCGATGGAGCTGTGGCCCAGCACATCGGCCAGCCGTGCGATGTCCTTACAGGCTTTGTAAAAGGTCGTGGCGAACAGGTGCCGCAGATTGTGGGGAAATACCTTGGAAGGCTCCACCCCAGCGTACTTGCACAGCCGTTTCAGTTCCGCCCAAATCTGGCGGCGGCTCAAAGGGATTCCGTTTCTGGTGAGGAAGATCTCGCCGGAAACGGTTTTGTGTTTCCTGGCGTATTTCAGCAGCTTGCGGCAGAGTTTCCCCGGCAGCAGGATGGTGCGGATTTTCCCCTTGAGGGAGATTTCGGCCCGGCCCCGCTGGGCGGCCTCCATAGTGATATACCGCACCTCACTGACCCGGATGCCGGTGGCGCAGATGGTTTCCATCAGCAGAGCCAGCCGCTCCTGGCCCCGCTCTCGGGCGGTTTCCAGCAGGCGGTCATACTCCGGGCGGGTCAGCTCCCGTCCCGCGTCCCGGAACAGGCGGCGTTGGACTTTCAAAAACTTCACCCGGCACTCGTCCCAGCCCAGGAAGTGGAACAGGCCGTTGATGGCAGCCAGCATGGAGTTGATGGTAGTGGGAGCGTACCCCTGGGTGCGCAGATGCTCCTTCCACCCGGTGGCCAGTTCCTTTGTCACCGGGGCGCTGCCCAGCCAGTGGGCAAAGGCGCTCACATCCCGCAGGTACTTTGCCACGGTGCCGGGGCTACGTTCCTCCTGGCGTAAATGCCGCGCAAACCGCTCCATCACATGATTTGGAAATTGATACTCGCTCATACGAAAACCTCCAGTTTCAATTTTGTGATGGAAATATTTTAAACTGAAACCGGATGTTTTCATGTAAAACCGTCAAATTCCGAAGCAGCGTGATTTGTGTCTCACGGTGGGTCTGTTGACAAAGTACCAAATGTTCATAGGCCAACAGACCCACCGTGAGATTTATTTTTTAGTCCCCGTAGTACACGGGCCGCCCGATAGAGGTAAAGCCCTCCAGTCCAGTGATGACCACATTGTTGGCGCTGAAGGCACAGTGGACGATCAGCAGGTTTCCGCTCTCGTCCCGGCCGCCCACGATACCCACATGGGAGTCCTCTGGGTAAAACACCAGATCACCGGGCAGGGCCTCCTCCCAGGAGATGGAGGTGCAGTAGGCGTGCTGGGCGTGTGCGCCCCCGCCGTGTCCGATGATGTACTCCCCGCCGGTGATGTTGTAAAATACCCAGTCCACAAAGCCGGAGCAGTCCATCCCGTAGGGCCGGTAGGTGCCGGTGGTAGAACTGCCCGCCGCTGTCACTTGGCGGAGCGTTCCCCAGGCATCATTCCAGCCGATGGTCAGGGATTTTCCGCCCCAAAAATAATTCACTTTTCCCACCAGCTTGCAGGCAGTCTCCACCACGGCCCGGCGCTCCGGGTCAAGGCCGGCGGGAAGATTTTGCAGGAGCTCCACGGCGTCGGCCTGGGAGATGGACAGGTCGCCCAGCAGAGAGCCCAGGGCGTCCAGCTCCGTCAGCAGGTCGGAGAGGGATTGATTTTGAAACTCTGTGAAGGCGTAGGTCGTCCGCATTTCCTCGGCAGTTTTGGGGGTGATGGTGATGACCAGTACCTCCTCTGTCCAGGCTTCCCTGTCTCCGCTGGCCGGGTGCTCTATGGTTTCAATCTCGGAAGATATGGTACACATATCCCAAAAGACGCCCCGTAAAATTTCTACCTTGTCCGGGGTGAGGGCGGCCACGTCGGTCCCGTCCTCGGCCCCGGCGGTCTTGGCGGCAAACACGGCGGCCACCTCTTTCCAGTCCGGGGGCTGGCCCTGAATCTCCACCCGGTCATACTCCCCGCCCTGTAAGCCCTCCAGCTTGTCCGCCAGCTCCACATTGATTTGGGCGACGGCGGCGCTGAGGGGTACGGCATCTTTGGACGGTTCGTTGGCAAAGAGGATGCCGAAAGGGGAGGTGAGCAGGGCGCCGATCAGCAGCACCACCGCCAGGGCCAGCACCAGCACCGCACCGCCCACCAGAGAGACCAGGGCGCTGACCATGGCGGCCACCGCCTTTGTCACACCCACCGCCGCTTTCTTGGAGAGGCCGGCAGCGGTCTTGGCGGCCTGCTTCGCCCGCTGTGCCAGGCTCTTTTGTGCGGCGGCCTGGGCTCTGCGGCGGGCACGTTCCACGATCCGCTTCGCGGTGGGCTTTCCCGCCTCCTGGAGTGTGGCTTTTCCTGCGGCGGCCCCTTTCCGGGCGGCCTGCTCCACCCTCTGGCGGGTCTTGGGGGTAAAGGCCCCGCCGGGGGGCTTTTCCCTGGGCGCGGTGTAGCGCCTGGGGCGCTCCTTGATGGATGGGCGGTTGGTGGATGGATTTGATGGATGGATGGATTGATTTTCGAGAGAGAAGTTGTTTTTAGAAGAAACTGCCTCCGGCGGACGGCCCCTGTAGTGGGGGGAGCTGTGGGGCGCTCCGCGCCCCTGGGGGAGTTCCCCGGTATATCCGGCGTGTTCCAGATCCTTTGCTGCCTGCCGTTTCATCCGCTCCTGGGGCGTGGGCGGCGTGTCAGGTTCTCCGGGGGTAGAATGGGAAACCGGGCCGGTTTCCACCGCCCCGGTCTTTGCCCCTGGTGGGCGGACAGCATCCTTCCACCCTTGAGCTGTGCGGTTCTGCCCCCGACCTGTTTTGCGTGCGGTCCGGCTGGAGCCGTTCACTGGCCGGCGCTCCTGGGGGCGCTGCCCGTCCCCCTTGATGGCATCTGTCCGTTCCTTGGGACGGCGGTCTGGATGGATGGCACGGTCAATAAGCTGTTCTGCCTCGCGTTCCACCTTATCAAAGGCTGCCGCGCCGGTCTGTTCTACCTGATCCACCGCCTGGACGTCGGCGGGAGGCTCCTGCCCGCCTCGTTTCTGTTCCACCAGCTCCTTACGGAGCTTGGCGGTCATCCGACGGCGGACGTCCCGCACAGGCCGTCCGCCGTTCTTGCCTTTCCCCTTGATCTTATCGCTTGGGTCCCGTTCCCGTGGTTTTGGCATGGCACACACCTCCGATTCGCGTCTCACGGTGAGATTTATTTTTCGACATGGTTCAACACCTCCGCAATCCCGGCCATGATGTAGTCGGCGCAGGGCAGGGCGATGGCGTTGCCCAGGGCCCAGTAGCGGTGCATGGGACGGATGGGTTCTCCATCCGCCCCGTACTGTGTCCACCCCTCCGGGAGCCCCATCATCCGCTCACATTCCCGCTCTGTGGGAAAACGGACGCAGCCGCCCAGGGGATCATCCTCATACCAAAAGGCAAAGGGGGCCACGTCGCTGGCTAAAAGAGTGGGAAAAGGGTCAGTTGGGAATCCAAAGCTGTCCCGGAATTGGATGTGCTCCTGGTTCTTGGCGGCCCCCCGCATACGGAACAACTGAAAGGGTCGGACGATTGGTACACGCCCCCCTGTTTCAAGAAAAGGGCCTCGATCTCTCTGGGCGGAGGGCACCCCGCCCTCTGTGCCAGGCGCAGAAAGCGGGAGCATTGGGCGGGGCTTAAACAGTATTTCTCCAGCACGCCGCCCTCCAAAATCCGCCACGAGGAAGATGCGCTGCCGCCGTGCCAGGCGGGGGCTTGCCCAGTATTGGGCGTCCATGGTCCTCCAGGCCAGATCGGGGCGTCCCCCTCGTACCATTCCGGCGTATCCCCATCGTCCAGAGGCAGGCATTGGAATTTCGGCGTCCGGCCGGAAAGCCCGGAGGACGGCAAGAAAATCCAGCCGGTCATTTGATACCATCGCTCCGGCAACGTTCTCCCAAACAGCGATAATTGGAAACTGATCTCCAGTGGCATCCCTCATTTCTCGGATAATTCGGATGGCCTGATAGAACAGGCTGGACTTGGCCCCTGCCAGACCTGTGCGGTCTCCCATCTTGGAGAGGTTCTGGCAGGGTGAGCCAAAGGTGATGATGTGGACGGCGGGGATGGCCCCGCCGTCCAGTTTCGTAATGTCCCCCAGGTGCTCCATGCGGGGAAAGTGACGCTTGGTGATGGAGATGGGCGCTTTCTCGATCTCACTGGCCCAGCGTGGGACGATCCCGTGCCGGCTGGCGGCCAGGGGAAATACGCCGATGCCGTCAAAGAGGCTCCCCAGGGTCAGAGGGCCGGCGATTCGCGTCTCACGGTGAGATTTATTTTTCGACGCCATTTTACTTTTCCCCCGGCGTGGTGGACAGGAGCCGGTAGAGCTCGGTGTCCCTGGGGATGGTGTTGGAGAAAGGCACCAGGGAGCCGCCGATGCGGAGCAGGCCGTGGCCGGGTTCGGCGTTGGTGATGTAGCCCAGCTGGGTGTCAGAGATATGCAGGAGTTTCGCCAGCTCCGCCCGGTCGGTAGCGGCCTGATTGAACAGCAGGAGAAATTCAGAGTTTGCAAGCATGAGGCGGGCCGTCTCGGAGCGCAGACATTCCTCCACATTTTGAGTGGCGGCAGTCATAATGCCGGCGTATTTGCGGAACCGTTTCCAGGCCCGGTAGAGAAATTCCCCGGAGTAGTAGAACTTGAAAAACAAATACGCCTCGTCAATGAATACCCAGGTGTACTTGCCCTTTTTACGGTTCTCCATCACCCGGTTTTGGATGGCCTCCAGAGTGACCACCAGGGCGGTGGGGCGGAGCTGTTCCCCCATCTCGTACAGGTCAATGACGGTGAGCCGGTTGTTCATGTCCACATTCCCAGGGTGGGCAAAGACGTTCAGACTTCCCTCGGTAATCAGCTCGGCGGCCAGGGCAATCTCCCGCGCCTCCGGGTCCACCTGCTTGAGTACCTCATTCCGCCAGTCGGTGAGCAGGGGTGCGGGAGCTTTCCCGTGGCTGTGGAAGTAGTTGTGGTAGACATTGGCGGTACAGCGGTCGATGATAGATTTGTGGCTGCCCGTCACCCGGCCCGCCCCCATCTGCTGTTCCAGAATGGTGGTGATTAACTCGGACTTGACGGCGATGGGGCTCTCTCCGTCCTCGTAGCCGTCTCCCAGCTCCAGAGGGTTGATGTGGTGGGGGCTGTGGGGGGAAATCTCGATGACAGTACCCAGCAGGGCGCGGGCCAGGTCGCCGTACTCTCGCTCGGCGTCGATGATGATAATGTCATCATCCGTCGCCATAGCCACATTTTCAATGGTGGACTTCATGGCGACGGATTTGCCGGAGCCAGACACGCCCAGATAAAAGGCGTGGGGGGAAATGAGCCGCTTGCGGTCGCAGATCAGCAGGTTCTTGGAAATGGCGTTGACTCCGTAGGACAGGCCGCCGGGGTCCTGAATTTCCTGCACCCGGAATGGCATGAGGACGGCGGCGCTCTCGGTGGTGAGGGTACGCAGGGCCTTTACCCGGCGCAGGCCATAGGGCAGGACGGTGTTCAGGCCGTCCTCCTGCTGGTAGCGCAGGATAGAGAACTGGCACAGGTGCTCCCGTCCGATGGACATAAGGGTTTCCGTGTCGGCGTCCAGCTGCTCCATGCTGTCCGCGATGTGGACCAGAGTGACCACGGCAAAGATCATGCGCTGATCGCGCTCGGTGAGGTCGGCCAGAAACTCCTTGGTCTCTCCCCGGAGCTGTTCCAGCTCGTAGGGCACAGAGGCGGTGAAGTTGTTTTTGTCGTTCTGCCGCTGCTGCCATCTGGTAATGTCCGTCTCAATGCCCAGGATTTGATTCTGCACGTCCCGTACTGCCTCGTCGGTGGGGATGGGCAGAATGTCAATGGACAGCATGAGGCTCCGGGAAAAGTCAGACAGGTCGGAGATCATGCTGTCCTTGATGTAGCTGGCGTAGTCTTTCAGGAATAGGACGCGGCCCACCTTGTCTCCCATCTCGAAGTAGCCGGACTTAAATGAAATTCCGTCCGGGCAGATCAGGTCCCGGAAGTCCATGCCCCGCCGGATGCAGGCGCTCTGGTCAAAGGTGAAGTATGCCTCCTCGCCAGGGCGGAAGAAGTCATGGAGGATGCGGAGCCGGTCATGGTTGGAGAGGGCCCGCGCCCCGGAGTCCAGGCGGCCAAAGCTCTTGGACAGGTTGCCGTCCACCCGGCGGAAGTAGGAGCGCGTTTCCTCAATCTTCCTCTGGGCGATGGAGAGAGTGATGTACTTTTCCTGGACCAAATTATTGCTCTCCGCCGCCCGCTGGGTCAAAATCTGGTTGGCCTCCCGGCGGTATTTGTCCAGGCCGTCCCCCTTTTCTTTCATCAGGATATTGCGGCGGAAGTCCACCGGGTCCAGGCGGCGGTTGATGATGGTGATTTTTGCAGCGGCGTCAGTGGGCAGGGAGTTGAGGACGCCGCCGTAGGAGAGAAAGATGGCGCGCTGTTCTTCCTCGGAGGCGGCGGCGTAGTTGACATCGGCAAAGCGCCACGTCCGGCTGTGTTTCCGGCCCACCTGCCAAATGCCGTCCCCATACATCCGCCGGATAGGGATGGACTGCTGGACGCTCCGGGGGATGTAAAAGCTGTCACGTTCGCTCTTGTTGGCGGCCAGGAGAGATTTAATCAAAGTCCTGACCTCCTTTCCGCCGCAGAAGGTTGTAGTAGAAATTTTCGGAGGCAAAGGGCCTGCCCCCAGCAAAGAGAAATTCTGACTTGACCACAGCCCACAAAAATTGCTCCAAGGTCATGCCGTTGTAGTGGAAGAAACCGGCCAGGGCTACCGGGGCGGCGGCCAGGATACACACCCAGCTTGCCGTCTCTTTTCCGATGACCGGCCCCAGGCCCAGGTAAATGCCGGCGGCCGCTCCCACGGCGATCACAGCGCAAAAAAACTGCCGGGCGGTCAGGCCGAAAAAGATGGTTTCCTTATGCTTGCGAACCTCTTTTGGAATTTTGATCTCGATAAAAAATCACCTCATATTCTTGCGAAAATTTGACAAGGATTTTGAAACGCGGGATAATATTGATAGGAAAAGTTGCGAAAATTCAAGAAAACACTTGACAAGGAGGGCTTTTGTATGTTGGAGCTGCTGATCCTGTTCGCGCAATTCTGGGGCGCCCTGTTCGTGGTGGGCCTGGCCGGGACCCTCCTGGCGAAGATCCACCTGCTCCCGGCGGTGCTGTATGTGATGATCGTTAAGACGGTTGCGCCTGCGTGGGTGGAGGCGGAGCACACCAAATACCTGCTCATTCTGGCGGCGCTGATTTTGTACGCCGCCCTGCGGTGGGCGCTGAAGATCATCCGCTGGCGTCAGGAGGAACGGGCGGCGCGGGGCTATCTGCTGGCAACCGCCCGTCCCATGTACGAGATCACGGAGGATGGGCAGTATATCCCTATCCACTATGATGATTGAGCCGGAAACACAGGAGGGGGCGGGCCCGCGGGCC
>ERZ779861.2388-NODE-2388-length-18003-cov-2.210608_pt1 | contig 18003 bp, 9 predicted proteins | sample MGYA00511558_ERZ779861 | MGnify/ENA primary metagenome ERZ779861 (study PRJEB29588, sample SAMEA2163432) | human gut metagenome | biome: human gut; feature: human-associated habitat; material: faeces | place: Denmark | collected 2008/2010 ...
GAACCAAATACACTCGGCTTTGACGCGGTCGGGGAGAAAGAACGTGGACGGGTCGTCGAACGCGCCGAGATTACCGTCCTTGCCCGTCATGCCGCACGGCGCTTTTATGTGGCAGTGCGAGTACAGCCCCACGGGCATTTCGGTGACGAACTCCGTCGACTGACTCTCCAGCATGCGCGGCGCGTCCAGCGACACGGTGTAGCTCATCACCATCTGCGAGCAGTACTTAGTGTGACCTTTGGGTCCCGGCTGATAATTGACGAAAATCAGCTGAGCCTCGTTCAGCGCGTCGATATGCCTCGACACCGACGACACGGGAATATCCAGCTCCGCCGACAAGTCCGACAGGTTTTTAGGGCGCAGCAACAAGCTTTTGAGTATCCTCACGCGGTCGGGAACGGAAAGCGCGCGCGAAATCTTGACTATCATGTCGTGATCGCGCTCGGAAGCCACGGATAAAAATATGTTCTTTTCAGGACTGATAATATCGCTCATTTACTCACCCTTAGTGCTCGCCGCCGTCGTTTTCCGCATTTCTCGCCACTAAAGCCCGAAAAGCGCCGGCAACGACGGCTCGGTAGTTTCATTAGAATTATACGAAACGCGCAGGCGGTTGTCAACTAAATATATCTATGTTTTCCGAAAAGTGGAAAGCATGAGGGAATAAAACTGTTAAAAATCGGAAAGGTTATAGTTATTGACAGTTGAAAAAATCGTGTTACAATATATTTGTAGAGGCGCGAGGAGCGTAATTTTTGCGTCGCCGCTTTTTTGAGGAGTACTTAAAAAAGCAAAGAGGACAACGACGTCCGCGGTTTTTTATTTCGCGGCGAGGTTGTGCCGGGCAGGCGATGTCAAGAATGAAAACCGCAAGCCTACAATAAAATCACAAGCAGGTGAATGATGCTAAGAACGGAATGCCCAAATCCGCAATTCAACCGCGACGGATTGATTATTCTCAACGGGAAGTGGAGTTTTTTCTCCGACAGCGTGCCCTCCGCACATGAAATCGAGGTGCCGTTCGCACCCGAATCCAAGCTTTCGGGGATTAACTATACGGGCTTTATAAAGGACTGCGAGTACTCGAGAAAATTTACCGTCGATGCGCCCGAAGAGAACGAAAGACTGTTTCTCCGTTTCGGCGCGGTGAATTACGAGGCGACCGTTTACGTCAACGGCGAGTACGTCGGCGTTCATCGCGGCGGCTATACGTCGTTCGGCTTCGACGTAACCGACAAGGTAAGAGGCGGCGAGAACGAGCTGAGGGTCAAGGTGCACAACGACGTTACCGAAAACGTGCCCACCGGCAAGCAATCGGCAAGACCGGAGTCGTTCGGGTGCTTCTACACGCGCGTTACCGGCATTTGGCAGCCCGTGTGGCTGGAGCGCACGCCCGTCAATTACATAGAGTCGCTGAAATTCTGCCCCGACATCGAGGGTTGCGCGGTGAAAGCGGAGCTCGTTTGCGAGGGCGAGGGCGAAGCCGAAATCGCGGTTACCTACGACGGCAGACTCGTGGGCGAGGCTAAGGGCTATGTAAAGTACCGCCGCGCGTTCGACATAAAGCTGGGTGAAAAGCACCTGTGGGAAATCGGCAACGGCAGGCTGTACGACATCACGGTGCGCTACTGCGGCGACGAGGTAAAGAGCTACTTCGGGTTAAGGCAGGCAGGCTACGACGGAATGAAGTTTATGCTCAACGGCAAAAGCGTGTTCCAGCGGCTGTCGCTCGACCAGGGATATTACCCCGACGGACTGTACACCGCGCCCGACGACGAGAGCATGCGCCGCGACGTGGAGTTGGGACTGCGGCTGGGCTTCAACGGCGCAAGGCTGCACCAAAAGGTGTTCGACCCGAGGTTTTTGTACCACTGCGACAGAGCCGGCTATCTGGTGTGGGGCGAGTTCCCGAGCTGGGGCGTGGATTACGGAAACCTTAGCGCGCTCGGTACGCTCGTCGGCGAGTGGACGGAAGCGGTGGAACGCGACTTCAATCACCCCTCGATAATCACCTGGTGTCCGCTCAACGAAACGTGGGAGAGCCTGAAAGACGCGCGGAAAGTGCGCGACGTGCGCTTCGTAGACGCTGTTTACGCGGTCACAAAGGCGCTGGACGGTACCCGTCCGTGCGTGGACGTGAGCGGCGGCTTCCACGGTCACAAGACCGATTTGTACGACTTTCACGACTACCTCGACTCCGAAACGCTGGAAAAGCACCTGCGCGCGCTCGAAGAAAACGACGAGATTATCGTGGATAAGGTGTACGCGCCCGACTTTGCCGAGGAGAGCGACCTCAGATACGAAAAGGGCTTGCCCGTCAACGTCAGCGAGTACGGCGGAGTGTCGTATGCGACTTCGACGGACAACGGCTGGGGCTACAGGCGGTGTGGCGGCGAGAAAGAGTACGTTGACTGCTACGTCAAGCTCACTAGCATGCTGCTGAAAAGCAAAAAACTGAGCGGATTTTGCTTCACACAGCTCTACGACGTGGAGCAGGAGCAGAACGGACTGTACACCTACGACCGCAAGCCGAAGTTCGGCGAGGCGGCGGAAAAGCGGATACGAGAGTGCAATCTCGCGAAAGCCGCGATAGAGGATTAAGGCAAACCCGGAATCAAAAATATTCCGTGAAAATAAGTATGAAAAGGAGCAAAACGAAATGAAAGGCAAATTCAAGAAATTTATCGCGACCTTGCTTGCCGCAGTGACGTGCCTGACGATGGGCGCGTGCGCCGGCAACGACGTGGTAAACCCCGACAACCCCGATATACCCGGTATCGACGACGAACAAATCGACTCGTCCAAAACTCAGCTTTATGTGTTCAACTTCTACGGCGGCTACGGCGCCGACTGGCTCGCGGCGGCGAAGAAAAAGTACGAAGACCTGCATAAAGACGACGTTTACGAGGAAGGCAAAAAGGGCATTCAGATTTACGTAAACAATCAAAAGTCTAATGCGGGCGCGGTGCAGAGTCAGATTCTCGATAACCGCGACGAAGTGTACTTCACCGAATACGCTTATTACTACTCGATGAAAGCGGAAGGCGTTCTCGGCGACATCACCGACGCCGTGACCGCCGATTTGAAATCGTTTGGCGACAAAGACGGCTCCACGATAGAGAGCAAGCTCACCGCCGAGCAAAAAGCTTACTTCGGCGTGTCCGAGAGTGACGGCAAAACCCATTACTACGCTATTCCGCACTACTCGGCATATACCGGTATCATCTATGACATCGACCTCTTCGATGAAAACTTATACTATTTCGCAAAAACCCCGACGGGCTCGGCTCTCGAGGAGTTGTTCGTTGCGGATAACACCGTCGCGAGAAGCGCGGGACCGGACGGAGTGGAGGGCACCGATGACGACGGCTTGCCGGCGACCTACGACGAGTTCTTCAAGCTGTGCGAGTACATTAAGCAGGGAGCCGCAACGCCGCTGGTATGGACGGGCGCGAACTACAAAGATTACCTCAACTCGTTCATGACCTCGCTTGCCACCGACTATGAGGGACTTGACCAGATGATGCTCAACTATACGCTTAGCGGCAGCGCGACCGACCTCGGCACCGCGCAGAACGGACAGTTTGTTAAGGACGCGAGCGCGACTGCAATCACCGAAAGCAACGGCTATGAGCTCGCCCGCCAGGCAGGCAAGTACTACGCGCTTCAGTTCGTCGAAAAGATTTGCAGAAACGATAATTATCACTTTGGAAGCACGTTTAACAGCGCGTACTCGCACATGAACGCGCAGGAGGATTTTCTCTACTCCGGCAAGGACGGCGAGACCGACCCTATCGCGATGCTTATCGACGGCATCTGGTGGGAGAGCGAGGCTACACCGACTTTCAACGAAATGACGTCGAATATGGGCGAGCAGTATTCCAAGGCTAACCGCAACTTCGGCTTTATGCCGTTCCCCAAGGCGACGCAGGAAAAAGTTGCCGAGGGCAAAAAGACGCTGTACGACCACATTTTCTCGATGTGCTTCATGAAAGCCAACATCGAGGAGTGGAAGAAGCCTATCGCCTACGACTTCATCAAGTTCGTCAACTCCGACGCGCAGCTCGTCGAGTACAGCCAGATTACCGATACGCCCAAGGCGCTCAACTACACCATGGACGACGCTCAGCTCGACAAAATGTCGCCTTTCGGCAGGTCGGTCATAAAGGCTAAACAGTCTTCCGACATAGTTTACCCGTTCTCGACGGCGAAGAAGTACGTCAACAATCAGAGCAGTTTCGCAATGGCCGAAATGTTCCGCACGAGCATAGGATCCGGCGAGTATCAGTGGGCTGCAAACGCCTTCCACGAGAACAATAGTCTTACCGTCGACGCTTACTTTGGCGGAATGAAAACCTACACGCAAAATAATTGGAGCAAGCTTGCCTAATCGATAAAGCCCTCGGAGGTAAAACCATTGGAAACGGAACAATCGAAAAAGAAACGCGTGTTGCGAGGAAAGGACAAGGACTTAATCTTCTACACGCTGATGATGATTTTCCCGGTAGTGCAGTTCGCGGTGATGTACATCGGCGTAAACTTCAACTCCATTTTGCTCGCGTTCAAGAAAATCGACACGATAAGCGGCTCCTACGAGTGGACGTTTTCTAATATCACCAACGCGGTGGACTTGTTCGTGCACTCGTCGACGCTGATTTCGGCGGCGAAAAACAGCTTGCTCGCCTACGTCGTGCTCACCTTTATAGGAACGCCGCTCGGACTGATTTTCTCGTACTACATATACAAGAAAATGCCGCTTAGCAACGCTTTCCGCGTGATATTGTTCCTGCCCTCGATAATCTCCGGCATCGTAATGGTCACGATTTTCCAATTCTTCGTCGAGCGCGCCGTTCCGTCTTTTGCAAATCAACTGTTCGGCATAAAGATGAAGGGTATGCTGGAAAACCCGAGCTCGCGCTACTTCACGATTATCTTCTATAACCTGTGGGTGGGCTTCGGCACCTCGGTGCTGATGTATTCCAACGGCATGAGCGGCATCTCGCAGGAAATGGTCGAATCTGCGCATCTCGACGGCGCGACGGGACTGACGGAGTTCTGGAAGATAACGCTGCCCATGATTTACCCCACGCTGTCCACGTTCCTGATTACCGGCATCGCGGGACTGTTCACCAATCAGATTGCGCTGTACTCGTTCTACGGCGGCGGAGCTCCCGAAAACTTGCAGACTTACGGCTACTATCTGTATATGAGAACCAAGAACGCGGCTTCGGACTCCGAGTACACGCTGCTGTCGGCAATGGGTCTTTTGCTCACCGTCGTCGTAGTGCCGCTCACTCTCTTCGTCAAATGGGCGCTCGAGAAATTCGGACCGAAGGAGGACTAGTATGAAAAACTTTTCTACCGCCAATATCGAGCCGAAGCTGCGCGTGCGCGACGCCCGTCCGCACTTCAACGCGTTCACGATTACGCTTCTGGTGCTGCTGATTCTCTATACCGTGTCGCTGTTTACGGGGACTGCTGCGCTCGTTTCAGAAGTAATCGGAATTCCGCCTTAACATCATAGGCTTGCCCAAGAAATGGGTGTGGAATTACTCCTACGTTTTCAAAATGTTCTTCGTGCGCGTGCCGTCGGCTGCCGGCGTGAAGAAAGTGGGCATGGGATTGATGTTCCTGTACGCCTTTCTGTACTCGCTGGGCTGCGCCTTTACGTCCACGCTGATTCCCTGCGTGACGGCTTATCTGTGCGCGAGATACAAATTCCGTTTCTCCAAGGTGATTTACACCACCGTCATCGTCACCATGGTGCTGCCCATCGTGGGCGCGCTTCCGTCCGAAATCCGCGTCGCCAAGGCGCTGAGACTTTACGACAAGCTCTACGGCTTGTGGTTGATGAAAGCGAACTTTTTGGGGCTGTACTTCCTCGTGTTCCACGGCATATTCAGAACGTTGCCGATGGCGTACACCGAGGCGGCTAAAATCGACGGAGCAGGCAACCTCTCGATACTCATGAAAATCATTTTGCCGCTGGTGCGCAACACGTTCTTCACGGTAATGCTGATTAACTTCATAGGTTTTTGGAACGACTATCAGACTCCGCTTATCTACATGCCGTCCTATCCCACGATTGCGCTCGGAATGTTCTACATGGCTTCGACCACCGAAAACGGCTTGTCGACCGTGCCGATGCGTATGACGGGCGCAATGCTGATGCTTATTCCCATACTCGTGCTGTTCTTGTGCTTTCACAAGCGGCTTCTGGGAAATCTGACGGTAGGCGGACTTAAAGGCTGAAAAATTATTGTAATCCTATTCATAACGACAGGAGGATAAAGTATGAATAAAAAATGGAAAACCATCGTTGCGAGCGCTGTGCTGGCTGCTGCAGTCGCCGCGAGCGGTACGGCGGCTATCGTGGGCGGCGACTCTAAACAGCCTGCCTATGCGATGCCGACGTGGTCCGATTCCGCAGTGGAGGATATCAAGCCGTTCGGTACGAAATTCGTCGTGCCCGAGCGCACTCTGACGAGCGGCGATACCACCGTGACCGCAACGTCCGTCGTGATAAAGCCCGACGGCTCGGCGACCACCGCAAAGGAAATTTCGCTCGACATGAGCGGCATTTACACGATTATCTACACCGCCACGGTCGACGGCAAGCCGTATGTGGACGAAGTGACGTTCCGCGTCGACGACGCGGCTTACGTCGTGTCGAGCAGCAAGAGCAGCGCGACCTACGGCACCTACAGCCTCGCAAAGACCCCGGGCGTAATGGTGCGCCTTGCCTACGGCGACAGCGTGACTTTCAACACGCCCATAGACGTGAGTAACACTACGCCGTCGGACGTGCTCGTCGAGGCGTTTGCCACTCCCGACATCAAGGGCGTCAAGGACTTCGACAAGCTGATTTTCACGTTCCACGACCTCGAAAACCCGAATATATACCTCAGATTTACCGTTCGTCAGTCCGCAGAGGGCGACGATTACCCCATTTCCTACGCGCTCGCAGGCGGCAACGGTCAGCCTATGGCAGGCTATGAGGAGTATTGGGACCGCCTCCACATCGACAACGAGTGGGGCGCGCAGTTCCGTCACAGCTTCTCGCTGGCGTTCGCGAGCAATTACCCGTACGTCGCGCCCGACAATGCGGTCATCAGCCTGCGCTACGACGCGGCTACGCTTCAATCCTACGTCGGCGGCTTTATGATTATCGACCACGACAACCCGGCTTACTTCAACAATCTGTGGCGCGGCTTCCCCAGCGGCAAGGCTAAGCTCACGATGACGGCGGACATGTACAGCTCCGAAACGGCTAACTTCTGCGTCAGCAAGCTCCGCGGCTCCGACCTTACGACCGTAAGCTACGTCGACAACGATCCGCCCGGGATTACCGTGAACAGCGAGTACGACAAACTGCCCGACACCAAAAAGGGCGCGGAGTACAGCATTCCGACGGCTACCGCATTCGACAACTACACCGCAACCTACTGCGAGGTAAAGACCTCCGTGTGGTACAACAATTCGGTGCTCGTGCAGGTGCGCGACGGCAAATTCACCACCGACCGCGTGGGCAGCTACTCCATAGTGTACGAGGCTGCCGACAAAATGGGCAACGTTGCCAAAGAAGTGCGCACCCTTTATGCCTACGAAACGCTGGAAAACCCGAGAGTGATTATCGGCGACGCGCCGGTAGTGAGCGCGACGGTGGGCGACACGGTAAAGGTCGCCGGCTACTCGGCGGACAGCAAGAGCGGCAACGCTTCCGTGAAGATTACGGCGGTGCTGGGCAGCGAAAGCTTTGACGTCGGAGCGGACGGTTTCCGCCCCGAAAAAGCCGGAACGTATAAGATAACCTACACCGCAACCGATTATATAGGACAGGTGGGCACGGCTTCCTACGACGTAGAGGTCGCAATGAGCGACAAGCCCGTGTTCGTCGATAAACCCACCGTTCCCAAAGCGTTTATCGAGGGCTCGGAGTACACGCTGACTGCAGCGACGGCAATCGATTACAGAAGCGGCTCGCCGGTAGAGAAAAAGGCGACGATTACCATCGACGACGCGGACGGCAAAAGAACGCTCGGCGCGGACGGTAAGGTCACTTTCGCGGCGGCTAACAACCTCGACAACGCTACCGTCACCTACGAGTGCGAGGGCGCAATCGTTTCCTACGAAGTTCCCGTCGTAAAGGCGATGATTGAGGGGGAGGGCAGAAAACGTCTGCACGCCGAGAATTACCTCGTCGGCAGCGGATTCACCACCGAAAAGACGGACGAGGGCTTTATCCTCACCGCGACCGAAGCGAACGGCGGCTTTACGTTCGCCAACGCGCTGGTCGCCGAAAACTCGTCAATCGAAATAAGCGGCACGGGCAGCACGTCCGGTTTCGACGCAATCGACGTGACGTACTTCGATTCGCTCGACTACACGCGCTCGGTAACCGCGCGCATAGTGCAGACGGGCGCAAAAGCGGACATTCTGCTTTGCGGCGGAAAGACCGGTCTTGACCACAGTTTCTTAAAATCCGACAAGTTCACGCTCAACCACACGCAGGGCTTAATGGTTGCCGACAAGGCAAGGCTGGACATCCCGACCTACGACGACGGCAGAACGTTTGCCGGCTTCCCGAGTAAGAAAGTATACATCTCCGTGCACTTTGTAAACGCGCAGAACGGAGCCAAAATCAACCTTACGTCGGTTAACGGACACTCGATGAATACCTCGATTTCCGACCGCGTAGGACCGAAAATCGTCATTATGGACGCTAACTACGGCGGCACGCGCGATTTGGGCACGACAGTCACGCTGCCGGCGGCGATGGCGGGCGACACGCTCGACCCCAACGTCGAGTTCTCGATGAAAGTCACCGACGGCTCGGGCAAAGTCGTCACCGACGTCGACGGCTTGAAGCTTGACGGCGTAGACCCCGGCAGAGAATACACGATAAAGCTCGAGGACTACGGCGCGTACTCGATTTCCTACACCGCGTCCGACACCTTCAACTCGCGCAAGAACACCCGTAAGCTTAACTACATCATAAACGTGGTGGACGACGTCGCTCCCGAGATTAAGTTCGAGGCGAAGTTCGCCGAAACCGTCAAGGTGGGCGATAGAATGGTCATTCCGAAATTCACCGTCACCGACAACGTGAGCGAGGAAGCGGACATTACCATTACGAAGTATGTCCTCACCCCGAGCGGAGTGCTGGTCAGCATTCCCGAAAACTCCAACTCGGTGAAGGCTGTTCAGCAGGGCAAGTACGAATTCCGCGTCATCGCGGTGGATAAAGCCGGTAACGTCGCGATGGAGCGCGTGACCGTCACCGCCGTCAATGAATAAGGAGGTGCGACGATGAAGAAATTATTGAAAAGAATTTTGTTTTTGACTATGGCAATTATGATGGCGTTCGGTTTTTCGGCGTGCTCGCCCAAAAACCCCGATAATCCCGACAGCCCCGACAATCCCGACAAGCCGACAGATTCGGAAGTCACTACCGACGCTCCGGTAAACACCGTTACCGAGTCCGAGGAGCATCTCGTCACCAACGGCTTGCACGACGTGAAAGTCACCGAATCTACCAGGCTTTTCCGCGAAAACGGCTCCACGTCCTACAAAATCGTGTTCGGCGAGGACACCGACAGCATGAAGGCGGCTTCGTTCATGCAGCAGCACATCGCCAAAGCGCTGGGCGTCAGACCGCAGATGGAAGTCGCGACGGCGGAAACCGCTTACGTTTCCGACTCGAAAGTAATCGTGCTCAACGTACCGTCGATGTTCGCTTCGGCAGGGCTGACGATGCCCTCCGTCGACCTCGGCGCAAACGGCTACTACATAAAGAACGTGGGCAACAGTTACTTTATCGCCACACAGGGACAGACCGGTATCCAGAGCGGCGCCATTTCCTTCCTCCGTCACCTTATCGGCTATGAAATGTACGCAGTCGACACCGTGGCTTACGACAGGATAGAGGACACCATTCCCGACATGGAAATCACCGAAAAGCCCGACTTCGACTTGAGAGTGCAGGGCAACAAGGTTAACAGCGAAGCCATTTACGGCATGGGCTTCCAATCCTCGGGAGCAATCTTCATTTCCGTCGTGGGCGAAATGTGGCACAACAGCCTTAACTTCCTGCCCAAGGAAACCTATCAGGCGAAGCACCCGAAGTGGTATTCTACAAAGAACACCGAGCTTTGCTACACCGCGCGCGGCGACGAGAACGAGCTCGAAGAGATGACCACCACCGTCGCGAACGAAATGGTGACGCTTGCGAACGAGAACCCCACCAAGCCCAGCATCTGCCTTACCATCGAGGACCACTCCGACCAATGCGGCTGCGACGCTTGCGAGGCTTCGAGAAAAGCATATAACGGCGTCGATTCGGCGGCTACGATAAAGTTCATGAACAAGGTCAACCGCAAGGTGCAAGCAAAGCTTTTGGAGCAGGCAGGCGGCGTGGAGGAGAACAAGCGCAAGCTCAACATTCTGTTCTTCGCCTACACCAAAATGGAGAAACCGCCGGTAGTCAAGGACGAGGTTACGGGCAAGTGGAAGCCGATTGACGACAGCGTAATCTGCGACCCCGAGGTGGGCGTGTACATCGCTCCCATCTACGCGGCTTACAATCAGTCGTTCTATCACGACAGCAACACCTCCGCAAAGAACATAATCGAGGGCTGGGGTGCGCTGTCGAACAAGCTCTACATGTGGCTTTACGAAACCAATTACAGTCACTACCTGTTCCCTCTCAACTCCTACGACACCATGATTGAAACCTATCGCTTCTGCAAGGCGAACAACGCCGAGTACATGATGAACGAGGGTCAGTACAATCAGGGCAACGTCACGCATTTCGGCAAGCTTAAAGAATACTTTAACGCACGCGCGGAGTTCAACGTGAACGACAACTACGCCGACATCGTGGACGACTTCTTCCGCAACTACTTTGCCGAAGCCGCCGAGCCGATGAGAAAGTACTTCGACGAGCTTCAGGCGCACCTGCGCTACCTCGAGGAAGCGTTCCCGGCGGACGTGAACGGCAACATTTACAACCCCATGGAGCAGACCAAACTATGGTCGTTCGGCACGCTCAACGGCTGGCTTGACCTTATCGACGAAGCTTACGAGAAAATCGAGCCGCTAAAGGCGTCCGACCCCGACAGGTACGAAGTGCTGGAAAAGCACATAAGACTTGAAAGCATATTTCCGCGCTTCGCGCTGTACAGACTGTACTCCGGCATGTACGCCGCCACCGATTTGTACAACCTGCGCACCGAATTCAAGAACGATTGCAAGGACTTCGGCATTACCTACGTTTCGGAAACGACGTCTCTCGACAATGTGTTCGCGGATTGGGGCTTGTAAAAAAATTATCGCCCGGAAGAATTTTAACGTTTGATCGAGTGAAATTACTACGGGGAGCGGCGACGGGATTAACCTTTTCGCCGCCGCAACCCCGTATAAAATTAAGATAAGGAGAAAAAGCAATGAAACTGAAAAAGAGCATAGTTATCACGTTGATACTCGCGCTTGCTTCGCTGTTCGCGATTGTGGGCTGCTCGCCGAAACCTACGCCCGACCCCGAGCCCGCGCCCGAGCCGGATAAGCCTGCGGCAACGATAACTCTCGACAGGACGAAAGCCGAGCTCGACGTGTATGAAAAGCTCGTGCTGACGGCGACCAAGGAGAACACCGACGCCGACATCGTGTGGTCTACGTCGGATGAGAGCGTGGCTACCGTTTCGGACGGCACGGTCACGGCAAAAGCCGAAGGCAGCGTGACGATAACCGCGAAAGCAGACGGCGCAAGCGCAACCTGCGAAATCACGGTCACGAATTCGCATGCGGCTCCCGTGCTGCGCCTCGAGCGCTACGACGTAGCCGTGGCAATGGACGGCAGCTACGACATAAAAGTCGAAACGCTGTGGAAAGGAGCGCCCATCGACGAAGAAGTCGAGTACGTCTGGACGGTTGCGGACGGCAAACCTGCCGACATAGCAGCAGCCGAAATCATCGACGGCGGCGCGAGAATAAAAGGACTTAAATACGGCGAAACCGTGCTTGTCGTCAGCGCGAACGTGCGCGGCACCATGCTTGTCAAAGAACTCGCCGTCAAGGTCTGCAACCTCGACATCACGTTTGAGGTCACGGGGCTTAAGCAGGACGCCGACGCGTACCGTACTTCCGTTGCGCTCGTCGACACCGAAAGCGACAGCACCGTTCGCGAGCTCGACATCAAGGTGTACAATAAGGGCACGCTCGTGGAGAACGCCGCGATAGAGTGGACGAACTCCGACGATGGCAAAGCCACGATAGAGGGCAACACCGTCACGGCGGTCGCCGAGGGCGAAACCACGCTCGTGGGTACCTACGAGTACAACGATATAAGGATTATCGTCGACGTATACCGTCCGGAAATCAGACTCGGCGAGAGCGTAACGATTGAAACCGCTTTGGACGCAAATTCGTTCACAATCGCGTCGGACGTTGCCGGCACGATTCGCGGCGCGAGCGTCGACGGCAAGGAAATCTCGTCCTCGATAGACGGCAAGACCGTCACCTACGACAAGGCTAAACTTCCCACGAAAGCCGCCGATATGGGCGACAAGGAAATCATCGTCGACACCGACAAGGCGATTTATATAATCGACGCGAAAATCTACACCAAGGTTCTCCGCACCGCCGACGACGTGATGAAGTGGAACGACTACGCCTACGACGCCGACCCCGAGAAGTCGTATTGGGGCGGTTACTTCGTGCTGGGCGACGACATCGACATGACCGGCAAGAACTTTGTGGGCAGATTCTATTATCTTAACATGTACTATCCGTGGAACTACGAGATAGAAGCTCTGCGCGACACCGTTAAGCCCGAGTACTCGCCGCTTGTGTACCGCAACGGCAACACGGGCGGCTTCCGCGGCGTGTTCGACGGACAGGGGCACAAGATTAAGAACCTCAACATTTCCCAGCCTAACGACAGCTTTGTCGGACAAATCGCCGTCGGCGGCGTGTTCAAAAACGTCGTGTTCACCGGAGCGAGAATTACCACCGATTGGGGCGCGGGTCTTGTTTCCGTCGGCGGCAACGGCACGATTGCAAACGTCTACGCCGAAATTACGGAAATGCACGCCGGCAACACCAACGACGACAAGAACGGTATCTTCTATTCGCAGGACACCATGTCGGGCGCTAAGGTAAACAACTGCATGGCGGTGTTCAACTGCGAAACGCCTGCCGACCCGTCGAGATTTACGGGACTGGGCTCTTACCACCTCGGCTACGGCATACTCAACGGCGTGTACGCAATAGGGCTGGATTCCTCGCTCGCCATCCGCACGATTTCTTCGGTAGGAGCCGGCGATGTTTACGGCGCGTACTCCGGCTACGGCGCGCTCTACGAATCGGCAGTCGGTCTTACCTCGTGGGATAACGATTTCTGGCGCATAGTAAACGGCGTGCCTTACCCCAAAACTCTCGAGCTTCCTACGTCGGCAACCCCGAACGCGAAGGTTGACGAATACGTCGGCATCGGCACGCAGGCGATAATCTCCGGCATGACCTCAAGCGACGTAATCCGCCTCTCCGACGAAGCGAGAGCGCTGGGCGTCACGGCAAGCGGCAATCGCGTAACCGTGCCTGCAAGCGTACCCTCCGGTACGGCGGTTTCGCTGACCGTTTACAACATTTTCGACACGGACAAATCCGTCGACCTTACCTTCAGTGTTGTGGAAAGCAAGTCGGTTAAGCTCGACGGCAAGCACAGTGTGGTCATCGAAGACGGCGCAACTTTCACCGTTGACTTCGGCGACAAAAAGGACGACGTGGAGGGCGAGTTGAACGTCGCTACGATTGACGGCAAGACGTTTACCACCGCAAACTACTCGAACGGCGTGCTCACGCTGGACACCGCGACGTTGAAGTCGCTGTACGGCGAGAAGTACATGACCGTCACCTTCATGAAGAAAAACGGCTCCGTTACCGAAAAGGTTACGGTAGTCGAAATCGACCTCGACGTAACCACCATGGTGATCCGCACCGAAGCCGATCTCAACCGCTTCCTCACCGTGGCGCAAGAGAACAAGATCGGCGCGTCGTGGGCAGGCATCTACAAGCTCGCTAACGATATTACCTGCACGGGCGATTACGCCGGCGTAACCGGCAGCGGCGACCCGCGCGGTGCGCTTGGTACAGCCACCGGCTTTAACGGCACGTTCGACGGTCAGGGACACACCATTTACAACATCAATATCGTAGGCGCGCAGACCGGCTTTGCTAGCCACCTCGGTCAGCACGGCGTAATCAAGAACGTCGCGTTCGTTGGCGCGCGCAACCGCGGCGCAGGCGGCTTCATCACCTCCATACAGGCAGGCACGATTGAAAACGTCTACATTCAGCTCGCCGAAAACTACGACGTGTCGGAAGCCGGCTGGTGTCCGTTCAACTCGTCCATAACCGCCGACAGTTACGGTCAGGGCAGAATTAACAAAGTATTCGTCGAATACGTTACCGCGCTCGACGACACCGCGAAAACCGGTTACCCGATGTACAACTTCAATAAGGGCTATGGCATCGTGAATGGTGTTTACGCGGTCGGCGTAAGCAAATTTACGGTCGGCGGCTCCGGCAACCCGGGTGACGTTTACGGCGTGTATGCGGACTACGCGGCGCTCAAAGCGGCCAACGTCGGTTTCGCCGATTGGGACAATAACGGCTTCTGGAAAGTCGTAAACGGCATTCCCGTACCCACAAGTTTCACCGCGAAAGCAACGCTTTCCAACACCGAACTCGGCGTTGCGGCAGGCGCTACCGTCGCGCTCGGCAGCGACGATACTTACGTCACGATTGCCATCGACGACGCGGCAAAGGAAGCCGGCTTCAAGCTCGTCGGCAGAAAGCTTATCGTTCCCGAGGATGCGGCAGGCAAGTCCGTCACCGTTACCGTGACCTCCGCGCTCGACGATACCGTCAAGGCGGAAAAGACCTTCACCGTAATTACCACCGAAATCAAGAACGTTGCGGACGTTACCGAAATCGATATGACGGCAACCGGAAACATCACGTTCGACCTCTCGGCGCAGAATATCGACGGCGACCTGGTCGGCGCGACAATCGACGGAACGGCATTCGCTTCGACGGCATACGAGGCTGGAACGCTTACGCTCGACAGATCCGCGCTCGGCGCGCTGTACGGCGAAAAGACGATCGTCGCGACGTTTGAGAAGAGGAGCGGAGGTACGCTCGAAAAAGTCACTACCGTCAATATCCCCGTAGTACTCGTCACCAAGTATATCACCGCAAAAGACCACCTCGTCAACCTCAAGAACTACGCGGTCAAGTTAAACGACACCACCTACGGCGGCTACTTCGTGCAGACCCAAGATATCGACGTGGAAAATACGCGCGTGGGTATGGGCTACTGGGGCGGAGATAACGCCGGCTGGCTTGATAACTTCACCGGCACTTACGACGGCAGAGGACACGTTGTCGCCAACGCCAACCAGGGCGTGAACAGCGGCTTTATCGCAAACGCGACCGGTGCTACTACCATAAAGAATATAGTCTTTACCGGAGCGATAGTTTCCGGACCTACCGGCTTTGTTATGACTTCCGGCTCGGAGAACACCGTTATTGAAAACATAGCGGTTTACGGCAAAATTACCGCAGGCGGTGCGTTCTGGTCACCTGCGTCGATGCTCCTCGGCAAGGGCGATAAAGTAACCGTTCGCAACTGTATGGTAGTTCTTACCGACTGGAATCTTGATAGCGGTATTTGCGCGGGCATGCTCGTAGGCAATCGCGTAAACGTTAATATCAAGAACTGTATCGCTGTCAATCTTAAACCCGGCGCGACCGAAGCCGAGTATGCAATCCCTGCTATCGGCGAAAACAACAAGGGACTTGAAAACAAGGCTAACGATACCGACACCGTCAAGACCTGCCACGGCTGGGATGAATACCTCGCCTGGGCGGCGGATAAGGATATGTCGGCTTACGGCAATTCGACCTGGGAAGTCCTCGAAAACAAGATCCCCGTCGCGAAGTCGGCTAAGGCTTCTGTCGGCGCGGTCAACGCGGACTTCATGCCCGATACCGTAGCGGTAGGCGAAACCAACACCATCAATATCACGAACGCAGGCGTGTACGCGAAAGTCACCGTCGAACCGGCGGTAGAGGGCGTGACCGTAGGTTTCTCGACGATCACCGTCGCCGATACGTTCAACGGCACGTTCACCGTCAAGGTTACCTCGCTCGTGACCGGCGAATCCGTCACCAAGACCGTAACAGGTACGACCACCACGACGCTTACCGGCAAACTCGACCTCGGAATCAACAACGACAACGCGCTTGATATTTCCGAAGCAGGCGTTACCGGAACGGTAAAGAGCGCGAGAGTCGGCGATACGGCGGTTACCGCTTCGCTCGACGGCACTACGCTTTCCGTCACAGGACTTGTCGATTCGCTCGGTCAGACCGTCTACGGCGACAAAACGCTGTCGGTAGTTATCGAAAAAGCCGATAACTCGCTCGCGACTGTCAACGTTCCCGTACTCGTCGTAACCAAGATACTCAAAACCGCAGACGATATCCTCGGCTGGAACGAACTTTCCTACGCCGCTGATGCTGCGGGCAACTACTGGGGCGGCTACTTCGTACTCGGCAACGATATCGATATGCAGGGTAAAAACTTCCGGGGTTGCTACACTTATTCCGATCTTTACCCGGGTGATAAACTCAAAGAAGGATTTGAAGGTTTCCAGTGGCTTAATGGTAACAGCGGCGGTTTCCGCGGCGTATTCGACGGCAGAGGTCACGCGATTTCGAATCTGAATATGTCGAAATGGTGCGACAGTTTCTTGGGACTTCTTGCGGCGCAAGGCACAATTAAGAATATCGCGTTTACCAACGTAACGTTGGCCGGCAGTACTTCCGTCATTGCTCTCGGCGGTTGCGGAAGAATCGAAAACGCGTATGTGGAAATTGCGGCGTACAGCAACGGCAATGCAGTCGATTCTACCGGCATTTTCCTTGCTCGTGACTGTATGGGCAGCGCAAGACTTGTAAACTGCTTCGTCAAGTTCAATTGCGCTACTACGGTAACCGGCGGATTTAACGGACTCGGCAAATATCACCTCGGTTACGGCATACTCAAAAACGTGTATGCGGTAGGCGAAGGCATGACTAAGGATACCGTTATCAGAATTTTATCCAATACCAATGCGGGTGGCGACGTGTACGGCGGCTATGCGGACGCTGCGGCGTTTGCTGCCGAAGTTACCGTTTCCGCCGAGAATGGTTGGGATATGGACTTCTGGACGACGACCGCCGACGGACTGCCCATTCCCAAAACGCTCAACGCGTAATTTACTTGCTTTTTAATACTCCTTAATAATAGCGAAACGGCTGTAAGATTTCTTACAGCCGTTTCGCATTTTAAACGGTTTCGCCATTGCATGGAGCGATTACTAATCCTTATTCTCCGTTATTCATTAATTGTAAATCGCGATAAAAATGTTCAGCGCGGTGGCGAAAAGTATCCAGCCGAGGTAGGGGATATTCATTATCGCGGCGGCTTTACTCAGCCTGAAATCAAGAATTACGAGCGCTGTTATCATCGAGTCTAAAATCGCCAGCCACACGAACGCGAAAAAGTACAAATCGGCTTTGAAGAATATCGGCGTCCAGGTGATATTGACGATATAGCTCACCACGCTCACGAGCACGGCGGCGTTTTTAATCACGCGCTCCTCTTGAGTTTTGGGCGAGTAGGCGAGCGTAAGGTAGAACGCTCCGCCCATGATAAAGTAAAGCACGCTCCACACGATAGAGAACGTCACGTCCGGCGGCGTAAACGGCGGCCGCACCAGCCCGGCATAGCCCTCTTGCGCTCCACCGATAAAGCCCATCAGCGAGCCTATGCCCAACGAAGCCAGCCCCATAAGTATAAAGTAAACCGCGTGTACACCCACGCTTGTCCTGCGTTTTACAGCCTCTTCCATAATTTTTCCTCCGCGCTTAGTGTTCGCAACCGTCTGCCGTTTTATG
>ERZ779861.2392-NODE-2392-length-17984-cov-10.685370_pt1 | contig 17984 bp, 17 predicted proteins | sample MGYA00511558_ERZ779861 | MGnify/ENA primary metagenome ERZ779861 (study PRJEB29588, sample SAMEA2163432) | human gut metagenome | biome: human gut; feature: human-associated habitat; material: faeces | place: Denmark | collected 2008/2010 ...
CGGCGCGGGCGATGCGCTGGTGCGCGCCGCCGTGGAGCATGCGGCCCGCATCGGCGCCGGGAAGGTGATGCTGACGTCGAACCCGGCGCGCGAAGCCGCTAGGGCGCTTTATCGCAAAGTCGGATTCGAAGAGGTGGAAACCACGGTTTTCGCCTTTAAAACAGATAAGTGATGAAAAAATTCGTGAAGATTGCGGCCATCGTGGTGGCCGTCGTGCTGGTGATCGCTCTGGTGGCGCCGATGGTGCTGCGGGGCAAGATCGCCGAGATTGTGAAGCGTGAGGCCAATGCGATGCTCGATGCGCGGCTCGATTTCGAGAAGCTGGACATCAGCCTGTTGCGCCATTTTCCCCGTGCTTCGCTCGACCTGAAGGGACTGACGCTGGTGGGCGAGGAGCCTTTCGCGGGCGATACGATCGTCGCCGCGCAGCGGATTTCGGTGGTCGTGAACGTGATGTCGCTTTTCGGCGACGAGGGGTTCGAGGTGACGAAGATCATTCTTTCGGAGCCTGCGCTTCATGCGCACAAACTTGCCGACGGCAGGGTGAACTGGGACGTTGTGAAGGCTTCGGAAGAGGCTCAGGGCGAAGAGGAGACCCCCGCCGATGCGGAACCTTCGTCGTTCCGCCTTTCGGTCCGCGACTTCAGGATCAGCGACGCGGCGATCCGTTACGAGGACGATTCGACGGGCATGCGCTTCTCGACCGCACCTTTGTCACTTCGCCTGCGGGGCGACATGTCGGCCGACCAGACCGACCTCGACCTGCGGCTGACGGCCAAGGGCATGCGGCTGGTTTCGGGCGGTATTCCGATGCTCAGCGGCGCCGAAGCGGAGCTGGATGCGGTGATTGCGGCCGATCTGGCGAACAGCCGCTTTACCTTCTCGCAGAACAAACTGCGCCTGAACGCCATCGAGGTAGGTCTCGACGGCTGGGTGGAGCTGAAAGACGACGCCGTGGCCATGGACGTCACGGCCGGCTGCGACAAGGTGCAGTTCAAGGACGTGCTTTCGCTCGTTCCGGCCTTCTACACCCGCGACTTCCGTAATCTTGCGGCCGGCGGCGAACTTTCGATGGCGCTCTGGGCGCGCGGCGAAATGCGCGGTGCGGCGCTTCCGGCGTTCGAGCTCAGGACGGAGGTGCGCAACGGCAGTTTCCAGTACTCGTCGCTGCCCAAGGCGGTGGACGGCATCAACATCGACGTCCGGATCGCCAATCCCGGCGGCGTGGCGGATAAGACTGAAATCGACCTCTCGAAATTCACGCTCCGGATGGCCGGGAATTCGCTTTCGGCGTCGGCTTATGCGACCAATCTGGTCAGCGACCCGACGTTCCGTGCCGCGGTGGACGGCCGTGTCGATCTGGGGGCCGTCAAAGAGGTGTATCCGCTCGAAAAGGGGATGGAACTGAGCGGCCTGATTACCGCCGACGTGAAGGTTTCGGGCCGTATGTCCGACATCGAAAAGAGCCGCTACGAGCGGATCGGCGCGTCGGGAACGTTCGTCGTCGAGCGGCTGGGTCTGACCATGCCCGAACTGCCTGCGGTCCATATCCGCCGTGCCGCAGCGACCATTACGCCCGCGGCCATGACGCTCGGCGAACTCGGCCTTACGATAGGCCGGAGCGATCTGGCGGCCAACGGCCAGCTTTCGGGCTACATCGGCTACCTGCTGCGGGGCGACATGCTTTCGGGACGTCTCTATGTGAAGTCCGACCTGCTGGACCTGAACGAAATGATGAACGTCATGCCCGATTCCGCACCGGAAGAGACCCCGGAGACGTCGTCGGCCGGGACTTCCTCCGAACCGGTGCAGGCCCTCAAAGTGCCGCGCAACCTGAACCTCTCGCTCAATACCGAACTGCAGAAGGTGCTCTTCCAGAAAATGACCGTATCCGGCATATCGGGCGAGATGCGCGTGGCCGGCGGCGCCCTTTCGCTCGAACGGCTGCGCATGCAGCTCTTCGGCGGTTCGGCGACCGCTTCGGGCAGCTATTCGACGGCGGCCGATCCGCAGCGTCCGGCGCTGAAGCTGTCGCTGGGGCTTTCGGGCGCTTCGTTCTCCAAGACGTTCGACGAACTGGAGATGGTGCAGAAACTCGTGCCGCTGTTCGCCAAAACGGGCGGCGATTATTCGTTGTCGCTCGACATGACGACCGCGCTCGATCCGAATATGGAACCCGACCTGCAGTCGCTCAGCGCCACGGGCAAAATCAAGTCGGCGAACATCCATATCCAGAACCTCGAAGCGTTCGATGCGCTGGCCAAGGCGCTCGACAACGACAAACTGCGGAAAATCGAAGCCAAGGACGTCGCCGTCCGTTTCTCGATCAGGGACGGTCGGATTACGACCCAGCCTTTCGACCTGAAGATGGGCGACATAAAGATCAACATGTCCGGTTCGACGGGACTCGACCAGACCATCGACTATACGGCCAAGGTGGCCCTGCCTGCGGGTTCTGCGGGCGGGATCTTGGAGTCGGTCAATGTCGGCATAGGCGGCACGTTTACCTCGCCCAAGATTACGCTCGGCGTGAAGGAAGCGGCCGAGCAGGCCGTGAAGAACGTCATTGACCAGCAGATTCAGAAGCTTACGGGCAGCGAATCGCTCGGCGAGGAGATTCAGAAGCAGGCCGACAACCTGCGCAAGGAGGCCAAACGTGCCGGCGACAAGCTGGTCGAAGCCGCCGAAGCGCAGCGCACGAAACTTGTGGACGGCGCCAAGGAGAAGGGCGCTTTGGCGAAGCTGGCAGCCGAGAAAGCGGGCGACAAGCTGGTCGAAGAGGCCAAGAAGCAGGCCAGCAAACTCAGCGCCGAAGCTGAAAAACAGATCGAAAAACTCACGGCGAAGCAGGAGTAGGGAATGCTTGTTCTTTTCGCCGTCATTCTCGGAGGAATCGTCACGGGGCGCCTGCTGCAAAGCCGGCGCCTCGCGTTCGTCTCCCGGCTGATCGCCGTCATCATCTGGGCGTTGTTGTTCCTGCTCGGACTGGAGGTCGGTTCCGATCCCGCCGTCGTGGGCGGCATGGCGACGCTGGGGCGTACCGCCTTCGTGATCTTCGTCTTCTCGGTCGCGGGAAGCATCGGGGCTTCGTGGCTGTTGTGGCGGCGTATCCGGGGCCGCAGTGCTTCCGGGACGGAGGGCACCGGGGCAAATCCGGCATCTGCAGGCTCTGTTTCGGGCCGGGAACTTGGGACCGGAGGCGGGGGCTGCGGTGCGAATTGCTCTTCCGGGACTGTTGCGGATATATCTTCCGAAACGTTCCCGAATCCGGCGGCGTGTGGCGCGTCATGCTCTGCTGAACCTTCGGATTCAGCGGTGGGTCGCGTGTCATGCTCGCCCGAACCTTCGGAGCCGGCATTGTTTCGCGCGCCGTGTTCTCCCCAATCTTCGGAACCGACGGCGTGCGAGCCGACGCCCGCGCCTGCTTGTCCGGCATCCGATCCGGAAAAGCCGCTGTCGATGTGGAATGCACTGAAAGGGAGTCTGGTGATCGTCGCCTTCTTCGTCGCCGGATGCGTCGCGGGACTTTTCGCTCTCGTGCCGTTCGATGTCGCCGGGGCGCGCGTCAGCACGTATGTTCTCTATGCGCTGATGTTTTGTGTCGGCGTGACGCTGGGCCATGATGAACCCCTTGCGGGACGTGTCCGGCGGCTCGATCCGCGGCTGGCGCTGCTGCCCGTGATGACTGCCGTCGGAACGCTGGCGGGCGCGGCTCTCGCGACGCCGCTTCTGCCGCCGCTGGCCGTGACCGATACGCTGGCCGTCGGTTCGGGTTTCGGCTATTATTCGCTGTCGAGCATCTTTATCGCCGATTTCCGGGGCGCGGAGCTGGGAACCGTCGCTCTGCTATGCAACGTCATGCGCGAGATCTTCACGCTGCTGGCCGCGCCGCTGGTCGCCCGTTGGTGCGGACCGCTGGCGGCCGTCTCGATCGGCGGTGCGACCACCTTCGACACCACGCTGCCCGTCATCACGCAGGCGGCCGGAAAGCCCTATGCCGTGGTTTCGATTTTCCACGGCTGCACGCTCGATTTCAGCGTTCCGTTTCTGGTGACGTTTTTCTGTACGCTGTAATTGTTGGCCGCAATAAAAATTCCCGCGGGTCTCTTGTATCCGGCGGGCGTTTTATTTCCGGATATAGGTCTGCAACGCCGCGACGTATTCGGCGAAGGCGTCGCGTCCCGTGTCGGTGATGCGGCAGACGGTGCAGGGCATCTTGCCCCGGAAGGTCTTTTCGATTTCGATGTAATTCGCTTTCGCCAGCTTGTCCAGCTGTACCGAAAGGTTGCCCGCCGTGGCTCCGGTCTGCTGCCGGATGAAGACGAAATCGGCGCTTTCGACCCCGATGAGGATCGACATCACGGCCAGACGCAGTTCGGAATGCAGCAGGGGGTTGAGTTCTTTAAACACGGTTCCTGCGTTCGTTATAGCGCAGCACGATTCCCGTTCCGAAGAAGAGGATGACGGCTGCCGCAAGGGTGAGTATGAATTGGGAGACGGTCTCTCCTGCTGCTGCGGCCCGGAAAATCCATGCGGCGAGAAATGCCCCCGCAATGCTGATGAAGAGCAGTCCGCCCAGCGATCCGCTCTGGTTTGACCGGTTGGTCTCGCTGCGGCGGAACAGTTCGCCCGTGACGCCCGCCGCAATGGCTGCGCCCATGGTCAGCAGTCCCATGACGGGCAGCTGCAGTCCGTCGCCCGCGGCTACGTATCCCGCAGTGTAGAGACATACGCCGAGCGCATAGGCCCAGACGTTCATCAGTGTCCGGTCGTTGGCCGTGACCGTGCGGTGACTTCTGTAATGGAAATAGAGTGCGGCCAGCCCGGCGACCGTCCCGGCGAGGACCAGCATCAGCGTCAAATCCCGGCCCGTCGTCCGCCGGACGACGTAATCCGCCGTTGTGACGGCCAGCGCCAGCGCTCCTGCGCCGAAGAAAAGCGTGCTCCGCACGAAACTCAGTTTGCGTCGCTGCGCTTCGAGCGAGCGGGCGATCAGCTCCATCGCCTCTTTTTCGGACATTTTCCGTTCTTCCATACGGCTATTGTTTCGGATGATTCGACTTGTAGTTGAGGATATGTCCCGGCACGATCATCATTGCGACGAATCCGGCGATAAAGAGCGCCGGCACCCAATAACCGGTCGCGGCGAGCGATACGGGGGCGAGGATGATCGCCGCGGCCCCGCCGACGGCGGCCGGGACGAAGCGGATGACGAGCCCCGTGATGGCTGTTCCCATGCCCATCATCAGCAGGATGACGAAGAGGATCGGGACCGGCATGTCGCCGAATACCGAGAGCAGGCTGACGAACCACGCCGTGAGACCCATTACCAGCCATACCTGACCGATTACGCGGTCGATGAAGGTATAGACCCTGCCGCCGTCCGCCTTGGGCATCGTCAGCAGACTCAGCGCGGTTCCGAACACGGGCAGCAGCAGCCATAGGTAGTACCAGTTCCGGCCCGGAAAGAGTGCATAGGCGGCCCATACGGCGAGTGTCGTGACGACGGTCGCATAGCCCCATATCAGGAACGGCCGCCCGGCGTTGCGGACCATGCGGCTGCGGGTGTTGTCGATCATGCGGCCGACGAGTGCGATGTTTTCGGCGGCGTCCAGCGGCCTGTCCGTCACTGCGCTGTCCGTCACTGCGCTGCCCGTTGCCGCGCCATCTGCCGCAGTGTTATCCGTTGCCGCGCCGCCCTCCGCAGTGCCGTTTTCGGTCGCTGCGCCGTCTTCCTCCGTACTGCCGTCTTCCTCTGCTGCGCCGTCTTTCGTCGCCTTGCCGGGCCGCGGTCCGGCCGCTTGTCTCACGTCGCTGCGGGAGTGTCTGTACCGGTAATTGAGGATATGCCCCGGAATAATCGTCATCAGGACGAAGGCTGCCAGAAACAGTCCGGCGTGCCAGTTTCCGGTGACGACGAGCGAGACCGACGCCAGCACGATTCCGGCGATGCCGCCCGCCACGCCGGGCTTGAAGCCGATGATCAGGTTGTTGATGGTCGTGCCCAGACCGATCATCAGCAATACGGTGAATGCGACCGGAAACCGGACGACGAAACAGATCGCCAGCGTGCTTATCAGCAGAGTGGCGGGGCCTATTACGCTCCAGATGAGATCGAGTACGCGGTCTACGTAGGTGTGCACCGAGCCTTCGGTCGCCTTGGGGCGCGTGAAGTACATCAGCGCGCCGCCCAAGAGGGGTAGCATGAACCAAAGGTAGTTCCAGCGTATGTCTCCGGTGCAGGACACTGCGGCCCATACGGCGATCAATGTCGCGGCGGTCGCATAGCCCCACGCCAGAAACGGCCGTCCGGCGTTGCGGACCATGCGGCTGCGGGTATTTTCGATCATCCGCCCGATGAGTGCCAAACTCTCGGCGGCATCCAGCTTTCTGTCTTCCATGTCTGTCGGATTTCGGGGTTAAAGTTACGAATTTGTTCCGGGTGTTCTTCGCTTTTCACCGGATGTCTGCGCGTCTTCTGCGGCGTTTCTGCCGTATGCGGGGCGGCGGTTTATTCCGCGGCAGGGTAGCGGAGGCGTATCGTCACGGCGTTCCGCTCTGCGGGCAGGGCGCACTTTTTCGCGGCATAGCCTTCGGCCGGGCCGCGTTCGCCCGTCTTCATTTTGTAGTCGCCGTCCTCGTCGTGGAGGAGCGATACCTCGGCCGTTTCGGCGTCGATGCCTTCGAGCGTTACCACGACTTCGCCCCTCTTGGCGGGCGACATGCCGTATACGGGCTGTTCATGTCCGGCGACTTTCGCCATCGCCAGAACATTGCCTTTGTCGCTGCGGATGTCCGTTACGGTGATTTCAAGGGTTTTGGCCGCGGCGGCAACGGATGCCAGCGCAAAAATGACGGTCAGGACGAGTTTCCATGCTTTCATGGTTGCGGAGGTTTTAGCGGTAATTGTTTTCGTCGTCGCAGTCGGTGAGATACCAGACCAGCGACAGCACCAGATTCAGCCCCCATCCTGCTGCGACCCATGCCACCCACCAGTAATGGGGCGAGGTCTGCCAGTTGACGAAGGCGAGGAATGCGCAGACTACGAGGTAGGTGGTGATGCGGCGTGCGAACCAGCGGCCGAAAAGGCGGCGTTTGTCCGGGGAGGTGTTCGTGAGTTCCATGCTGTTCGGTTTTTTAAGATTCTTTTATTGTGCCATAAATATATTGCGAATATAAAGTAGTTTATATAATAAGCCAAATTTTCCGGCGGGATTTTTTCAAAAAAAACAGATACCTATATTAATTACGAGGAAATTTTCCGCATTCCGTTGTTTTTCATCCGCCGAAAAATCGTATTTTTGCAGAAATTCGATACCGATCCGTTATGAAAAGAATCCTCCTGCTTTTTATCGCCCTTGCGGCCGTATGGGGCGCCGCGGCTAAAATCCGGCTGCCCGAAATCATCGGCAACGACATGGTGCTTCAACAGAATGCCGAGGTCCGGTTGTGGGGCTGGGCCGAGCCGTATGCCGCGGTGAAAGTCGAGACCTCGTGGGGCGCCGGAGCCGCCGTGAAAAGTGACGCCGAAGGCCGCTGGGTCGTATCGGTCAGGACGCCGGCCGGAAGTTACGAGCCGCAGCGGATTACCTTCGCCAGCGGCGACCGCGTGACGTTCGACCGTGTGCTGATCGGCGAAGTGTGGTTCGCCGGAGGGCAGAGCAATATGGAGATGCCGCTCGGCGGCTTCTGGCAGTGTCCGGTTACGGATGCGAACGAGATCATCGCCCGCGCGGGCGCCAAAAGCGGAAAACTCCATTATGTGAAGATTCCGCATGCCGCAGCCTATATGCCGCAGGACCGGACGGCCGGAAGCTGGACGCCCTGCATGACCGCTACTGCGGCGAAATTCACCGCTGCGGGTTACTTCTTCGCCGAAATGCTCAATGACGTGCTCGGCGTTCCGGTCGGCATCATCGACTGCTCGTGGGGCGGAAGCCGCGTCGAAAGCTGGATGAGCCGCGAAGTGCTGAGCGGTTATTCGGACATCGACCTGACCGAAGAGGGAATCTCCCGCGTCGCGCAGCACCTGCGTCCGATGGTCATGTATAATGCTATGCTTCGTCCTGTGGCGGGCTATACCGTCCGCGGATTCCTCTGGTATCAGGGCGAATCGAACGCCGGCCGCTACATGGATTACGCCGCGCGGCTGTTCGATATGGTCTCGTTGTGGCGCGGATTGTGGGGGCGGGACGACCTGCCGTTCTATTACGTCGAGATCGCTCCTTTCGAGTACGGCAACGGAAAGTCGCCCTATCTGCGCGAAGCGCAGTGCCGGGCTCAGGAGCTGATTCCCAACAGCGGCATGATCTGCACCAACGATCTGGTGGAGCCTTATGAGTTTTGCAATGTCCACCCGAAGAACAAGCGGGACGTGGGGTACCGGCTGGCCTTCATGGCGCTGAACAAGACCTACGGGATGAAGGAGATCGCCTGCCAAAGCCCGCAGTACGAGTCGATGGAGATCCGCGACGGCAAGGCCCATGTCAGGTTCAAGTATATGGATCAGGGTTTCAACCGGATGGCCGACATCCGCGGATTCGAGATCTGCGGCGCCGACAAGGTATTTTATCCGGCCGATGCGGTCGTCGAAAACCAGTTCGCTCTGGTCGTTTCGTCGGAGAAAGTGCCGGAACCCGTGGCCGTGCGCTACTGCTTCCGCGATTTCCAGCCGGGCAATCTGGGCGATACCCGCGAACTGCCGGTCGTTCCTTTCCGTACGGACGATTTCTGAGTTTGCTGACCGTCGGAATTGCAGGACCCGGCCTCTGAAAAATGAAATTCACCTCTGCCGCAGCGAAATGCGGCAGGGGTGAATTCGTCTGAGACCGCTTGTCCGGCCGGTTCCTGCGTTATTTGGCGGGTACTTCCTTCAGCACCACGTCCGCCCATTCGGGATGGCGGTAGATGTATTGTGCCACAAAGGGGCACTGGGGGATCATCGGCAGTTTTTTGGCGCGGAGATCCTCCAATACGGCGCGCGTCAGCTCCGAGCCGATGCCCTGTCCTTCGTATTTTTCGGGAACCTCGGTGTGCGTCAGGACGATGAATCCCTGCGCCTTGATGTATTCGATCATGGCGAGGTCCCCGCCGAGGTCGAATTCGTATCGCTTTTCCGCAGCGTTGTCGATCAGTTCGTGTTTCTTTTCCATAATCCTGAGTTTTAGATGTCGGCTTTGTTTCTTCAAATATAGAGCCTAAACGGGAAAATTGCTACTTTTGCAGACAGAATATGGACAACATTTCCGACATATTGCTGGACTGGTACGCCCGGCACGGCCGCGATCTGCCTTGGAGACGCACCCGCGATCCTTACCGCATATGGCTCTCCGAGGTTATCCTCCAGCAGACCCGCGTCGCGCAGGGCATGGACTATTACCTGCGCTTCACGGAGCGCTTTCCCGACGTCGGGTCGCTGGCCGCCGCTCCGGAGGACGAGGTGCTCAAGTTGTGGCAGGGACTCGGCTATTACAGCCGTGCGTGCAACCTGCACGCTGCGGCGCGGCAGGTCGCGGAGCGGTTCGGAGGCGTGTTTCCCCGGTCTTACGACGAGGTCCGCTCGCTGCGGGGCGTCGGCGACTATACCGCCGCGGCCGTCTGCTCGGCCGCTTACGACGCTCCCTGCGCCGTGCTCGACGGCAATGTTTTCCGGGTGCTGGCGCGGCTTTTCGATATCGACCTTCCGATCGACTCCACGGCCGGAAAGCGCACGTTCGCTGAATTGGCGCAAACGCAGCTCGATATGCGTTGTCCGGGGCGTTACAATCAGGCCGTCATGGATTTCGGGGCGCTGCAATGCACTCCGGCGCAGCCCGGATGCGCCGACTGTCCGCTTGCGGCGCGCTGTCTGGCTCTGGCCGCAGGAACGGTTGCGGAGCGTCCCGTCAAGCAGGCGAAAACCAAGGTGCGCGACCGTTGGTTCAACTACCTGCACGTCACATGCGGCGACCGGACCTTGTTGCGGCGGCGCGGGGAAGGCGACATCTGGCAGGGATTGTACGAGTTTCCGATGATCGAGACGGACCGTGCGGCGGATTTCTCGGAACTAACCGATTCGGAAGAGTTCCGAACCGTGTTGGGTGGCGTCGAATGGCGTCTGCTGCGGAGCGTTGCAATGCCGAAACACCAGCTCTCGCACCAGACGCTGCATGCCGTGTTCCACCGCTTCGAGATCTTTTCCCCTGTGGATTTCCCCTCCGTGCCGACCGCCACGCTGGGCGACTATGCCGTGCCGCGGCTGATCGACCGCTATCTGGACCGGCAGCCGTGAAAAATCCCTGCCGCGGCAGGGATTCGTCTTGTGTGCAAACGCCGCCGGGAGACGGCACGTTTTGCCCGTGTATCTGTCCGTCAGCGTATCAGATACCAGATATAGGCGACGTATATCATCAGGAAGATCGCGCCCTCCCAGCGGTCGATCTGCTTCCTGCGGAAGGTGAACGCCGTCAGCAGCAACAGCAGGGAGCTTAGCACCACCATCAGAATGTCGGTCGTCGTGATGCCGCCCATCGTCAGCGGGCGGATCGTCGCGCTCACGCCGAGGATCAGCAGTATGTTGGCGATGTTGGACCCGATGACGTTGCCCAGCGCCATTTCTGACTTGCCTTTGAGCAGCGATACGACCGACGAGGCCAGTTCGGGCAGCGATGTGCCGCCCGCGACGAGCGTAATGGCGATAACCGATTCGCTGATGCCCAGCCTGCGGGCGATCTCCGTGGCGCTTTTCAGGAACATGTCGCCGCCGAAAATCAGCCCGGCGAGTCCTCCGGCGATCATGACGACCGCCAGCCAGAGGGCCGCCGGCTTTTTGGCGCCGGCATCGGCGGGCACCGCTTCGGGCCGTTTCGTGGTGCGGATCGTGAACCGCATCAGCGCAATGTAGAGCGCCACCATGACGATGCCGTCGATGCGGCCGATTCTGTCCGCCGCCCCCGCACATATCAGGCGGTCCGAAGTGACGGCCAGCAGGATCAGCGACGCGGCCATGCCGAAGGGAATGTCGCGCCGGATGTTGCTCCGGGTGAGGGGCAGCGGCCGGATCAGGGCGCAGACGCCGAGGATCAGAAAGACGTTGAAGAGGTTCGAGCCGACGACGTTTCCGATCGCCACGTCGCTGTTGCCCGCCGCGGCCGAGAGTACCGAGACGACCAGTTCGGGCGTCGAGGTGCCTACGGCGACGATCGTCAGGCCGATGATGAATTCCGGAACCCGGAAGCGTTGCGCGACGGCGGCCGAGCCGTCCGTCAGGAAATTTGCGCCGGCGAGAATCAGTCCCAGTCCGACGATCAGCAGCAGAATGTCCATAATCTATGCAAGCAGAATCAGGCTAACGGCCATGAGCGCCATGCCGGCCACCACGCCGTAAATCGAAATGTGAGCTTCGCCGTATTCGCGGGCTGCGGGCAGCAGTTCGTCGATCGAGATGAAGACCATGATGCCCGCGACTCCGGCCAGTATGCAGCCCATCAGCGTCGGCGACATGAAGGGCATCAGCACCAGATAGGCCAGCAGTGCGCCGACCGGCTCGGCGAGTCCCGACAGCAGCGAGAGTTTGAACGCCTTTTTGCGGTCGCCCGTGGCGTAGAAGATCGGAATCGAGACCGCAATGCCTTCGGGAATGTTGTGGATGGCGATCGCCACGGCGATTGCCACGCCCAGCGCCATGTTGTCCACGGCCGACGTGAAGGTGGCGATACCTTCCGGGAAGTTGTGGATGCCGATGGCCAGCGCCGTCATCATGCCCATGCGCATCAGTTTGGGGTTGCGGGGCTGTTTGTCCATCTCCTCGACCATGTGGGCCTCGTGGGGATTCTCGAACGAGGGAACCAGCCGGTCGATGACGCCGATGAGCAGGATGCCCGCGAAGAAGCTGACCACGGTGACGATTATCCCCGTATGCGCGCCCCACTCCTCCGAAAGAGTTATCTGCGCCTGCTGGAACAACTCGACGAACGAGACGTAGATCATCACGCCGCCCGACAGTCCGAGCGAGAACGACAGCAGCCGCTTGTTGGTGCGGCGGGCGAAAAAGGCGATCGCGCTGCCGATGCCGGTGGCCAGACCTGCTCCGAGCGTCAGCAGCAGCGGGATGAGGATATTGTGCTCCATATTGATATGCGGTTTGTCGTTGACTTCGCAAATATAGTGCTTTTCCGGCGAAAGAGACGGAAAAACCGAATCCAAACGGATTCGGTTTTCTGATACCGGCATAATTGCAGCCTGTTTTGTTTGTGGGCAATTGTTCCGGTGTGTTTGCTCGTGCATGGTTGTTCCGGCCCTTTTGTCGGTGCAGGTCGTTCCGGCTTGCCGGTCCGTGTGCGGTTGTTCCCGTTCTTTGGGACGAGCGCGGCTGTTTTCGTGCTTTGGTTCGTGTACGCCTGTTCCCGTCCTTTGGTCTAGACGGGGTTTTCGCTTCGTTGGTCCGAACATGGCTTTCCCGCTCCGTTCTGCCGGATATGCCCCCGGTGCGGAGGCGGGCCTGCCTATTTGCCGTGCGCCTCGCGGATCAGCCGGCCCAGCACTTCGATGCTGTCTGCGGTGATGTGCGGCTGCGGATCGGCTTTGTCGGCTACGTCGAGCGTCGTTTCGCCTGAAAGCACCAGCACTCCCATCGCTTTGGCGTTGTGGGCCATCGCCACGTCGGTGTAGATGCGGTCGCCGACCATGGCGATCTGGTCGGGCTTGAGGCCGTGGCGCGAAAGGATGCCCGAAAGCATGTTGGGATCGGGCTTGCCGAGCGTGATGTCGGGACGCCGTCCCGTGGCATGCCCGATGCAGGCGCAGATCGAGCCGCAGTCCACCAGCACCGTCGGCTGGTCGGTGGGGCATACGCGGTCGGGATTGGTGGCGATGTAGGGTACGCCCTGCGACACCCACCATGCCGCGCGGCAGAGCCGGTCGTATTGCAGCGTCATGTCGAACGCCGCGACGATTACGTCGGGCACGTCGTCGGCCGAATCCGCCGCCGATTCGAACCCGGCAGCTTCGAACTCCGAGATCATGCTCGGCGTGCCGAGCAGGAAGAGCCGTTTGGCTGCGGGGTAGTGTTGTTTGATGTAGTCGATGGTCGCCAGCGCCGTCGTATACATCTCCTCGCGTGTGGCATGGATGCCCAGCGTTTCGAGTTTGTGTAGGTAGTCGGCGATGGATTTGGAGGGGTTGTTGGTCAGGAACGAATAGCCGATTCCCAGCTCTTTCAGCCCTTCGAGGAAGGGTTTGGTGTAGGGGAAGAGCGACATGCCCATGTAGATCGTGCCGTCCATGTCGAGCGCCACGTGTTTGATGCCGCGCAGCCGCTCCATCAGTTCGTCGTGTGTGTAAACCGAGCGGAATTTGTCGAATGTTGCCATTATTTTCGTGTTAGATTGAGATGCTGGAACAGGTAGGGATAGTCGGTTTCGATCACGTCGCATCCCGTGGGGATTTCGAGTTCGTAACCTTTGATTTTCTCGGCGTCGGTCGCCCGCCGGTCGTGGGTCGGGGCGAGCGAAATCATGCACATCACGCCCTTCTCGTGCAGCTTGTCGTAAAGCTCCTGCTGGTCGGGGAGCATCATCGTGCCGACATAGGCCATCATCTGCGACCACGGAATGCGCTCTTCGGCGTATTCGCCGAACTCCTTCATGTTCTTGCACCAGCACGAGAACATCGCCTGCGGGTCGCGGTCCAAGTAGGTGCGGGCCTGCCGGGCGTTGCGCACGGTGTACATTACGTTGGCGGGCGCCAGCCGGTTGATGAAGTCCGACATCACCTCCAGCGGCACGTCCTTGATGTCGAGGTTGAGGATGGTCTTGCCCCGGCTCCAGACGATGCACTCTTCGAGCGTCGGAATCTTATAGGGCGTGACGTTGCCTTCGCGGTCCTTGAGGAAGAACTGCTGCAACTCTTCGAAGGTGTAGTCCGACACCTTGCCCGTGCCGGTGGTCGTGCGGTCGATCGTGGCGTCGTGCATCAGCACGATCACGCTGTCCTTGGTCAGGCGCGGGTCGATTTCGAAGAACGAAGGCATCATCGAGAGGGTCTTCTCGAAGGATTCGATGCAGTTTTCGGGATAGCCCGTCACCATGCCGCCGCGGTGGCCGCTGACGACGATCGGACGCTCCGGTGCGTACCGGAACCAGTCGTGCAGCTGGGCGCGGCTTTCGATGTCGGTGTAAAAAGGTCCTTCGGCCTTTTTGCCGCTTTCGGCGCATCCCCACAGCAGGGTGCCCAGCGTAAGGGCTGTCAGTAGTCTGAAAGTTTTCATGGATGGTTTTTATCGGTTGTTTTTCGTAATCTTGTGTTCTTTCAGCACATTGCCTGCCGTATCGACTACCCGGATGTCGATGCCCTTTTCGTCGGCCTTGACGACCGTTTTGTCGTTGTTGGAATTGATCAGGATCGGGAAATCGGCGCCGCGGCTCCGGTCGTCGATCCATTGGTAACGGTGGTAGTGGCCGCAGAGCATCAGGTCTATGCCGCTTCCGTCGAGTATCGGGAGAAACAGCCGTTCGATCTCCAGCTCGCCGTGCCAGCCGCGTCCCTTGTTGGGCGGCATGTGGATCAGGACGATGCGGTAGGGCGCCGACCGGAACTCTTCGCCGGCGACTACGCCCCTGAGCCACTGCGCCTGCTGTTCGCGGTAAGCGTCGGCGGTCGAAAGCCCGTAATAGCGGATGTCGCTGTCGGGTTTGTCCTCGCAGCCGTCGAGTACGACGAAGAAGACGGGACCGCGGCGGAACGTATAGTAACTTTCGCCGGTCGGCGTGGGGAAGTAGTCGAGCCAGTGCCGGGCGAACTTGCCGCGTCCGTCGTGGTTGCCGCGCGTCACGACGAGCGGAATGCCCGCCGGGGTGAGCAGCTCCGACGCCGATGCGAGGAATCCTTCGAAAAGCGCCTTCTCCGATTCGATCGAATTCAGCAGGTCGCCGTTCAGGCATACGAAGTCGGGCTTCTGGCGCGGTGCGTCCCCGATAAGCAGCCGGAAGACGGAATCGCGGCCGTGGATGTCGTTCACCATCCAGAATTCCAGCTCGTTCCGGTCCGCGCTGGGCGTTGTGACGGGATAGGGCGCGTGTTTGAGTATGTCGCTGCCGTAGCCCTCGCCCAATACGACCCGTTTGTTGCCTTCGTCGCTGAGCACGGCCTGCTGCATGATGCGGTAGCGGTAGGTTTTGCCCGGTTCGAGTCCGCCGACGCGCACCCGGTGCAGTTTGCCCAGACGCCGCCGTCCGAGGTGCGAGTCGTAGTATTTGGGGCGTTCGACGGCATAGAAGTGCGTTCCGTCATCGGGGGCCGTTTCGACCCACGCTGCCGCGTCCGTCGTTGTCGTCCAGATTACGGTGAATCCGTCCTCGGTCACGTTCTGGAGGTAGGGACCTCCGGCGATGCGTGCCGACGGTTGTGAAAATGCCGGACTTGCGGGTAATGATGCTAAAAAGCAAATTAATAGAAATAGCGTATTTTTCATATTGTTTCTTTCTGTTGTGCTTCTGATTTACAAAAATAGGTAAAATCCCTCAGGTTCCAAAACGAAACCGAATAGATTTTGCATTTATTTCGCTTTTATTGCCGGAGGGGTTGCTCGGCGGTGGAACAGAACCGATATGGGCGGTTGTCGGTTCGGGCGGTCGCTTGCTGCGGAGAAGCCGGGCTTCTGTTCTAAAGGGAATAATCCTGAAAAAGAAATCTTTTTTGCTGTTTTTGCGTTGTGGTTTTGTTGTAAAGAAATAAAAAAGGAAAAAATATAGTGCTATTTGTTGTGTGAAAACAAATAATTATATATATTTGCCTTTGCTTTGGATGCCCTTTTGTCGCTCCTATGTGAATTAATTCAATCGTTAATAGTAATGAATAAAGTAGAAAGCGCTCTGTCGCGCACGACCGATACCAAAGCTCTGGTAATCGGAATCGAAACCCTTCCGCGGGTCGCGGATATGTTCAAGGAACTCTTTCCCGGCAGGCGTGCGCTTGTCGTCGCCGATGCCAATACGTGGCGGGCGGCCGGCAGCGATGTTCACCGGATTCTGGCTCAGGCGGGTATTGCGCAGGACGAGCCGCATGTTTTCACCGACCCGAAACTTTATGCCGAGTGGACGTTCGTCGAACAGTTGGACGGGGTGCTGTCCCGCACCGACGCCATTCCCGTCGCAGTGGGATCGGGCGTTATCAACGACCTGACCAAGCTCTGTTCGCACCACAACGGCCGCCGTTATATGGTCGTGGGGACCGCTGCGTCGATGGACGGCTATACGGCTTACGGCGCCTCGATCACCAAGGACGGCAACAAACAGACCTTCGACTGTCCGGCTCCGCTGGGCATGGTGCTCGACCCGACGATCGCCGCCGCCGCGCCTGCGAAAATGTCGGCGTCGGGATATGCCGACCTGATTGCGAAGATCCCGGCCGGGGCCGATTGGATGCTCGCCGATGCGGTAGGCTCCGAACTGCTCGACGAATTCGCCTTTTCGGTGGTGCAGGACGGGCTGAAGGACGCCCTCTGCGACCCCGCAGGCGTGCGTGCCGGCAATGTTGCCAAGGTCGAACAACTGGCCGAAGGTTTGCTGCTGAGCGGTTTCGCGATGCAGGCCACGCAGTCGAGCCGCCCCGCGTCGGGCGCCGAACACCAGTTCAGCCACCTTTGGGATATGGAACACCTCAAATACAACGGCGCATCCGTCTCGCACGGTTTCAAGGTCGGCATCGGCACGCTGGCTTCGACGGCTTTTATCGAGATGCTGCTCGATACGCCGGTCGAGACGCTCGACATCGAAAAATGCGTCGCCGCATGGAAATCGTGGGAGGAGACCGAAAAGGATATCTACCGGATTTTCGACAACGATCCTGAGTTCGTGGCCCGCGGTCTGGTCGAGACCAAAGGCAAGTATGTCGATAAGGAGGGGCTGCGCCGCCAGCTGCAGCGTCTGCAGAAGGCGTGGCCCGCACTGAGCGGCCATATCCGCCGGCAGATCATTCCCTTCGGCGAGGTCCGCCGCCGTCTCGAACTGGTCGGTGCGCCTTACGAGCCGGAGCATATCGGCGTTTCGCGCGCCAAGTTCCGCGCCAGCTTCGAAAAGATACCCTACATGCGCAGCCGCTTTACGGTGATCGACATCGCGTTCCGCTGCGGATGGATGGATGAATGGCTCGACAAACTCTTCGGAAAAGGCGGAATTTGGGAAATAAAATAGCATTTGGGAAATAAAGTAGTATATTTGCTTTCTGAAACTACTAAACTTTCATTCCGAAATGACTCCTGAACAAACCAAGCGCTTCAAGTACTGGCAGACCCGTACGATCGTCGCCACGATGATCGGTTACGCGCTCTTTTACTTCGTGCGTAAAAACTTTTCGCTGGCCATGCCCGGCCTTGAGGCCGATCTGGGGATCTCGAAAACCAGTCTGGGAATTTTCCTGACCCTGAACGGCGTGGTCTACGGACTTTCGCGTTTCGTGAACGGCATTCTGGCCGACCGGATGAACGCCCGCTGGTACATGGCTGTCGGACTTGCGCTCTGCGCATTGGCCAACTTCGCCTTCGGATTCGGCGAAGACGTCTCCTACTGGATCACGGGCCAGCACGACGGTTCGCAGTTCACCAATACGATGATTCTCTTCATGGGTATCATGTGGGTGATAAACGGCATGCTGCAGGGAACGGGATTCCCGCCCTGCGCCCGCCTGCTGACCCACTGGATTCCGCCCACGCAGCTGGCGACGAAGATGTCGGTGTGGAATACCTCGCACTCGATCGGGGCCGGTCTGGTCGTGATCCTCTGCGGATATATCATGGGTACGCTGGGTATGAACGTCTCGGCCGATCCCGACGCCGTGGCGGCCATGGCCGCCAGCAGCAGATCCATCACCAGAAAAATCGTAAGCTGGCGCAGGAAAAAGCCGAAATTTAGCCGAAATACCAGAGAGGAATCCCGAGCGGCGGCAATGGGGTCTGCCGGCGGGGGGGATTGAAAACGGTGCTTTTTCCGGGCCATAGGCACGCCTCCTCT
>ERZ779861.2393-NODE-2393-length-17980-cov-4.235872_pt1 | contig 17980 bp, 14 predicted proteins | sample MGYA00511558_ERZ779861 | MGnify/ENA primary metagenome ERZ779861 (study PRJEB29588, sample SAMEA2163432) | human gut metagenome | biome: human gut; feature: human-associated habitat; material: faeces | place: Denmark | collected 2008/2010 ...
CAAGGGCGGAGGCGTCAGCCTCCGTTCATCTCGACCCTTGACATCCCGGTGTGCAGTCGGTCAATCCGGCATACGGTCGGCAAAAAACACAGCCAACTGCGCGTGGATCATGCTCCAGTCCTGCCGTCTGCCGGTCCATTTCTTCGTAATATATTCTGAATGCAAATCTTACCTCTGGTCAGTTTTGATATACCACTTTTATCGATATACCAAAGAATAGGGCGCAATAATTTGTACAAACTCAAGAAAGCAACGGGATAGACAAAACATATAGTTTCTTGCAGAACAGCTACGGGCGGATAGCTTGATGTTTAAAATTGATTTTTTCCAAAGCTTTTGCTATATGCAAGTACACTTCCTTGTAGACTGAACAGAAGTAGTTTCCTGCCCTTGTGTCATTACGATTACAACCAAAACCACAAAAATCTTTTACCAAGCAGGCTGCGCAATGAGTTTCCACAATTTGCCGACTTTGCTTACACATATCTTGGTATTTTTCTGAAGCGATGATTTCTTCAAACCCTATCCCTTGCATACTGCCAAGCGCCGAGGCTTTATTCAAGTCGTAATCATCACAGAACATCACATGCATACGAGGGTCAATGGTGAGAAAATGACCGCAATTCTCTCTGCAAGCAAATGTACATGAACTTGCCTTTTGAGTGAGCTTCTTCTGGATTGCATTATTGAATTCGCGGATATTAATCTTTGCTTTACCATAAAAGTAAAGATCAAATAGCTGAATTAAAAACATACTTAGATTGCTACAGCTGACTGTTTCTGCATCCTCCGGGTTATAACAATAACAAAGGCCAATATTTTCAATACCATGCTCAACCCAATACTCATAGAACGCTTGCGCATGAGTTGCGTGCGCATTTGTTATTACACTAAGAACGCCAAAAGGAATATTTTCCTGCTTGAGCATTTGTAGATTCGCTAGCACTGTAGTCACAGACGCGCTATTTCCTTTTTTGCCAAAATGTCCATTTAAATTACCCGGGCCATCTAAACTAATGCCAATAGAGAAATTATATTTCTTAAGCAATGCAATCCATTGCTTGTTGAGCAATGAACCATTTGTCTGAATGCTGTTAACAAATCGAGTAGAATACTCTATTGCTAGTTTGTCTTCGTAAAGCAGAATTTTTTCAAAACGGTCATACCCCCACAAAAGAGGTTCGCCCCCATGAAAGATTACCTTCACTTGATGAGAACCCCTTGAAACATTGTACTTAACAGCCTCAAGGAGAATATGCTCTACGTTCTCCACCTTAATGACGCAATCATTTTGAGGATGATTTGCATATCTACAAAAGTAACACGAATAGTTGCAAGCCTCGGTTAACTTAATAATCGGGGTTACTGTATTAGGCACGATCATATAAACACCTCCTCTGATGATAACCAAAGTAAAACTAGCTGGGGTAGGTATTTGACCTCCCCCAGCTAGCTGCTTAGTGATGGCTATCACTCCATCCGTCCGGCCAAGACTGATTCCAACCGCTGTCGTGGTAAGCGCCGCCTTCGTCCTCCCACATGGTAGCCATATAAGTTACACTCTGAATTTCTGCGATGACTCTGTAGCCATTGGAAGCCTGTTCATGCATTGCTTCATACATAGAGTTAATCTCCTTTCTAAAGTATAGCTTGTTATATCAATTTTAAAGAGTCCTGTCAATTGCTGTAGTTTGCGTAAGCGGAGACATTACATTAATGTAATTAATATGTACAAAAGGATGAAGATTCATAGTCCCAACTAAACCAGCGGTTGGATTAGGCTCTAGAAGGGCTTTTTATCGGCCGACATCAAATTTGCTTGCATTAAGTGCTCTATCTCCCGCGGATGGGCATATTTCGCTTGTTCAGAGACATACTGGTAACCGCCCAGTGCAATAGCAAATAACTTTTTGAGCCTATTGCTTTGCTTTTATGCTAACTGCAGTCATACAAGAATGTTCTTATTAGCGCTTATTAGGATTGCAAGTGGGAACTCTCGGGTTGCAGGTGGGGCTATTGGGGTTACAGGTAGGGGAATTTACCGGACAAGTTTGGCAAATGCGTTCGGCGTTTTTATCAGTCAGGCATTCAATCATAGTTTACACTCCTTTCAATCGACAATTATTACATTATTTTTTATAAATCTGCCACTTGTATGACTGCAGTTATCAACGCATAAGTAACATTACAATACGTCTGGCCGTAATAGCGAGTCAATGAATTTTTCAACATCCTCCCATTCACCGACATCTTGTTTGTAAGTGCAATACCATGGCTTTGCATCAATTGGAGCATTATTTGCGTCACAACGACAGTCATAACAAGCGTATCGGTATTCACAATCCTTACACCCGGCAATCGTATCCTTGTTCATTTTTGCAAGGCAATTATGCAGTATCTTTTCAATCGGTTCGCTAAGAAGATTCCCATAGCACACACGTCTTTCCATTGCACACGGAAATACATTTAAGTTGCAATCAACGTATAGTCGTTCACCGAAACAGTTATGTCTTGACTTATTTTTGTAATAAGTATCAGGATCAATTGGGTATTTAAAGTTTTCCTTTGTAATCAGTTTTCGGCGAAGCATGTCTCGGTTATAAAGCGATAAATCCGCTCTGCCGGTCAATCTTGGAAAATCCGTACGTCGATTTACGATAAGATCATCCAAAGAAAATTCGGGAATGTCTTTCATTTCTACAGAGGCCACTCTAACCTCGATTCCTTTAGATATTGCATCTTTAATGCGCTGATACGTTAGCGCAAAGGAACCGCTTGTGCGCGTTACTCTCTCATGTACTGATGGCTCAGCCGCATATAGCGAAAAAGCAAGAGATACACCACAACTTTTTATATTGTCAAGGAGTTCGTTTGTTAGCAATGTGCCATTGGTGAAAATTTCAACATGGTCGAACGCACTGGCTGCATACTCGATAAGCTGCTTAATCTGGCTGTGCATTAATGGTTCTCCGCCAACCAACTGGACATGCCCGACATTCATCGTTTTCATGATATCAACGGTTCGCACAAAGTGTTCCATCGCCATTTCGGGTCTACGCTCCGCTCTTGATGACCCTTCATAACAGTGGCGGCAAAGCAAATTGCAGTTTTGCGTGACCTCCAACCAAACAAAGTCTGCAGAAAAACCGTATTGTACTGGCTCAATTGATGGGAGAAAGGCGTTTGACGTGGTTAGAATCCCTTCGCTTAGCAGATATTGAACGAATACTTGCGTGTCGCCACTATCAGGAATCGATCCATCAAGCACTTTATAGATGAGCGCCAAGTCATCAGAATCGAGATAGTATAATTTCCTAGTATTCAAATTATAAATGCAATGCTGTTTTGCACCTGATACAATTTCTACATTATTTTGCAAGTAATACACGGTATGCCTCCTAGACAGTACGCATTCTTACTCGATACGAATTGTCAAATATCACATTTAAAGCGATGCCGCTGCTCTCAATATATCTACCATGCAGCTTTCCTGTATTTTAAAAATACACACATTTAGTATACTACACAGATCCAAATAAAGCAACAAAAATGCTGAATTTTCTTCAAGTGTTATAAAATAACCGCACGGCCGTAACTTTGTCATGTAAATCAGAGCGACCCGCTTTTGTCGGTGGGGCAAGTCAATAGGCAGCCATTTTCCTCGCAGTATAACACACCGTCGATGCCGAAATATTTCGGGTTAACAGGATTAACGGTGATCGCTTGCAGCTTGGGACGGTCCAGAGCGGGAGAATCCAGATCCCGCTGGTTTCCGATGCTCGTTACGCTCGCCGGGAGTGAGAGTTCCTCCAGATTCGGACAATCCACAAATACCTGGCCCTTGATCGAGCGAATCGTATTCGGGAGGAGGATCTGAGAGAGCTCCGACTGGAAAAATGCGTGGGTTTGGAGCAAGTCAACTCCCGACAGCATGGCGAGATTGCCTTTCAGTTTCGGCGGGATGCGATACAGCTCCAGTCCCAAACGGTCATGCAGCACGCCAAGTTGGACGCGTAAGGAGACGTTGTCGTTGTCTCCGATGATACGATATTCGTCCACATTGGAACAGGCGTTCAGAAATGCGTCAATTTTGCGCCAGTGCAGCTTCGAATCGTTTTTCACGCATTGAAAGGTCTGCCCCTGCAGAACATCATCAATGCTTTTATATTTATCGTAAGGGACAAAATCCTCGTTGCCGCAAATATAGGCGTGGACGGGGGATCCCGTGCTGCTCTGCGTAGAATCTGATGTAAAACCAGATAGGGGTTTCAATGATGACTCCTGGTTGAATGACATCTTTGCAAATCGCCATTACAGTTGCCGGGATAGCAACAAAATCGTCAGATCCTTTCAATGTACGAAAAAGTTCTGAGCTCAAACCGATGCTCCTCCAGATGTAATCTACCAAGTGGCGCACATCGTTGCAGTTCGTGTGAGTGGAGGAGGTCGAAACGGACGAAGATATTCCCAACTTGCCAGCAATATTTCCCTAAATCGACAGGATAGGTGGTCACAATGTTGCCGTTACGTTTGGCTTTCCCGATATCTATTTGGCATTTTTGCTTCTACTGCGCCCGTTTGTGTTACGTTTCTTGAAAATGCCTTCCGTCTGGCAACTGCGTTGAGGGTCAGGCGAGCGTTAAGAGCATCTTCTGTGATAGGAGCGTCCAAAGCCCGACGCGTGAGGCGATAGACCAGCGGGTTGGGCATATAGTTTGGGTCGTCCCAGATGGAGAAGTCGGAACCGCCGTCGGCGCAACGGATCGCGGCGGCCAGTGCGGCGCTTCTTGACACGCCGCAGTCGCAGCAGACGAACAGCTCCGGCCGCGCATCCGGCCGACGGAGAAACGTGGCGACCTCGGCGGCCAGATGCGGTGAAAACGCTGCCGGGTCATTGGGATCGACGGTATCCCGGAAGTCCAGCCGCAGTACGTTAGAAGGCAGCGGCTCGGAGAGATAGTCCTCCGAGGTGCAGAGAATAAAGTCTAACGCGGGATCGTCTAAGCAATGCAGCACGGCTTTGATTGGGCTGATATAGATATCTCTCATTTTATATTCCTCCCGAGTACTACAACCTGACCGATCAGCGGCGCCAATTTCGGTAAAAGCTCCTCCGGCGGGCGGTCGGCGGTCAGGATGGTCCGCTTTCCTGTTTCGTTGCGGCTGCGCAGAAGCTGCAAAAACCGATTCGCCATAATGGGGTAGACTGCAAATTGCACATTATCCATCAGAAGCATTTCAGTATTACAATATTCGGCGAACCGTGCTTCCAAATTTCCTTCGCGCATCGCGCAGATCATCTCATTGAAAAACCAGTCGCCGGTGCGCAGTAACAATTCAAGCCCGGGCGTCCGCTGTAAAACTCGGCGGGCGGCTGCGTGCAAAAGATGCGTTTTTCCGACATTTCGGTCGCCGTAGATGTACAAAAGCGGCGCATCCGCCTGTTCCGCCCAACGCATTGCCGCGTCAAACGCCGCCGCGTTTTCCTGGGTGACCACGAAATTCTCTCCGGTGTACTGCGGATTTATGCGTGCGACTACCATAGGGTCGGAGCGGAAGGCTGCCGTTTTTTCATCATCCCAGAGTTCGAGCTGCAATTCGCTGTTCAGCGTATCATGCAAGATACGCTCTGTTTCATCGAAAAAACGTTCTAAAAACAAACTCCGCTGCTCGCGATCCGCAATGTATAACGCAAACACGCCATTTTCTGCGCAAATCGGTTCCGCACTTTCCCAAAGCGGTTCCGACTGCGCAATTTCTCTGCTATTCTGCAATTCCTGCAGAATACGACACCAAATGTAAGCAGCAGATTCCATAATGCTCTCCTTATCGACCACAGGCGCATTTTGCCGAAATATATTTTTGCTCACGAACAGCAAACGCATCAAGAAGTGAATGCCGGAACCGTTCGTCATGCGGTAAAAGCCCTCACAGGTCATGCATGCGTTTTTTCAACGTTTGTCTGCCTCGGTGGCTGTGGATGTTGCCTTAAAACGCTCTCTTGCAGCAATGATTCCAAGCGTCAATGAGGTATCCCGGCAGAGTTCCCGTGTATCCCCGGGCACATCTTCCATCACACACAGCCGCCACAAAATTGCCGAGGCATAAAGGAATGCCTCGTAGTCCCCGCGATAGGCGTCCCTCTTTGCAAGGAAAATCGCTTCGCAAATAGGCTCCATTCGCTCCCATGTCCATACAAGCTCACGGGATTGATACATACTCAGAATCCCGCGTTCCGTCAGACGAAGCCGAAGCATCCCCTTCTCATCGGTGATTTCCTCCAGCCAACCGGTCTGTCGCAGGCGTTCTATGGTTTGAGCTTGATCCGCAAAGAGAATATCCGTTAGAGCATTCGTCATCCCCTTCGGAAATTCAGAGAGCGGGCACAGAACGACTGCCATTTTTTGGCTGAGTTCGACGCAGGGAGCCGATCGACTGAAGTCGATTCCGCGCAAGCGCTCCCACCGCTGTAATGTCATCCGCTTGCGCCAGCTTCGGGTCGCCATATCCACTCCCCAGATGAATTCGCCGGGAAAGTCCGGGCTATGCGCCAATCCGTCAATGTAGGAAGCCAGAATGTCTGCATCAGTATATTGTCCTGCGTTCTCCATTTGAATCAGGACTTTCTCAGCCCGCCTGAGGGAAAAGCACACATCTTCCTCCGTGCGTTCCACCCGAACGGAAGAGCCAAGGGTTAGATTACCGGTTTTCTTGCGCCGAAGCCGTCCGGATTTCAACATACAATCGACGAAGGAATGACTGTGCGGCAACAACAGCTCCAGCAGACGGGGCGGTACCTCGCCGCCCAGCTTCACGATCATCAAGGCCTCCCGCTTCACGCTTGAGACTTCCCCGAAAAGGAAGCCGCCGACTTCGGGATGGTTCGAATACTCTTCAGCAAAAAACAGCATATCCTGTACCTGCAATGCCGCTTCCAGCATCTTCGGGTCATGGCGGATCTGCTCGACAAATTGCAGCCGTCCCAGCAGGTTTCTCAAATAATAGTCTGTGCGGATGGAACCGTCGAAATCGATGAATTTGGGATCGTTCATCCGCCGGATGTGCTCCGCCAGGGTGGATTTTTGGAGGAAATACACCTCTTGACGCAGCTTGCGGCGATAGGATTTCGGCACGGACAGGACCTCGTTGGTCACAATGCCGCAGACCTGATGCCGAGCTCCGGGACCGAGAACCCGAATCTTCTTGGAATTCATGGAAAAGCCTTCCGCTTTCAGTGTCGCCCGGACAAAGCGAAGAAGTCCGGCAATATCCATCCGGTCTGCGGAGAAGGTCAGATCGTCGCTGTAGCGCGTATAGATGATCCCGCGCTCGTCGCAGTAGGCGCAGACAATCTCGTCAAACCGCCCCATCACAAGATTGGCAAGCGCCGGAGAAGAGGGAGCGCCCTGCGGCAGATGTCCACGGAGCGTGCAGAGCTTGGCCAGCAGGGTTGCCACAGGCTTGTCATAGCCTGCCTCGGCAAACACTCCGTAGACCTTCCCGTAGGAAACCGTTTCAAAGAAATTGGAAATGTCTGCCTTGACCATCTGCTTTTTCCCTACGTGGGGAGCGGCGTTGTCCTTGAGACACACGCCCTTTCGGTAAGCAAAGCTCACAGGGCTGACCTCCAACTGCTCCAAAATGTTGCGGAGGATCCAGCGCTGGAGCTTCATCAGTGTGGGGTGGGGCGTGGAGATTTTTCTGCATTTTTCACTCCGCGAACGGTCAAAGAGCGTGCGCTCGGAATAAAAAGCCCCCGTGTCATTGCTGAGTTTCAGTGTCTGAAAAAGATGATAAGAATAGTTTTCCTCATCCTGAGGCTGAAATGCCAGCAGCACAAAAACCTGCGCCGAGGGAATATAAGGGATCTCCCTGTGCGGAGCGTTCAAAAACGCCTCGGGCGTTGCCCAAGCCTTTCCTTTCTGTGCCTCTCGATGGAGAACTGCCAGATCCACGGCATTGCAGTTCACTTGCCCATTCTTTTTGTATTGCATTTCTCTTCCTCCTTCACGTTTGTCTTTCACGGAATGCACATCAAAGTGGCTGGGCAGACCAAATCAACCAACAAGTTCAATCAGTTCAATGATTGCTTTAGCATCTAAAATCAGGCTGTAACCCATGTACACAATCAGACCGGAAAGTGTCAAAGTGCCAAAGGTTGCAAGGCCAATGCAGAGCCAGCCCGTCCAACCGGAGTGTGCGAGGCGTCTCCGGTTTCTCTTTGAAAAAACATTCAGCATAAACAAGAGGTAATTATCAATGCCGAGCACGATCCCCAACGTCTTGCCGCCGTCCAGAAGCGGTGCAGGCATAAGGTTCAGAATGGCCATGTAGAGATTGCATTCTGCAAGCCAATCATATATCTCAGCGTGCGGACTGCCTGTGCAGGCCAGCAGGAAGAAAACTCCGGAAAGCAGAAAATTTACTTCGATCCCCGCTAAGAAAAGCTGCGCCTTGTGCCGTCGGATTCTGACTCTGTTGTCTTGCTTGAAGGATACATACGCCCCCAGGGGGATCACGCGAAATAGCAACAGAAGTCCGGCATTTGAAACGTAATACCGATATGCAACCGCCGCTGAAAAATGTCCGAATTCATGGGCGGAGATTGACAGGGAAAACAGCAGATAGAAAAGAGCTATATCAAAATAATCGAGGTCGCCGAAAATGGGCTTGTACGTCATATAACGAGCAATGCCAAAAGCAAAGAGAACGACTGCGGCAAAGGGCAGAAGCAAGTTGAAAATGCCTGCAAAGGTGCGGAGGCTCTTCACGCGGTTCGCCACGGGAAAGAGGATGAAGCGCCCGACGATAAAGCCGTGGTAGCGTTTGGTGGTGATCAAATTGAGGCCCTTTAATCGGCGAAGAACTGCTGCAAGTTGCTGGGAAGAAAGTCCGGGAAAAGCCTGAGAAAGGTTCGTTTTTCCGTCAGCGGAGGAAAGAACCTCGTATTCCACCGGCGTAAGCTCCACCCGGTCCCCAACGGATTCGGCATAGTATATATCGCGCTGCGCGTCATAATGCAGAAGAACCGTTTCATCGATCATCGGCTTCATTTGGGCTTCACCTCGGCTCCGTTTGAAGATAAAAATAGAAAGTGACAGAAGTACAGGCGCATGATCCGGCGTGCGGGAAACCGCACGCGTCTCGGGCAAGGTGGAACGGAGTGCGACTCGCACTCCTGTTTTTTCGCAGCGAAAAAAACAACAAGCTACTTCTGCCACTTTCGTGGTTACTAAATTCTACCGCAACTCAGAAAAATATCAAGTGGCAAACTCAAACAAAAACTGCCATATAATTTGTTGAAAACGTCAAAAGCGGGTCAAATCGCCTTCTTCATCTTCGTTGATCTGATTGAGCAGAGAAAGCAGCCCGGCTCCCTGCGTGGTGCTTTCCCGTTCCCGTTCCACTTCACGGGCAAGCGCTTGCAGGTCGGGGTCACTGCGCAGTCGGGCGGACGCGTATCGCAAAATGTTGCCGCAGCACATAATCGCCAGCCGCAGCATTACGGGATCGTCATCGTACCCCAATGCCAGCACCGTCGTTGCCGCAAGGCTATCTCTACACATAACTGTATACAGGAATCCGGGGTCGTCATAAAACAGCACAGCATTGCGGCTGGAGAAAATCCTGCGACCGCATTGCTTCTCCAGGTATTCCTCGTCCGGTGTTCCGCTGCCGAAATAACACCGTTCGCTGTCGTCAGCGCACTGGCCCCGGTGCATTTCACCCTCGGCAAAACAACGTGACATATACCGTTCCTGCTCAGGAAACAACGCCCGCAGCTCGTCAAGAAGTTCGCCTTCAAAGACTTCAGATAGGCGGATCACACACCAAGGTGTATTCAGAAGCGGCGCTGCTTCACGCAGAAGCGCCTGTGCGATTTCCGGCTTCTTCGCGCGTGCGGCGCGTAAAACTCCTACACCGACCCTGGGAATGCTGAGCAAAGCCTCCAGATATCCCGCAATTCCGACCCGCGAATCCGACCATGTCGGCACACCAGCTACGAAGGTGTCGGCGCGTTCTGTGCGGTCGAGCACCTCCCGGTACCTGCGATAAAAGGCAAGCGCAGACTGCGGCGTTCCGTAGAGACAGTGAAGCTCAAAAACAGAAACAATGGCGAAGCTGCTTTGAACCGGTAACGTTATCTTGCATTTTACCAGAAGCTGTGCAGCGATCCCCGGCCGGAAGGAACGGTATTTCTGCGCCGGGCAATCCCGCACCATTCGAACGAAGTAGAGCTGTTCGAGAAGCTCCGACTCCTGTGAAACGATATTGCAATCGATGCTGCCGCTGCTCAACGCAGTAGCCAAGGTGTAACGCTCCTGGCAGCGCGCAATGTGCAGAGGCGTCGGAAGATAGGACCGGGGCAGTTCGCCACAAACAGCGCGCCTTTTATGAACGGAAGGGACATCCGGCAGCTGCAAGATGTCGTTGACAATCATGCTCAGAAGTGCCGCACCCTCGTTGCTCCAAGGCTTCTTAGCGTGAAAGTATGTAACGCAAAGGTCAATGTGCCGCCGGTAGATCTCTCCCACAGAAAAGCCCGACAAAAGGATATAGGCGGTGAAATGCAGCGCGGCCGCTGCCGGTTCGTCGGCCGCTTCGGAAAAACGTCGGTGCGCTTCGGCAGCGAGCGCGGTGCCGGTATACTGTTTCCCCCAACACATGGTTTCCGTATTGATTGGGAACAGAGACAGCAGCTTCCATCCTGCTGCTTTGAATTCTTCTGATTCCGCCATCTGTATCGCAAAACGGAACAGGTCAATCGTTTGTAAGGCTTGTTGAGAAATGCACCCTCCCAGCACCATATCAAAAATGGCATCTACATAATGCTCGCAGAAGGGGGTTGCCGTAAGGCACTCCAAGAGCTTACTGACGACTTCTGCGCTGACTCTGCCGTGATGTTTTCTGGCGATATTCAGATGATAGTCCTGCGTATACTTTTCTCTGGCATAATACCGGAGAAAACAGGCTCCCAAGAGCTGTTCTGCGCGGTTCTCCGAAAAAAGAAGCTTTTGCGCCAGTGCTTCCGGAGCTATGCGTGTTCTTTGGCACGCCGCCGCTTGAACGACAACAGCTGCCATGCAAAGCCCCGGCTTTTCGCAGAAAACACTCTGCCGGAAAGCATCCGTGATCGCGTGAAATACATTTTCACTGTTGGGGTGCTTCTCCAGAAGCAAGTCCACCTCCGGAGAGCTTAGCTCACCATCGAATGCCAAACAGCACGCTGCCAGAACATCCTCTGGCAGCTCATGCTCCAATGCCAGCTCCTGAAGCAGTACGCGATAAACATCAGGCGCTTCCAACAGAAAGCGGACCAGCGAAGCAATCTGCTCGTTGCTCATCAGCGGCAGGATGTCATCCAGCCAGAGGAACAGACGATGGACGATAATGGCTTCGGCGCTCTTTTCCCGCTCCAAAAGGCGGGATGTGCCGTCTAACAGAAACGGTACTGCAAGGATTGCAGCAACCGCCGGAATCTGGAATCTTACCGGATCATCCCCAAGCTCAGCCTTGCCGACAGTAAGCAGACCGAGACTTTTGGCAAGCAGCACCGCCTTGACGATGTGTTCTGCGTCTGCATCGCTGTATTCAAAGAAATCGATCACCGGAGCCTCAAAATCGAGAAGGCTTTCCTGCTGCGGAAACAGCGTGCTGGCATAGCGGCCCAACGTTTGCGTGAAGTCCGCGAGAAAGACATCGTCTGTCAGCAGGCGAAGGATTTCATCCCTGCGTTCGTTCTCAAAAAGTGCCTGCAGCCCGTCTGCCTGCGCATCCGCGCTCATGAAGTTCAAGCTGCCTTCCAGTTTGTCGGAGAGGACATAAGCAACCCGCTGTCTTGCTCCGTCCTGTTGGAGAATACACCAGGTAAGCTCTGCCTGCTCTCTGCCGGGTTCAAAAATGGTCAGCGCATCGGTTGGCAACCTTTTGCTCTCAGTGAGTGCATAGATCGTACCGTTTCCCGCGACCAGCGTGCATTGCCGAAGGGAATAAACCTGCCCGTTCGAATCAGGAAATTTACGGTCTGCAATGGCGGCATAAGTCGGATTTTCCAGCAGACGTGCAAAGGACAACGGGCAATCCAAAAATCTATCGTAAAGGCAGCGGAAAATACGACGATAAATTGCAGCCTGTAAGGGTGTAGGACGAATATGGCAGTTGTTAGAATCCATGAAAATACCTCCTTCGATTCAAGCTGAGCGGCGCTGCCGACACCTTCTCATAATATGAGTCGCGCTGGAAGATGGACGAATTGCCTTATTTACCTTCCGATGTTTTACCATGTCGGCCCTACACCGGCATCGTTCAGCCCAAAAAAGACATGGGCTTTATTTGTGCGATCTGTTCCTAAATGATAGTGGTAGAAATATGTGGTGATATCCTTAGAGGGGCGTGCTTTATCTCGCTCCATAATTGCTGCACCATACATTGCGGCCAGTAATAGTGCTTCATCTTCATTTGCGGTGTAGACATCACAGCCTGTAAGCTGAACATACAGAAAGGCCTCTGCTCGATCCATGCAGTAGTTGTCGAGATACTTTAGACCACCCGGGAAACGACTCACTCTGCGGAAAGAAGAATCTGAACATGTATTTTTGGCCCGGCCACGCAAATAGTCAACAAAATCGGCCTCGGTCACTGCGGCGCTTATCTCTGCCGTTTCCGGGATTGGATAATCGTGTGCGACACACAGTGCTATGACAGCAATTACAGCAAAGGCAATGTCGCCAATTGGCAACGGCCCGTCTGCAGCGGCAAGAGGCAATGCAAGAGTTAGCGATCCCATAACTTTGGTAGCCTCGCCTATACTTTTTCCATTGCTGGCTTTGGCAGTCACCATCCCGCAATTACAGACACCGTATATGACTCCGTTAATGTGTAACTCCTGTTCGTTATGCTTGTGAACAGAAACGTTACCGCTGTATATATACCCGGTTTCACCATCTAGGTCCACCTTGTACCATTTGCGAAAGCTGCCGTTCCGGCAAGATCCCGATGAAGCAAGAACGGCAGCATCTGAACAGCGGGCAATAACAGCATACTTGGAACCGGCACCGGAACGAATTGGAGCATTGCTTTTTTTGACATCAAGCAGCACTGATGCTGATGACAAATCTCCAACATTTCCGGTCAGGGTAAGAGCGGTATCAGAATGGTCAGTGACGGATGATAATACCCCTGCTTCAGGCCGGCAAAGACGGTTGCTCTTTAGTAAGTCAAGCATATACAAGTTTTGCTCAGCTGAACCGGCGTAATCCTCTATACCGTTTGCCTCCGCAATTTTGCATCGGAAGTTGAAAGAAGCATCGACTCCGATGCTATTAAGCGCATCAACAATTGATGTAAAGTTTTCTTCGCAAGCGGGGTAGTAGGGACTGTCAGGAACATCTTGGTTATAAGAGATTTTTGATTTCCCGTTCGGATCAATAAGGATTCCCGCACGGAGCTTTTCAAGCATTTCAGTATTTTGGGATGCGGTTCCAGTGTAGCCGGGAATACCGTTCGCCGCAGCAATCCTTTCTCTATTTTGATAGGACGGATCAATACCCAAGGACCGCAAGGCATCCACAATGGATGAAGAATCCCCCGTATACGCTGTGTAATGTACCTCGTTGGAGGCGCTTGCGGCAGGAATCATTCCAATCATGAGCGTGAGGATGAGAAGGATTGAAGTCAACCGCAGAATCGTAATCTTTTTCATAGTGTCAACACTCCTTTTTTCAAGTTCCACATTCATCATAGCACCGCACAATCACCCCGTCAAGTACTTCTGGGAATTTTGATATAAATTTCTGGAATTTAAGTCAAAAGACCGGGAAGCTGTTGACATTTCGGGTACGCCATTATATAATGAGTTGGCTAAACTAAAAAGAGGCCGGCGCTTGGAGGAAGATATGGACGAGTTTTTTCTGAATGACCCGTTGAATCTAAAAGGGCAGATCCAGTATATTGCAACATTTATGAAAGAGGCAAACGCTGCTACAGCGTTGGATACCATTCTGGGATTTTTAACGCAGCTTTTCTCCCACCTAGATCGTTGTTATACCGAAAGTGAAACAGAAACCGAAAAGTTGATTAGAGCGATACAGAAAACATTGAGTGGAAATCCGCCGTCACAAAGGCTCAGAGAGCTTGCAGCGGACATCGCCGAAGGAAGGCTGGATGAGTATTTACGCGAGATGCTCCGGCCAATCGTAGCGGAGATATGCCAGGTTCGCCATTCCCAAGTGCTATGGGACAGCCTGCTGCTAAAGGCATCGCCGCTGTTTTTTGAAAAAGCAGAATTGCAACGCCTGCAAGAATTGACTATTTACTCATCATCGGAAAAGTGTTGTGAATTTCTGCTGCTTCTTATCAAGCACGGCTTTTCGACGTTAGAAAATATCCCGGAGCTGGCGGCAAAACGAATCTATGACGAGGCGCAAACCTATGATTTCGACCAACCGGCGCGGTTCAGACTATTAAAAGTCGCTGCTGATTACGGTAATCGACAGGCCGCTCTGGAATATGGCAACTACATGAATCGAACGCGTGCGGATGGGGTCGTACCGCCGCAGGATGCAGCGGAGGCATTCCACTATACGCTAATGGCGCTGCCGCTCCCCAGTGCGATGTGGAATCTTGCTTATCAGTTGGAATCGCTGCAGCTATCTGCGGAACAGTTTGAGCTTCTGTGTTCCACTTTGAAAATCAATGAGAAGCTCAAAAATAGCGAATTTGTGCCATATTTGTACGAACTGGATTCTGTTACTTGTATGGCTGCCTCGGATAAGAAACGAATTTTCTATAATTATGCTTATAAGATTTATTTCTATTTGGCGTATTCTGGTTTCTCTAAAGGGTTTAATTCCTTGTCAAAGCTGCTCAGCCAACCACAATTTGAATTCAAAATGCTTCAGGGGACAGAATATTTGGATAAATTCTCCTTAGCTGATCATTATTTAAGAAAAGCGGTTATGGGCGGCTGTGTTGCGGCAATGCAAAGCGCGGGCATTCAAAATTACAAGCAATTAACGGTCAAAGAAAATCGCGTTACTACTGATTTACAATATACGAAACAACTGTTGCAAACAGCATCCTACTACGGAATGAACCGCAGCTTAGGCGTACTGGGGGACTTTTATTTGGACTGTTTGCCCAAGCGGGATGTTGGAAAGGCCATAGGTTGTTATCGGGAAGCATTGAAAATAAAAAAAGACGACGGTATCTATTACCGCCTTGGCTTATTATCTTCCTCACGGAGTGAAAAGACAAATTATTTTAAATGCGCAATGGACGCAGGAAATGCAAATGCTGCGTATCAGTATGTATTATGCGAACTCGGATGCTCCCCATCGAGCAAGAATCGAGGGCAATTGCGCTGGGCAATTGATGTACTTTCTCAGTATATCCCTCAAATGAGCCAGGAAATTCAGGAGCAGGCAAAATACTACGAAAGGGAACTACGGGACTTGTTGCAGCGTGAAACGGAACAGGCCGCCGCACCAGATTTGTAGTCAAACGATATGAAATAGAGCAATTTCTTATAGGTTGGAGGAGACGTCATTGGAAACATTTATCGCGTTGGTCGTCATTGCAATTATTGGACTATGCATATATTGGGCCGGCGGTTTCGGTAATTTTATTTGCTGGATCATTGGCATAGTTCTTCTGATCATGGCAGTTATTCTCACCGTTAAGGCATGTAAAACAATACACTATAAAAGAATAGAAAGGTCTAACAAAAAACGTGAGCAGCAATCTCGTGACAATAGGGACAAAATTGAAAATAATCTAATTCAAGAGTATGCGGCCAGCCGAGAGCTGCGCAAGGCATTAAATGTAATTTTGCAGGGCAATATGTCTAATCGTCCGAGCGAAATTACCATCAGCTCACGGGAGATAATCGCAATATATGGAAATTTAATTAACAACAAAAGAGTATGTTATGACTTCCTAGAAAACCGAGTTGAGCCGCCAGCATTTGTTGATAGGGATAGCTGGTATCAACCCAGACCAATTATGGCAATGGGTTGGGCGGTTATTCGTGTGTTAAATAATGATTATGAGATGACATCGTACAGCAGCGGAGAGATGGTTTTCTTAGAATTGAAGCCTGACAGGCATTTTTGATTTTTCAAGAACGAGGATTACATATGTTTGGCAACTTCTACGAGTATTATCAATGGGTTCTATCGAGGTTTAACCCTGTGTATGCATCAGAAATCAAGAAGCTTTTAAATGTCGCTCTCAACTTTTATAACGATAAAAACTACCAATCTTTTATAATAATGTTACGAAAGGTTGCGGCATACTTAGAAGAAACCGGAAAAATAGAAGAAGCCAGAACAACACGGAACTGGGAAATCATGTTCCGACATAGTTTAAAGGCTAAGCGCGGCGAATAAGACGGACATGCGCTTGAGGCTAAGTTTAACTATAGGCTTCGCACGGTTGTGCGAAAGTTGTTCAAGAAAAAGTCTTCAAAGCAATCATTGTATACAGGGATCCGGCCCCGGACGAATTCCGGGGCCAATCCCAGAAGCCTTAATCAAGTGCAAAAATTGGCACATATATTGTTTGGAAACGGAATAAAAGCAATTTATTCAGAGATTCCCTAAGTTTCCAAATTATCTGTTTTGATAATCAAAATCGCCCTTATCATAGCAGCCTCTCTTCATAATGAAATGATATCGTTGCAAAAGGCTAACTTATCCTGTATAGTATTTCAGCACTAATCCATTGACTCAGTATTTTTTCTACCGTAGAATTTACTGCAATAATCGCATCAATATCTCTTTAGGTAGTGTCAAGGTTTATGCGCAAATTTGATTCTGGTATCTGGCAGAAGTCTATTACAGGGGGGCTTCGGCGCCCCCTTGGTTACGTTTGGGCGGTCGGGGCGCAAAGGGTCAAGGGCGGCAGCCGCTTGTCTTGCCCTTGACGCTTCGCGAGCCGACTGCCACTCACCCGACCAGCAGGCCCTGCTCGATGACCTCGAGATGCTTCATATTCATATACTTCTTGCAGCCCCACTGGGTGCCCGCCACATGGCGCAGCCTCGCGCAGACCAGCATCAGGGCGGAATTTCCGTCAGGAAACGTCCCCACCACACGGGTCCTGTGGCGGATCTCACGGTTCAGCCGCTCAATCACGTTGTTGGTGCGGATGCGAGTCCAATGCTCGCTGGGAAAGTCACAGTAGGTCAGCGCCTCCTCGATGCTGTCCTCGACCTTCTTGGCAGCCTCCTTCAGCTTCATGGCTCTCAGTTCGGCAACAACCGCTTTCGCCTTCTCGCAGGAGGACTTCTTGCTCTCCTGCGCATGGATCGCCTTGAGCATTTTCGCTACAATTTTGACCTTGGATTTGGGAACAACGGAGAAAACATTGCGGTAGAAATGCACCGTGCAGCGCTGGTATCTGGCGTCCGGGAACACCTCGCCCACGGCCTCCAGCATCCCCATGCACTTGTCGCCGACGATAAGCTTCACGCCGTCCAGACCGCGCCCACGGAGCCACTGGAAGAAGCTGACCCAGCTGGCCTTGTCCTCCTTCATCCCCTCGGCAGCACCTAAAACCTCACAGAAGCCATCCTCATTTACGGCGATTGCCACCAGAATGGCTACATTTTCGTACTCTCCGCCCTAATTGCGGCGCAGGTAGATGCCGTCCACATAGACGTATGGATAGTGGCCGCCCTGTAAGGGGCGGTTGCGCCAATCCTCGATGTGGACGTAGGCTTTCTTGTTCAGCTCACTGATGGTGGCAAGCGAAACCTTGCTGCCCCATAACGCCTCCGTGATGTCCTCCACCCGGCGCACGGAGACACCCGCCAGATACATCTCGATGAGCGCTTCCTCCACGCTGCTCTCCCGGCGGCGATACCGCTCGATGATGGCAGTTTCGAAGGATACACCCTTGAGCCGGGGTACATGGAGCGTGACGTCGCCGGAGGTCGTGGTAAGATTCCGGTCATAGTGGCCGCTGCGGTAGCCCTGAC
>ERZ779861.2395-NODE-2395-length-17976-cov-5.790971_pt1 | contig 17976 bp, 15 predicted proteins | sample MGYA00511558_ERZ779861 | MGnify/ENA primary metagenome ERZ779861 (study PRJEB29588, sample SAMEA2163432) | human gut metagenome | biome: human gut; feature: human-associated habitat; material: faeces | place: Denmark | collected 2008/2010 ...
AAGATATTTTAGATATATTAAAATATTTATTAATTCAAAAATCATAATACTTATAATGGTAACATCAATTATTTCAAACACTTTAGTTTTAATACAAAATTCAAATTATGAAAAAACATATACGCAATTAGCAAGTAAAAAGACCATTGAATTAACAGGAACAATTATAAGTAACAAAGAAGAAAAAACATATTATAACAAATATAAAATTGTAACAAAAATTAAAAACAAAAGATACAGATTTTATATTATGGCAGTCAAGAAGGTAAGTCTTAAATATGGCGACAAAATACAATTAAAAGGTACATATATAAAACCAGAGATACAAAGAAATTACAAAGGATTCGATTATTCAAATTACCTAAAACAACTAAAAATTTATGGAACAATAAAATGTAGCAAAGTTGAGAAAATAAAGCAAAATCAAACCAACATTATGTTCCAAACATCCAATAAAATAAAAGAAAAAATAATAGAAAATACAAAACAAATTCTAAATGAAGAAGAAGCATCAGTCTTTTTGGGATTAATGCTAGGCTATAAAAATGACATTGACGAAAACACGCAAAATAATTTTAGAAATGCAAGTATGGCACATATTTTAGCAGTTTCAGGTATGCATATTTCATATGTAATTATAGGAATAAATCTAATATTTAAAAGAATTCTAGGAAAAAGAAAAACATACATTTTGAGTATTTTTGTACTAATATTTTATATGTTTATAACAAATTTTTCACCATCTGTAACAAGAGCAGGAATTATGGGAATTTTATTATTGCTATCTAAAATTATATATACAAAAAATGATATTTACACATCAATGTCAATATCGTTATTTGCAATTTTAACATATAATCCATTTTTAATCTTAAATTCTGGATTGCAATTATCATATTGTGGTGTTTTAGGAATCATAATTTTAAACAAAAATATAACAAAGATACTAGAAAACATAAAAATTAAAAACAAATTTTACAAGTATAAAATTAAACCACAAATACAGAAAACATTAGATAAATTAAAAGAAATAATGTCAATTTCTTTGTCAGTACAATTATTTATATTGCCAATTATTTTAGAGAATATGAACACGTTTAATCCATATTTTTTAATCTCAAATTTATTCTTAAGCATCTTTGTTGTTCCAATAGTAATTTCAGGATTTATTTTCATGATTATCATTTTAATAAACTTAAAATTAGCAAAAATATTATCATTTATCATAAATATTGGAATGGAAATTTTAATATTAACTTCAAATATTGGAAAATTGAAATTTGCAAAAATTTATATTCCAACACCAAGCGTATTTCATGTTATTTTGTATTATTTACTTTTGGGTACATTGTTATATATATGCAATGTTTATCTTGCTAAAAAGCCAAATACAACGCAGATAAGGGTAAGAAATTTAATAGCATTTATAAAGATGAAAGTACGAAATAAAAAAAGAGATATTAGAAGAATTTTATCAGCAACAATTTTAATATTTTTAGTTATAAATTTAATACCCAAAAACCTAAAAATCTATTTTATTGATGTCGGTCAGGGTGATTCAACATTTATTGTAACACCACAAAATAAAACTATTTTAATTGATGGAGGAGGCAGTACAGATTTTGATGTTGGTAAAAATACATTATTGCCATATTTACTAGATAGAGGCTATAACACAATTGATTATATTATTCCTAGCCATTTTGATAACGACCACATTGGCCGGTTTGTTATATATAATGCAAGAAATTAAAGTGAAAAACATCATAATAGGAAAGCAATATGAAACATGTGAAAATTATGAAAAATTCAAAAAAATAGTAAAAGAAAAAAATATAAAAGTCAAAACTGTTGAAGCAGGGCAGAGGATAAACATCGAAAATAATTTGTATTTTGATGTTTTGTGGCCAAGCCGGTAGTAATATGATTTCTGAAAATGCTATTAATAATAATTCTTTAGTATGCAAACTTAAATTTAAAAAATTTTCTATGTTATTTACAGGTGATATTGAAGAAATAGCAGAAAAAGCAATACTTACAAAATATAAACAAAAAAGTTTGAAAGCAACAGTACTAAAAGTAGCACATCACCGGTTCTAAAACATCATCAACAAAAGAATTTTTAGATTCTGTTAAACCCCAATATGCAATAATTGGAGTAGGAAAAAATAATAAATTTGGTCATCCTGCAGATGTTACAATACAAAATCTACGAGAAAGAAAAATCAAAATATATAGAACAGATGAAATTGGGGAAGTGGTTTTAAAAACAAATGGAAAAGGTTTAAAATTTATTCCATTTATAAAATAATATATGGCTCATCAATACTCCACTTAATTTTACGGGCAATGATTTGTAATAAATGAATAAAATAAGAAAAATCTGTAAATAATAAAAGAAAAATTTATGGAGGAAATCATATGAAAAAAATATGGATGATTATACCAATAATATTAGTTATATTAGTTGGAATTGCAGTTGGAAGATTAATATTTAATAACAAGGAAAAATTGGCAAATAAAAATAATGTAATACAAAACGAGATAAATATTGTATCAGAAAAAGTAACAGATGACTGTATAGAAGAACAAAATATTCAAGAAGAAGTAGAAACAAATTCACAAGAAGAAAAAATATCACCTAATTGCTTATTGATTTTAAAGAAATATTATGAAGAGTGTAACCACACAATTAAAGAATATGTTGATATTCCAATGGATTTAGTAAATAAAACAGAAGAAGATTTAAAACAAGAATATCCATATTGGCAAATAGAAAAATATTCAAGTAATGAGATTATTTTATATAAAGAGTTTAATAGTAATTGTGGACAACATTTTCTTGTAAAAGGAGATGAGGGGAAAATTACAGTTTATAAAGTAAATGAAAATGGTGAAGAGGAAGTATATGAAAAGACAGAAATTTCAGTTGAGTATTTATCTGAAACAGATAAAATTAAAATAATGGAAGGAATAAAAGTTAATGGAATAGAAGAATTAAATCAATTACTTGAGGATTTTGAATAAAAAAAGCTAATGTTTGTATCCATTAGCTCTTTTTCTGTTTCTTAAAACTCCATTTATCTTTAACCACAACATTTTTAGTCTCTTTACTCAAATCACTTTTATCAATAAAACCACCTTGATATAAGCATTTAACATACATAACAAGAGAGAAAACAGTGCAAACCAAAGCACAACAATAAATACCTAAATCTAAGTATTCCCAAATGCCAGTAAGAGCAAGTTGTTTAATAAATAATGTAACAACAATTGCTAAGTAAAACAAAACTGTAGCCAATTTTCCATACCACTTACTATAAACAACCACATCTTTTCCATAAAGGAAAGATGCACCTACAACCATTATTAATTCTTTAAGAACAACAATAGTTAAAATCCATACAGGAATAATTTTTACACTAACTAAAGCAGCAAGCACAGAAATTTGAGTTAATTTATCTGCTAAAGGATCCATCAGTTTCCCAAAGTTAGAAACCAAATTAAATTTTCTAGCAATAAATCCATCTAAAACATCTGTTAAGCCAGAAACAGTGAAAAATATAATTCCTAAAATGTAATTGCCATCAAATATGGCTCTTAAAATAATTGGTATAAATATAAATCTTATTATTGTTAATATATTTGGTATATGTTTAAACATCGTTTTTTACTCCCTTTTACTATACATTTTTACTAAACTTTTTGTTTGAAAATATCGCAAAAGCGTTCAAACAAGTATTATTTTTTAACATCAAAAGTAAGTTTATCATTTTTAAAATCAACATTAATAGTTTGCCCATCAACAACTTCAGAGCGAAGAATCATATCAGAAATTTCATCTTCAACATATCTTTGAATAGCCCTTCTTAAAGGTCTAGCACCAAATTTAATATTAGTACCCTTATTCAAAATAAATTGTTTAGCAGAATTAGAAATTTCAAAAGAAATATCCTTATGTTTCAAAGCCTTGACAGTATTTGCAAGCATCAAATCAACAATTTGTAATAACTCTTCTTTATTTAAAGAATTAAATACAATAATCTCATCAACTCTATTCAAAAATTCAGGTCTGAAAGTCTCTTTCAAACTATCTTCAATCTTAGATTTATCAACAGTTTGTTTTCCAAAACCAATAGAATTATTATTTAAATTTGAACCAGCATTTGATGTCATAATTATAATTGTATTTGCAAAACTAACAGTATTACCTTGTGAATCTGTAAGTTTTCCGTCATCTAATACTTGTAATAAGATATTAAATACATCCGGGTGAGCCTTTTCAATTTCATCCAAAAGAATAATTGAATAAGGTTTTCTCTTAACTTTTTCAGTTAATTGACCTGCTTCATCGTAACCAACATATCCTGGAGGTGCACCTATTAATTTAGCAGTAGAGTGACTTTCCATATATTCAGACATATCAACTCTTATTATTGAATCTTCTGAACCAAACATTTCATATGCAAGTGATTTTGCAAGTTCTGTTTTACCAACACCTGTAGGTCCAACAAAAATAAATGATGGTGGCCTTTTTTCGTTTTGAAGTCCAGCTCTATTTCTTCTAATTGCTCTAGAAACTGCACTTACAGCCTCTTCTTGACCAATAATCCTTTTATGAAGATTTGTCTCTAAATTTAATAATTTTTGAGTTTCTGCTTCAGTAATTTTCTTAACAGGAATTTTTGTCCAATTTTCAATAACTGTAGCAATGTCTTGAAGAGTAAGATTTTTAGGTTTCATTTTTTTCTTTAAGTTATCAATATCTTCAATTAATTTGCATTCTTGAGTTTTTAAATCTGCAAGTTTTTGGAATTCTTCATCAGTTTCTGCTTGATCAAGTTCCGCTTTTTCTGCTTGAACCTTTTCTAACTCTTTACTTAAAACTTCTAATTTAAATAAATCTTTATTTTCCAAGTTGATTCTAGAACAAGCCTCGTCTAAAATATCGATTGCCTTATCTGGCAAAAATCTATCATGAATATATTTTTCGGACATTTCAACAGTTTGACGAATAACATCTGTTGATATTTTTACTTTATGATATTCTTCATAATATTTTTTTATTCCTTCCAAAATTTTAATTGAATCATCAACATTAGGCTCTTCAACTAAAACTTGTTGAAATCTTCTTTCTAAAGCAGAATCTTTTTCAATATATTTTCTGTATTCTTTTAAAGTAGTTGTTCCAATTAATTGAATTTCACCATTAGATAGGGAAGGCTTTAAAATATTTGCAGCATTCATAGAATGTTCACCATCACCTGCACCTATTATATTGTGAATTTCGTCAATAACTAAAATGATATTTCCGTATTCTTTACATTCGTCAATAATACCTTTCATTCTAGACTCAAATTGACCTCTAAATTGAGTTCCAGCAATAACTGCAGTCATATCCAAAAGATAAACTTCTTTATTTAAAAGTTTTGCAGGAACATTTTGGTTAGCAATTTTTATTGCCAAACCTTGAGCGATAGCAGTTTTACCAACACCTGGCTCACCAATCAAACAAGGGTTATTTTTAGAACGTCTATTTAAAATCTGTATAACTCTTTGAATTTCTTTATCTCTACCAATAACTATATCTAATTGATTGTTTTTAGCCTTATTTGTTAGGTTAGTTCCATAAGTATCTAAGTATTTTTTCTTTTTATTTGTTTTTGTTTCTTTCTTTTTTGCATTTTTTGTTTGTTTTTTATTATCATTTTGTTGATTTTCTTCATCTTTGTGTTGACGAGGCTTTAACATACTAGAGAAGATTGAACCTAAAGGAATTGCAGCACCTGCAAACTTTGGTCTTTCTTCATCGTCATCTTCGCTATCTTCGTCATCTATATCACCAAAAGTGATGGCACCATCAATATTTTCTATATCATGTATATCTAAGTTTTCAGCAAAATCTTTAAATATATTTTCTAATTGTTTATTCATATCTGCCAAATTTATTTTATCTTTAGACAATAGTTCTTGTTGGTTAGCTAAAACTTCTGTTGCATCAATGCCTCTTTTTTTAGCACAGTCATAGCATAAACCTTCCATTGACTTTTTTCCATTATCTATTTTTTCATAAAAAAGTACTGCTGGATTTTTCTTACATTCTGAACATATCATAACTTTATAATTCCTCATTTCTTTGTTTTTTTCAATATTATATATAATAACTCAAAATTAAGAAATAGTCAATATTTTTAGAATAAATGAGTGAGGTTAGATTAGTTGCAAAAATATGTCGAAAAATACATAAAAATGCGATGAAAATATTGAAAATAGTACAAAAAACTATTGAAATCTTATGTTAAATATGTTATTATCAAATAGTTACTTATAAACAAGCACAGATTAGGAGGTAAAATGTTAGAATTTACATGGTTACGAATGGGAAACTTTGAGGTTAAAAAGGATGGAGAAGCAATTGCAACAATTTTTCCATCAACACCAGAAAAGAGCAGTATCTCATTCGAAGAGTCATTTAATGGAAACAGAGAAAAAGAAAGCAAAAGGATTATAAATGCTTTCTTTACAAAAAACCAAAAGACTCTTGAAACAGCAATAGCGTAACGTTTACCGTAGGTCTTCCATTTAGGAGGGCCTATTTTTATTGACCTAAACTCACAAAAATGGTATAATTAAAAAGTGAATACAAGAAATTTAAGAAAGGAGAACGTGATATATTTAAAAATTTAAATATATCATACAAATGGAATATGAAATTAGAATTACCAAAAAAACAAAAAATGCCAAAAAGAAGGAAAATAACATATATTGTACTAATATGTATATGTGCATTAGCAATATCAGTAGCAATAGGAACACAAATACTAGGAAATGATGTAGTAGACAATATATTTGGATTGAACAAAATAACAAAAAGAACAGAAGAAGAGGAAGCAGCGTTAAAAGTAAACTTTGAATCACTTTTAGACAACACATTATTAGATAAAGGAAATTATACAGTTCAAAAAAACAACCAAGACAAAGAAATAATTTATACAGAATATAGCAAACAAGAAAAAAAGGATAACCACGAATTGGATGTAAATTTACCATATATAAATATAAAAAATGAAGAAGTAAACAAATTCAATAAAGAAATAAAAAATACATTCGAAGGAAAAGCAGAAGAAGTATCACAAAATACAGACGAAAACATATTATACACAGTTAAATACAAAGCAAGTATAAAAGAAAATATATTATCACTAATAATATACTCAGACTTAAAGCAAAGTTCAAGTGCACAAAGAGTAATAGTACAAACATTTAACTACGATTTATCTCAAAACAAAACGTTAACATTTGAAGATGCTATAAATGAATTCAAGTTAAAGAAAAATGAAGTTCAAACAAAAATTAACACAGACATTCAAAATGAGGAAAATAAATCAGAAGAACTAATAAAATTAGGATACAATGTATTTTCAAGAGACACAAAAAGCGACATATACAAAGTAGAAAATATATCTGAATACTTTATTTACAACAACAATATTTATGTAATATTTGCATATGGAAATGATAAAATGACAAGTGAAAAAGATATTGTAATAATATAAAAAATTGACTAGGAACCTTTAAGGAACCTAGCCTTTTGAAAATAAAAGGGGATGTTTTTTTATTTGAGTCAGTTAACTTACTGACTATGGTTGTATTATAATAATGTTTTTTGTCCATTGTGTGAATTAAAAGTGAAGAATCTATTAAAATTTAATAAATTCTTCATTTTTCAAAAGTTTATATATTTATCAAAAGTTAAGGTTGTTCACCTAATGTTAAAGTAATTTCTTTCTCTTTTCCATCTCTATTTATCTTTAACTTCATTTCATCACCAATTTGATGAGAATTTTTAATCTCATTTAATTCGTCCATTGATTTGATAGTTTTTCCGTCTGCTTCAATAATTACATCACCAGATTTCAAACCACCTTTTTCTGCAGAAGAGAAATCTTCAACAGATTTTACATAAACACCAGTAACTAAATTATATTTTTTAGCAGTTGTTTCATCTAAATCAATACCAGAAATTCCAATAAAAGGTCTTTTAACTTTACTATATTGAATCAATTGTGAAGTAATATCAGTTGTAGAATTTATAGGAATAGCAAAACCAATTCCCTCAATACCAGAACCAGATAATTTCAAAGTATTAATTCCAATAACTTTACCTTGAGCATTAACTAATGCACCACCACTATTACCAGAGTTTATAGCAGCATCAGTTTGAATACATGTATATGTTTTACCATCAGAATCTGTAATTTTTCTATTAACTGCACTTACAATACCAGTTGTAACAGTACTTGTCATATTAACAGGATTTCCAACGGCCATAGCAAATTCACCAACTTTAACATCATCAGAATCAGCAAATTCGGCTTTTGTTAAACCAGTTTTTTCAATTTTTATAACTGCCAAATCAGTTTGCTCATCTTGGCCAACAATTTTTGCTTCATATTCTGTTTCATCATTAAATAATGTTACTGTGACTTTTGTAGCCTCTGAAATTTGATAATATAAATTTGATTCAGAAGAACTTGAAGATACAACATGGTTATTTGTTAAAATATATCCATCTTCACTTATTATAATTCCTGAACCAGAAGCAGTTGCACTTGTAGAACCACTTCTACCAAATATTGAAGTTGAATTTACAGTATATTCAATTTTGATTCCAACAATTGATGGTAAAATCTTATTTGCTGCATAAACAGAAGTGTCTGAGTAATTTTCTAAAGATGTTTGTTTTACATATCCATCAGATTTTGTTGAACTATTATTTGTTGTACTTATGGAAGATGTTCCTGTGCTTCCAATAATTTTTGTTCTAATAGAAGGAACTCCAAAACATGTTCCTATTACTACTGTACATCCTACAATACCACTAACAAATGGTAGCATTACACTTTTTCCAAATCCTGAGTGTACTTTTTTTGCTTTTTCATAAGATGATGAACCTGTTACAGGAATTGCTTTAAATTTTGAATTGTTTTGTTCTTTTTCGTCCATTTTTTATACCTCCTAAATTAATGCGTACATTTTCTGCGTACCGCATTTACTATATATAATAACCTAATTCTTTATTAGAATACAATAGTATTGTGAACTTTTTGTGAAAAAAGTGTTACATTTTAGTTACAATTTGAATGCTAACAACGAGAAAAAGAAAAAGTTTTAATTTTAAAAAAATCTTGATTTAAAATAGAGAATTATAGTATAATAAGAAAAAAATCGAAAGAAGGAAAATAAGAATGAAAAAAAATAAAGGAATAACAATGGTTGCACTTGTAATCACAATAGTATTATTATTAATATTAGCAGGTATTTCAATTGGAACAGGAGGAAATATAATAAAAAGAACAGAACTAGAAAACCTAAAAACAGGAATGTTATTAATAGAAGTAAAAGGAAAAGAATATGTTGAAAATGCAAACTTTAACCTAGGAACAGGATTTGACAAATTAACAGATGAAACAGAAAAAAGCAAAAGAATAGACGCAGCAAAATCAAAATTAAAAGGAAAAGAAATAACAGATGCAAGCCAACTTCCTGAAACATTTGAAATAACAACTGATCAATTTAATAACGAAAAAAACAACTTAGAATACTATTACGAACTATCAGATTATGATTTAGAAGATATGGGAATGGCAAACGAAGAAACAAAAAACATCAAAGGAGATAGCATTATAAAATATGATATAAAAGATAACACAGTAGAAGTATACAACACACAAGGATTTACAAAAGATGATAAAACATATTATAAATTAAGTGATTTAAGAAATTTAGAAGTATAAAAAATACATACCAGGATGAAGGAAAAGAAAATGAAAGAAAAAGAAGAAGAAAGATTAAAAAATTTAAAGCAAATAGAAAAAGAATTACATGAAAAAGGATTTAAAAATATATGTGGAATTGATGAAGCCGGAAGAGGACCTCTAGCAGGCCCTGTTGTTGTTGCAGGAGTAATAATGCCAGAAGACTCAATGATTGAAGGAGTTAATGATTCAAAAAAAGTATCTGAAAAGAAAAGAGAATTACTTTATGATAAAATAATTGAAGAAGCAATTAGTTACTCGGTAGCAATAATTGGTCAAGATGTAATTGATGATATTAATATTTTAAATGCAACAAAGAGCGGAGTTACAAGTGTTGTTAAAGGGCTAGATGTTAGACCTGATTTGATTATTATAGATGCACTTCAACATATTGATACAGAGGGTGTACCTTATGATTCAATAATAAAAGGAGATGCAAAATGTTATTCAATTGCAGCGGCTTCAATTATTGCAAAGGTTACAAGGGATAGAATTATGAGAGAGTGGGATAGTGTTTATCCTCAATATGGTTTTGCTAAGCATAAGGGATATGGAACTGCTCAACATATTGCAGCAATTAAGGAGTATGGATTGTGCCCAATTCATAGAAGAAGTTTTACAGGACATTTTATTTAGGATGTAAAATAATTCTTTTTAAACCTAATTTATATTAATATTTTTTGATTAACAGGAAGTGAATTTATGAATATTCTAGAAATAATAGAAAAAAAGAGAGAAAAACAAGAATTAACAAAACAAGAAATTGAATACTTTGTAAAAGAATATGTTGAAGGAGAAATTGCAGACTACCAAGCAGCAGCATTAGTAATGGCAATATTCTTAAATGGAATGACAAAACAAGAAACAACAAACTTAACAATAGCAATGGCACATTCAGGAGAAATATTAGACTTATCAAAATTAAACAAAACAATAGTAGACAAGCACTCAACAGGAGGGGTAGGAGACAAAGTGTCAATTTGCTTACTACCATTAGTTGCATCACTAGGAGTACCAGTTGCAAAAATGTCAGGAAGAGGACTAGGATTTACAGGAGGAACAGTTGACAAAATGCAATCAATACCAGGATACAAAACAGACATCGATATCAACAGTTTTATAAAAAATGTGGAAAACGTTGGTATAAGTATGATATCACAAACAATGAACTTAGCACCAGCAGATAAAAAACTATATGCACTAAGAGATAGTATTGCATGTGTTGAAAGCATCCCATTAATTGCATCAAGCATAATGAGTAAAAAAATAGCCAGTGGCGCAGAAAAAATTGTATTAGATGTAACTGTTGGAAAAGGTGCATTTATGAAAACTATGGAAAATGCAGAACTACTTGCAAATGAAATGATAGAAATAGGAAAACTTGCAAATAGAGAAACAGTATGTGTCCTAACAAATATGAACGAACCACTTGGATTTGCAGTAGGAAATAACTTAGAAGTAATAGAAGCCATTAAATTCCTAAAAGGAGATATGCCAGAAGACTTGAGGCAAGTTGTATTGGAACTTGGAGCATATATGATAAAACTTGCAGGACTTGGCGAAGACTTAGAAGAAAATAAAAACAGAATGCTAGAAAATATTTCAAATGGAAAAGCATTAAACAAATTTATAGAAATGGTAAAAAAACAAGAAGGAGACATTTCATATTTAGAAGATACTAATAAATTTGAAAAAGCGAAAATAATTGAGCCAATTATAGCAAAACAAGATGGATATATTCAAGAAATGAATGCAGAAGAAATCGGAAAAGTGGCTTGTGGACTTGGAGCAGGAAGAGTTAGAAAAGAAGATAGTATAGATTATACTGTAGGAATTATTTTAAATAAAAAAGTAGCAGATAAAGTAACAATAGGAGAGGCCTTAGGATATATTCATGCAAATAGTCAAGAAAAATATAAAGAAGCAGAAAGAAAATTAGCAGAAATTATAAAAATAAGTGATAATAAAATTGAAAAAGAACCAACAATTTTTGGTATTTGCAAATAAATTATTGAAATAGAGTATATTTTAGTGATATAATATAAAAAGTACAAAAATAAAGGAGTGAAACATAATGAAAAACAATAAAGAGAAAAAAATAAAAAACAAAGAACAAAGAAAATATGATAAAGGACAAGTATTTGTAAAAATAATGGCAGGAATACTAGCAATATTAATGGTATTATCAATAGCAGCATCACTAATATTTGCATTAATCTAGAAAAAAATTCTCAAAAATTGAGAGAAGGTGTAATATGGAAAAAAGTATAAGTAGTAGTTGGATGAATTTTTATAATGAAAATATTGTAAAAGGCTTTCAAAATTTAAGTGAAAACCCATTTACATTATTTACAACAATATTAGATTTAGTAATAGTAATATTTTTATTATACTGTTTTGTAAAAATGGTAAAAGGCTCAAGAGCATGGCAATTAATAAAGGGAATAGCATTTTTAATAATTGCAACATGGCTTAGCGGATTACTAAATTTAAAAATATTGAACTCAATTTTAACAGGAATAATGAATTGGGGAGTAATAGCAATAATAGTAATATTCCAACCTGAATTAAGAAGAGGATTAGAACAATTAGGAACAAATAAATTTACAAAATTTTTTGGTTTAGATAGTGATTTAGCTACAAAAACAAAAGAAGATATTTACAAAGTTGTAATTGCAGCAACAGAACTTTCTAAAACAAAAACAGGTGCATTAATTGTACTTGAAAGAGATATAAATATTCAAGATATTATAGCAACAGGAGTTCCAATGAATTCAGAAATATCACCACAATTATTAGTAAATATATTTGTACCAAAAACACCATTACATGATGGAGCAGTAGTAATAAGTAATAACAAAATAGCAGCGGCAGCGTGTGTATTACCACTTGCAGATGACCAAGACATTGCAAAGGAATTGGGAACAAGACATAGAGCGGCTATTGGGATTTCAAAAGAATCAGACAGTATAGTTGTAGTAGTCTCTGAGGAAACTGGTAAAATTTCTGTTGCAAAAGATGGAACATTAATTGCAGATGTTAGAGAAGATGTTTTGAAAAAAATCTTAATAAGTAACATTGTTACAAAAAGATTCACACAGAAAAAAACTGAAAGAAATAATAAATTAGAAGTTATAAAGAAAAAGTTTAGTACAAAAACAAAAAATGAAAATACAGAAGAAAATAAATAATTATAAAGTCGCTAATATGGCGACTTTTATAGTACAAGAAATAAAGCAACTTTGCATATAAGAAAGGAAAAAAATGAGAAATATAAAACTAACAATAGAATATGATGGAAAAGACTTCAATGGTTGGCAAAAGCAACCAACAAAACTAAATATTCAAGGTACAATTGAGCAAGCAATAAAAATTGTAACAGGAGAAGAAGTAGACTTGATGGCATCAGGAAGAACAGATGCAGGAGTTCACGCATTTGGACAAGTTGCAAATTTTAAAACAAACTCAAAGATCCCAATAGAAAAAATACCAATTGCATTAAACTCAAACTTAAAAAAATCAATAAGAATTATATCGGCAGAAGAGGTAGATGAGAGATTCCACAGTAGACTTACATGCAAAAGGAAAACTTATAGATATGTTATAAATAACTCTGAATTTTCATCTGCAATATATAGAAATTTAGAAACACATATTCCACAAAAATTGGATATTGAAAAAATGAAACAAGCAGCAAAATATTTTGAAGGAGAACACGATTTTAAAGCATTTAAGGCAAGCGGGACAAGCAGTAAAAGCAGTGTTAGAATAATCTACAAGGCAGTAGTTTATGAGATGCCAAATAATAGAATTTATATTGAACTTACGGGTAATGGTTTTTTGTATAACATGGTTAGAATAATTGCCGGAACTTTGGTTGATGTTGGAACAGGAAAAATTCAACCAGAAGATATTGAAAAAATTATTGAGTCAAAGGATAGAAGTTTGGCAGGAAAAACTTTACAACCAAATGGATTGTATTTAGTTGAAGTCAATTATGAATAAATAAATGTCAAAATATATCGAAAATTTCTTCCTGACAATTGACATAAAAATATGGTGATATATGGTCATGCAATTAATTAGACGTTTATACGATACGAGTGAAAAAACTGAAAGAGATTAAAAGTAACAAAAAACAGCAAAAAGCATAAAATATAGTAAAAAGAAAATTCATCAAGGTGAAAGGAGAAAAGCAATGAACACATTACTTATATTTTTTGCATTACCAATAGCAATAATAATAATCTCAATAGCACTACAAAAAATATTCAAATGTCCATTTTTAGTAGCTGGAATAATATTTGCAATATTTTTAATAGTAACATTTGCAATAGGAAACTTGAATTACTTAGTAGCAACGATAGCATACACAATATTAGCATTTATAACGGCAATATTAACAAACATAATTTGCAGAATACTTAGAGAATTAGATAGAAGAGAAGAAGCAAACAATAACAGTGGAAATTTATTGACAATAAGTAGCAATGGATGTAATGGAGTTGAAAATGATTTACTAACAATTAACGCAAGTTATCCAAACAATAATAGTAACAATACAGGTTCTTGCAGTTGCAACACATCAAATGACTCTATTGCAGTAAGAGCAAAAGTAATCCCAAATAACAACACAAATGGAAGAACAGGAAGTTTCTGTGGATGTTTTAGAAGAAGATAAAAATATTGCAGCAAAATATTAAAATAAAAACGAATTTTGCAATAAAATTTGCAAAGTTCGCTTTTTTATGTTAAACTAATAGATGCAAAACATTTTAGAAAATAAGGTTGAAATACATTTATCAAGTTTTCACCTTAAGAAAGGATATAAAAATGTTAGAAATTATAGAAGAAACATTAATAGATGCAATAAAACTATTACCATTTTTATTTATAACATATTTGATTATGGAATATATAGAACACAAAATGGGACACAAAACAAAGCATGCAATAAAAAAATCAGGAAAATGGGGACCAATCATAGGAAGCATACTAGGAGTATTTCCACAATGTGGATTTTCAGTATCAGCAACAAACTTGTATGCAGGACGAGTTATAACATTAGGAACATTAATTGCAGTATATTTATCTACATCAGATGAAATGTTGCCAATATTTATTTCAGAAGCAGTATCACCAATTATTATATTAAAAATATTGGGTATAAAACTTGTAATAGGAATGATTGCAGGAATAATAATAGATTTAATTGTCCATATTATAAACAACAAAATAATAAACAAACAAAATTCTAAAGAAATGGTAGAAGAAAATGAAGAAGACGAAATAGGGCATATATGTGAAGAAGAACACTGCCATTGTAACGAAAGTGGAATCCTAAAATCTTCAATACATCATACTTTGAGCATATTTTTATTTATAATAATAATTACATTTATTATAAATACAGTTGTACATTTTGTTGGAGAAGACACAATAGCAAGTTGGATATTGAACAAACCTGTTATAGGACCACTAATAACGTCACTAATTGGATTGATTCCAAACTGTGCGGCATCAGTAATAATTACAAATATGTATTTAGAAAATGTAATATCACTTGGAAGTATGATTTCTGGCCTTTTAACAGGGGCAGGAGTGGGACTTGCAGTATTATTTAAAACTAATAATAAAATAAAAGAAAATATTGGAATAATTTTTTTACTATATGCAATAGGAGCAATTTCAGGAATTATAATTGATTTAATTGGAATTGCATTATAGAGCAAAAATAAAAACTGTCAGTAGGTAATTAAACCTTTGACAGTCTTTTTTTATTTATTTTTCTTATTTTTTAAATTAACAACAATAGCATCCTCATTATCAAAAACATAATTAGAATCTGTTGTATCAGTTTGAACAGGATTTATTTCATTTCTTTCATCTACAAAATTCAATTTCTTAAGGTTAAATTTTTTCTTATTTAAACCATTTTCTGTGTCCTCAGTTTCGGTAGTAACACCATCTGAATATTTCCCAAAATCAAAAGTCTTGAATTTTTTAGGTTCCTTATATTTTGATTCCAAATAATTAAATTTACCAGGACCAACCACTGGCTTACCATTAGAGCCTCTAATTTTATATGCACAGTCTTTCTGACCAAGGGTTTGTAATTTACCAGGCTTAAAGTAAGGTGTAAATTTCCATTCAACTCCACCATGTTTTGAGTCATATTTCATTTTATCAAAATCAATAGTGTTTCCCATAGACCACTCTCTCTTTTGACCAAATTCACTACTCCACCATTCAAGTTCATCTATAACTCCGCCACCTGTAAATATTTTATTAATACAGTTTGCTAAAATAGTTTGTTTGTAATTTTCTTTACCACCGGAAACATTCAATTGTTCCAAGTTTTGAGCAGATATAACAGTACCAACTTTATATTTTCTATACATTGTAAAGATAGGTTCTGTTGCTTTACAAATGAAATCTGGGAACTCATCAATGTATAAGAAATTTGGAACTCTAGATTTTTCACTTCCAGGTCTTCTTAAAACTGCATTTTGCATAGAAATTAAGAAGAATAGTCCAAATGCCTTATGGCTTGAAGCACCTAAATCTCCACGTCTAGTGCAAACAAATGTGATGTCACCATTAGCAAGCATTTTATCAAAGTCAATATTATTATGTCTGTTACATAAAATAGACTTAACACCAGGTAATCTTAATAATTTATCTAATTGAGTTGTTACCGCATCTATATAAATTTCAGTATTTTGTCTATTAATACCATTTTTATAAAAATTCTTTTTAAAATAAGCCAATTGAGTACTATATTTTTCTTTTAATTCAGCATCATGTGCTAAAATTTCACACATTTTTTCAACTAAATCAAAATTATTAAACATTTCAAGCATATCTTTTAAGTTAGGTAACATTCCTTCATTCATTCTAGGATACATCTCTTTTAATAAAATTGAAACATTTTCAATTGCCTGTAAAACAACTGACTCTCTATAAGTTTCATCAGGTTCATCCTTAGAAATTTCAAGCATTGTCTTTAAAACAGAAGAAATTGTAATTGCAATTTTATTTGTATCATCATAAACAAATGGATTCAAACCAATTGAACTTTTATCTGAAGGATCTATAATGTTATAACTTAAACCAAAATTATCACATACGCTCATCATATGATCTGATATTTCTCTATCAGGAGATAGAACAGTTACACCACAATTTTTATAAGTAATTTCAGAGTTAGAATCCAAAATCATTTTTTTCATATAACCTTTATATACATCCTCATTGCCAGAAGTAGGGGATAACATATTTAAATTAAAGTTAGTATTTAAATAATCATTATCATAAGGCTTTGTTAATGTTGCAATTCCCGTTTTTAATGCAGTAAATCCCATTTCCTTTGCAACTTCTCTAAAGAAAAATTTCTTTTCTAAATCTCTTGCAATTAAAGGTTCATAAATTAAAGATGTTTTACCTGTACCAGAAGCACCACATACAAACATTGATTGATATCTTGAAGCTTCAGGAATTGTTATTTGAGCAGCAGTCTCACTATTTTGACATAAATATACATCACAAGTGTATGGACCGTGACCTTCTTTTTTATCTGATAAATCAATTCCACCATAATCCCAAATTGATTGAGTCATATCTTTACTATCATTTACACCAAAGTATAGAAAATTGAATACTTTTGGAATCATGAGTACTGGTAGTAAAAGTGTTAATGATGTAAATGCAGGTCGTACTAAGTCAGAAAAGTCTGTAACTAAATCTACATATCCTGGATTAAATACAAGCAATAGCCATGCTCCTAAATTAAGCCATTGTATAAACATTGAAATAGCAATAACACTTAAACCAATGATATAAATATTAAATAGTGTTACTTTTCTTTTTTTGGTAGATGCAAATTCTGAACTGCCTGAAAATAAAAATGCAAATATAGGACAGGCAAGTGCAAAAGTGTACATCAAAGGTCCCCAATATGAGTATGAAACACCTGTAAATAACATTAGCATAAATTCAACGATTCTATCAACAGCTAAATATACTGTTAAAAGTGTAAGAACATATGTTGCAAAAGTATTTCTACTGGTGCCTAATTTTTTCAAAAATTTGTCTATTATTTTCATTATATAATTGCCCCTTTTTTTTAATTATATTTTATTTCGATATTTTATAATTC
>ERZ779861.2419-NODE-2419-length-17872-cov-3.540383_pt1 | contig 17872 bp, 16 predicted proteins | sample MGYA00511558_ERZ779861 | MGnify/ENA primary metagenome ERZ779861 (study PRJEB29588, sample SAMEA2163432) | human gut metagenome | biome: human gut; feature: human-associated habitat; material: faeces | place: Denmark | collected 2008/2010 ...
AATACGGACGAATCCGAGACTGTCGAAGCTGCCGAAGAAAAAGTCACTGATAATCTTCCCGAGAAGGATTTCGGTGGCATGGATTTTGTTATTTACACACGCGAAATCACTACGCATTCCCCTTTTCTCGTTGAGGAAATTAACGGAGAAGAGCTGAACGACGCGATGTATCAGAGAAACCTCTCCGTGGAGGACCGCTTCAAGGTGAAGTTCTCCGAAGAAATGTACTCCGACGAAGGAAAGCCGTACACATTCATAACCGCCGGAGACAATACATACTCGCTGATGAACGTCCGCTGTACCGCCGCGAATAACATTGCTCAGAAGGGCTATGCATTCCCGCTGTCCTCTCTTGAATATATCGACCTCACAAAGCCGTACTGGGACGAGTCCATCACAAGAGACATCAACGTAGGAGACGTCAACTACTTTGCGATAGGAGATGCCAACCTTGTAGCTATCGACTTTACAAATATTCTGCTTTTCAATAAAGATATTCTGAATAATCTCTCGCTCGATACATCGCTCTACACTCTTGTGGATGAGGGAAAATGGACGTTTGACAAATACGGCGAGCTTGGATCAATAGCTACGGTAGACCTTAACGGTGACGGTGCGTTTGATGCCGATGACCAGTACGGTATGCTCGGAGCTGCGAAATATATGCAGTGTTCTCTCGTACAGGCCGCCGGAGTTATGTACGTTTCTAAGGATGAGAATAACTATCCCGTATACGACATGGCAACAAACGAGAAGTTCATCAGCGTGTTTGAAAAGATATTCTCCATCTGCAACGACAGCGGCGCATGGTACAGAACTAACGAGGACGCAAACGAAGCTCCGATATATCATCAAATGTTCCGCGAAAACAAGGGACTTTTCCTGACGACAATGTTCTTCCTGGTTGAATCTCTCCGTGACATGGAAAGCGACTTTGGTATAGTTCCTTTCCCGAAATATGATGAAGCACAAGGGGAATACATTACCCGTGTGTCGTTCTTTGATACATCAATAATCCCCGTGACAGTACCCGATAAGGATTGCTCGTCCATCATCCTCGAGGCTCTTTCATGCGAATCGCATAATGTTGTAATACCCGCGTACTACGACATCTGCCTTAAGTCAAAATATGCTCGCGATCCCGACTCCGCACGTATGATTGACATAATCCTTGCAAACCGCGTCGTTGATTTCGGAGATACATATTTCCAGGGCACGATACGCGACGGATTCTTCTCTAAGCTGTTCATGAACAACGATAAGACAAGCCTTGTTTCGACTGCCTCAAAGTATCAGAAGTCTACGGACAAGATTATCGAGAAGATGAATAAGGCGTTTATGGAAATTGAAGAAAACTGACTTCAAAAATAAAGATATACATAAAGGAGTAGAACAATGAAAAAATTTTTATCCGCACTGCTTGCACTGACTTGTACAGCCACTCTTGCGCTATCCGTTTCAGCTGTGGGCGAAACTTATACCGCTCAAAAGGGAACGCCCGTTATTGACGGAACAGTAGACGATGTTTGGGCAAACGCCGAAAAGGTGCAGCTCACACACGTCAAGGCAGGAGATTTGAAGGGCGACGGTACTATGCCTGAAGGACTTTCGGTATACGCATCCATGCTTTGGGATGAAAGCGCATTCTATTTCCTGTTCGACATTCACGACGATGATTTCGCATTTAACTCGGAAGCCGGCGACTGGAAGAACGACTCTGTTTACCTCTATATTGATGAACTCAGCACAGGCGGCGAAACATGGCTGGAGGGTCAGTCACAGAACGCCATTATTCCGGCTGAAGATCTGACGCTTGTTCCGCGCAAGGGTACGGCTCCGAGCGAATATCAGGTTGCATGGAGCTTTCCCGAAGAAAACCACTGCATCCTCGAATTCAAGTTTGTTCCCGCGGACATTGAACCCGAAGAGCTTGTTGAAGGCTTTACGTTTCTCGGTGATTTCCAGTACAACGACGCAGATGATTTTCTCACCCGTCCGTACTGCCTTGGCTGGTCCGATGAAGACGACTCCGCTGCGAACAATGCCGATGTTTGGGGAGTAATCACTCTCGGCGGTGCAGGTGAAACAGCAGAGACAGAAGCTGAAACTGTAGCTGAAACCGAAGCTGAAACTGTAGCCGAAACAGAACCTGAGACAGCTGCGGAAACTGTAGCTGAAACAGAAGCTGCTCCTGCTGCTGAAGAACCGGCTGAAGAAACCGTGACCGAAACGACAGCTCCGCAGACCTTTGACGTTACCGTTATCGCGTCCGCTGCTGCAATCGTTTCCCTCGCAGGATTCGCAGTAACACGCAAAAAGTCGTAACTCAATATAAACAGGAAGCAGGCATTTCTTTTGTGAGAGGTGTCTGTTTCTTTACTTTGATGCAAAAACACTCGCGAAAATATGATGAATTTGTCTAAAACAGACAATTGACATCCTGCCCACGCTGTGATATAATAAATTAAACCGATGAGGAAGAGTAAGTAAACCTTAAAACTGTTCTTTCAGAGAGTCGCAGGCGGTGTGATTGCGGCAGAATAAGCTAATGTTGAATGGGCTTCTGAGGGCGAACGGAAACGTGCTAAAGCGGAGTATGTGAGACGGAGTAAGGCTCTCCGTGAAGAAAAGTCGGCGTATTGACGATGTACGCATTGAGAGGATGTGTTTATTCACATCAAGCCGGGTGGCACCACAGGAATTTATCTCCTGTCCCAGCAGTTTTAAAAGACCGCTGAGGCAGGAGTTTTTTATTGGGAGAAAAAGCTATGCAATTGCTGACTAAATATTGGCGCAGGTGCGCCGCAGTTTGATTTACGAATTAGCTATGAAAAACAACTTAAAATTACTTCAAAAATCGAAAGGATAAATCAAAATGAAAAAACTTATCACAGCAGCTCTCGCTCTTATAGTAGCTCTCGGAACACTCGCTTCCTGCTCCACATCCGATGCAAATGACGAAAATACATACAAGGTCGGCATATGCAATTACGTTGACGACGCGTCCCTTAACCAGATAGTAGACAATATCAAAAACAGACTCGGCGAAATCGGGGAAGAGAAGAACATCGAATTCAAAATATCCTACGACAACTGCAACGCCGACGCCAACCTCATGAACCAGATTATAGCAAACTTCATCGCGGATGACGTTGACCTTATGGTTGGTGTTGCTACTCCGGTCGCTATGGCAATGCAGTCCGCTACGGAGGATAACCAGATTCCCGTAGTTTTCGCCGCAGTGTCAGACCCCGTTTCAGTCGGAATTGTAGAATCCCTTGAAAAGCCCGGCAGCAACATCACCGGAACGTCAGACTATCTCGACACTACCGCGGTCATGAACCTCATTTTCGCAGTTCAGCCGGATATAGACAAGGTCGGACTTCTCTATGACGTAGGTCAGGACTCGGCGGCAACTCCCATAGCGGCGGCAAAGGAATACCTCGCGTCAAAGAATGTCGAAGTCATCGAGCGCACAGGTACTACGGTTGACGAAGTATCTCTCGCGGCACAGTCTCTCGTAAGCGACGGAGTTAAGGCAGTGTTCACCCCCACCGACAACACCATCATGAAATCCGAGCTTTCGATATATGAAACATTCGCAAAAGCAGGCGTAGGTCATTACACAGGCGCGGACTCATTCGCTCTCAACGGCGCTTTCATGGGATACGGCGTCGACTATGCTAACCTCGGAGTTTGCACGGCTGACATGATAGCGGATATCCTCGTTGACGGCAAAGATCCCGCTACTACTCCCGTTCTTACCTTTGACAACGGCACGGCTACAATAAACACCGAAATTTGCGCTGAGCTCGGATATGACTACGACGATATTTCCGCAAAAATCGCACCTTACTGCACAAAGGTACAATCCATAGTAACCGCCGAGAGCTTTGACGACATCGGCTGAAGGAATTTGAAATGACTACAGTATTAACTCTTCTGGAAACCGCGCTTGAGCTTGGACTTGTGAGCGCACTTACTGTCCTCGCATTGTTTCTCAGCTACTCCATGCTGAACGTCTGCGACCTCTCCACTGACGGATGCTTCACACTCGGAGCAACAGTCGGAGCGGCAGTAGCTATCGCGGGTCATCCGTACCTTTCAATTGCGGCAGCCATGCTTGCGGGAGTTGCTTCCGGATTTGTCACGGCGTTCCTGCAAACAAAGATGGGCATAAACTCGCTCCTCGCCGGAATTATTGTGAACACGGGACTTTATTCCGTAAACATCGCGGTAATGGGCGGCTCATCCATACTCAACATGAATAAAGTCGACACGGTTTTTTCTAAGGTACGCGAGCTGACGCAAGAAACTCCGCTCAAGGGACACTATAAGCTCATCATTGCCCTGTCTGCCGTTATAATAGTGGCAATTCTGCTCGGATTCTTCCTTAAAACAAGAGTGGGACTTGCCATCCGCGCGACGGGAAACAACCCCGATATGGTGCGCTCTTCCTCGATAAACCCCGTAATTACAACTATAATCGGGCTTTGCATAGCTAACTCGTTTACCGCGCTCTCCGGCTGTCTCCTTGCACAGATGCAGAAGTCGGTCAACATCGACACAGGTACGGGCATGGTAACGGTAGCTCTCGCGTCACTGCTCATCGGAAACGTGTTCCTCGGAAAGAAGAAAATGCCGCTCAGAATTGTCGGAATGGTTCTCGGCGCGTTCGTTTTCAGACTTGTTTATACTATAGCCCTCAGATTCGATATGCCCGCGTTCATGCTGAAACTGGTTTCGTCTCTCGTCGTAATAGCAGCCATCTCGATACCGTATCTCAAAGAGCAGATGCCGCTGTTCAAACGCCGCTTTGTTCACTCGCGAAAGGAGGACGAGAGGGATGCTTGACATAAAAAATATCACCAAAACCTTCAATCCCGGCACAACCGACGCGAAAAAGGCTCTTGATTCACTCTCATTCCACGCTGAGCACGGAGATTTTGTTACGATAATCGGTGCAAACGGCGCGGGAAAGTCAACTTTGTTCAATGCCATAGCCGGAAGCTTCATCACGGACAGCGGAAGCATATTCCTTGCCGGACAAGATATAACTCTGACGCCGGAGCATAAGCGTTCACGTGTCATAGGACGGCTATTTCAAGACCCCATGCGCGGAACAGCTCCCGGAATGACGGTTGAAGAAAACCTTGCGCTTGCTGCGGGACACGGAGGTTGGCTCAGCTGGCTTAAATCCACAGATAAAAAGCTTTTCCGTGAAAGGGTAGCGATGCTCGGAATGGGACTTGAAGACAGAATGGAACAGCAGGTCGGACTTCTCTCGGGAGGACAAAGACAGGCGCTCACTCTCATGATGGCTACGCTGAATCCGCCGGAGCTGCTTTTGCTTGACGAACATACAGCGGCTCTTGACCCTAATGCCGAATACCCCGAAGATTTTGCTTCTTGATGAACATACCGCGGCTCTCGACCCGTCAACGGCTGAAAAAGTCCTTGAGATAACGAAAAACATCGTCGAAGATAACCATATCACCTGCATGATGATAACGCACAACATGGAGTCCGCACTGGAGCTCGGTAACCGCACCATTATGATGAACGCCGGAAAAATTGTGTTTGACACGTCCGGTGAAGAGCGCAAAAAGCTCGTGGTTCAGGACTTACTCAATAAATTCAAAGAAGTTTCTGGAAAGAATCTCGACAACGACAGAATGCTTCTCATATAACAAAAAACGGAGTTTACTGCAAAAAAACGCGGTATCTCCGTTTTATTTTATGAGGGTTTTGTAACAGCGGTCGAATATCTCCTTGAACTGCTCTATCTCGTCCGTTGTCGTGAGGTGGCTGAGGCTTATTCTCCATGAGGAAAGTGCGCGCCGTCTGTCTCCGCATATCGCAAGAACCGCGTCGGAGGGCATTCCGTCGGATGAACAGGCTGACTTCACCGAGACGCACACACCGTATTTGTCAAGCTCGCGGCGGAAGACAGTTCCTTTAACTCCGTCCACGCTGAGGTTTAAAATGTGCGGTATCGCGTCGGAGGGACTGTTTATTTTAACTTTGTCGTATGCTTTGAAGAATTCTCTCAGCTCGTCGTTGTGTCTCTTCACCGTTTCGTATCGCTCAGTGAGATGAACATTCGCCGTTTCCAGAGCTTTTTCGGCTGACGCGGCAAGGGATAGCGCTGGTGTTCCGCTTCTGTAGAGTGTGGTACTGCTTCCTCCGTGTATCAGCGGTTCCAAGCGAATGTGGCTTTTCTTTATCATTATGCCGACTCCGCAGATTCCGTAGAACTTGTGCGGTGAGCATCATGAGACGTCCACTCCGTCGAGCGAAAACGGTATCTTTCCCACAGCTTGTGTTGCGTCAACGTGGAATACGCATCCGTTATGGGATTTCACGACCTCGCTTATTTCACGAATCGGCTGTACCGTGCCAAGCTCGCTGTCTACAGCTGTCACCGAAACGAGAACAGTGTCGCCGCGGATGAGCTTTTCTATGCTGTCGGGAGAAACCTTTCCGTCCGGCATGATATCGGCGTAGTCTACGTCAAATCCTCCGGCTTCAAGTATACGTATCGGCTCTGAGACTGACGCGTGCTCAAGCTTTGTGGTGATAATGTGACCTTTATTCTTGTGCGCGGTTGTGCCGAATATTGCCGTGTTGTTTGACTCGCTTGAACCGGACGTGAATATCACTTCGTTCGCCCTGACGCCGAGCATATCCGAAACAGATGAGGTGATACGCGCCATTTCAGCCTTAGCCTGCCTGCCGGGAGTGTGGTCGGAGTTCGCGTTTCCGGGAAAATTCCGTTCGGCTTCAAGAAACGACAGCAGAACTTCCTCACATGACGGCGTGTTTGCGGAGTAGTCGAGGTATATCATACTCCCATGCCCTTGCCCTTGAAGCCCGTGAGATCTTTTATAACCTCGCCTGCTATGATGAGTCCGACGACTGACGGAACAAAAGCGTTGCTGCCGGGAACCTGTCTGCGCTGTGTGCATTTTCTTGCCGTTCCGGGAGGGCATATGCAGTGCGTCTTGCAGCTTGTCGCCATGTCGTCAACGGGAGTGAGCGGGACTTCCTTTGAATATACGACCTTGAGCTTGCGTATACCGCGCTTTTTTAGCTCGATTCTCATAACACGTGCGAGAGGGTCGACTGAGGTCTTGAAAATATCTGTGACTTCAAAAGCCGTAGGGTCTACCTTGTTTCCCGCACCCATCGAGCAGATTATCGGGGTTTTAGCCTTCTTCGCGTTCATCACGAGTGCGATTTTTCCCGTTACCGTGTCGATAGCGTCAACTACATAGTCGTATTTCGTGAAGTCGAACTGCTCGGCTGTCTCGGGTGTGTAGAACGTTTTGTAGGTGTTTACTACAATATTCGGGTCAATGTCGTGAACTCTTTCCGCGGCGACGTCGACCTTGTACTGACCGACAGTTTTTCGGGTGGCGATAATCTGACGGTTTATGTTTGTGAGACATACCTTGTCGTCGTCAATTAGGTCAAGCTCACCGACTCCGCTTCTTGCGAGAGCTTCAACCGTATATCCACCGACCCCGCCTATACCGAATACTGCCACACGGGAATTACGCAGCTTTTCCATTGCCTCCGCGCCGAAAATGAGCTGTGTCCTTGAATACTGATTTAACATAATAACCTTTCCGTATCTTAATGTGCTTCAATTATCGTGCCGCCGCCGACTACCGTGTCCCCATCGTAGAATACCACGGCTTGTCCCGGAGTTACGGCGCGCTGTTTTTCGTCAAATTCCACCGATACCGTTCCGTCAGCGTTCGGGTAAAGCGTTGCCGGCTGTTCCTTGTGGCGGTATCTTGTCATAGCCGATACTCTTATCGTAAAGTTCGGCTTGTCAAACACTATCCAGTTCACGTCTCCTGCGGTGAGATACTTTGTGTACAGCTTTTCTTCCGCTCCGACGTAGACAGTGTTGTTTTCGATATCCTTCTTGTATACGTAAACGTGCTGTCCGGCAGCAATGCCGAGTCCGCGCCTTTGTCCTATGGTGTAGCGTACAATGCCGCGGTGTCTGCCTATCACGTTTCCGTTCTCGTCAAGAAAATCTCCCTCGGGGTAGTGCTTGCCGGTATACTGCTCCATGAACGAAACATAATTCCCGTCAGGTACAAAGCAGATGTCCTGACTGTCCGGCTTGTGCGAATTTACAAAACCGTTTTCCTCCGCTATGCGCCGCGTCTCCGTCTTTCTCATCTCGCCGAGAGGGAAGAGCACATGGCTGAGTTCCTCCTGCGTCATTGAGTAGAGCACGTAGCTTTGGTCCTTCGTCTCGTCAAGAGCTTTTTTTAAGATGAATCTGCCGTCTTTCTCCTCAACTCGGGCGTAGTGTCCCGTGACAACGTAGTTCATACCCTTCGCGCGGGCAAAATCAAGCAGCTTGCTGAACTTCATGAACCTGTTGCAGTCGATGCATGGATTCGGCGTTCCTCCGGCTTCGTATGTGCGGACGAATTTGTCGATTATCATCTCGCGGAAGTCGAACGTGAAGTCAAGCACCTCGTAGGGAATGTCAAGCTCAAACGCAACCTCGGCGGCGTCTTCAATGTCTCGGGCGGAACAGCAGGTGTGGAATCCGCAAACTCCGCTGTCCTCGTTGTTGTAGAGCCGCATTGTCGTTCCGATGCAGTCATATCCGGCTTTTACTGTGAGATACGCGGCTACGGAAGAGTCAACACCGCCGCTCATCGCAATAAGAGCGCTTTTTTTATTATTCATATCATGCCTGCTTATACATATTACCTATCAAATATGTAGGCTTTATAATTATACTTGAAATCCGTCGAAAAGTCAATACAATAATTTTTCTGAAAATTTCGTCCGACCTATTGACAAATCGGGGCATAAGTGATACAATACCTACCAAACAGGTAAGTGATATAGGAATTAACCTAACGGAGGAAAATACAATGAAAATTTACGAAAGAATAACCGACCTTGTAGGAAAAACACCACTTGTAAAGCTGCCGAACTATTCCGCAAAGAGAGAACTTGAAGCTACGATAGCTGTAAAAGTCGAGGCGTTCAATCCTGCGGGAAGCGTTAAGGACAGAATCGCAAAGGCAATGCTCGACGACGCGGAAGCAAAGGGTCTTGTGAACAAGGATACCGTCATAATCGAGCCAACCAGCGGAAACACCGGAATCGGACTCGCGGCAGTTTCGGCTTCAAGAGGATACAGAATCATTCTGACCATGCCGGAGACAATGAGCGTTGAGAGACGTAATCTCCTTAAGGCATACGGCGCGGAGCTTGTGCTGACAGACGGCTCAAAGGGAATGAAGGGTGCTATAGAGCGTGCAAAACAGCTTGCCGAGGAAATACCGAACAGCTTCATCCCGAGCCAGTTCACCAATCCCGCAAACCCGGAAGTTCACCGCAAGACAACAGGACCTGAGATTTGGGCTGACACAGACGGAAAGGTTGATATTTTCGTAGCAGGCGTAGGAACTGGCGGCACTCTCACAGGCGTAGGCGAATATCTGAAATCACAGAACCCGAACGTTAAGGTAGTTGCAGTCGAACCTGCTACATCTCCCGTACTCTCAAAAGGTGTTGCGGGACCTCACAAAATTCAGGGAATCGGCGCAGGATTTGTTCCCGATACGCTGAACACAAAGGTCTATGACGAAATAATTCCCGTAACAAACGAGGACGCATTCGCAACGGGAAGAGCACTCGCACGTGAGGACGGAATTCTTGCAGGCATTTCATCCGGAGCGGCAGTCTTCGCGGCAACCGAGCTGGCAAAACGCCCCGAGAACAAGGGTAAGCTCATCGTAGCAATTCTTCCCGATACAGGAGACAGATATCTCTCCACTCCCATGTTCACCGATTGATACGGCTGAATAAAAAAATCTCCGACAAGCTTTAGCTAATGCTTTCCAGCTAAGTTAAAACCTGTCGGATTTTTGTTTTATAAAGCTTTTTTCACCATAGTGACTTCATCGTTCTCGTATTCCACCTCAAAACCGTTCTTCAAAAACAGCTTGACGGAGGGATTGCCGCTCGCTATGTCGTCGTAAAGGTGGGATATTCCGTTTTCTTTCGCCGCGTTGCAGATGAGCCGTATTCCCGCAGTACCGTACCCGCGGTTTCTGTATTCGGCAAGCACAATCACGTCGCATATGTGGGTCTTCGTCTCCTCGTCATAGCGGTAAGCGATTTCGCCGACAAATTCTTTTGCTTCTGTATCGTACAGGTAGCGGTAGTATCGCTCGTTTTCAGGCGCGTCAATCCATTTTGAATACCACTTTGCCCATCTTTCTCGCGGAAAGGGAAGAGTGCCGCCCGGGTTATATGACATTGTTTCCTCGTCCGACATGAGCTTTTCGCGAAACCATAAGTCTTCTAAATTCGGCTTGTATGCTGTTATCATATCTTCAAATTACGTAATTGTTTGAAAGGCGTTCGTTTTGGCTGTCTATGATGTCTTGCAGCGTTATCCCGTCAAGATATTCAGTCACGACCTTGTACAGTCCCTTCCATACGGGATATGTGGCGCAGTCGGCGTATCTTTCGCACTCGACCGAATCTTGTTCGGCGCAAGGCACAGCGGAAAGCGTTCCCTCGGTCAGGCGGAGTATCATTCCCACGGTGTACTTGTCGGGAGTCTGCGCGAGCATATATCCACCTTGGTAGCCGCGATTGGTCTTTAAAATATCGGAGCGGTTCAGAATCGGCACAATCTGCTCGAGGTATTTTTTCGATATGTGCTGTCTTTCGGCAATGTCCTTCAGCGCAATATATCCTTCGTCGCGGTGTTCGGCAAGGTCAAGGAGCATACGCAGCGCATATCTTCCTTTGGTTGAAATCTTCATTTTATTATATACCTTCTGTTTTCAATACTTAACATATACTATAATAACATATATTTTGTAGGTTTTCAAGCGTAATATATTAAAATACCGTACCGACAGATTTATCTCTCCGCCGAAAGCCTTATAAATCGGCAAACGGAGAGCACTGTTCGATACGGTATTATATTATTTCTTCGCGTTTTCTTCTTCTTCGCGCAGGCTTGATATCTCTTTTGCAAACGTGTCGATATCCTTGAATTCGCGATGGACCGACGCAAAACGCACATATGCAACCGCGTCGAGCTTTTTCAGCTTTTCCATGACCATTTCGCCTATCTTCTGCGATGATATCTCGGTTTTCATGGAGCTGCGAATTTCCGCTTCGATTTCATCCGCAATGGGAACTGCGTCTATCGGACGTTTCTGGCAAGCCTTCAGTAAGCCTGAGAGAACTTTGTTTTTGTCGAATAGCTCATGCGAGCCGTCTTTTTTTACAACAATGGGCGTCAGCGTGTCGATTATCTCGTAAGTCGTGAATCTGAAATGGCATGACTCACATTCGCGACGCCTTCTTATGCTGTTGTTTTCTTCAACAGGGCGTGAGTCTATTACTTTGCTGTCGCCTGAGAGACACCTCGGACATTTCATAATATTTCCCCGCGCCGTGAAAACAAAAACGTATGGCGCAGGCTTACTCCTTTCTCGGTTTTAATTGTTTGTATCAAATATATCCCAGACGAGCGTTCCGTTTTCTTCCTTTATCGGGACGAATATCGGAGTTTCGGGACGTCCGGCTGACGAAGAATTCGGTGAGTGAAGCGCGAGATACATCTGACCCGAGGGCGTTTTAAATATCATGGAGTGACCGCCGTCGTAGTCGTTTGTTACATTCTTCATCACTCTTGAGTAGAGCATATCCTCGTCCTGAGTCCACGGTCCCGCAATGTCGCCGGATTTGCTTCTCGCGATACCTACGCAGTATCCGTACTTGTCCCAGTTGGACCAGAGCATGAGAAGCTCTCCGTCCTTTGTGGTGTACATCCAGCAGCCGTCGGTGACATTGTTTGTTGACCATGACGGAGCATCCGCACGGAACAGCTCAATTGGTTCGGAAACGAGGGAGGTGAGATCATCCGAGAACTTTGCGGCGGCGAATCTTCCTACCTTGTCGTCGGTCGAGGTCCATTCGTGAACGAAAACCATCCACGGCTGACCGTCCTTGTCAATGTAAAGCGTGCCGTCAATGGAGTCCCAGTCGAGCGGAGTAACGTGACCGGATGAAATCTCCTTGAAAGGTCCTTCGGGCGTGTCGGACTTCATTACGGTGCATCCGCGGTGTCCTGTTTTAGCAGAGCGGTATGTAGTCAGCATATAGTACGCGCCGTTATATTTATGAACCTCGGGAGCCCACTTGTCTCCGGCACAATCCGCGGGAACTTCGCAGGCGTCATAAGGTCCCGACCAGTCTCCGTCGAGATAGCCTGACGTGTTTTTGTAGTATACCCATCCTGTTCCGTAGGCATAGTAAACGCCGTTTTCTTCGAGAATGCAAGGGTCGCGGAGCTGCGGAATTTTAGAAACGATGACGCTTTTCCAGTCGTCGCATCTTCCTTTGAGGTCGAGATTTTCGGGTACCATTGAATAGTCCTCCCCAATATAATTGTCTATGAAAGTTTTTATGGCGTACATACGAGCGTAGTTTCCCTTGTACGCGATTACGATTTTCTGCCGTCCGTTATTGGTGACTGCTTTTATGGCGTATTCTCCGTCTTCAAGCGAATTTGTCAGTGTAACGCATTCTTCGCGCTTTGTCGAGCCTACTATTATCTCAAAGTCACATTCGTTTGACGGGTCGTAGTCGTCGAGCGGCATCAGCTTCACACCGAGCTTGTCCGAGTACGCCTTTTTTATCTCAAGAATGTTGTCGCGAACGCTCTCTTCCGAGTCCACGTTGTAGGCAAGACGGAACTGTGTGTCCTCGCCGCGTTTCGCTATAATAATGTCGGAGACCGCTTCTTCTGTTTCGGCAAGCGTGGTTTCATTCTCCGACGTGTCCTCTTTTCCGCAGGAGACGAGAGCGGAGGTGAACAAAAGCAGAGCCGACAGAAGTGCGGTGAATAAACGGTGTCTTTTCATCAAAGCTCGAGAACAGTGCCTACCGGATAGTGGTCGGAGAGATATACGCCGTTTTCACAGTCGGTTGCGGCAAAGGAAGAGCCTTTTACGAACGGAAGATTTGTAAAAACATAGTCTATCTTGCTTCTGCACGTGTCGGGATGATAGCCGTGGAATGAAACGGGAATATCAGCTGTGGCGTCAACGAGCTTTTCTCTGCATCCGCTGAACGAGAGAACGGACTTTACCACAACACTGTCGGGAGTTACGTTGAAGTCTCCGGTGAGGATAACGGGAATCTGCCATGTGTCGTAGTCGGACGCGATTCTGTTCAGGATGAGAGAAATGCCCTGTGCCTGAGCGAACTGTCCCTCGTGGTCGAGATGAGTGTTGTAGTGGCGGATAGCGCGTCCCGATTCACGATGCAGAAGAGTAGTGCAGGTGCAGATTCTCGGACAGCCGCTCTGGTCTGTGGAGAAACGTGAGCCGGGCTGGTGCGGTGTGTCGGAGAGCCAGAAGGTTTCCATCTGAATGAGATCGAATTTGTCGCGTCTGATTGCTACAACGTTGCTTTCATCGTCGAAGTGTTTTCCTCGACCGATACCGCAGATTTCGTAATCCTTGAAGCTGTCGATAAGCCACTGTCTCATGTGGGGGAGAATTTCCTGGAAGCCGATTATGTCAGCGTCATACTTCGGGAAAGTGCGCAGAACATATTCCTTTCTCTTTGAGAACGCGTTAATACCGTCGCCGGGGTTGTCCATTCTAAGATTGTATGAAAAAACATTGATTTTGCTCATTTATCTCATCCTCCGATGCATAAAAGATAATTCAAACTTAATTTTATAAATTATATCACAAAAATCACGGGAATTCAAGGTGGATTATAAATAATTATTACAAATCGCGCGAAAAAACCGCTGTTTCGGTTGTGAATTTTGCAAATCACTGTGAACTCGACAAAATCACTGTGAGTTATGCAAAACTACATCAGTCCAGAACAGCGGCTTGTTTGTTTTCGCGTGCTATTCACCGTAGGCGGAATTGTATTCGCGGGCGAGCCTTTGCCATGTTTCTCGGTCGGCGCTTCCTGTCATGGGGAGGGAATTTGCGGACTGGAATACTCTCACGGCGTCGGCTGTCTTTCTCTCGTATATGCCGGATGGGGGAATGTGCTCGTAATCGTACCACGTCCTCAGAGAATTCAGTATCGCCTGCAAAATCAGAACGACATCGCTAACCTCTCCCTGCGGCGTAACATAGTCTGCGGATGTGCCGATGGGGTACAGCAGAACGGGAGCTCGCCTTTCGTTTTCTCGGACATACTGTGCGGAGAGCGCGTTCCATGTGTCAAGGTCTACTATCCCCGTGACGGGCAGTTTGTTTTTTGCCTGAAAGTGTCGGACAGCGTTTTCGGTCTGCTTGTCGTACTTTCCTGTCACATTTACTGTGTATATCGGTTCGTCCAATGCGAAAGAGAGATACCTCAGCATAGTCTGAACCTGTCGCACGCGGTTTTCTTCCTTAGATAAATCAAACGTCATTTTGCCCTCCTTAGTTTCCCACAGAGCCGCCGAACTGAGTGGGGGAGCCGTATTGTCCGTCGGTTATGGTGCGGTATGTGGAGGCTATGGAGTTCCACGTCACAGCTCCGACTATCCCGCGCTCCTCGAGGCCGAATATTCGCTGATATGCCCGAACCGCGTTTTGTGTGGATGTGCCGTAGATTCCGTCGACGTTCAGCTTCGGTATGTCGGTGTACACGTCGGATATCCTGTTCAGATAATTTTGCAGAGTTACGACATCCTCTCCCGTTGAGCCTATGACAAGCGGCGTTCCCGGATATACGGAAGTCGGCGGTGTGATATATCCATCTGGAAGTGAGGCGCGCAGATTCTGGAATGTGTTCACTATGGCGTACCATGTGGCGGCGTCGACTGTTCCCGTGACCGGCAGACCGTATTCGTACTGGAAGCTCTCGACCGACGCACGAGTTCCGCTGCCGAAAATACCGTCAATTGCAACAGGAATAACGGCACTGTCGAATTGTGCGATGAATGCAAGCAATACTTGCAGCTCTCTTACGCCAAGCCCCGAGGAGCCTTCGGAAATTTGACCGTTAAACAATAATGTAACCTCATCGAGAGATATGCCCTCTGAGTTTATATCTGCGAGACGCTTTACCGCAGTGTAAATTCTGCTTATCGCGTACCATGTTGCCGAACCTACTATTCCGTCGGGCGTGAGGTTGAACTGCCGCTGGAATGCCTTGACCGCATCCTCCGTATCTGCGGAAAACAAGCCGTTCGGATTTGCGATTTTCGGTATGTTCGGGTAGTTGCGCGATATACGGTTTAGTCTTGTCTGAACGAAATACACTTCATCTCCGTTTGAGCCGAGTCTGAGCGGCGTTCCCGGATATGACGAAGTGCTTCCGACTACGGGTACGTCCCGGACAGGCTCAATTTCGTCTCCGTAATAATATTGAAGGATTTCGTAAGGCGTAAGCCCCTGATTCGCAAGCTCCACACTGCCCCATTGAGAAATTCCGTTGCACTGCACATTAATTCCATCGCAATACACTGCGAACAAAGGCTCAACCGAACCACTCCTGCGTATGTATTCGTTGAATATCTCGTCGACTATCTGTGAGATATTCTCGAAAATGTCGCGCCCGTACACAAAAGACTGGTCAAACGCCGTGGAGTTGGTAATGTCAAAATCATATCCGCGGCTTCGGTAGTATTCCGTGTATATCCTGTTCAGTGTGAAGCTTATTTGCGCTAAAATGTTAGCTCTCAGCGCGTTCTCGGGCCATGTCGGATATATCTCGCTTGACGCCACGTTTTTTATGTAGTCGGCGAAAGGTACTGTGACGTTTCTTGCGCTCTCGGTCGGTCTGCCGAGGTGGACAGTTATGTTTTCGGGTATAACAGGGAGAATAGCTCCGTTGTTCATTGTCTGCCCTCCTGTATAACTCCCCCGGAGACAGTGCCGTTGCGGTTTCCTATCTCGTCTCTAACCACTCCGTCAGGGGAGAGTGCGTTCATTCCGGGAGTTTCATATATCATGATTCGCCCGTTGTCAGCTCCCGCTATGAATGCCTTTTCGCTCAGCGGCAGAAGATTGATGGGCTGAATGGAAGTGACCCCCGCAAAAACCGGCACTCCGACGCTCTCGACAGGGTAGTATCTGTCAAACACTACATTTATATTATATAGCGCATACGGCTGATAAGCTCCCGGCATCATGCTCTCACTTTTTACGGGAGCGTCAAGAGCTAGTGTCGGGGTGTATCCGCTCTCGTCCGTTGTGAGTGAGTATAGTACGTTGACGCTCTCGCCGTCGTCGTCTCCGTATTCCGTTATAACGACAAGCGCGCCCTTTATAGGAATTGTACCTCCGGCTTCGGTAACGCTGATTTTGAGATATCCTTTTTCGGTGTCGTTGTTCATAGCACGCATCCCTTCGTATGGTTTAGCCGAATATTTCCGCGGCTGTTTTTCAGTATATTCGAGAGCGGCTCCGCATGACACTGTAAGAACGCCCAAAACCTATGCAAGTAACGCTTGAATTGTGCGCAATATACAAATTGTATGTATATTTTTGCATATATCGTATTTGACGGACGGTTTGTGCAAAAATACCGACAAGCCAAAAATTACCATAACAAATGGAAAACAATAACAAAAGAACACTGTGCAGCCACGAATCAGACTCAAATCGGCTCGAAAATTCAAGCGTTACTGGAATTTCAACTTTTTTGTAAATTCAATTACGGCTTTATTGCATTCTTGTCTCGTTTGTGCTATGCTGAAAACAGAAAGCAGAGAGCTGCGCAGCAATGTGTTTTCGTGAGAGGGATATACATACATTATAAATCGAATTCATTCATTCGACACATACAAAGGAGAAATGAACATGACAGACAGAATCATTATAGGACAGAGAATAGCGGAGCTGAGAAAGAACAAAGGACTCACACAGGCGGAGCTTGCAGACCGTATCGGCGTAAGCCATCAGGCAGTATCACAGTGGGAAAGAAGCGAAACACTTCCCGACATTCTGACACTTCCCGCGCTTGCCGAGATATTCGGAGAATCCGTATCGGCTATTATGGGAATGGAAGACGTTAAAGCGAAGGACAACGCGGAAAACGTTATCTCCGACGAGGACAAGGACGAAGAAGCGGCTGAAAATGCGGAAGAAGCACCCGCCGAAGAAGCAAAGGAAAGCGGCGAGCCTGAGATAACGGCGGAATACACCGAGCGCAGTGCAGAGGACGACAGCGGCAACGTAAATATTGACGGGGACGGCGAAAAGCTTGACCTTAAAAAGGACGAATACGAAGTTGTCGTTATGAAAAACGGCGAGCGCGTCACATCCTTCATCGGCAATCCCGACAAGTTCATGACAGTTGTTATCAAAGGCGACGTTTACTCGCTCGACTCCAATCTCGGCGTAACAGTCGAAGGAAACGTACACGGCAACGCTACATCCGGCTTTGGCATGACGATAGGCGGCTGTGTAGGCGGAGACGTCAGATCCGGCTTTGAAACAAAGTGCGGCGATGTTGCGGGTAACGTAAAGGCAGGCTTCAACGTAAATTGCGGACAGGTTGGCGGGGAGGCTTCCGGCGCTTTCGGAGTGAACGGCGAAAATGCTATAAAGAAAGGCATGGAAGACTTTAAGAAGAGTGTCAGCGACGCCGCTTGCTCGATAAACGGAGCGACAAAGGGCATCAGAGAAGCCATTAAAAACGCGATGTCAGGCGACAAGACTATCCACATCTTTAACGACGGTGACGCAGATGTTAACATCTCAGGCGAGAGCAAGATAATCGACGGCGACGTTCACGAGAACCTCGACGGATACAACACAGTAATAGTCCGCGGAAACGTTTACGGAGACATCAGCTCCTGCCAGAACGTAAAAGTCGAAGGCGATGTTTCGGG
>ERZ779861.2434-NODE-2434-length-17755-cov-8.627910_pt1 | contig 17755 bp, 9 predicted proteins | sample MGYA00511558_ERZ779861 | MGnify/ENA primary metagenome ERZ779861 (study PRJEB29588, sample SAMEA2163432) | human gut metagenome | biome: human gut; feature: human-associated habitat; material: faeces | place: Denmark | collected 2008/2010 ...
GGCGGCAGCGCCGCCGGACAGCAGCACGGGGTACTGCTCCGGCCTTTGGATATGGGTGGAGGTGGTGACCACCACCGTGCCGCGGCGGCGCAGCTCCTCCGCCAGCGTACACATAAGCGTGGTCTTACCGCCGCCGCCAATGAGAGCGGTAACGCCCCTTTCCACGCCCAGCAGGGCGGAAATGTCCATTATATCTCCTCCGGCACACGCACCCAACGGGTGGGCATGCCGCCCTCAAACGTCACCTGATAGCCGGTGCCGGCCTTGCGGTACCAGTCCACCCGCAAGCCGCCGAACCACGTCATCATGAACCCGGCGATGACGCCGCCGTGGACGACGCACACCGCGTCGGTGTCCTCCGCCAGTACCGTCTCCATGGCCTTCCGGTTGCGCTGCATGGTCTGGGGCGCGCTTTCGCCGTTAGGGCAGGGGAGATGCTCGCTGTCGGTGATCCAGTGCCGGAAGGCGGGATCGTCCTTCAGCTGGTCATAGCTGCGCATCTCGAAATCACCGAAGTCCATCTCCCGCAGCCCCGGCAGCGCCGTGTGGGGCACGTCGCCGTAGATGGCGCGGAGGGTCTGCTCCGTCCGCACCAGACCGCTGGTGAAATACCGGGGCGCGGTGGGGTACTGAGCGGCGTGGGCATGCAGCTCCGCCAGAGACTCCGGCAGCACTGGGATATCCGCCGCGCCGTAATACAGGTCGCGGAGACTGCCCTCGGTCTGGCCGTGGCGTATCAAGGTCAAGATCATTTCAATTCCTCCGTTAATCCGCATAATATCCGGGTCACATGGGCCGCCTCACGGGCCAGACGCTGCACCAGCGTGCCGTGTACCTCTCGCCACGTCCGCTCCGCGCCGTCCATGGGGACGATGCCGCCGCCCACCTCCCGGGTGATGACCACCGCGTTTTCAAAAAGAGGCAGGTACTGCTCCGCGTTATCGCAGCGGCGGGTCAGGGCCTCCAAGTGCCAGTAGCATTTCTTACCCGGCACCGGGTCGCCCGCCGCCAGATCGCATACGTCGGCCATGGTCAGGCCGTAATGCCGGAGCGCCCAGGTCAGCTTGCCCTGAAACGCGCCGCCGATCACCAATTCCATACTCGTCACCTCACCAAAGTCAATACCGCAAGGCCCCACAGCTCGCCCAGCGTCAGGGCGAAGCCCGACACGTCGCCGGACATGCCGCCCAGCTGCCGGTCAGCGTACCACACCGCCAGCCAATAGCCCACGGCCGCCGCCAAGGGGGCGAAGCTGCCCCACAGCGCCAGCGGCACGATGATCGCCGCCGCCATCACAAGGGCAGCAAAGACCACATAGGGGGTCTTTCGGCCGGTCATGGCGGCGTACTGGCTGGTGGTCATGGGCCGCAGGGTCAGCACCGCCAGCGCCGCGCAGGCACGACTGGCCGCCGGGATCACCAGCAGGGGCAGCAAAGGCAGCTCCTCCCGCGCCATGGCGAAGCTCCACTGGCTCAGCGCCAGCAGCACCATGGAGATCACGGCGAAGGCGCCGCAGTGGGAGTCCTTCAAAATTTCCTGCCGCCGGGGCAGGTCGCGGCGGCTCAGCACCGCGTCGCACACGTCCATGAAGCCGTCCAGATGGAGAAAGCCCGTGGCCAGCCACGGGGCAGCGGCGATCAGCAAGCCTGCCGCGCTCTGGGGCAAAAACCGCCCCACATACGCCGCCAGCAGCCACACACCGCCCACCACCAGCCCCACAAGGGGCAGGCAGCAGATCATTTTGCTGCGGGCCTTCTCGTTCCATAGCTTCAGCGGACAGGGGATGGCCAAAAACATGCCCCACGCCATGAAAAAGCCGTAGATCCAATCCTTCACAGGGGCCACGCTCCCTTCCACACATGGGGCAGGCCCGCCGCCATGTCGCACACCACGTCAAATTCCGCCGCCAGAGCGCGGCACACCTGGGCAAGGCCACGGACGTAGACCTCCGTCCAGTCTTGATAGTCCTCGCCGCCCCGCCACAGGTCGTCGCAGACGCAGACGAAGTGGGCGCTGTGACGGCTGACGGCCAGCAGCTCCGCCGTCACGGTCTCCGCGGCGTTGGCGTCAAATTCCGGGCCGAACATGGCCTCGGACAAGGCGGCGGTGACGCTGTCCAGCAGCACCGCGCCGCGTTTGTCGATGTCCGGCAGAGCGGCGGTCAGGCCGGTGCTGCGCTCGATAGTCCGGAAGCCCCAGCCCTCCCGGTCGGCAACGTGCCGCAGGACACGCTGGTGATCCTCACTGTCACGGGGCGTCATGGTGGCCCAGTAGTAGAGGGGAGCGCCCGCCGCCAGATGGCGGCACAGGCGCTGGGCGGCGGTGCTTTTGCCGCTCTTGCTGCCGCCGATCAGTAAAATTCTCATACCTTTTCCACCGTAAAGCTGTCGCCGGAGCGGATGGGCTCCAGATAGTCGTCCTGAATGGCGGCCTCGGCGAAGGTGGCCATGTTCTTCATTACGCCGCAGGCACCCTCCAGCACCCGGAACAGCAGGGGACAGCCGCTGCCCTCCCCCAGACGCATATCCAGCGCAAGGCAGGGCGTCAGGCCCAGCGCCTGGGCCGCCCTGGCGTAGCCCAGCTCGTAGGACTGGTGGGACAGGAACAGGTAATCCGCCGCGGCGGGGCACAGATGCACGGCGCACAGAGCGGCGACGACGGAGATGTAGCCGTCCACGGCGGCGGCGATCCCCTCGTGGGCGCAGCCCAGAAACGCGCCGGTCATGGCGGCGATGTCCAGTCCGCCCACCTTGTGGAGCACGTCCAGCACGTCGTTTTTGTCAGGACGGTGCAGTGCCAAGGCGCGGCGCAACACCTGCTTCTTCCGGTCAAAGCCCTCGTCGGTGAGGCCGCCGCCCCGGCCGGTGACAGTCTCCACCGCCGCGTCCAGCAGTACCGAGAGCATGGCGGCGCTGGTGGTGGTGTTGCCGATGCCCATTTCGCCGATGCCCAGCACCGAAATACCGTCGGCTTTCGCCTGCGCGGCGGCCTCCATGCCCACCGCCAGCGCCTGAAGCGCTTCGGCACGGGTCATGGCGGGCTCCGCCGCCATGTTGGCGGTGCCATAGCGCACCTTGCGGTTCACCACGGCGGGGCAGGGCACATCCACGGCGATGCCCACATCGTACACCGTCACGTCATCGCCGAAGGTCTGGGCCAGCGCCGACATGCCGGTTTTGCGGCGGGTCATGTTCACCGCCTGCTGCACCGTGACGGACTGGGGCGCGCAGGACACGCCCCCCGCCACCACGCCGTTGTCGGCGGCGAACACCGCCACACGGCACTTTTTCACCTCCGGGCAGACCTGGCCGGTGACGCCCGCCATGCGGACAGCCATGTCCTCCAGCTTGCCCAGACTTCCCGGCGGCTTGGCCAACTCCGCCTGACGGCGGCGAGCGGCGGTCATGGCGGCCTCATCCGCCGGGCGGATGGCCGCGATATAGGCTTGCAGTTCCTGTTCTGTCATCGTGTGATCTCCCCCAGATAGCCCTGCGCCGCCAGCCAGTCAAGAGACGGGGCGCAGTTCATGTTTTCGATGGTAAAGGTGGCGGTGGGACAGGCCGTCAGCAGCGCGTCCAGCGCCTGCTCCATGGGGATATTGCCCTCGCCCAGCGGGTTGTGCAGATCCCATTCGCCGAAGTTGTTGTGGATATGGACGTGCCGCAGCCATGGGGACAGAGGGGCAATCCAGTCCAGGGGCGGCGTCTTGCTGACGGTGGTGTTGGCGTGGCCCACGTCAAGGCACACCCCCAGCCGGGGATCGTTTACGCCCTCCATGATGGCCGCCAGCATATCCGGGCCGTCGTCCATGACGTTTTCCAGTGCGATGGTCATATCTTGGGGCACCTCCGGCAGAAAGTCCCGCCAGAAGCGCACCGACTGCTCCACAAACCACTCCGGAAAGTAGACGAAGGGGACATACCCGTCGTGGATAACGATGCGGCGGATCCCCAGCCGCCGGGCCATGGCGACGGTCTGGCGGTAGCGCTTCACCGCGATGTCCCGCACCAGCGGGTCGATGGCGCAGGGATGCAGCTCGGCAAAGGGCGCGTGGAGCCACAGGCGGGCAATATCCGCCGTTTCCGCTTCCGCAGCGGACACGGCGGCGCTGTCCTCCAGCGCTGCCGCCATGCAGAAGGCCGTGACCTCGAAGCCCAGAGCATAGCGGCGGGCCAGCTGGGCAGCGGCGCTGTCGATGCCGGACAGATGGAGTTTTTCGCGCAGATGGGCGCGGTTCATGGGCAACACCTCTTTTCTGACAGTATAGCATGGTCGGGGGAAAAAGGAAAGCGGTACGTTTTGGCGTACCGCTTTCCTGTGGTTATTCCCCGCCGGCGGCGTAGCCGCCGCCTACGTCCTCGCCCAGATCGCAGGTATAGACCCAGCAGATCACATCGCCGTCCTGCAAGGTGTAGCCGGAGCAGCCGTAGTTAGGGAATTCCCCGTTGACGCTGTACATCCAGCCGGACAGCTTGCCGCAGTCGAACTCGTAGAGATTGGCAATGCCCTCGATATAGGCGGTTTTATACAGGGGCGACCAGCTGGACTCCATGGAGATGCCATTGTCCCGGCAGACCCGCTGGAGCAGGTCAAAGGCCGTCTCCCCCTCAGCGAAGGAGAGCTCCGTCTCCGGCAGGATCACGCCGTCATCGGGCACGAAGTCCGCCTTGGCGGCGTTGAGCTGGTCAAGATTGTCCAGAATGGTGGCGCAGGAGATGGAAACGGTGCAGCTGCCTGCCGTCTCTGTTTCGGCAGAGGAACCGCCGCAGGCGGTCAGCAGAGCAAGGCACAGCAGCCAGCACAAAAGAGCCGCGCTCCATGGGGTACGGTGTTTCATAGGTCGCCTCCGATGGAAGGGAGCGGCGGAGCCGCTCCCTCCGGTTGGGTTTTCAGGGATTTTGGGGAAATTACGCGTCCTGACGGCGCTTTCTGGCCAGCAGAGCCAGCGCGGCGGCGGACACCACCACGCCGCCCAGCCACAGGGTCAGGCGGCTGTTGTCGGCGGTGTTGCCGGACTTGACGTTCTTGCCGTCGGTCTTGCTGTCGGTCTTGCCGTCGGCGGAATCGCTGGTGGAGCCGTCGTTGGCGTTCTGCTTATCCCGCAGCTGCTGATAGCGCTTTTCGGCGGCCAGCAGGGTGTTGTAGTTGGTGACCTGCGCCTTCAGCTCGTCGTCCAGCGCGTCGTAAGCGGCGCGGGCGGCGGTGATCTTGGCCTTGCTGTCCTTGTCCAGCTTCACCTTGCCGATGGCGTCGATCTTGGCGATCACATCGTCCACGGCGGCCTTGTCGGCGGCTTCCTTCTTCAGCTGGGCCAGCTTGGCCTCGGCGTCGGTCAGGATATCCAGCTTGCTGACCAGCGCCTTCTGCTCGTCGGTCAGCGCGTTATAAGCCTTACGGGCAGCGTCGATCTTCGCCTTGCTGTCGTCGGTCAGGGTCACGTCGCCGATGGCGTCGATCAGGTTGTCAACGGCCTTGGCGGCGGCCTTGTCGGCGATCTCCTGTGCGCGAACGGCCAGATCGGCCAGCATCTGGGGATTGAAGGGGTTGTTGTTGGCTTTGATGGCGGTCTTCATCTCGTCAACGGTCTTGGCGATACCCTTACCGGTAATGTTATACTTGGGGCTTTCACCGGTGACGGTGTTCTCCAGATAGAAGCAATTACCAACGTACGCTGCCTCCGCAGTGTTGGGGGACAGACCGCCCAGATAGGACGCGTTGCCGCCGCTGCCGGTGACATTGCCGATGCTGTAGCAGTCGGTCAGGGTCGCGCCGTTCGTCCTTCCAAAATTGGTGGCTGCGATACCGCCCAGAAAGCACTCGTTTTTGGAAGTGGTGGTGATATTGCCGCTGGCGTAGCAGTTGGTGATATTTGATCCGGCGTTGGTATAGCCGGCGATGCCGCCGCCGTGCTTGGCAGAGGTAACATTCACGGCGCTGTAGCAGTTTTCAATGGCGGCATTTGCGTCCACATAGCCCGCGATGCCGCCTGCCTGCGCGTTGCTCTTGGCGGTGCAGGTCACATTACCGGTAACACCCAGGTTTGTCACCTTGGCGCCCGTTTTCAGGTAGCCAAACAGGCCAAGGGGATAAGAGGCACTGTTGATGTACAGGTTCTTCACCATGTGGCCAGCGCCATCGAAAGTGCCATAGAATTTGGCCAGAGGCGTCCAGTCGAAGCCCGCCAGATCGATATCGGCGGTCAGCTTGGCGCTGGTCTTGCCATCAGTGGCGGCAAACCATGCCAGCTCGGCGGCGGTGCCGATCAGATACACGCCGTTGGCGTCCTTCTTGGGCTCGGTCTTGGTCTTGCCGTCCCAAGCGTTTTCACCGGCCTTGGGCAGAACGGCGGTCTTGATGGTCAGGACGCCGTCCTTCACATTGGCGGCGTCAGCGCTGCCCAGCGTGAAGCTGCCCATGGTGCGGACATAGCCGTCCTTCACCATCGTGTAGGTGTAGGGGCCATAGCCCAGGACATACATGCCGTCCTCGTTGGCGGCGATCGGCGTCTTGCCATCGCGGCCCAGCAGGGTGACGGTCACGCCGTCCACGGCCTTGCCGTTTTCATCGGTGATGTTCAGCTTGACGGTATAGGTCTCTTTCTGATGAACCGTGACCACAGCGTCAGCGTAGTGCGCAAGATAGAAGCTGACGGTAACAGCGTTAAAGTTGGTGCCCACGCCGGCGTCAGTCACTTCGTACAGATACGTAAAAGGACTGCCCTTGGCATACATGGAACCATAGGTGTAACCATTCGTAAACGTGTACTGTGTGGTGGACGCGCCGTCGGCGAAGGTCACATCCTCAGGGACGGTGACGGTGATGGCGGCGTTGTCCATCCGCTGGTACTGACCCAGCGAACCAGTAAACTTAGTTTCACCGGCATAATAGGTAGGCTGGAAGGTGGTGGGGTTGAAAATGCCGGAGATCTTATTGACGGTGCGGTACATACCCTTGAAGCTCAGCTTTACCTGATCGCCGGGCATGATGGGCTCGCCGGGATTGGAGACATTCTCGCTGGTGATCGTGACCTTGGCCACGCGCACCAGACGGTAGCTGACGCCGGTGGAGTCGGTCATCTTGAGGATAACGGTGCCGCCCTTGCCGTTGCCGGTGGTGTTGAAGGCAGCCAGGGGCACGGTGTAATTGCCGTCAGCGTCGGCGGAGACGGACTGGAATTTGGAAACGGTGGTCTTCATGCTGTTGTCGGTGGCAGCCAGCGCGTATTCCACGGTGACATTGCCGGTGGACGTGACAGTGAAGTTCATGGCGGGGTCCTTCTCGCCGGCCTCATAGAACCATGTGTCGTAGTTATAGTCCCAGTCCGCGGGGCGGGTAGTTGTAACGCCATCAGCCGCATTGAACGCTACCTTCGCGTCGGCGGTGCCATGGGTCACGCCGGTGCCGCCCACCACGATGACACCCACACGCTCAGGGTTGGTGGCGGGGAACAGACCGCCGTGGCTGCCGTGATTGCTGGGGTTCACGTCCACGCTGTCATAGTAGACGGCGATGATGGAATCCTGCGTACCGGGGGTAACGTCCGCCCAGTTGGCGGTGGCGTTACCGCCGTTAACGGGGCTGATCGCAGCATCGCCGGTCAGGGTGTTCCAGTGGAAGTCAGGCTCCACCATGATGTTGCCGGCATCGGAGTTGATGAGCTGCCAGTGACGGTAGGCGCGGACACGGGTGGCACCGGTGAAGCTCTTGTAACCGCTGGGATCCAGATTGACCTGTAGGTCGGCCTCGTCACGGTTGATGGTCTGAGTACCCAGATTGCTGAAATCGTGAGAAACGCGATCCGTGGCGGCGCTCTCGGCAAAGGAGAAGGTCAGCTTGCCGCTCTCGCTCTGGCTGGCCAGCCAGCCCGCCTGGGTCACATGGGTATCGTCGCTGAGACGCCAGGTGTAGTTGCCATTGCTCTTGGAGATGAAGTAGGTGGCGGTCTTGGTGTCGCCGTTCACCGTCCAGCGTTCGGCATAGGAGGCCTCTTCATTGCCGTTGGGAGCCACTTCCGTGGTGTTGAAGTTGTTCCACTGGAAGTACAGGCCGAAGGTGGCGTCAGTGGGAACGGTGACATCCAGCGTAACGCCGGTATTGATCGTCAACGACTTGGTATCCGCGCTATAGCGGGGCTGGAACGTCTGATTAATGGTCTGGGTAAAGATATAGCCATCGATATCAGGATAGGCGTAGGAATTGTACAGGCAGGCGTTGCCGGCCGCGTACAGCACAGTGGGATAGTAAGTATAATTGCCCTTGACATAGGCATCGCCCATGGTGGTATCGCAGCCCATGATGGGGCAGTTCACGCGGATGTGATACTCATCCGCAGTGAAATAGGTATTGTCCGTCTTTCTGCTGCTGGTATAGAAGGAGACGCACTGGAGGTAGATGCTGTTGCCGCCGCCTGCGCCGCCGTCCACGTTCTTGTCGGTGGGCAGGTTCAGCGTCATACCGCCCAGCGCCACGTCATAGTCGCCGGTATCGGCGTTCTTGCCAAAGGCGCGGTAGGCATAGCGTCCGGCCGTCAGCTTGGTGTAGAATATCTGATATTTAGTGCTGTCCAGCTTGCCCATGGCGGGGTCATACTCCTCCTCGCCCTCAGGCAGGGTATCGGTGAAGTTGCTGTACAGGAACACATCCTTGAGCTCGTCGCCCAGCACCTCGTTGCCGTCGGCGTCCTTGGTGACGTTATACAGCTTGATGACGGGATAGCCGCCGGTGTAGTCCTTGCCCACGAAGAAGCTGAACTCCATGGTGGGGTTATCCTCCACGGTCAGGGTCAGCGTCCAGGTATCGGTGGAGAAGTTCTCGCCGTCGAAGGAGGCATAGAAGCGGTAGATATACGTGCCCGCCACAGTCTCGGTGAGCTGGATCAGGGTGCCGCCGAAGAGAGCCTTCTCGAACTTCTGCCTGGTGCCCCAGCTCTGGCCGTTGTCGGCGGAGCGCTCATAATAGTAGTTCTCGTAGGTGAGGCCCTCGCCGTCAAAGATCTTGCCCGCCTGCAGGTCGCTGAGCAGATAGGCGGTGCCGGTCTGGACGGTGGCGCTGGCGGTGGGGGACACGCCGTCCTTCAGCTTGGGAACGGCCACAGCGGGGGTCGTGACCTCGCCCTCGGCGGGCACAGGCTCGGCGTTCGCATCGCCGTTGGCGGGAGCAGGCGTCTCGCCGCCGCTCTTATCCGCGTTGGCGGGGGTGGTCTGGCCCTCGTCGGGGGTGACGGGGGTGGTGGGTTGGTCATTGCCGTCGGTTGTGACGACGGCGGGGGTAACTTCCTCCGCGAACGCCGCCACGGACAGGTTGCCCATCAGGGACAGCACCATGGTCAGCGCCAGCAGCAGAGAAAGCAGCCGTTTGCTTGTTTTCATGTGTTTTTGGTTCCTTTCTATGATTTTTCTCTATATAAAGCCTTTCGGCAGAAAGCACTCCGTGGAAAGCTCCCGCCGAAATCGTCATCGCCGACTTGACAGCGTCCCGGTGCAGGCAGGAGCTTTTCCGGACGGCCCTGGGCGTATCTGACTGATCCCAAATTGGGCTTCACAGTGACCTGTTCGCGGGGATTTGCACCCCATTCCGCCTCCGGCGCAGTGCGCCGGGCGGGCCGTCCGGTATTCAGTTTTGGATGGCTGTCAGCTCACGCGGAGGCGAGCGGTGGCCGGTGCGAGGCGGGCGGCGTCGCTGCCCGCCTTGGGATCGACAGCCAGCAGGTAGTAGGTACCGGGTTTCTCGTTGACGACGTACTGGAAAGCATCGCCGCTCTCGTCTGCCGGGATCTCCGTCAGCTGCGTCCATTGATCGTCGTAGAGGTAGACCGTCATGCCCGCGATAGACTGGAAGCTCTCGCTGCCGCCGTCGGCCACGGATTTGGTTTCGTACTTCCGGGTGTTGAAGGTCAGCGTTTCCCCGGCCTTGACGGTGTATTCGTCCTTGTCAAAGCAGGTGAACGCGCCGCCGTCGCTCCAGAAGTTCCAGTCGCTGAACAGTGCCACGTCAATGGTATCGCCGTTGCTCAGCAGAATGTAGTCCGCCGTGGCGCCCCAACCTGGCCCCATCAGGGGATATACGTGGTTGCGGTAGTACATGAGGTTTTCATCGTGGCCCCAGAAGTTCGGCATGTACATGCTGGTGGCGGAGCCGCTGATGGTCAGCGCCGGGCCGGGCCAGCTGGCCGTCTGCTTTCCCAGAATGTCATGTACCTCTCGGTATCTGTCGTTCTGGCCGTCGACCACCTTTTTCGTGCCGGAGGTTACTTCCTCCGGGGTATAGTCCTTGCAGTACACGCCCAGCAGATACAGATACAGGTGCAGAACGGTAGGCCGCTCCACCACCACATTGTCGATATAGCTGCCGCCGCCTTGGCCGTTTTCGGTGTGGTAACGGTAGAACTCCGCAAGCCTCTGACTCTCCAGATCGAAGTAGGGCACCTCCACCTGCAGGTGGGCCATGGGGGTGCCGTCGACGCCGTAGATGGGTACGCCGTCGTTGGAGACGGTGACGTAGACGGTCACGCTGTCGGCTTTCTCCTCGTCATAGTCGTACTGGCCGGGGTCTCCGGCGGCGCTCTTTGTAACGGTAACCGTCAGGTGATAGACTGCCTGCACCGCGCTGTCGGCGCCGCACACGGCGGTGATGGTCAGGAGATAGTCGCCTGTCTTGCTGTTGGTGAAGGACAGGTAATCGCCCTTATCGTCCGCGGCCAGCTTGGTGTGCTCGCTCAGTCCCTCGCCGGACAGCGTGTAGGTAACGCGGTCCGGGCAGGTGTCGAACACATCGCTCATGTACAGGGTATACATCCCGCCCTGCTCCACCTGCGCCGTTTCGGGCGCGGTGCTTTTTACGGTGATGGCGTGGCGGGGAACGGGCCACTGGCCCTCGGTCAGATAACCGTACAGCGCCGCTGCGTCCGCGATATCCTGCTTGCCGTCGCCGTTGACGTCCAGCCGGGCGAGGGTGGCGGGGTCGGTGATGGTGTTCTTATCGCAGCAGTACTCATACAGGTATTGCAGGTCGTACACGTCCACCGCGCTGTCGCCGTTGATATCACCCTTCACGGCGGTAGCCGCAGGGGCGGAGGACAGAGAGGCGGTCACGCCCTTCAGGGCGGTACGGTCAACGGCTCCGGCGCTGGACGCGCTGCCCAGCAGTCTGGCCGTTCCGCCGCCGCTGGCAGCCATCGTCTGAGGGACGGCTGCGGAGGTATCGCTCTCCGGCCAGCTGCCCCTGATCAGGAAGTCGTACAGCGCCGCCGCGTCCGTGATGTTCGTCAGGCCGTCGCCGTTGACGTCCAGCCGGGCGAGGGTGGCCCTGTCGGTGATGGTGCTGTTGTCGCAGCAGTACTCATACAGGTATTGCAGGTCGTACACATCCACCGCGCCGTCGCCGTTGATATCGCCCCGGTCATAGGTCTTGCCGGTGACGGAGATGGGAATGTCGGTCTTGGCCGCCCGGATCACAGGCTCGCCGTCCGCGCCGCTCTGGTACATGACGGGAAGGTAGGTCAGCTCAAAGTAGCCGTTGTCATCCGCGGTAACGGTGGCGCTGTAGATGAAATACGTCACCTTGACGCCGTTGATGGTGCGGCTGACCGGCAGAACGCGGCTCTCGCCGTTGGTGTAATAGACGGTCAGCTCCATGCCGGCGGGGTCGAAGGCCTCGCCCTCGTTGTAGCTCATTTTATCCGGCAGCTGCGTCACCTCCACCTTATCGACGGTGCTGGTCAGCGCCATCAGATAGGCGGAGTCGTTCTTGAAGAACACCGTGCCCTTGCTGTCGGCAATGGGAGAGCAGATGGCGTACTGCGCCTGATCGTTGGCGGGGGTGAACAGGGCGTAGGCCGTTTCCACCGTGCGGGTGCTGCCGCCCTCCTGATAGGTCTCGGTGGTGGTTTTGCCGGGAGCCGTTCCCGTATCCTCCAGCAGCCGCAATGTGCCGGGGGTGAAGTTGTCAAAGAAGTAGACGCTGGGGTATTCATAGGCGGTGGTCAGCAATCCGGAGGTCTGGGGATAGCCCTTGGTGGGCACACTGTAGAGCACGCTCATGGAATCCAGATCCACCACGGTGATGTTGTGGCCGGTATACGCGCCGAACTGAGACGTGCCGGACACGCCGATATAGGCCCGGCCCTTATACAGCACCGGCGTACAGGTGCTCATGGCCGGTGTTTTCTCGCTGCCGCTGCCGTTGCTGAGGGCGCAGAAGCGCGTATCCGTGATCTTCCAGCCGTCCGCCGTCTGCGTCACGGCGGCGGAGTAGAGATACCCTCCCTTGGAGGTGAAGTAGAAGCGTCCGTCCCCGTCTCTGGCGATGGAGCTGCGCACGTCGCCCCGCAGGCCGTCCCAGCGATCCAGCTCCTCGCCGGTGGAGGGGTCAAGGCACAGCAGCGCACCGGTGGCGCTGGAGGATCGATCCTGTCCGTCGTCGGCGCCCACCAGCAGATAGTCGTCGCAGACATACGCGCCCGCCCAGTAGAAGCCGCCCAGACGGGTATACGTCCAGCGGGCCAGCTTTTTTTCACTGCCGCTGGCGGGATTCTCGTCGGTGGCGGACAGGCAGACGAAATTGGCGTTCTCCTGCTCCTGATTCCAGAAGCCGGTATACACATAGCCGTCATGGTAGGTCAGGGGACAGTTGGGCTGGCCGCCCAGCGCGTCCTGATAGATCCACAGGGACTCCAGCGTGGCCGCATCAAAGGCCTGTACCGTACCGCTGCTGAGGGCCACGAACAGCATGCCGCAGTCGGGGCCGTAGGTGGCGGAGGTGATGGCGAAGCTGGAGGTATCGCACATGGCGCCGGTGGCCACCACCGTACCGGTGACGGATTCCACCTTGTACAGCGTCCTGCCGCTGTAGACGATCAGGAACTCCACGCCGCCCTCCTCGATAAGAATGGGGCAGCCCAGCGCGGAGGTGCTGTAGCCGTCGCCCAGCTTATTGGCCCAGCTGAGCACGGCGGTATCGCTGGAGGTGGGGGTCTTGGCGTTCACCACGCCGTTGGCGTTGTCATTGCCCCGGAAGGAGGGCCAGCTGGAGGTGACGCCTGCGCCGTGGCTGGAGACGGGAGCCGCGGCCAGCGAAATGACGATCTCCTCCGCCTTGCCGGCGGCGATCTCCTGCGTGTCGCCCACATAGCCGGAGCAGGTGGCCACGCAGGTGTAGGTCAGGCCCTCCACCAGCGAGAACGTGCCGTCGTCATTAGGCCAGACGCGGGAACCGCTGCGCATTTCGTACACGGCGGCCAGCGCGCCGTCAATGGTTTGTTTGGTGTCCTTATCCTGAATAGTGACGGTGGTGTCAATAGGCGCGCCCTTTTTCAGCGTCAGGGTATAGGCGCGGGCCTGATGCCCCTCCGCGGTGCAGGCGGTCAGGGTAAAGGTCTCCTGCTTTTTCGTCTCGTCCAGCGGCAGGGTGACGGTAACGGTCTCCGCCGTTTCCCCGGTCTCCGGATCCACCTTCGGCGCGTAGATCTGGTCGCCGTTTACCTGCACACTGTAGCCCGTGACGAAGGGTGTCACCGTCAGCACCGCCTCCTGGGCGGAGCCGAGGACGGTGGTCTGATAGTCATACTGCTTCCAGTAGAAGCCGTCGTAGTCGGCGACCTCGCCCTTGATCACCGGATAGTACGCCGTCTCCATGCCGTCCACCGACAGCGACATGTCCGCCAGTGTCAGCACTCTGGCGAAATCCACCAGATAGTCCTGCTCAAAGGTGACCTTCTTCTCGCTGTCCTCCCGGGAGACGAGGAGGGTGAAGCGGAAGGCTTCCGGCCCCGTCTTTGCCAGACTGGACGCGAATGTGCCGGAGGTTATCCCGCTGGGCACGTTCGTATCCTTGCCATCGGTACGCGGCACGCGGATCTTGCAGCCCTTGTCCTGAACGGCGACAGCCCAGACGTATACGCTGTTGTTCCGGTCGTCCATCTGCGAAGTATAGACGTGGGTGCCGGCACGGAACTGTTCCGCGGGCAGATACACGCTGGAGGTGCCGACGGCGCTGGCCGCCAGCTTCAGGCTGGTCAGATAGTCGTCCGTCTCCGGCGTGACAGCCGTGATGGTCAGGGACGTGTCGCCCTCCTTGGGAGCGGCGAAAATGCCCTTGGCGTGGTAGTACTCGTTCTTTGTGGCGATGTAGGTATAGCTGCTGTCGCCGGGGGTCAGGGGATAGGTGCCGTCGGCGTCCACGCCGATCTCCGCACCGGCGGCGTTGAAGATGCGCACCGTCACGTCATCATCGTGCTTTACCGTCAGGGGGACGGCGGCCTTTCTGGTGACGGTGAGGGTATAGGTGGTGGTTCGTCCGCTCTCCGGCATGGTGACGGCGATGGTGGCCGTGGTGTCGCTGTCTTCCGCCAGCGGAAGGGTATACGTGCCGTCCCCGTCAAGCTGACCGCCGTTCACCGTGACGGTATAGCTGCTGTTCCGGGCAGGCCGCAGCACCACCGACTCCGTGGTGACCACGCAGGCGTATTCCGTGGTGGTGCCGGAGAAGTCCAGCTTCTGGTCAACGCCGCCCGCCATCACGCTGAGACCGTAGAGGGTGGGGGTGCGCTCCAGCGTCAGCTCCCACGCCTGATACATGGTATAGCCGTCCATATCGGTGCGGGCCTCCAGACGCAGGGCGTTGCCCTGTGTACCGGCGGTCAGCACGTCCGCCAGCGCCTGATGGGTGGATTCCCAGCTGCGGCTCTTGTCGACCTTCTTGCCGTTGACGTCGGTATACACGGCGCAGAGGGTAACCTTGCTGCCGTTCCACTGGTAGGTCTTGCTCTCCAGATCAGCGCCGGGCACACCGTACAGGTACAGTCCGCCGGTGGGGCCCACTGTGTCGGGCACCAGCGCCACCGTTCCGTCCTGTTCCATCGGGTAGCGGTTTTCCGCCGCGTCGCCGCCGTTGACTGACCGCAGCACCGGCTGAGCCATCCACGCCACGCCCTGAGGAACGCGCAGGGTCGTCAGCGTCTCGTCCGCCACGGTCACGCTGCCGTCCTCCGCCACCGTCATGACACCGGACGCGCCGTTCAGGCCGGAGGTCAGGGTGAAGGTATAGCTGCCCGCCGCCAGCGCGGGGTGTTCGTTGGTAAAGGTCTTTTCGTTGCCGTAGGGATCCGCCGCCGTGAAGGTGTAGTCCGTCAGCAGCTGGCCGGTAAGACCCAGAAACCGCACGTTCAGCGGCTTGGTCTCCGCGTTTTCGTACTGCGTATAGGCCTCCATCCGCTCCGTCAGCGCCGTGGACAGCGCCGTCAGCTCGTCGGCGGTCTTTTTCACCGTCAGCGCCTTGGTGGCGGCGTCATACTCCTGCCGGGCGAACTTCTGCATCTGGGGCTTTTCCGCCTCCTGCCACGCCAGCATGGCGCGGCCCAGCGCGCACAGCGCCGAGGCGGTCTCCTCGTTCAGCGTGTCATAGGCGGTCAGGAACAGGAACGCGCCCACGCTGTCGGCGCGCTGCTCCAGATCAAAGCTGCCCTTGTCGTCGCTGCGGGAATAGTTGGCCGACACGCCGTCGATGGCGGTGACGAAGCCGTTGACCGTTTCCAGCCCGTCGAAGGTGTGGGGCGTTTCCTCACGGTTCTGCAGCGCCAACAGCGCCTCGCGCACCGTCTGATCCGGCTGGTAGGGTACGCGCTCCGGCGCGATGAGCACCTCCACATTGGTGGCGGCAAACAGCAGGAAGCTGTTAGCGTCCGTCAGCGCCGTGTCGCCACTCTCCGCCGCAGGCTGGACTTCCGCCGGGGTGGTTTCCTCCGCGGCGGACGGCTCCTCCGCCGTCTGTTCCGTCAGGGTCTGCTCTGTGGTCTCCGGGGACGGCTGGACGGCCCACGCGGTGGTGGGCAGCAGGCTCAGGGTCATGACCAGCGCCATGAAAAGCGATACGATCCGTTTTTTCACTCCGCTTTTCCTCCTTAATACATGCATAGGATCCATTTCTGATACAGCTTCTGCCAGGGCTTCAGCTTCCGGCGGAAGCACCGCAGCGTGTCGTCGGCAAAGTACCGCATTTGGCTGCGCTGGGTCTCGGTGATGGGGTGGGAACTGTAGCGGGCCTCGGCATTCAGCCAGACCAGCGCCGGGAAGTCCACCGGCTTTCCCGCCCAGTCCGACACGGCCTTGTCCTGCTGAAGCAGCGAGCCGTTTTCACGGGGCAGGCCGCCGTGCCACATCAGCTCCATGGCGTAGGCGAACAGGGCCGCGGTGGCGGCGGCGCGGTCAGCGCCGTCAAAGGCGGCGGCGCGGCGTTTGCACGTCCGGTGGCGGCGCAGCACCACAAACAGGATGGCCGCCAGCAGCGCCAGCGCCAGCAGGAGCAGCAGCCACCGGCCCACATGCAGCCGGGACAGGCTGCTGCGGGGGGGGGAGGAAAGCTCCTTCCAGATGGTGATGACCTGAGGCTGATCGGCGGTCTGATCGGGTATTTCCACGGTGCTGTGGCGCACCGTACTGTTCTGATTTCCGCCGCCGTCCTGCGCCTGGGCGCCGGTCAGGTCGGCGTCGTTATCCGGCTGGAACCAGCGCCAGTCGGACTCCGCCATCACGTTCAGGTAGGGGGTGGCCGTTTCAAAGGGGATCCAGCCCACGCCGTCCTCGTAGTACTCCGCCCAGGCGTGGGCGTCGTCGGCGGTCAGGGTCAGGGTAGTCTCGCCGGTCTTGCCGGACACCATGTCAGGCGTGACGAGATAGCCCTCCACGTACCGGGCGGGGATGCCGTAGTACCGCAGCATCATCACCGCCGTCGTGGCGTACTGCACGGCGCTGCCCCGGCCGGTCTCCTGCAGGAAGCTGCTGACGGGGTCGGCGTCCTCCGGCAGCGCAACGGGGGACTCGTCATACTCCACCATTTCCGCGAGACAGGAGCGGATGCGGCTCTTGGCCTCGTAGGAGGTGATGGAGGCGGGCGCTTTGCCCAGAAAACCCGTCAGCGTTTTTTGGGTGTCCTCCGGAATGGTCAGGTAGTTGTCATAGACCAGCTGGCGATAGACGGTCTCCTGTGCCAGATAGTTCTTCAATTGGGGATCCTCCAGATGCTGGCTCAGCACGTCCAGCAGCTCATAGGCCCGGGCGGTCAGGTTACCGGAGGTGGTGTAGGCGTAGTGCTTTTTCCCTTCCGGCAGGGTATCTCGCAGCTGATAGGGGTCGCACACGCCGCTGTCCGACAGCTCGTAGGGCAGCAGAGCGAAGCGGCGGCACGCACCGGAGACGTCGAGCAGCACGTCAATCTGCGGCGTGTCCAGCTTCAGCAGCGCCGCCAGTTGGCTCAGCTGGGTCTGGGAGAAGAAATCAGCGCTTTGCAGCCAATATACGTCGTTGGCCTGGTGGGACAGCTCCCCCGCGTCCAGCGCCGTCCATCCGTCGCGGGTATAGCGCTGGCCGATGAAGCCCCGCAGATACAGGGACTCCGGCCGGGACAGGGTAACATCCAGCATGGGAGTATCGGAAAAATCCACACCGGCGGAGAAATCGCCCTCCGGCATGGCCTGAGCTTCGTTTTCATAGCGCAGGGCGTGAACCGCCTTGCGGACGGTCTCGTCGGCGGATGTCGTATTCCACGACGCGCCCAGCCCCGTGATGACCGTGACGCCCACGGTCAGCGCCGCCCAAGGTCCGGGCAGGCTCCGCAGCGGCGCGGCCAGCACATAAAAGAGCGTTACAAACGCGCAGACGGACAGCATCCCGGAGGCGGAATCCCGCACTGCCGACACAAAGGCGCCGGAGAGGGAAGGGGCCTGAAAGGAAATAGCCGACGGAACGCTGCGGCGGTCAGTGCC
>ERZ779861.2445-NODE-2445-length-17666-cov-4.281472_pt1 | contig 17666 bp, 8 predicted proteins | sample MGYA00511558_ERZ779861 | MGnify/ENA primary metagenome ERZ779861 (study PRJEB29588, sample SAMEA2163432) | human gut metagenome | biome: human gut; feature: human-associated habitat; material: faeces | place: Denmark | collected 2008/2010 ...
CGGCCGCCACAGCAAACAGCGTCAGGCACAGCCCACTTTTCTCAGCAGGCAGCTGCGTCTCCCACTCAGGGAGCACCCAGCCCGTTCCGGCGGTATAGGTATTGCGCATCTGATTCCAGAACAGGCGGTAGCCTTCCAGCACCTGCTGTCTGCAAATGAGAACCAGCAGAAGCAGGGCGGCCAGCGCAGCAAGGAAAAACCACTGCTGCCTCTGAAACCGGATGGTCACGCCGTAGGCGATGCACACGTATCCGCCCGCCGCCAGCAGGATTGGCAGCAGATTTCCCGTCCGAAACCCGGCCAACGCCGCAAGCGCAAACATCAGCGCCGCGCAGGCGAGCATCGCCGCCAACGTCTGGAAAATCCATGCGCCGTCCGACGAATTCTCAGGCTGACGCAGGTGCATCCCCTGTTTTATTTTTGAGGTCAAGGCTTTCGCCTCCCTTATACGTCAATTTCTCCCAGTTGTTCCCGATACCGCCCCACGTCGAAGGGGATGCTCCCCTCCAAAGGCGATTCGCCGCAGAGCAGCGCCGTGACATGCCCCAGCCGCTGCATCTGCAACACATCGGCGCAGGGTTCCTCCCCGATGTACACCATATGTCCGCACAGGGCATCCGGCCGGGTCTGTACCAGCAGCGACGCGCCGCCGACACCATCCTTCCTTCCGGCGGCGCACAGCAGCCGGGGGATAACACCCACCAGATCTTCCATGCCGCGAATCTCATGCAGGACGCAGACATTGCTGTCCGTATCGTTCCATCCGAGGGTGAACTGGACGCCGCTGTCCAACAGGCTCCGGCACGCTGACACCACCGTTTCCGCCTGCGCGTCAATGCGTTTGACGCTGCCGGACTGCCCCGTTCTCTCCCAGAACACCAGCACATTGCGGGTGATGGGCAGCGCCGGGTCACGGACGATCAACCGGTCAAATTTTCCGCTGAGTTTCCAGTGGATCTGCCGCATACTGTCGCCGGGGACGTATTCCCGGATCTGGAAGGTCTCCGTCAGGTCGGCGCCGGGCCGCTCCTGAGAATAGGTGTCGCTGTCCTCCTGACTGTCGGGATTGGGGATCAGATTCACCCGAATGGGGAAGGTGTCCGGCTGCACCGTCATGTGCGCCTCCGCACTGCATCCGCAGGGGACGCCGATGAGGCCGAAACAGTCGTAGAGCTTCACCTGCTCCACGGAGATTTGGATACGCCCGCAGTATTCGCTTCCCAAGCGCAGGGACGTGCGCCGCTGCCCTTTTGGGAACGCCCATGTCATGACATTCCGGGTGCAGCGCTCGCCGTTCAGCTGATTCCGGGTCGTTACCCGGCAGCGGATACGCAGGGCGGGCAGCAGCGTGGGGTTTTCCAGACAGATCGTGACGCCGCCCTCGTCCCCTTTCCGCACCACGGCGGGTGCTTCCACCCGCACCCGAAGTCGTTTTCTCAGGAAAAGGTGGATCGGGAGGCTGCCCAGAGGCAAAACCAGCAGCGCCGCCGCCAGAGCCAGCGCGCCGCTGCTCCCGTAATACAGGGTAAGCCAGACGCAGATGCCCTCCAGCACCGCCCAACCCAATTTCATTGCGATCATAAGCAGTACCTGCTTCCGTTCGTTGTTTCGTTTATTGCTTAATCACCGGCATTTTTACGGAATCCAGAATGGCGGCAATGACCGTCTCCGGCCGCTCCTCCATCATTCTTGCCTTGGTGGTCAGCACCAGACGGTGGCAGCACACATCCGGGAACACGGCGGCCACATCCTCCGGGATGACGAAGTCCCGGCCGTTGAGGTAAGCATAAGCCTTTGCCATACGGCACACCGCCAGCGCGCCGCGGGGGCTGACGCCCAGCTGCACCATGGGGTGCTCCCGGCTGGCCTGTGTCAGCCGGGTGACATACTCGTAAACGGCGTCCTGAATTTCCGCTTTCGCCGCTTCCTGAATCAGCGCCTGCAGCTGCTCCCGGTCAACCACCGGGGTCACCCGGTTCAGGGGGTTTTCCGTGTGTCTGTCCCGCAAAATGCTGATCTGGCTTTCAAAATCGGGGTAGCCCATGCTGATCTTAATCATAAATCGGTCCATCTGAGACGGCGGCAGCATCTGCGTTCCCGCAGAACCCACGGGGTTCTGGGTCGCCAGCACCACGAAGGGCTGGGGCAGCTCATAGGTCTTGCCGTCCACCGTCACGTGCAATTCTTCCATGGCTTCCAGCAGGGCGGACTGGGTCTTGCTGGAGGTGCGGTTGATCTCGTCGGCCAGAAGCAGATTCGTCATGACCGCGCCGGGCTTATAGACGAAACTGCCGCTTTCCTTGTCGTAGACTGAGTAGCCGATAATGTCCGACGGAACGGTGTCGGAGGTGAACTGAACGCGCTTGGTGTCCAGTCCCAGCACCTTGGCAAAGGTCATGGCCGTGGTGGTCTTACCCACGCCGGGAACGTCCTCCATCAGCACATGGCCGCCCGCCAGGATCGCCATCAGGATTTTCTCTACGATTTCGTTCTTACCTACAACGACCGTTTCGATCTGCCGCAGGATCTCAGGAATTTTCTCATTCATTGTGATTCCCCCTATTTTTTATGCATCTTTGGGAAAAGCCAGTTCAGGAAGAACATACGCACGCTGTACGTATCCTCTCCGGTTGTCCGGTAGTCTTCCGCGCCGCAGACGCCGCAGTAGCGGACTTCCTCCCCGTCCCCCGCGGGCATCCATTCGCCCCAGCTGTGGCCGGTGGCCGGGAGCGGGTCTGTATGGGAGTCCCCGCAGTCGCAGGTATACTCGACGTAGCCGTCCTCCGTGCAGGTCGGCTCAACCCGTTGCGTCTCGTGGTAGGCGTGTTCATGCGGCACATGATCCGGGTCTTCCGCGCCGCAGTACCGGCAGAAGCCGTCCACGTAATCATGATATTCGTCGAAGGTGCCGGGCTTCGTCATGTCATAGCCGCAGCTGTCGCAGTGGTACACGATTCTCTGGCAGGTAGCTTCCTGAATCGTCAGGGCGCCGCCGCAGATTTCTTCGTGGAGCACATGGCAGATACGGCACTCATAATCGTCCCAGTCCTCACTATATGTGTACTCATGATTTCCGCGCCCAAATTCCTCGCCGCAGGTCGAGCATTTCTGATAGTGCTCCAGTGCCGTGTGGTTCCAGCGATTGTCCAGCGTGTGCCCCTTCGCTTCGGCTTCTTCTTCCTTTTCCATGCCGCAGACGCTGCATCTGACCGTTCTGACGCCCGGCTCGGTGCAGGTGGCGGTGTTGGTGCCTTCCACTTCCTTCCAGAAATGCTGCTCCGCCGCGCCGCATTCCGCGCAGACGTGGCTGTCCTCCGTGTCCCCGGCGTCGTATGTCCAGTTGTGGGGGAGCGGGTCGCCGATGACCGCCTGACAATCCTCGCAGAGCAGAATATGGGTTCCGTCCTCCAAATCCTTGTAGGTCATATGCGCGTGGGGGCAGTCCTGAACCATGCCGCAGCAGCGGCACACGTAGCGAACGGAGCCGTCCGGGTCTTCTGCGGTTTCCCATCGATGGTTAACATAAATTGTGCCATTGCGCCCTTCGACACAGTATCCCACAACATTGCCGTAATTGTCGCTGCCGCCGCCGATGTCCCACCCGTAGGCCAGGGTATAGCGCAGGGTCAGCACATCTCCGTCCCTCAGATGCACCGCAGACATGGACTGACCCGGGTAATAGCTGCCGCCTATCGAGTACATCCACCCGGAGCCGCTGGTATAATCGAACTCGCCGAAGGTGCTGCCGGAGCCGGCGCTTTTGTTCAGTCCGTTGCGGTACAGGCAGCGCCACAGAACTGCAAGACCAGTCCCCGCGCCGAACCGGGCGTCGATGGCCGCAAAAACCTCCTCTTCTGTGCTTCCCGGCCAGGTCGCATCTTCCAGCGCATCTGCGTGATAGTCGGTATTCAGGCTTTGCAGATAGAAGCCGGTATCCAGCGTCCCGGCGTAGCTGCCACGCCAGCCGAGGGTATCGCTTGCCGCACCGAAGGGTTCGCCGGTGTCCATTCCCATGATCGCCTTAGCGACCACATAGGAAATCGGCTCGTCCGCCAGAACCTCATAAGGGATAGGGCCGACAACACCGACCCCCAGCACTGTCATATCTACATAAATATCGGCTTCTCCGATTTTCTGTCCGGGTTCTACGCGGAAGCCAATCAGTGTCAGTTTCTTTTCACCCCAGTTGCCGTAAGCGTCCTCGGCATAGACGTAAAGGGTATGTTCATTTCTATCCCCAGTCTCCGGGTTGGATGGAATCAGTCCATACTCCCACGTGTCTCCGGAACGGGTAGGATCAACGGCCTCGATTCCATCCAGTGAAACCTGAATAAATTCATTCGTTCCCTTTGCCGGAATGCTGACCGTATTTCCTTGCGCATTCTTGCCATGCGCAGTAACCCGCAGAGTGGTTTTGCTTTCGTTAGGGATTTCATCACCGTCTTCAAGGTCCAAAATAATTTCTATACTGTTACTCCCCTTATGTTTATAGGGAATATCGATTGTAAAACTGTATTCGTTTTCCCCCTGCGCTTTGATCTCAAAGAAATTATGTCCCGCCTTTCCAGCATTCAGCAGAAGTCGAATCCGCCCTCTCCCCAGCTGATTCAATGTCTCGACGCTTCCAGACTGATTACATGTGACGGAGGTAATCTTAACGCCGTCGGCATCAGAGCCGACGATAGACATTTCATATTCCAGAAATCCATCTGTCAATTGGTTGTCATACACGGTATCCGCCGTTTTCGACTGCTTATTCTGGCAGAAAACCTTTCTTTCACTGCCGTCATCGAGGATATAGCGCATTTGCAGCGTTACATCATTTCCAAAATGCAGAATGACTTCAAAGTGAGCCGTATGCCCGTTTGCAAGGGCGGAAACCGAAATCCGATAGGTATTGGAGGTTTCCCCCTCCGGCATTTTCACCTCCAACCGACCTTGTCCATCCCGCCAATTCAGCTCGCCGCTCTCGGAGGCCGCATCGGAGGTATAGCTGGCGCTCATAATTCTCGCGCCCGCGCTCTCGGCGTCCGCGCCGACCAACTTCATCTCGTAGCGTATCCCGCCACCGGCCAGCTGATTGTTCTTGATTTTATCCGCGGCGCTGCCACCCGGCAAACAGAGCAGTGTGCCTTTGTGGTTTCCGGTTCCCTGCCATGTAAAGGAAAGCTGTACATCCGGGAGCTTCTGATACGTGATTTTATACCGGAAAAACACGTCCCGCTCCGGGGTTCTGACTGTGAAGGAAACCTCGTAGACCTCCTTGTCCGTTCCCGCCGCCGGCGCCATGGGCAGCGACCCCCTCGGCCAGGTCAGCTCCTTTGCCGTTTGGGTGGATTCGGCGACGGAAACGCCGCCCACGATCTTTGCATCCTGCGCCTGTGTCCCGGTCAGGCTTACGCGAAACCGGAACAAGTCCTCGTTCAGCTCATAGCTGCTTACGGAAAACGCCTGCGTATTGCCTGCGGCACAGGCAATGCCCTTTGCGTTCCAGGTCAAGACCAGCGACAGCTCCGAGGGAGAAACTTCCCCGCCGTCCGCCCCCTGATCTCCGTCCTCCTGACCGTCGCCGCCGTCGTCCGTGGAGGAATCTGGCTGTGTTTCTTCCGGACGGGTCTCGCTGGCCTTGTCATTCGGCTCTGTGGATTTTGTCTGACCGCCGCTGGGAACCGAAATGGTGTTCAGCTGCTCCAAATTCTCCCCCAGCTTCAGCACCGTGATCTCCCGGACGCCCTCCCCTTGCAGGGGGTCATCCGGCTGGGCCTCCTTCAGCCCCGTTCCCGGAAGCCACAGTCCCAGCAGGATCGCGGCAATCAGCACTGCGCACAGGCCGCCCCGCAGATATTTGCTGTGAAATAATGAATTCCAATCCATACTGCCATTCCTTTTGTCTTCGGAATTTGCCCCAATTCACGTGCCCCCGCAGAATGCACGTGTGCCCCACCCGGAAAAATCCGGGTGGGGGCGCATGAACTTATAGCCACTTTGCGTAGAGTGTCATATTATCTTCAACCTTGTCGTTATCAAAATCCCAGCGCTTGGTGCAGCTCTCATCTGCGTACCATCCGGCGAAGGCTCTGCCCGGACGAGCCGGCTGCTCGGGACGTGTCACCAGACTGCCCTTCTTCACCTTCTGATCCTTGACCTTGCTGTCGCAGCCGGTCTCGAAGTGAACCGTCTTTCTGCCCAGCAGCAGGAGGAGCAGGAGCAGAAGCAGCAGACCAAGCAGGCCCAGACCCAGCAGCCACCACAGGCCGCTGCCGGTGCCGTCAGCATCCGTCTCGGGTGCGTCGCCCTTCTCCCATCTTGCGTACAGGGTCACATTGCCCTGAACGGTGTCGGTGTCAAAATCCCACGGATTCTGGAGGTCGATATCCGAATACCAGCCCACCAGATGGTAGCCCTCCCGGGTAGGATTGTCCGGCCGCTCCACGGTCTCGCCGTACCGGACGGTCTGGCTGGGAACCGCCGTGCCGCCGTTTGGCTCAAACGTGACCGTGCAGTCGGTGGAAATGATGATGGTCACATCCTGACAGGACGCCTTATATTCATCGGTTCCGTCCTTGGTGGACACCAGATAGTCCTGATTCGTGATCTTGGACACGCCGGACGTGGCGATCACCTTCAGCTTGAAGGAGCCGACCAGACGCTGGGCGTTCCATTCCTCGCCGCCGGACAGGGACACAAAGTTCATGTAAAATTCCCGGTAATTGTCCCGCAGGCCAATGTCCGTCGTGGAAATGCCGTTGCTCAGCAGGGCGCTGCCCTCCACCAGTTCGAAGAAATTGCTGTCGTAGCGAATTTCGTTCTGCATACCGTACATGGTGTAGGCGTCGCCGCTGTCCGACCGTTTCAGGTTGAAATCCACCTGAATGATGTCGCCGGGCTGTACCTCTTTCTTATCGCTGCCGTCCACGGACAGCTCGAAGAAGAAGTCACGGGCGTTATCCACTGCCATCGCCGTGGGAATGCAGGTCAGGAAAAGCATGACCGCAAGTAAGCAGGACAGAACTTTTTTCATCATATTTCGCTCCCTTTCTGTGGGTCGGGTCATTCCTGACCGCCCGATACGATCCCATAAATTGCCATTATGTCAAGCGCGTTGATCATACCGTCCCGGTTGACATCCAGACGGTCAAGATCCTCTTCCGAGAAATCCGTGCCGCTTATCACAGCCCTGTACAGGCCCATGACGTCAAGCGCGTTTACCGTTCCGTTCTGGTCATAGTCTCCCACCAGAACCGTCGATACGGTTCCGCTCACGGTCGTGACGGGAATGGCGTCAAATACAGACAGCAGCCGTTTGTTGCTGCGCATATACTGCACCACCGGCTGCACCGCCGCAGTGCCGGAAAAATCCCCACTGACCCGGAACGTGGCCGTGAACAGAATTCCGTCTGCCGTCGCGGCTTCTTCCAGAGCAGCCGTGACGTAGCCAAAGGTCTTCTCGTCCGTACCTGTCCATTGGGTATTCACGGCAACCGTCGTGCCGCAGAGATAGGGCGTTTCCCCTTCCGCCGTCCGGATGCTCAGCAGCTCCAGCTGCTCCCGGTCATAGTCCAGAGCAATGCCGAAATTGGTAAAGCCCCGGTTCCCGGAAATGCGGATGGGTACAGTCACAGTCCCCCCCGCCGTCGCCGACACGGAATCGGCGGACACGGTGCAGTCCGCGATCTCCGCCGCCATGGCCGTCACGGCCAGCGCGAATATCAGTGCGATGGCCAGAATGACACTGGTGATTCTCTTCATATGTCACGCTCCTTGCTGTCCGCTGAGAATGCGGTTGACGATCCACACCGCATCCTTTACGTCCACCTTCCGGTCTCTGTTGACATCTGCGTTCAGGAATTTGTGCATCACCATGCTTACCAGCGTGTATCTCGCGTTGTACACGTCGTGGTCGAGATGTACGTCGTCCACATCGATGCGCCCGCTGAGATCAACGTTGCCGGAGTAGTCGATGGAGGCGGCGGCCTCCCCTTCTCCGATGATGATACTGTTCCGGGCAGTCCGCACGACCTCTTTTTCATCAGCGGAGGAAATCACCAGCCATGCGTAGGCGTTGTAGGCTTCCGACCAGTACATATTCTGTCCGTCGTACATGGGGACATGCCCATCTTCAACGCTGCCGCTGTAAGTCACAAGGTACATGCTCTGCTTATCCAGCGTGACGTATACGTTGACCTCCACCGGGGCGCCCTTCGTAATCGTGATGGTGATATCTCCTGTAACCTCGCTGCCCGAAATACGGTAAATATTCTTTTTACTGTCGTAGGTACATTTGACGGTGACGCCGTTGACCCTTGCGGAAACGTCATAATCGGTATCGTCCTTACGATCAATGCGGAATGTATAATCCGAACCGCGCCGTGTGGTTTTCCTGCCCACCGCGTCGTCCGCGCCGGAGCCGATGAAGCTGACCGACACATACTTGGCAGAGCTTCCACCGCCTGAGCCGCCGCTGGAGCTTCCGCCGCCGGAATTGATCTTGGTTTTCTGCGCGGTGATGACAATGTCGCCTGTGATGGCCGCACCCGGAATCACGTAGCCGCCGTTCTCCGCCTTGTAGCCTGTGTAGGACTTCCCGCCGATGGTCACGCGCAGAACGTAGCTGTATCCGGCCTTCCGGTTCAGCTTGAAATGGTAGGGTGTGTTATAGGCCGCAGTTTTTTCGCCCGACAGATCCTCGCCCTTGAATGTTACCTTATAGGTCTTGGGGGTTCTGTTCGCCTTGACCGTGATATTTCCGTTGATCTCGTTGCCGGGGATGGTGTAGGTGCCGTCGCCGTTATCCTTGACCGTGACGTCCTTGCCGCCGATCTTCGCCGAGGGCTTATAATCATAGTGAAGCGGATCTGTCGCACGGAAGGTATAATCCTCCCCTGCCGCCGCGCTCAGGCTGTCAGAGGTCAGCCCCTCGTCCAGCGTCACGGTGTATCCCGGCTGGATGGTAAACTTTGTGGTACTTCTGCTGATCGCAGCCGGAGGCGCGTTTTTTGTCGGGGCGTTTGCGCCGGTGTCGATCTTCGCCGAGGAAATCACAACCTTTGCAGTCCCCGCCGCCTTTGTCTTGAATGTCAGGGTTACGACCTTCGTGGAAGCGGACTTATCCGCGCCGTAGCCGATGACGCGGATGCTTCCGCTCTTTTCGGTTACCGAAGCCCCTTTATCCGCCGCCTGACCGGACACATAGGTCAGCCGCGCGGTGTCATAGGTCAGCACCAGATCATAGGCATTGTACTTTCCCCCGGAGACGGACACGCTCATGCTGACGGTCTTCCCAACATCCGTAGTCTGATCCGGCGAAGCGGCGACCGAATAGCGCGTTTCCGCGGCATAAACTCCCATGGGCAGGGCGGACAAAAGCATTACAAAAGCAAGCAGGCTGGACAAAATTCTCTTTTTCATAAAATCACATCCTACGGCAAAGGTGTCGGAAATTCACAGCTGTCCCCACTTTCCATAGGGACACCTGTGACCCTCCGAATTCTGCGGTCTGGCCTCCCCCGCCTTTCACGGCGGGGGAGGCACTTTGGTTTCGGGTCAGAAGACCCGGTCATTCAGGAAATCACTTGATGAGGTTTACGATAGCGGTAGCGTCAGCGGTATTGACCTTCTTGTCGCCGCTCACATCGGCATTCAGGAACTTCAGCATGGAGACAACATCGAAGCTGCTGTACTTGGTGTTGTACATATCGTAGGTCAGCTGAGCGTCGTTGACGTCGGTCAGGCCGGTGCCGTTCACATCGCCGCTGTAATCCACGGTTCCGGCAGAGGTGCCTTCCGCGACCTTGACCTTCGCAGCGGCTTCCGCCTTCACAGCCTCCAGATTATCCGCAGAGATAACCAGATAAGCGTATGCGTTGTACTTCTCGGACCAGAACATGCTCATGCCGTCGTACTTGGCAACCTGACCCTCGGGGAGAGTGCCGGAAGCGGTCACAAGGTACATGACCTTGCCGTCCAGAGTGAGGTATTGGGCGACGTCCACAGCAACAGCCGCGGTCTTGGTCACTTCGATGGTGATGTTGCCGGTGATGGTGGAGCCGGGGATGGTGTAGCTGCCATCGCCGTTCTTGACCACCTTGTCGGTCACATCCACATCGCCGACCTTGACGGTAGGCTCGGAGTAGTCGTAGCCTTCTTCCTTATCGACGGTGAAGGTGTAATCCTGACCCTTGGTGGCGGTGTCGTTGCCCTTTACGTAATCGGGCTTGGTGACGGAAACCACGGAGGAGGGCTTCACGGTCTTGGTGACGCTGATCACAATGTCGCCCTTGATGTCGGTGCCGGGGATGGTGTACTTGCCATTCTCGGGAGTGCCCAGAGTGTAGGCCTTGCCGCCCACGGTCACGGTGGTGTTATAGGTATAGTTGCTGTCCTCGGTCACGGTGAAGGTGTAGTCGGTGTTGTAAGTGGCCTTATCGGCAGCGGTCACATCGCCTGCGCCGGTGCCTTCCACGGTGACATTGTAGCTCTTGGGCGTCATGGTGGCATTGATCACCAGATTGCCGGTGACACCCGGGATGGTATAGGTGCCGTTGCCGTTGTCGTTGGCAGTGGTGGTCTCGCCGCCCATGGTGGCGGAGATAACGTAGTCGTAGTTGTCCGCGTCGATAGCGGTGAAGGTGTAGTCCGCGCCGGGAGCGACGGTGGATTCACCGGACAGGCCCTCGCCCAGAGTGACGGTGTAGCCGGTCACGGAGATGACGGTGGTGGTGTCGAGGATATGTGCATCGGGGGCGTCGCTGCCGACGGCCTGAGAGCCGATGTCAACCTTGGCAGAGGTGATCTTCACTTCCGCTTCGCCCGTGCCCTTGGCGGTGAAGCTCAGGGTAGCGGCGGGGGTATCCAGATTCTTGTCATCGCCGAAGCCGATCACACGGATGGTGCCGGGAACGTCTTCCTTCACGACTGCCAGAGCGTCGGCGGCGGTGCAGGAATTGTAGGTCAGCTTGTCGGTGTCATAGGTCAGGGTCAGATCATAGGCGTTGTAGGTGGTGATGATGCTGTCGCTGTTGGAAACATTGATCTTGACCTCGGCGCTCTCGCCGACGGTGACAGTCTTGTCCTCGGAAGCGGAAACTGCGTAGCCGACGAAGGCGGGGGCTTCCGTTGCAGCCACGTCCACGGAGCCGGGAGCAGTGGCAACATTCATGATGGCGTCGCCCTTATAATCCGAAATGACGATGTTGGTCAGCTGGAAGTGATATTCGCCAGCCTTCAGGACCCTGAACTTCAGCTCGCAGAACTGCCCCTTGGGGATCACGGTCTGGCTGGTCAGGTCAAGCCACGTCAGGCGGATATACCGCGCGCCGGTGGTCTTATTGGTGTTGTGGTTGGGTGTGAAAGCGGTGTTTGCGCCCACGTACTCGAACAGATCCTGATCGTAGTACAGGTCCATCTGGAAGCATCCGCATTCGGCGATATTGCCGCTGGCGTTCAGATAAATACTGAATTCCTCGCCAACCGCCGGGTTGGCCTTGCTGGCCGTCACGCTCATGGTTTCCGTGGTCTCCACGGCGGAGGCGGTGATCGCCATGCCGAGAACCATGACTACCGCGAGGAGCAGGCACATGGATTTCTTAAAAATTTTCATAACATCCTCCTGTCAGAAGTTGTTCTTTTTTGCTTTGGATTCAGTGCCGGTAAGATGGGGTTTGCCGGTCAAAACAGGATATTCCGGCCGGCAAACCATCTGCTGGATCAGTTGTCGCTCTTGATGATGTTGTACAGCGCCATCACGTCGCGGGCATCGATCACGCCGTCGCCGTTGACGTCTGCAACAGTGGCGTCGAGGTCATCGCCGGAGTTGATCGCGTTGAACAGAGCCATTACGTCGGTGGAGTTGATCACACCGTCGCCGTTGAGATCGCCCTTTACGACGGGCTTCTCGTGGATGGTCAGGCGGATGCCGCCGGGGGTGGAGCAGATGACGCCGGAGTTCTCCTTACCGGGCTGGCCGGCCAGAGCAAAGATATACTCGCCGGGAGCCAGCTTGCTGGTGTCCACGACCAGGCTGCCGTCAGCTTCCGCATTTCCCACATACTGCCATGTGGTCACGTCGCCGGAAACGATATCGTTGACAGGCGTGCAGTAAACACTGGGGCTGTAGTCGATGAGGGTGTGGGCAGTGTTGTAAGTACCATACATGTCAGCGCCCGCATGGTACAGCTCCAGCTTGATCTTGTCGCCCTGAACGGGATCCGTCTTGTCGGCTACGATGTAATTAAAGATGCTGGTGGTATCGTTGAAGAAGCTATAGTCGGAGAAGTGGCCGAGGGTGACAATGTCGCCGTCGCGGAGCAGGATTTGATCGCATGTGCTGCCCCAGCCCGCAGAGGCCAGAGGATACTCGTAGTTCAGATAGTAGTTCAGGTTCAGGTCGTAATTCCAGATATTCTGCAGGAAGATGGAGCCCGTAGAACCGCTGTAATTGAAGATATCGGTGCCCATACCATTATCCGCCAGATAGCCCTTGCCCGCATCCGCAGGGTCAATGCCCAGATAGTAAACCTCGGTGGCATAGATGAACAGGTGCAGCATGGTGATCTTTCCGTAAGCGAATTCCTTGGTGCCGGGGTCCAGAGCGCTGCCGGGGCCGCCGGTGGGGTCACCGCTGGCAGGGCCGTAATTCTCAGAGGCGAAGTAGAAGTTCTCAAGGCCATACAGCTCCAGATCGAAGTAAGGAACGGTGACTTCCTTCAGAGCCATGACCTGACCGGACTGCTCGCAGGACTCGAACGTATCATCATGAGAGAAGGAGAAGTAGACCGTGACAGGCTTCAGAACCTTCTCCTTCACACCCTTGACGGTGATGACCAGATCGGTAGAAACATTCTTGACGGTGTAGACGCCCTTCTCGCCGGTGACGGTCTCGCCGTTGACCTGCACGGCAAAGTCCTCCCCCGCCTCGTAGCGGTAGTCAAGCTCCAGCTTAAAGGTGTAATCCTTGCCGCCCTTGGCGGTCTTCTCACCGGTGATGGTGTAGCCCTCGCCCGTGGGGATGGTGACGGTGTAGTCGGCAATCTCAGCGGTCACGGTCTTCAGGCCGTAGTTAGCGTTGTCGAAGCCGTAGGTGTAGGACACGGTGTAGCCGCCGGTCTGCTCGTTCTTGGTGACGGAGACATACTTGGAAACGTCCCGCTCCTCGCCGTTCTTCAGCTTGGTGACAGCCTTCAGACCGTCAACGGTGATGGAGCCGTCCTCGTTCTCGGTGATGGTGGGATACTGGGTGATCTCCAGAGATTCGATCTTGGAGGTGATCGCCATCATGTAGCAGGAGTCGTTCTTATAGTAGATCGTGCCGTACTGGTCGGCGATGGTGGAGCAGATGCAGTACTGCGCCAGGGGGCCGACCGGGGTGAAGACCTCGCTGTAGCCGGAGCCGGTAGTGGTCACAGGCGCAGTCTGGCCGGGCTTATCCTTCAGTACGGAAACGCCGCCGGGGGTATAGTTGTAGGGCAGGTAGATGTACACGGAGCCATCCTCGGCAGAGTATGCCGTGGAGACCATGGCAGAGGTCTGGGGATAGCCGACGATGGCGTAAACATACGCCTGGGTCATGGAGCCGTCGCCGTTCAGGTTATAAACCGCGATGCCATGGCCGCTGTTGGCGCCGAACTGGCTGGTGCCGGCGACGCCGATGTAGATTCTGCCGTTGTACACGGAAGGCGTACAGGTGGACATGGCGTTGGCATTGCCCTGCGCATCCTTGATAACGACTTCCTTGTAGTCCAGGATCTTACCGGTATCCCAGTCGATCTGGGCGTTGCCCAGAATGCCGCCCTTGGTGGTGAAGAACACGCGGTCGGACTGGGGATCATGGGAAACATTGGAGCGAATGTCGCCGCGGATACCCTCGTGGGTGTCGAGCTTCTCGCCGGTGAAGCGGTCGAAGACCAGCAGAGCGGCGCCGTTGGTGTCGTAACCGCCTGCGCCGTCATCGGTGCCGACGATGGCAAGCTTGTCGGTGACGTAAGCACCGGCCCAGTAGAAGCCGCCCTGTCTGGTGTAGGTCCAGCTGGCGTACTTGGCTTCGGTGGTGGAGGCATGGTCTTCGTCAACGGTATTGATGCAGGCAAAGTTGGCGTTTCTGTCCTCGCTGTTCCAGAAGCCTGCGTAGATGTAGCCGTCCTTGTAGGTGATGGGGCAGTTGGGCTGTCCGCCCAGCTCGTCGGTGTAGACCCACAGGGATTCCAGGGTCTTGGCATTGAATGCCTGAATTTTGCCGCCGGACAGGCCAACGAAGACCATGCCGTCGCCATAAGTCATGGGGACGATGGAGTAGCTGGACTTATCAACCATGGTGCCTTCGGTCACGACCTCACCGGTCATGCTGTTGAGACGGCGGATGGTGCTTCCGGAGTAGGTGTAGATGTCGCCATCGACCATGATGGGAGAACCGGGGGCGGCCGCCCAGCCGGTGCCGTGCTTCACAGCCCACAGAAGCTCCGTGTCCTCAGGAGCGTAGGGGGTCTTGGCGTTGGTGATGCCAAGGTTGTTGTCGCCGTTGCGGAAGTTGCCCCACTCGGCAGTGATGCTCTTGTCCAGGTTCGGGTTCTCCGTAGCCACGGCCAGAGTAATGTCGATGGTGCTGCTTTCGCTGAACTTGAAGCTGCTCTTCTGGCTGACATAGCCGTCACTCTGCACGAGGTAGGTGTACTCGGCGTCAGCCATGACGGAATACTTGCCGTCCGTGGGAGCAATTCTGTCCTTGTTGGTATCCCAGACAGTTACCTTGGCGTCGGCGGGGTCAACGGTGAAGCCGACCTCGATGGCTGCCAGTCTGGTAACGGTGATGGTGTAGGTGTTGGTATAGCCGCCGGGGTTGGTGACGACCACGTTGATCTTGTTCTCACCAAGATTCAGCGGAACGGTGGTGTCGCTGCCGCCGTTGACGGTGACGGTGTAGCTTTCATCACGGGGAGTCGCCGCAACGGTAACGCTCTCGGCGGCAGTGGTCGCGGTGTAAGCCGTCTTGGTAGCGGAGAATCTCTCCGCGAACCGGATGCCGTCCAGAGACAGGGCGGTCAGGCTCGGCGCAACACGGACGGAGGTGAGCTTGTACTCATCCTTGAAGTCGCCGTCCACAACGGTGACGGTCATGGTGTTGACCTTCGTGCCGGTGGGTGCGAAGCCTGCCAGATTCTGGCCGCTGGCTTTGCCGGAGGTCAGAGTCTGTGTCTTCTCGGTATCAACGTTGAGGTTTACCCACTTGGCCGTGATGGTCGTGCTGCTGCTTCTGTCGTCAGCCTTGGTCGCCCATGCGTAGAACATGTTGGAGTTGTCCGGCACGAGCACGGTGTATTCCTTGACCGCCGGGTCGAAAGCCGGAATCAGCTGGAACATCTGCGCCTTGGCCTCGGTGCTTGTGTCGCCGAACTTCAGAACGGACAGGCCGGCCGTCTTCTGAACGGCTTCGGTCACGCCCTCGACGGTGATGGTCAGGTCGGCAGTGACGTTCTCAACCGTGTAGCTGCCGCTTTCACCGGCCGTCAGCGCCTCGCCGTTGGCCTTGACCGCAAAGTCATCGGTCTTCTCGTAGCCCTCGGCGACAGTGACGGTGAAGCTGTAGCTGTCGCCCTTCAGAACGGGAGTCTTGGTTCCCTCGGCGGCAGCGGCGGTGAAGCCTTCGCCATTAGGCAGGGTGACTGTGATAATCTCTTTGACGCCCTGAATCCTGACATCGCCATTGCTGAATATATCGGTCAGGGTCACGACAGCATAGCCGTCCTTCACCTCAACGCTTACGGTGCCGGCTCCGGAGAAGGAAACGTCGTAGTTGTTGTCCCGTACCGCAAAGCCCACGTTGGGAGTTACCTTGAACTTGTAATCCCCACCCTTGGCAATTCTCGGGTCGGTGGAGGGGTCAGCATAGCCGTCACAGGCGGACATGGTGAACTGACGACTCCAACCGTGGGGCAGAGAAACCTTATAGAGGCGGGCCACGCCCTCGACGGTGATGGTCAGGTCGGCAGTAACATTCTTAACCGTGTAGGTGCCGTCCTCACCCGCCGTCAGTGCGGTGCCGTTGGCTTTGACCGCAAAGCCATTGCCGGCCCCATAGTAGTTGTCGAATTTCAGAGAGAAGGTGTAATCCGCACCATCTGCCACGGTGGTCTCGCCCTTCAGGGTGTAGCCCACGCCGGAGGTCAGTGTCACGCTGTGAGGAGCGGCCTGCTTTTTCACGACGCCCTCGACGGTAATGGTCAGATCGGCAGTGACGTTCTCAACCGTGTAGCTGCCGCTTTCACCGGCCGTCAGCGTTTCGCCGTTGGCCTTGACTACGAAGTTGTCTTCCATCTCGTAGTCGTCGGCGATGGTGACGGTGAAGCTGTAGTCCTTGCCGTCCTCTACCGTGGCTTCTCCGGTCAGGGTATAGCCCTCGCCTGAGGTCAGGGTAACCGCATGGGTCAGGGCTGCGTAAGTAAAGTCAAAGAATTCGGCAGCAGACTGGTTCTCCCCGTCAACGTAGTATGCCATGCCCACAGCAACTGAACCATCCGTACTCAGCATGAAATTTTCAACAGGAATGGTCACCGTCTTGCTTCCGTCATCGTTGGTCGCAACCGTGAGAGCCCCGCCGAGAGCAATCTCGCTTTGTCCCGGGTACGTATTCCTGTAGAAGAAAACTGCCCCGTCATCCCCGGAAAGCACAAGCTTGACACTTTCCGGATAGGTGAGAAGCACCTTCCCGGTTCCTTCAGGAATCGTCACATGGTAATACGGTGTGTTGATCGATTCACCCCACGCCGCTTCACCAACAACCGTTTCCACATACTCGACGGTCACATTTTCGCCGGATTCCGTGGTAATGTTGGTGTAAAGAGCGGCTGCATCTGCCTCTGCGGCAAACGTGTTTACCGGCACAAGGCTGAACGTCATCACAAACGCCAGCAGGAATGCCAGTAGTCTTCTCTTCATAAATAAACCTCCTCATTATATGGTATTGCAACGCCCGCAGGCGTAAAGCGGAATTCATTCCGGCCAGCTCCGGCACGTCGGGTTTACCGCTGCCGGGGCGTTCTGCTTATGCTGCACGTTTTTCAAACGCACAGTTTGTAGGTCTTCTGACTAACACGTTCGGACGAAATCGTCCACGCCGCTTCCCGCCTTCTCAGGTTTCCCCAATGACCCGCTTTCGCGGAAAGGAAGTCGGCTCCGTGCTTACAGCACGACGGGTCTGCCCGCCGTGTTCCGGTTTTGCACCGGATTCCCTTGTTCAGCTGAACAAGAATGCGTGTCTCCCGTTTCGGTCGGTCGCGCATTTGCCACAAAATAAGCCGGATATCTATTTGCACCGCCGGATACCCGGCGGAGGTTTTTGTTTCCTTGATACCGCCGCCTCTGCTCCGACGGCGGTATTATGGGAGGAAAAGCTGTTCCTTGGGCAATCAAAACAGCTTAATGGAAGCTCTGATTCCATCGGCAGAAACTGACAGCGAGGGATTTTGTTCCCAGGCAAAGACTGGAAAACGGAGAAATACTGCATGTATTTCCCGTTTTTCAGTCTGCGGCATGGGGGCAAAAGACCCGCTGCTCAGCCGCAGACGATTGATTCAGAGTTTCCCAATATATTACAGATTCGCGCAAGGGGGTCGCGCGGATCAGGTAATACCGGATTGACGATTTTTTCTTCTTTTTTCTTCCTGCGCCTTCATTCG
>ERZ779861.2456-NODE-2456-length-17576-cov-9.192055_pt1 | contig 17576 bp, 18 predicted proteins | sample MGYA00511558_ERZ779861 | MGnify/ENA primary metagenome ERZ779861 (study PRJEB29588, sample SAMEA2163432) | human gut metagenome | biome: human gut; feature: human-associated habitat; material: faeces | place: Denmark | collected 2008/2010 ...
CGCCGTGCGGCGAAAGCCGACAATCTTGGTGGTGCTGCCGCCGACGTCAATGCCAATGACAACGTCGCCGGCGCCCTGCCGCTTTGCTTCCATAGTGCACGCTCCTTTCCTTGTCCCGGTTCTGCGGGAATGCGGCGGTAATCGCCGCCACATCCCGACATATACAGGTCATTATAGCACATTTCCAAAAAAAAATCAAGGCGGCATCCGCAAAAGAACTCCTCAAAATATACAAATAATTTTCGCGCTCCCCTTGACAAAAAAAGCAGAATATACTATAATGGCTTCGTAATGCTGTCGGTGCGTTACGCGAACACGCGCGCACCGTGAAAGGAGCGCCCCTATGAGTTTCACCAACACAAAAAGAATGACAGCCGCCCTGCTCGCCTGCCTGCTGATCCTGCCGGCATCGGCGGGGCTGTCCTCCTGCGGCACGGATACATCGCAGGAGACGCAGTCCGCATCCACAGCGGATTCCGCAACCGACGCGCAGGAAAGCGTCGCTGCTGCCGATCGCTGCGACCTGCCGGAGGATCTGTCCTTCGACAACGCCGAGATCAGCTTCCTGTATGCCGATACGCAGGGCAAGAACGATGAACTTGTCAGCGATGGGAATTCCGGTCTTATCTCCGAGGCGGTGTTCGAGCGCAACGAGCTGGTTCGGAATCAGCTCCGCGTCAAGCTCTCCTTCCTGCCGAGCGAGGAGGACTCGGTTGCCACCAAGCTGGAGAACGATGTTGCCTCCGGTCTCGGAAGCTACGATATTGTGGTCAACGGAACCTACCGTGCCGTGAGCCCCGCCCTGAGCGGTCAATATCAGAACCTGTCCGCCGTGGACTACATCGACACCTCCAAAAGCTACTGGACGCAGGGCTTCAACGACCTTGTCACCTTCACCCCCCAGCGGAAGCAGTATCTGGCAAGCGGCGCCGCCGCCATCTCCATGTTCCGGTACGTTTTTCTGACCCTGTACAACCGCACCGAGATGGAGTCGCGCAAACTGCCGGATATGTACGAAACGGTCAAAAACGGCGACTGGACGCTGGACACCCAGCTCAGCATGATCAAGGATCTGTACCAGGACAAGAACAGCGACAGCAAGGCAAACACCGGCGATTTCTTCGGCTTTGTGACCGGAAGCGGCAGCAGCATCGACCCCTATATGGTGGCGGCGAATATCCATCTCGTTGTCAAGGATGCGGACACGCAGGCACTGAAGTTCGACACCGACTCGCTGAAGCGCGTCTCCGACCTGCAAGCCAAGGTCTCCCTGCTGTACAATGATGCCTCCACCTACTTCTACCGGAACGCCACCAGCATCGAGGACTGGGCAGGCAGAACCAAGAACATCATCAACGCCTTTACCGCCAAGAATGCCATGATGGTTACCTGCCTGTTCCTTGACATGGAGACCGAAATCGAGTCACTTACCCCCATGTCCTACGGCATCGCGCCCCTCCCTAAGTTTGACAAGGCGCAAACCCGCTACTACTCCTATGTGCAGGATCAGGTGTCCTGCTTCGGCATTTCCGCCGGTGTCAAGTCGGCGGAGCGCGTCTCCATGCTGGGTGCCGTGCTGGAGTCGATGGCATGGAACAGCGGCAAGATTATCCCGAATGCCTACTACAACACCAACCTCTCGCTCAAGTTCATGCAGGATCCGCAATCCGTTGAGATGCTCGATCTGATTTTTGAAACCGTTCAGTTCGATTTCTCCAGCACCTGCAGCAATATGTTCTCCGGTCTTGTCCTGCGTGACGAGCTTCGTCCCCTGCTCTGCTCTACCACTGCCAAGGTAGCCTCCGCTTCCCGCAGATGGGACGAAAAAATGAAAAAGATTCTGGCGGACGCCAACGAAAAAATCGCTAAACTGCCGTAACCGCAACGCGGCAATATCGAAAGGAACCTGCCCATGGGCACAACACACGCAATCCGTACCCAACAGAAAAAAGCACGCTTTCTCTCCCTCCTGCTCTGCCTTCTGATGCTGCTCGGCAGCGTGGCGGAACTGGCAGCCTGCACGTCAGGCGACACCACGGAAACGGTTTCCGCCGCCCCCTCCGGAACGGAGCAAACGACCGATGTACCCTCCTCGGCTACCGCCACGCAAGGCGAACCGGAGGGAACGACCGAACCGGAAACCGAATCCTCCTCCGCCGAGGACACATCCGTCGAAACCAATGACGCGACCGAGTCGGAAACCGCCGAAATTGAGACGAGCGGCGAAGCAGACCGCAAGGGAAAGGAATTCCGCATCCTGTCCGCCACCCGCGCCCCCGCCGGCATGGCAAGCTCAAACTGCTTCCTTGAAGGGGAACAAAACACAGCCGGCACGATCAATGAAGCCGTACACGAACGCAACACCGCGGTCGAGCTGGAGCTGGACGTCGCGCTGACCTTCAGCCATGCTGACGCGGACAAGTCCGATATCCAGTCCGAGATCAAAAGGCTGGTCATGAGCGGGACGGATGCGTATGACCTTGTCATCAGCGAACTGCTCCCCTTTGCCAGCCTTGCGAACGACGGAACCTTCCGCAACATCCTGTCGTCGGAATTCACCGGCTTCGACTTTGAGAACAAGCCGTACTGGCACAAGGAGTACATGGATGATCTGCGTCTCGTGAACGGATACGAATATCTGCTGGCGGGTGATTTTTTCATCGACGTGCTCCGTTCCTCGCACCTGCTCCTGTTCAACAAGGAAATGTATCGGGATCACTACCGGCGCGACCCCGGCGAGGTCTTTGAGTGGGTTCTGAACTACGAGTGGACCTATGAAAAGCTGAACGGGATCATAACGGATATGTACCTCGACAAAAACGGGAACAGCCGCCGGGACTACGGCGACCGATGGGGACTTTCCATATCGGATCTGCGCAGTGCCAAAATCGGGTTCATCGTCAGTGCCGATCCAGGTCTTGTCTCGCGGAGCGAGGACGGAACGCCGCGCATCGTGCTCGGCGACACCTCCCGCATGGCGGATCTGACCCAGCGGCTGTCCCTTTTGCTATTCAACAGCAGCTGCTACATTTCCGATGCCGCCGGAGGCAACAGCCTGCGGGACTTCACGGAAGGCTCGGCGCTCCTGTGTGAAGGTCATTGGCTCGGCTCGCTGGAAAACACCGCCCTGCTGGATATGAAGGAAGGTGCCGGTGTCCTCCCCTACCCCCAGCTGTATGCCTCCGACAAGCGGTACATCACTGCAACCAGCAACACTGCGAATGTCGGTGCCATTCTGCTGACAGCCAAGGATGAGGCTTTCATCAGCACCGTGATTCAGGCGCTGAACCGCGAGACTGCATCCCGGCTCATTCCCAAATACTACCGGGATGCACTGAAGCTCCGGTACGATGCCGATCCGTACACCGCCGGAATGATCCGGATTCTCCATGACAACATCGGCGGATCCTTCATGCTGGCTTACGGAAACCAGGCAATCGACGGATCCGGCAATCCGGTCGGCACCGTCAGCGAGTCCGTTACGGGCGGAATCAAACGCTACAACACGAATTGAAACCAAATCTGAAAGGAATGGGAAGAAACCATGAATTCATCTCAGGTAACACATACCCCCGTGAACCGGCAGAAAACAGTGCGCTTTCTTTCGCTCCTCCTCTGCCTCCTAATGCTGGTTGGCGGCGTCGCGGAACTGGTCGCCTGCGGAACAGGCGACACGGCTGAGACGACCTCTACCGGCGGGGAAACCAACAGCGAGCCGGAAGTCACTGCCGAAGAGGATCCCTTCAAGAATGTGGACTACAAGGGGCGCGAATTCCGCATCCTGACCAGTACCAACATTGCGTCGGCAGGTATGGGAAACTCCAACTACCTCATTGAGGGGGAGAAGGACGCGGCATCCAGCATGGTCAACGATGCAGTGTTTGAGCGCAACGCCGTTGTGGAGAAGAAGATCGGTGTCCAGTTGAAATTCACGCAGCTGGACGTGGATTACAACGGCGTGTTCAGCAAGATCCGGACATATGTCGCCAACAACCTCGACGAGTACGACCTTGTCATCAATGACCTGTTCCCTTTTGCCAACCTCTCCATTGAGGGCAACTTCCGCAACATCCTGGCGCCGGAATTCACCGGCTTTGACTTTGAGGACAAAACCTACTGGTACAAGGAGTACATGGACGACCTGCGCCTGCAGAACGGGTATGAGTACATTCTGGCGGGTGACTTCTTCATCGACGTGCTCCGCTCCTCGCACCTGCTCCTGTTCAACAAGGGGATGTATCAGGATCACTATCAGCGCGACCCCAACGAGGTCTACGATTGGGTACTGAACTACGAGTGGACCTACGAGAAAATGAACCAGATGATCACGGATATGTACGACGACAAGAACCGGAACGGGTTGAAGGATTACGGAGACCAGTGGGGCATCTCGGTGCTTGAGCTGTGGGGCTCCTCCATCGGCTTCGTGGTCAGCGCGAATCCCGGATTCATCACGCGTGACGAGGACGGTACGCCGTACCCCGCACTGGGTGAGAATTCCCGCGGGGAGGATCTGACGGACTGGCTGTACAAGATCGTGTACAACGACAGCGCCTGCTTCGGCATCACCTCCGATGCGAAGATCCTGCAGGACTTCACGGAAGGACTGTCGCTCATCTGCGACTACCAGCGGCTTGGCTCGCTGGAGAACACCATCCTGCTGAGTATGCAGGGCGAGGCGGGCGTTCTTCCCTGCCCCATGCTGTATGCTTCGGATAAGCAGTACAACACCGCCACGCACGACACCACGGAAGTCGGTGCCATCATGACCACCGCAAAGGATGCGGAGTTCATCAGCACTGTCATCCAGGTTCTGAGCCGTGAGACCGCGTCGCTGCTCATTCCCAAGTATTACGGCGAGGCGCTTCAGGTGCAGTACGTTACTGATCCATATGCTTCCAAGATGGTGCAGATCATCCACGACAACATCCGGGAGTCCTTCATCCTTGCATACAACAACTGGACAGGCAGCATAATGCTCAACGTTTTCAGCAACGCCGTTTCCGGCAAGCGCTCCTTCTCCGCCATGTACAACGCCCGCAGTAGCCGGAATATGCAGACCAACATGAACCGAATGATCAAAAACTTCAAGCGGTACAACAAGATTCTTTGACGCCGATCTGTGCGAAAGGAGTATGCAAGATGAGCAACAACCTGTACCCGATAACCTATTGGTACGGAATCCGGAAGGAATTCCTGTCACGTGAGCGTCTCAAGGAGGCGCGTGAAGCCGGCTTCAATCTGATCGAATGTGCCTACGACACCGAAACCAACCTGCGCGTTCTGGCTCTGTGCGCGGAGTTGGGACTGCGTGCCAATGTCCAGGATCCCCGCATGAGCGTCGCACTGCTGGGGGAGCCGGGCTGGGAGGCGGAACTGGATGCCATGATTGCCGACTACCGCGACTGCCCTGCCCTCAATCGTTTCTTTGTACGCGATGAGCCGACCGATGATTACTTCCCGACGCTGGGGCGCGTGGTGGATTACCTGCACGCGCACGATCCGGTGCACGGCGAGTACATCAACCTGCTCCCGTCGGTCGCCGTCATGCCCCTGGAGCGCTATCAGGCGCACATCGACGGGTTCCTGCGTACCGTCCACCCGCAACTGCTTTCCTACGACCACTACAATCTGATGTGGCGGGAAGTTCCGGCACTGGACAAATTGCCTGCCGCACGCGTTTCGGACGAGAACCGTAAACGCAACGGCTGGGAGGGCAAGCTGTTTGAGGCGTATGACCGTGCAGGTTACTACGACAACATGGAGATGATCCGGGCGAGCGCCGCACGGGCTGGCATCCCGTGGATGACCATTATCCTGCTTGTGGAGCACTGGGGGTACCGTTGGCCGACGGAGGGTGAAGTGCGCTGGGAGGCGTTCAACGCGCTGACGTACGGCTCTACCGGGCTTTCCTACTTCACCTATTGGACGCCGGGCGCGAATCACAGTGAGCCGTGGTCCTACCACAACGGCATCATACTGTCGGACGGAACGCGCGGAGAAAAGTATGAGATTGTGAAGCGCATCAACCGCGAGCTGCAGGTGCTGTACCGCGGGCTGGTCGATCCCCTGCCCGGCGAGAGCATGGCACCCGGGGATATCCGCTCCGAAGCGGTCTTCCATGTCGGTGCGGAAACGGACGAAACGGTCAAGCCGTTTGCCGGCCATAAACACATCCGCACGCTGGATGGCGGGCGCTTTACGGTCGGCTTCTTCGCCGGCGGACGCATGATGGTCACGAGCAAGGATCACGATGCACCGCAGACACTGTGCATCACGTCCGATACCCCGCTTGTCCGTCTGAATAAGGCGACCGAAGTCTGGGAGGATTGCGCCGGGACCGTCACCTTTGCGCCCGGCGACGGCGAACTGTTTGCTGTCAAACCGCTGTAATACACGCATAAACCGCGCCTCCGCCGGGAAAGATACCGATACGGTACTCTTCCGGCGGAGGTTTTTTTATATGGATATGGATAAGCAGACTTACCGGCGCTACGCCGATGCACGCGCCCCCCGGTCATCGTCGCCGCGGAACTGCCTGCGCGCCTTTTGGGTGGGAGGCACGGTCTGCCTTGTCGGGCAGTCACTCTGCGACCTCTACACCGGGATCTGCAGCATGAGCCGCGAGGACGGCGGCACACTGGCATCCATAACACTGGTGCTGATCTCCGTCGTGCTGACCGGGTTGGGCGTCTTTGACCGCATTGCCAAATATGCCGGGGCAGGCACACTGGTTCCCATCACGGGATTTGCCAACGCTGTCGCCTCCCCAGCCATCGACGCACGCTCCGAAGGTCTGATCCTTGGCGTCGGCGCCAAGATATTCACGGTCGCAGGTCCGGTTCTTCTGTACGGAACGCTGGCGGGCGCGTTCTGCGGCGTGATATTCTGGATCATCGGACTGTGCACCGCGTAATCGCACGGGGGCGAAAATTGCCGTAAATTTTCAAAGTAAATGCAACAGTAGCCCCGCGTTGCATTTATAGCAACCCCAAAAATAATAGTCACCCTTGACAACCGCACCCCAAGGCGGAGAACCCGGTGCTTTTTATTTTATCGTCTCGCTGTTGTTGATGACCGATGCGGAGTAAAGGAACAGCACATCGTCCGCTTTCGTGAAGTCAATCAGCTTTCCGAGAGAGAGGGGCGAAATATAGCGGATATCGACAAGCGTTATTTCGGAATAACCTGCCGCAAGAAGCGGTGCTATACTGCTGCCGAACGAATCCCGGAAAACGATGAGTCGGCGTTCTTGCGCGGCATTCGGATTTGTGATCTTGATGATCGAACGCGCGCCGCCGAGGAACATTTCGTAAGGATCGCGTCCGGCGGCGGCACCGAGGTCGTAAACCGGGATGTCGGACTGTGTTTCGACATTATACACCTGAAGCCCCCGTATCACGGCGTTATCAAGATAGAAAAGCCTCTCCGGCGCGTGCGGCAGGGCTGCCTGACCGTAATAAACGCCGTAAAACGGTCTGCCGGTGTCCTGTATTTCACACGTTCCGATCCGCTCCGCTCCCATCTGCGCCGCAATTTCATCGGCAACCTTCGTGATTCTTTCCTGCCGCCAGTGCGAATCGGTATAATAGAAATCATCCGCCGACAGGAGCCCGGAAATATCAATATACTTTGCCTCCGGGAATCCGCTTCTGAGGCGTTCGGTAAGCGCCTTGTAATCCTTGTCCGGATAGCCGTTCTGCGATGCGATAAAGGTATTTTTATCGGGTATCACCGACAGGTATGTCTTTGTTCCGGCATTCCGGAGATACGTGTCATACACATACCGGAAACGCCGTGCGGCATGATCAACCGATTCGCTGTCGGTCGGGAAGTCCAGCTTTGATAGATGCTCTCCGACGGAATAAAGTCCATTGTTGTCCTTTTTCATGAATACCTTCGCACTTACGGTTGCCTTCAGCCCCCGGAACCCGTTGCGCAGAGGGAACTGGTCGAGCATATATTTTTCAAAGCCGTTCATAAAACTGCCGTTCGTAACCGACGAAAAAGACAGCGCGGGGCGTTTCGCAAGACGCCGTCTTTCAACCGTCGATTCTTCTGCATCGGGCGCAATCAGGAACCAGGCGGAAAAGACCGCAAGGAACCCGAGAGACAGCGCCAGAGTCAATATCTGTTGAAATTTCTTCATCATACTCCTCCGTTAAACCGGTCTGAGACCGCAAGGTCAGAACCGGAAATAGACAAACGGGTTGAACGACCCGTCGATCAGATACGCCGTGCACACGGCGATTGCCGCAACGGTTGCCGTCGGCGTCAGAACGGCAAGAACCCTGCTTCCGCCCGCCGTCCCTTCGATTTTCTCATAAATCCGTTTGGGCAGGGGAGTCGCTCCGACAACTGCGACAGTAAGCAGTACAAGGTTGCTTTTCAGATAATACAACGAAGCCGCATTCATGGCGGGAATTCCGGCAAACCCGAACATGGACTTAAAGCTCATGAATGCGCCGGCAACACTTGCCGCATCAAACAATACGAATCCGAGCATGACAAACAGCAGCGTATAGATGTGCATCGGAACGGAAAACCGTGCCTGCGGACGGAGAATATATTTTTCAAACAGCAAAAGCACCGCATAAAGAAGTCCCCAGAGAACGAAATTTCACGATGCTCCGTGCCAGAAGCCGGTGGCTGTCCATACGACAAGGATGTTGAAAACATGACGCATCGGCTTTACGCGGTTTCCGCCGAGAGGGATATAAAGGTAGTCGCGGAACCAGCCGCCGAGGGAAATGTGCCAGCGGCGCCAGAACTCCGTAATGCTTGCGAACACATACGGATACTTGAAGTTTTCGGAAAAGCGGAATCCGAAAATGCGCCCGAGCCCTATCGCCATGTCTGAATATCCGGAAAAGTCGAAATAGATGTGCAGCATATATGCCGCGGCATACAGCCAATAAAACAAAACGGTTTTCTCGCCGTACGCCTTGAATTCCGACACAATAAGCGCTGCGGAATTGGCAAGGAGAATCTTTTTTGCAAGACCGACGGAAAAGCGCGTGATTCCCTCCGATGCATCGGCAAGCGTGGTTTTTCGATTTTTCAGGCTTCCGGCAATGTCGGAATAGCGGACAATGGGACCGGCTATCAGCTGCGGAAACATCGCCACATACATCGCAAGATCAATGAAATTGCGCTGTGCCGGCACGTCGCCGCGGTAAACATCTATAACATAACTCAGGATCTGAAATGTATAAAAGCTGATGCCGACCGGCAGAGCCACCTTGAGAAGCGGGACGGAAAGACCGGTCACCGCATTGAAATTCCCGATAAAAAAGTCCGCATATTTGCAGTAAGCAAGCAGACCGAGGCTTGCGACTGCCGAAACGGCAAGCGCCGCCTTTGCGATCTTTGTCCCGTGAAAGCGTTCAACGAGGAGCGCGGCAATGTACGACTGCGTGACCGACGCAAGCATAAAAATAAGATATTTCGGCTCTCCCCAACCATAGAAGAACAGGCTCGCAAGAAGGAGAACGGTATTCTTCATACGGTCGGGAACAATGAAATACAAGAGCAGAACGCACGGCAGGAAGCAATACAGAAACGTTATACTTGAAAACAGCATGACTCTGTCTTATGCGATAGGCACGTTGAAAAGCTGTTTTGCCGAGCTGTATTCGGCGGAAAGTTTTGCGGTAAAGGTGTCTGTCAGTTCGGCGGCACCGAAAACGGAAACGATATAATCGCCGACGGTCAGAATCACAAGCTTTTCGGGGAATCCGCAAAGCCACTGACGGTTAAGAATATTGTCCCGGATCTTCCCGGCAAGCGCCGCAGTGTCACCGGAATTCTTCACATGAAATACGCCGCAGGAAAAGGTATTCTGATTCAGCATATGCATAAGCGATGCGGCATCGTTTATCTCGGACGCCTGCGCCTTCGGGAAGCCAAGCTCAAAATCAATCGCCTCCCCGTCAGCCACATCAAATTTGCCGGGCATGCCGTCCTTTATATTCTTTTCGGATCCGCCTGTTGCGGGAAATTTTTCATCGGTCGAATACTTGCTTCAGACCTTTTCAAGAATTTCCAAAGCACTTTGTGGTTGTCCCTTCTGATCATCGGAAGGCGCGGTTGTGCTGTTTTCGCCGTTCTGTTTTGCGCTGGCGGTATCGGAGGGCGTGGTTGTCCCGTTTTCACTGTTCTGTTTTGCGCAAGCGGCAAATGCGAGAACCATAACGGCAGCAAGTGCCAATGCAATAATCTTCTTCATATTCATAGTACAGTTTCCTTTCAGTTCAGGCTTTGTTTTCGCAACAGTATCGGTAACCCAATTAACATTAACAATTTCGTCGTTTATCTCAGGGGAAGGCTGATTTCAAACACCGCGCCGCCTTCGTTTGCAGCATGTATCGTTCCTTTGTGAAGCGAAACGATTTCCTTTGCAAGCGAAAGTCCGATTCCGGCTCCGCCCTTACGGGTGCTGAAAAAGCGGTCGAAAATGTGCGGCAGAAGCTCGGGCGCGATGCCTTCTCCGTCATCGCGGACACGGACAACGGCTTTTCCCCTGTCTGCCTTACATTCAATTTGTATTTCCTCTTTTGCATATCGCAGTGCGTTGGTGATGATATTCGTGAACGCACGGCGAAGCTGTATCTCGTCACAGTTCACCGTAACGGGAGTTTCGTCAAAACGGAGTGAGATGTGCAGGTTTTTCTGCTCTGCCAACTGTTCGGTGCTGCGCAGGCAGTCATATAAAAGCTCACGGACATCCGTCAGATGAAACTCAGCATTGGCTTGTCCCGACTCCAGTCGGGAGAGCGCAAGCAATTCCTCTACCAGTTCCGACATCTGTTCTGTCTCCTCCAGAATGACTCCTGATGCTTCGACAGGCTCCAGAACCCCGGTGTGGATGCCTTCCGCGCAGCCCTGGACAGCCATCATCGGCGTTTTCAGCTCGTGCGACACATTCTGGAAAAACCATTTTTGCGATTCGTGTGCCTTTTCCACATAGCCGCCAAGCTTCCATCCGAAGAGGCAGACCAGCACACTGAGTATCGCCAGCACCGCAAAAAAGACGGCATTCAGATATGCCGAATACTGCATAACCGCTCCGATATCCACGTAAAGGACGTACGAATATGCGTCCTCATATTCATTGGCTTCAACACTTGTCAGGCGGAAAACAAAGCGGCTTCCGCCGGTTTTCAGGGTATGAAATTCATCGACAGCCGGTTTTTCCTTTTTGCAGTATTCCCTCAGCTGATATTCGGCTTTTGAAAGATGCTCCGGCTCGGCAAGCCCGCCGTCCACATCAAGGTATCGGACGCTCGGCGTAAGAAAATGTTCCTCCCCCTCTCTGTTCGATGTGTCGGAAAGCGGAATCATCTCCTTGCGTTCATCCTCCAGAAGTATCGCTCGCCGCGCCTCCGTGGTCAAATATTCCGGAATAAAAATGTTGACGGTGGCAAGCAGTACCGCAAAGACAAACAGCATCGTGCCCAGCACGGAAAGGGTGATATTTCTTCTTATATGCTTCATTTTGAGCCCCCGTCCGACCGCAGGCGATAGCCGTAGCCCCAGACCGTCTCAATCTGCACCTTGCTGTCTGCCGAGGAGAGCTTACTGCGTATGCGGCGCAGGGTTTCATCAGTCACTCTGGTTTCCACCTCGTCGTTGTAGCCCCAGATGTGAGTGAGCAGCTCGTCGCGCGAAAAGGCTTTACCCTCACCCCGCATTAGAAAAATGAGCATCTTCAGCTCGTTCGGGGAAAGCGCAAGAGGTTTTTCTCTGCAGAAAAGCCGCTTCTCATCACCGGAGAAACGCAGATCTCCGACGGTAATGTCCCTGTCCATCGGGTCGCCTCCGCGCTCCATATCCACTCGCCGGAGGAGCGCTTTGACACGCATCAGAAGCACCGTCGGGCGAAACGGCTTGGTCAGATAATCGTCTCCGCCCTGAAGGATCCCGTTGACATAGTCGTATTCGGTATCCTTTGCCGTCAGCAAAATGATCGGAACATTATCCTTTTCCCGGATGCGGCGACAGCAGGTAAGTCCGTCGGTGCCCGGCATCATAATATCCAAAATAACAAGATCGGCGCGTTTTTTATAAAACACACCTAAAAGTGCGTCGCCTGTTTCAAACGCGCACACCTCATATCCGTCATTTTCAAGAAAGCGCTGAAGCGTTTCCCGTATGTTTTTTTCATCCTCTGCGATGTAGATCCGTTGTTTCATAGCGCCTCCCCAAATAGATACAGAGCCGTGCCGCCCGGACACGGCTCTGCGCGTTTGTTTTATCTGCCTTTTTCGCAGACCGCAAGGTCGTCTTCTTCAAGTTCAAAGGGCATATCCGGCTCGATAGCCGCGATTTTTTCGTCATACTCGGCGTCGACGCGGTCCCAAAGCTCCGCATTACGATCAAGAACCGCGTCGAGTTTTTCGCAGAGAGCGTCAATCTCGCCATAAAGCCGATCTGCGTTCTCATCCGTCATGCGATAGTAAAGCTCGTCAATCTGCGCTTCCAGCGATTCAATCTCGGCAAGGTCTGCAAGCAGTGCCGCTTTTTCCTTTTCGGTCAGTGAGCGCATGCTCTTGATGGATTCCGCGTAGGATTCCTCAGCCGGGCAGGCGTCATCAAAATCCGCTTCGTTCAGTTCAAGCGTCATGTCCGGCTCGTCTGCCGCGATTTTCCCGTCATACTCATCGTTGACGCGTTTCCAAAGCGCCGCGTTTCTTTCGAGAACCGCCGGGAGCTTTTCGTCAACGGCGTCGGGCTTGGTTGCCGGCTTGTCCGGCTTCGTCTCGTTCGCCGAAATCGCCGCCGCAGATACTGTAACTATGCTGAGTGCAAGCACAAGAGCGAAGATGATCGTAAAAATTGTTTTTCGGTTTTTCATAACAAATGCTCCTTTGTTTTAATTTGCGGTTTTCCTTTCCGCAGCATAAGTATAGCAAAGAGGAGCATACTATTCACCGAAAAAACGCCTGAATTTTGTCACAAAGCTGTAAGAATCGAATGCGGTACAGATATCATTTCCCATTCTCGCCGGCGATTGCGCTGTCTGCGCTTTTATATATACGTTTCTGTCAGCCGGCTTGCGGAAGTCCTCAATGTCCATTTCTCCGGTTTGGAGGTATTTTTTGATGTTCGGACCAAGAGAAAGTGACTTGAAGCCTTCTTTCGGTGGCATCACCCGCATCATCTCATCCGGCGTATAGCCGCGGTTGCATTGTACCACTTTTTGCTGCAGTTGTCAAGGGTGACTGCTATTTTGGAAGTTGCTATAAATATAGCGCCCCAGTTGAACACCCTCGTCGCATTTGGATAAACCGTGCCGTCGGTGGACCCCCCGACGGTGAGACGAAAAATTACCTGTTTTTTTCTCCTGCGCACGTTTCTTTTCGGTTGTTTGCCCATTGACTTCCGGCAGGGCATTTGCTATAATAATATGTTGTGCATCAGGGGAATCCTGCATTGCCGGCGTTCCCCTGCCAAAGGTGCCCTCAACATTATTACGGTCGTGTCCCGACCCGGAGGCTTTTTCTCATGGATGTGTTACATACTCTGCTGGCACTGTCCGTCGCACTGTTCGCCGGTCTGCTCATGTCAAGACTGACGAAAATCTGGAATTTGCCAGCCGTGACCGCCTACCTCGTAGCCGGTATCCTCATCGGTCCCTACTGCCTCGGGCAGCTGGGCATTCCCGGTCTGGGCTTTATCTCGTCGGAGGACGTCGGAAATTACGATATCATCTCGGACGTGGCGCTGGGCTTCATCGCCTTTACCATGGGCAATGAATTCCGCCTGTCCAGCCTGAAAAAGACCGGCAAGCAGGCAACCGTCATCGCGGTATTTCAAGCCGTCACGGCGACTCTGTTCGTAGATATCGCGCTGATCGGACTGCATTTTATCATTCCGGAGCAGCTGCCGCTGGCAGCCGCCATCACGCTGGGTGCGATCGCAACAGCCACCGCCCCCGCCGCCACGCTGATGGTTATCAAGCAGTACAAAGCGGAGGGTCCCGTCACCAGCGTCCTGCTCCCTGTCGTGGCACTGGATGACGTGGTAGGACTTATCGTGTTCGCCGTCTCCTTCGGCATTGCCAAAGCGCTGGAAAGCGGACACATCGACATGGTGTCGGTGCTGGTCAACCCGCTGGTGGAGGTTTTTGTCTCGCTGGTGCTGGGCGCTGTGCTTGGATTGCTCTTTACCTTCATCGAGCGTTTCTTCCACTCCCGCAGCAAGCGTATGAGTATCTCGGTCGGCTTCGTGTTCCTCGCCGTCGGACTTGCCATGCTGGAATGGAAAATCGGTGCGGTCACGGTCGGATTCTCCTCGCTTTTGGTCTGCATGATGATGGGAACCGTATTCTGCAACCTGTGCGACTTCTCGGAGGAACTGATGGATCGCATGGATCGCTGGACAGGTCCTGTGATGGTGCTGTTCTTTGTAATCAGCGGTGCCGAGTTACAGCTTGAAGTGTTCTCCAAATGGCAGATTGTGCTGATCGGACTTGTGTTCATCCTCGTCCGCTCGCTGGGCAAGATCACCGGTGCCGGCGTTTCGTCCCGGTTCATGAAATGCGAGCCGACGGTGCAGAAGTATCTGGGCATCACGCTTCTGCCGCAGGCAGGCGTTTGCCTCGGAATGTCGCAGGTCGCTGTTTCTACCATGAGTGAATTGGGATTTGCAGAAGTCGGTCTGCTCATTCGCAACATCTCGCTGTTCGCCGTGCTGGTTTACGAACTTATCGGTCCTCTGCTGACAAAGATTGCACTGGACAAAGCAGGCGAAATCAAGGAAAAGCCAATCCCGCCCCGCAAGCTGGCAGCCATGCAGAAGAAGCAGAGCAAGTGATCTGCGCGGAGGGCGGCAAGCCCGAAATATCCACCGATACGCAACGCCACCTGACCTACACGGTCAGGTGGCGTTGCGCGTTCGGTATGACAGTACGACAGAGACAGGCGATCAGTTCGACCCACTCAAGCCCCGTGCCCGTCCTGCGTGCTGTTTCCGGTATTCCCGTCCTTTTGCCGGTTTTCCTGCATCATCTTCTCCAGTTGCGACTGCTTGGCAAGAATCGCGTTTACCTTATCGTAAAGATCCTCGATCATGATCTCGGTTTTGAGATTGACTTTATAGTCGTTCTCTGCCCTGCGGCGATCCTTCTCCTCCTGCCGATTCTGGCTCATCATGATCAGCGGCGCCTGAATTGCCGCTACGCAGGAAAGCACCAGATTCAGCAAAATAAACGGGTATGGATCAAATGCCTTGGTAGCAAGCACGACATTCACGACCATCCACAGAAGCAATACGCCTGCAAACGAGAAAATGAAAGCCCAGCTTCCCGCAAATTTTGCGATCGTGTCCGCAGCCCGCTGTCCGAGCGTGTATTTTTCCTTTTCTTTTTCGGGGCTGACCGATATCTTACTGTCCGCCAAAAGGTTCAGAACCTCCTCGTCCGTCATGTCGTGACGGATGTCATCCAGTACCTCTTTCAACAATTTTCTGTTCTCTTTCATGATTGTCCCTCCCTATTCAATGCGCGTTTCTTCATCGTCCGCTTGCGGCAGTGCCCGCATAAAGAAATCCGGTCCTTCCTTCTGAAACAGCAAAAGTGCGGTTCCGAGCAACAATTCGGTATGTCTTGCCGGATCGTCAAGCGGGATCAGAAAATCATCCCGCATCCTCCCGATACGGTACAGAACTGTGTTCCGGTGGGTGAACAGTGCATCGCAGGTCTTTTTGAGCGATCGACTGTACACAAGATAGTAGTAGAGCGTTTCACAGTACTGTGTTTGCTTTTTTGTGTCATGCTCGGCAAGTGCCCGCAGTGCCGGCGGAATCAGCTCGGCGCGGGATTCCATACTTTTCAGTAAGAGCGGTGTCCGTAATTGCGACACCGAGCAGACATTCCCCCCGTGGTAATTGCTTTTTACAATCATGTCCAGTGCATCGTGCGCCGCGCGGTAAAGCAGCGGGAGAGCAAACAGGTCATGGATCGGATCCGAAACAATGACCTTCAGACCGAATTCCTTCTCAAGGTCGGTAAATGTCTCCGCATCCCGCTCTTTATGCAGGAACAGGAACACATCCCCCTTATACAGAAAGGAATGTGAATCCGGGAAACGGTCTCTGATCTCCTGCTTCAGATGGCGTGTTCCGAGATACTGACTGTGGTAAGCTGTCAGATCTATCAGTGCGAACGCGAACGGATGAAAATCTGCAAGGTATGTACCTACGGTCTGAAGCCTGAAATAGGAGGCGGACGGAAATCCGCCGTCGAGCAGGTGCATCAGGATGTCTTCCGCCGTCTCAAACGGCTTGTCCTGGCGGCTGGTTTCGATGAAAAGCTGCTTTGCCAGGATCAGCTCAATCTGCCGCCAGATTTCCGCCGGGACATTCTCCAAGTGGCTGTCCGTATCCACGCAGACAAGGTGTCCGAGCCGGACGCCCGTACAGATCAGCGGTGCGAAGCGGCGCCGGAAAGAGCTTCCCTCCAACTTCACAAAATCTGCCTTTTCCTCTGAAAGCGCGGAACTGTTGCTGATTACGGCGCTTGCCTCATATGTGATTGCGCCTTGCGAGACGGCGTCGCGGAACAGCGGATCCGTAAACCCGATGGGGCAGAAATGCGCAACGACACGGAACGCATCATCGAGCAGAAGCAGGGGACACGCCAGATAAACGCCGATATCCGTTGCCAGCTGTTCCAGGTTGTCCTGCTCAAAAAATTCCGTAATCAAAGGGGACAGGTCGCCGGGTTGCCATTGCGGTTGAGACAAGGTTCCACCTTCTTTCCCAAACTATTGTGCCGGAAGCACAAGATGTCTTGCGTTTATTGTACCACAGAATCATTGCTTTTTCAAGAGAAAAGAGTATAATGATGGGCGTAAAAAGAAAAAAGGAAACGGAGTGGTTCCGATGGGTGCTTTGAACACGTAGCCCGATGGGGGAATTTGAAACAGCATGCCTGCACGGATTGACTGCGGCATGGTGTCCGGAACGAAAACATTTCTGATATAGCAGGGAGGAATTTATTATGGTACCGAGCATTTTTGGTGAGAATATGTTGGATGATTTCTTTGATGGCGGCTTCTTTGGAGCGCACAATCCGCTTTACGGAAAGAACGCGAAGTATCTCATGAAGACTGATATTCGTGAGATGGATGACAGCTACGAGTTGGCTGTTGATCTGCCGGGCTTCAAGAAGGACGAGATCAACCTCGACATCAAGGATGGTTATTTGACTGTCAGCGCAGAAAAAGGTCTTGACAAGAAGGAAGAGGACAAGAAGGGGCGCGTTCTCCGTCAGGAGCGTTACGCCGGCGTTTGTTCGCGTAGCTTCTATGTCGGCAACGTGAAGCCCGAAGAGGTCAAGGCAAAATACGAGTCCGGCGTCCTGTCGGTCGTTCTGCCGAAGGTGGATCAGAAAAAGCTTGCTTCCGGAAGCAAGATTGCCATTGAATAATCCGCAAGGGTACGGCTCCGGCATCTGTGATGAGCAGGTGCCGGAGCCGCTCCTTTTTTGGGGGAGAGCCACCGTCAGGCAGGTGGCTTTTTTCGGCTCTATAATAAAAGTTGGGGTTCCCCCACAGATAGGCGAAGAAAATAAA
>ERZ779861.2459-NODE-2459-length-17567-cov-3.717280_pt1 | contig 17567 bp, 14 predicted proteins | sample MGYA00511558_ERZ779861 | MGnify/ENA primary metagenome ERZ779861 (study PRJEB29588, sample SAMEA2163432) | human gut metagenome | biome: human gut; feature: human-associated habitat; material: faeces | place: Denmark | collected 2008/2010 ...
ACGCGTAGTGGCAGCCTTCGACCGCAGTCGATACAATCAAATCAAAAGACGCAAGTCTTTTTCCAACAAAACATATTTCTTCTCCTAAAAATATGAAAAAAAGCAGCCTCGGTGCATATCAATCCTAAGTGATGCGCATCGAGGCTTGCTTTTTGCTTATCTTCGCCTGTAGCTTGAGTAGCTGTGCCGCAGCTTCCTTTCCCTTATCGCGGCGGTTATAAGGGCGTACGCTATCGAGATAACAATGATTCCCACAACTGTTCCGCGGAAGAAACGGCTGTCGGTGAAGTTCTTTACCCTTTGCAGGAAGTATAAAAACTCGCTTCTCGTTATGCTTGACGTGGTGATGAGCGGACATGAGCCGAGGATGGCGTCGCCGTAGAGCACCGTAATGTTCCCCACGTTCTGCCCGCTCTCAACCGGTGCGTCAAGGGATTCCTCGTAGGTGTTGTAGCTGTAGCGTATCTCCGTGTCAAGATTCACGCTTGTCGGCAGGTACACCGTGATGTCACTTGCCGGCACAAGGGTCACATAGTCGAGCGTGGAGGAGAGGTTCACCGGCAGCTCGCATATCATTTTGTCCCTCGAGAGCACCGTTCTGTACCCGTAAGCCGAGAATGCCCAGTCAAGGAGCGCAATGGCGTTTTTGTAGCTGTAGATTCCGTCGTCCTCTTCGTCAGCACCGAGAACCACCGCCAGATATGTAAGTCCGTTCTCCGCGTCTTCCGCAACCGCCGAGATGGAATATCCTCCCTGAGACGTTGCGCCCGCGTTCAGCCCGAGAGTACCCGTGTAGTAGTACCCTGCGCTGTAGTAGTTCGAGAGCATGGAGTTTCGGTTGTATATGTTCCTGTAGTCGCTGAGATTCGTCGCGGGCATGACGTACTTCGGTGTCGAGGTCATGTCGATAAGTCCGGGGACGGAGTAGGCGTATTTGGAGATTATCGCGGTGTCCTTCGCTGTCGTAATCATCGCGTCGTTGTGCATACCCGTCGGATTGGTGTAGTAGGTGTCGAATGCGCCTATCTCCGCAGCTTTTTTGTTCATCAGCTCAACAAAGTCCGATGTGCTTCCGGCAACCGCATTTGCAAGGATTATAGCCGCGTCGTTTGCGGAGTTTACAAGCATGCACGAGAGCATTTCACGAGCCGTAACGACCTCTCCCGCCTGAAAGCCTATCCTGTTGCCGTTCACCTCGTCAAGCATCGACTGTTTTACGGTTATCTCCGCGTCGAGGTTGTCGGAATACTTCTCAAAAGCCACTATCGCCGTCATTATCTTCACAGTGGAGGCGGGATAAACTCTTTCGCTCGAATTGTATTCGTACAGCACACGGTCGTTCTCGAAGTTGTAGAGGTATGCAGACGCGGCGTGCTGTATCTCCGGCGGGTCAGAGCTTACTTCCGTGTCATCCGCAAAAACCGTGCACGGGAATAAAAAGAACATCACCGCCGCCATGACGAGAGAGAGATACCTGTATTTTTTCATAATCATAATATGACGTCCATTTTGTATGTCGGAGCGTATTTTTCTATGCTTTCCGCGGCGTGCTGTGCGTCATGTGCAATCTGTTCCCGCAGAGCCTCGACCGTAGGAAATCTTATCTCCCCGCGCAGTCTTTCGGCAAAATACGTCGTGACCGAGACAGAATATAAATCCCCCGAGAAGCTCATGATGTACGTCTCGAGCGTGATGTCGTTCTCGTCGCGGTTCACTGTCGGGCGATATCCTATGTTGCACACTCCCGCGTATGAGCGCTCTTCTCCGTCAAAGCAAAAGCTGTTCACGGAGCTGTAGATTCCCTCCTTCGGGAGAGCCTTGTGCTTTACGGGACGCTGGTTTATCGTGGGAAAGCCTATGGTTCTGCCGAGCTGCTTGCCGTGCCGTATGGTGTCCGTTACCGAGTACATCCGTCCGAGGAGTGCGTTTGCCTTTACCATGTCTCCCTCGGCTATCAGAGAACGAATCGCACTGGAGGACACCGTCATTCCGTCAAATTTGTACTCTTCAACGGGAGAGCAGGAGATTCCGTGTTCGGTGCAGAACCCTTTCAGCTCATCCGTCGACCATGCCGCGCCTTTTCCGAAACGGTAGTTGTAGCCGCAGACGACGCGGGAGGGGGAAAGAGAAAGCACGCATTTTTCAAAGAAATCCCTGCCGCTCATGTCGTGAAGGCGAGTGAAATCGTCGAAAACCACCGCGTCCACTCCGGCTGTCTCAAGCAGTGAGAGCTTTTCTTCCGTTGTGGTCAGCAGAACTTCGGCTTTCGGCAGAGCGGTGAACATCCTCACTACGGTGAAAGCGTTCCCATCCCGCGCTTCTTCAATGAGCCTCATGTGACCGCGGTGTACTCCGTCGAAAAATCCGAGAATTACGCTGACGTTTTTGTTAGCGGCAACGGACTTTATGCTTTCGTCATCCTTGCCGCTCCAGTATATCTGCATTAATAATACCTGCTTAAAAAATTTTCAGTGCGAATACCGGACATACTTTTGTGCAGTAGCCGCATCTGACGCATTTGGAGTCGTCGGGCTTTGCGCGCATTTTCTGCTTTTTCTCGCCTGACGCAATGCCGCTTTCCGCCAAAAATTCGTCCGTGAACGATGCACCATCATCTTCATCCTCAGCCGGAACAAGAGTGAGAGCACCCGACGCACACCGCCTTACGCATGAGCCGCAGCCCTCGCAGTAGTCCTCCACGTGGAGTGAGCGGTGCTTTGCCAACAGCTTTACCTTGTCCTCCGCCGAGAATGAGCCGCAGAGAAGGAAGTTTATGTTCGCGTCCACTTCTTCGCGCGACTGCATTCCTATGGCAACCGCGTCAATGTAGTCCCTCGACAGCACATATCCGAGCGCGTCCTCTGCCGAGCCTGAGAGATGTCCGCCGCCGAGAGCCTTCATCGCGTAAATGCCGACTCCCATGCCGTGCAGCTCCGATACAGCCTCTGCCATGTCGCGCTCAGTACCGTCAGCTATGCCGATGCCTTCCTTATTATATAACGGATGACATACGTCCAGTGTTATGCCGTCACGCTCACGCAGCTTCATTATGCCGCGGACAAGGGAGACGTGATGAGTTGACGCACCTACCGCACGGACTATCCCCTTTTCCCTGCATTCGAGCAGGTATTCGAGAGCTTCCATGTGTCCGCGGAGGGTGTCGTAGCTTTCCTGCTCGTGCAGCATGAAAATGTCGATAACATCGCGGTCAAGCTCCCGTCTTGCTTCCTCTACGGCTTCGACTGCAAGAGCGCGCGAGTATGCGTAGGTTTTGGTCGAGACAAGGACGTTTTCCAGATGACGGCATTTTTTCAGTCCCGCGCGGATTATGTCGTAGTTTTCGTAGTACTGAGCAGTGTCGGTCATGTTTATCCCGCTGTCGAACGCGTAGGCTATAACATTCGCCGCTTCGTCAAACGGGAGAGCCGCCTGCATTTTCGACACGGTGAGAGAACCGAGAGCTATCCTTGTTATCTCCGGCAGACGCGGGGAGAGCTTTACCTTTGGAAGAGCGGTCAAAGTCCGAGATACTCCGTGAGAAGCGCCGCCATAAGCTCGTCTCTGTCGATTCTTCTGATAAGACCGCGCGCGTTTTTGTAGTTTGTGATGTAGGTCGGGTCTTCGGTGAGAACGTAGCCTACAAGCTGGTTAATCGGGTTGTATCCCTTTTCGCTGAGAGCGTCATAGACAGTGCGGAGGAGCATTTTTCTCTCCCTGTCGCGCTCTTCTTCGCGTATCGAAAAGGTTATAGTCTTGTCCATTTCGTTTTTCATATCAAAAATCCTCCTTGTACGGTGGAATATTTTATATTAATAAATCGGATGTGCGGCGCATAGCTTTTTGACTTCTTCGCGGATGTGCTCACGACTGTTATCGAAGTCCTTTGCGGCAAGTCCGATGAGATGTGCGAGAGTTTTCATGTCATTTTCGTCAAGTCCGCGGCTCGTCACTGCGGGTGTGCCTATTCTTACTCCGCTTGTGATGAACGGGGACTGCGGATCGTTCGGAATGGCGTTTTTGTTCACCGTGATGAGAACGTCGTCAAGCCTGTGCTCGAATTCCTTGCCGGTGATGTCAAACGGACGAAGGTCGCAGAGCATGAGGTGGTTGTCAGTGCCGCCGGAGACAAGATTAAATCCTTCCTCAAGCAGTCCGTCGGCGAGTGTTTTTGCGTTGTCCACAATGCGGCGCTGATATTCTCGGAATTCGGGAGTGAGAGCTTCGCCGAAGGAAACAGCCTTAGCCGCGATAACGTGCATCAGCGGTCCGCCCTGAGTTCCGGGGAAAATCGCCTTGTCTATAGCCTTCGCAAATTCCTCACGGCACATTATCATGCCCCCACGAGGTCCGCGGAGAGTCTTGTGAGTGGTGGTCGTCACAACGTCTGCGTAAGGCACGGGAGAGGGATGAAGTCCTGCCGCAACAAGACCCGCGATGTGAGCCATGTCTACCATGAACAAAGCTCCGTTTTCGTGCGCTATCTTTCCTATGCGCTCAAAGTCAATCACTCTCGGATAAGCGGACGCGCCTGCTACGATGAGCTTCGGGTGGTGCTCCTTCGTCAGTCTTTCAAGCTCGTCGTAATCGAGAATACCGTTGTCGTCCACGCCGTAGGGAATAAAGTTGTAGTTCTTGCCGGACATATTGACGGGGCTTCCGTGAGTGAGATGACCGCCGCACGCCAGACTCATGCCGAGAACGGTGTCTCCCACGTTAAGGAGCGCGAAATATACCGCCATGTTTGCCTGTGCTCCGCTATGGGGCTGAACATTGACGTGATCCGCGCCGAAGAGCTTCTTTGCACGCTCGATTGCGATAAGCTCCGCCTTGTCTACCACATAACAGCCGCCGTAGTATCTCTTTCCCGGATAACCCTCGGCGTATTTGTTGGTAAGGGGACTGCCCATAGCGAGCATTACGGCTTCGGATACAACGTTTTCTGACGCGATAAGCTCAAGCCCGCCGCGCTGTCTCTCGAGTTCTTCCTCGACAACTGCGCCTATCTCGGGATCATACTTCTTTAAAAGAGCAACGGAATCGTTAACTGACATATTTGTCCTCCTGAATTACTTAACTTCTGAATTATTCTGATAGAAAATAGTTTCTCATAATATATTATACCAAATCCATAATAGGATTGCAATAAATCCGAGGGTAAATCTTTCATTAAAGTTTTAGTAAAATTTTTAATTTTTGTTCGTTTTCCCGCCGCGCCGTTGTTACTTGACACGGGTGGGTTTGTGTGGTAAAATAAAAACTGGATAGTTGTAAATCTACGTAAAAAGCTTATTAAGGTGTTATTATAGAAATGAAAAAACAACTCAAAACAGTGCTTGCGCTTACTGTGGCGGCTCTGCTTCTGACTTCCTGCCTGCGTGAAGCCGCTAAGGTCGACAAAAACAGCGGGATAGGAAGAGATAACGTACCCGCCGAGACAAAGAGTACGGACACGGACAAAGAAACGGACAGCGAAACGACGCGCGATACCGAAACGACCTCCGATACTTCCGAGACAAAGGAAAGCGGAGAGACAGGCTACACACCACCGCCGCTTGACAAAAAGGACGAGGAAACGACCGCGGACACCGCATCAAGCACGGACGGCATCTCGTGGAAGGTGGAAAACGGCAAGTACACCTACTCATTCCCGCCTCGCGACGAGAGCGGACTTGCGACACTCTCCGAGATGGATTCGACCTCGACCGCGCTGTTTGACGACCAGGGGGACGACCTCACAGGCTCTTGGTACTTCGGCAAGACAAGCTACGACGAGGCTACGGGAGAGGCGACGCATTCGTGGGATCGCTCACAGACTACGCTCGACCTCATGAACAAATACGGCGGAATCTATCGCGGGGACGAGACGAGAAAGGTGTGCTACCTTACGTTCGACTGCGGCTATGAGTACGGACCGACAAAGGACATCCTCGACACGCTGAAGGAAAAAGAAGTCGGCGCGATATTCTTCCTCACGGGAGCTTACGTCAAATCCGAGGAAGACCTTGTCCGCAGAATGATAGACGAGGGACATATTCTCGGCAACCACACCGTGAACCACAAGAACATGACGCAGGTGTCAAAGGAAACGTTTGTTGATGAGCTTGAGAGCGTGGAGGATCTCATCAAGGAAAAATTCCCCGACGCCGAACCTCTGCACTACTGGAGACCGCCGATGGGTGCGTGCAACGAGTGGGTGCTGAAGCTCGCCGACAAGATGGACTACCATACCGTAATGTGGTCGTGGGCTTACTATGACTACGACGTGAACAATCAGCCCGATCCCGCGGACGCTCTCGCTAAGGCAAAGAACGGACTTCATCCCGGAGTGGTATACCTCTTCCACACGGAGTCCACAACGAACGCTGCCATACTCGGCGACCTCATCGACTGGATACGCGCGCAGGGATATGAGATTCTTCCGCTGTGCGACATAAACGTCGGAGAAAAATGAACTACATGATTGCAATGAGCGGCGGAGTCGACTCTTCCGTATCGCTCTCACTGATGAAAAAAAGCCTCCGCGAGGGTGAGGGAATACTCGGCGTAACTCTCGCGCTGGCTGACAAAAACTCCCCCGAGCATGAAGCGGACGAGAAAAACATCTCCGACGCGCGCTCCGTATGCGAAAATCAGGGAGTGGGACACACTTTCCTCTACGCTCACGATGAATTCAAAAAAGCCGTTATCGACTACTTTACGTCAAGCTACCTTAGCGGAAGAACTCCGAATCCGTGTGTAATCTGCAACCGCGAGATAAAGTTCGGGCTTCTGTACAACTACGCAAAAAGCAGGGGCTATGACGCCGTCGTCACCGGACACTACGCAAGACGGGCAGAGTACGGCGGATACACATACATCAGGCGCGCCGCGGACTTAAAGAAAGACCAGAGCTACGTGCTCGCGATGCTCAGCCAAAATCAGGTGAACGCCGCGTACTTTCCCCTCGGAGAATACACAAAGGACGAAGCGCGTGAGATTGCGGCGGAAAACGGATTTGTGAACGCGCACCGTCACGACTCGCAGGACATTTGCTTCATCCCCGACGGAGACTACGTATCGTTCATGAAGCGGATTGGCGCGGCTCTCCCGAAGGACGGGAACTACCTTGACACGGACGGACACGTAATAGGACGGCACAAGGGACACGTGAACTACACGATAGGACAGCGTAAGGGACTCGGAATCTCGCTCGGCAGGCACGCTTTTGTGCTCTCGAAGGACGCGGAGAAAAACGAAGTAGTGCTCGGAGACGAGGGTGGACTGTTTAAAAAGCGCGTGTATGTGAACGGACTGAATCTCCCCTCCGACCCGCACGCACTGGACGGGGAAGTCAGAGTAGCGGCAAAGCTGAGATACGCGCACAAGCCGTCCCCTGCGGTATTTACGAGAACCGGAGAAAGGGATGGGTATCTTACGTTTGATGAAGCGCAGAGAGCGCCGTCGCCGGGACAGTTTGCCGTGATATACACACCCGACGCTTCCGACACGGACGAAAAGACGTCATCGCTCGCGCTGGTTTTGGGCGGCGGGGAGATAATTTAAGGAATAACATGGCGAAGAAAAACATACTTATAATAGACGGACAGGGCGGCGGGATAGGTCGTCAGCTCGTCTCGGAGATAAAGGAAAAGCTGCCGGACTGCACGGTAACTGCGGTAGGAACAAACAGCGCTGCCACCTCGGCTATGCTCAAAGCGGGAGCGGACAACGCTGCTACCGGAGAGAACGCGGTAAAGGTAGGCTGCCGGCACGCGGACGTGATATCGGGACCCGTCGGGATAGTGATAGCAGATTCTCTGTTCGGCGAGATAACTCCGGCTATGGCAGTCGCTGTAGGGCAGAGCGGGGCGAAGCGGGTGCTGATTCCGGTGAACCACTGCGACAACATTGTAGTGGGAGTGAACGATTTGACGGTCGGACGGCTTGTTGATGCGGCAGTGGCGGAAATCGGCAGGATATGCGGAGAATAAATCAAGAGAAGGCTCCGGAATGCGCATAATTTCGGCTGGCAAGGGGAATAATAGGCGTGAGTTAATAATCTGTTAAACTTATGCCCGTTGATTTTTCACGTTTTTATGATATACTTCAATTTATCAGGATATCCCATTAAACGAAAAACAATTACAGGAGGATATAAAGATGAAAAAAGAAAAAAGCACTATTGAGACCTTGAAGGTTATTTTCGTAGTGATAGGTGCTGTTGTCAGTCTCGCCGCTCTTGCTGCTGTTGTATATACAATATTCAAAAAGTACTTCCAGGTAACGTTTGAATGTGACGGCGACTGCGACGATTGCGGAGACGACTGCTTCGGCGAATGTGAAAGCAACTACGAGCCCATCTGCTGCTGCGACAGTGACGATGAGGACGAGGAAGAAGAAGCTGAAACATCCGACGACGAAGAATAATTCTCGGACTCACCCTCTCACGATTCCGGAAATAGTCGAATTGGTTTGAATTAAGTAAAAAGGCACGCGGCTGTGATTTGTCCCACGGCGGTGTGCTTTTTTCGTTTTTCGGGGAAAAACCAAGCATTTCCGCGCGAAAATTCGGCGTATGTGATTGATAATACCCCGCGGATTTGATATAATGTAGGAAAGGATGAAAGTCCTTTCTACCTTAGAAAACCTCCCATGCACGGGTGGCGGTATTTCCTTCGCAAGAAAGAGCGAAGCTAATTTCTTTTCCTTAGACTACAAGCGTATTCTAAGAGACTTCCCTTTATGAAGATTCACTTTAGATTCAAGTGAGAATTGAGAAGAAAAGACTTACGTCTTTTCGATTTAATTATTCCACTCCGCGTGGGGCGCCCTTTTCAGGGGGAACGCAGAGAGGTTCAGGCGCCACCCCTCTGCGAGTTCCGGCTTTCTGCCGCGGTATGGTCAGCTGAAGAATATCTTTTGCATTTCGCACCCGTAACGCCTCGGTGCAGTAGTGGAGTTTTGATTCTGGCTAACCGCCGTGGGAATACGTTGATAAACTTCACTTGACAGCGGTATTTTCAGCTTAAATTTCTGCACCATCACCAATTCAATTAGGCTTAAACTTACAGTTCAGTTCGATATCTGCTGCCGCACTGGATTGATTCTATGTTCGCTGACGGAAGCTAAACTTATTGGACGTTCTTTTACATCAAAGGTGGATATAGCCAATCTGAGAGTGCAAATTCCTTACTCCGCCATACTTTCGACTTTTTCAAGGTCTTTGAAGAATCTCTCCATTACTTTTGACGCAAGCTTTTCATTCTTTTTATAGTATGATGCATAATCTGCGCTCTTTGATTCTACCGCAAGGGAGCCTATGGTGTAAAAAATAGGATTAACGCCGCCGTCAAATCCGAAGTAATTGCCTACGGGTTCGTATGTTATAGTGTCGAAAATTATGTCGAGCATTGCGACAGTGTCTTCGTCACGGGCTATCTTTCCTTCAAGCAGCTTTTCGTAATACGCGGGAATAACCTCGTTTCCGCTTTCGTATGCGAGCAGTTCAAGTGTTGCGCCCACCATGTCAGGATTTCTTATCGTTGTAGGACAGCCCATGAGTCCACCCCAGTCGAGAGATATATAGTTTTCCTGATTCTCGTCGAACAGCGGGTACGGCAGAAGTCCTATATTGCATTCGGATTAACGGTAATTTACAGCGTGCGCAAGTGTGTTAAGTTCAAAAAGCAGATTTCCGTCCGCTACTGATAAGGAATTTGCCGGAGCTATTACGCCGTCTTTTATTGCAAGCGAGTAGAACTTTTCAACAAGTGTCTGCATTTTTTCGGTATTCATTCCGAGCTTCCATTCGCCGTCATCGCTCCTTTCAAGCATTTTCTGACCGGCTCCGCTCATAAAGCTGATCCACTTTGAGGTTTCGTCATAGCTTACGCCGCGTCTGTCGTTGTTTGTTATCTTGCCGTTTCCGTCGAGGTCGGCTGTCGCGCCTTCAGCCATGGAAATAAACTTGTCTACCGTCCACTCCTTATTATAGACAAGCTCGTACGGGTTTTCCAAACCGCATTCGGTCACAATATCTTTGTTGAAGTAAATAGTGTACGGGCAGGGTATCATGTAGTCGGACACACCGTAATATGTGTTCTTGCCGAGGCGCAGTTCGTTCATCATACGGTGATTCCACCACGGCGCGTCAAGGTCGGTGTGATTTAAATCATCTAAGTTGTAGAGAAGACCGCCTCGCACCATTGAAGCCACTCCGTCAATACAGTGCAGAAGAACAAGCTGGTACGCGTCGTCGTCAGACTTTACCGAAGCCGAGACCGTCGGGAAAATCTGCTCAATGTATCCGGGGCAGACCTCAGTCAAAGTAATTTTTATCGCGTCCTCTACCTTCGACTTGCGGCTGAATATAGCATCGTTCATTACATCTCCCGTATATTCGTTCGCGAAGAAGTAGTAGTTGTACCCTTGCCAGTTCGGATAAACAATGGTAAACGTTTCCCCGCCGTAGTCAAGGTCGCTCGGGACAGCGTGCATTTGACGGGTTTCCTCGTCTGCGATTGTTTCTGTGCTTTCTTCGCCTGCTGTGCCGCCTGTTTCAGCCATACTTGAAGCGGTTTCACTCAAAGTCGTATCTTCAGAGGTGTCGGAACACGAGAAAAGCGTTTGAGAGAGTACGAGAATCGCGAAAATCAGTGCCAGTTTTTTCTTCATGGGTCAGTCCTCCTTGCTGTATTCAGCTATAAATTAGTTATGGCGTTTTATCGTGATTGTACATTTCGCACGTATTATATGACCGTTTCGCAAACAAATTATAGCATAATTCAAATTCGCTTGTCAATAGTCACAAATTGATTTTAGTAGAATCTCTACCAGTTCAGCTCAATATCTGCTGCCGCACTGGATTGATTCAACGTTCGCTGACGGAAGCAAAACGAAATTGGACGTTCGCTTCATTTCAACGCAATTTCTAACGCCCATCCGCGGTTAGCCTAATCCAATTCAGATATGATTTGGTATTCTCGACCTCGCGCGACAAAGTATAACCGATTTTAACGAAACTACCCGCGTCTACCTCTACCGCGCGAACATTTTAAGCTCCACTACTACGCTTTATGCGATGCCGCGCGACTGGTCTTTTGATGGTGGCGAAGACGGAAGTATATTGCTAAGCCAAACTCCACCGCGAGCCGGTACTCCGAACTAGCATAGCTAGTTCAAGGGGCGGCGTCTGAGCCTCTAGAACGAGCTTGCTCGTTAGCGTTCACCCCTGAAAAGAGCTCCCCACGAGCAGTGGAATAATAAAATCTGAAAGGGCGAAGCTCTTTCTACTTTCTTCTCACTTTAATCTAAAGTGAAACTTACAGCGGTGAAGTCTCTTAGACGGCCCCCGTCGTCTAAGGTAAAGAAAATGGCTTCGCTCTTTCTTGACTACTTCCGCGAAGTATGATAAAATACTTCTATACAATATTCGTCAGAATAACTCATTTTATAAAAGGAGTTCACCCCGTATGGAACTTGTTTATTCTTCCCCCGCTAAAGAGTGGGTCGAGGCTCTTCCCATCGGCAACGGTCGTCTCGGCGCTATGGTCTACGGAGACTATAAACACGAGATTATCCAGCTCAATGAGGAAACCCTCTGGAGCGGAAGATTTGATAAAACCGCCGATAACCCCGACTGCGCTTCCCACCTCAACGAGATTAGAAACGCCGTTTTCTCCCGCGACTATAAGAAGGGTCAGGAGCTTACCCAGAAGTATATGGTCTGCCGCGGTATAGGCTCAGCAGGCGGATATACACCCGACGGAGACTACGGTATGTACCAGACTGCCGGAGAGCTTCACCTCGATTATGCCCTCTCCGACGACACCGTCACAGGCTACAGACGTATGCTTGACCTCGACGGAGGACTTTCCAAAACCGAATATTCAGTAGACGGCTTGAAGCATACAAACTACGTCTTCACCGCCCTCGCTAAAGGCAGACTTGAGGGTCTTCTCGGCTGTCGTATCTCCGCTGACGGAAAGTTCACCGTAAAGCTATCCTACGAGTGCCGCGACGCTTCCGTGACATACGAGAACAACACCATCACCGTAACAAAATCCTTCCCAGACTCAATTGCCTTTGCCGTTTATTTCAGCGTGAAGTGCGACGGTGAAGTTACCTCCGACGACGACGGCATTACGCTCAGCGATATCACTCAGGCGGAGATTTTCGGTGACGTCAGAACCACATACGTAAAGCCCGACCGCGAAGGAAAGATAAAACCCTCGTCAGATCCCGCGCTCCCTCTCGACAGGTGCAAAAAATCCGTCGCGCAGGCTGAGAGAATCGGCATAGAGGATATGTACTCCGAAAGCGCAATCATACTTTCTTCATTCATGAACCGCGCTAAGGTTGCCCTCAGAGTGAACGACCGCTCCCCCGAAATGCTCACCACCGACGAGAGAATACTCCGCGTGAGACGTGGGGAGAGCGACGCGGGACTGATACTCCTCTACTTCGCGTTCGGCAGATATCTCCTCATCTGCTCCTCCTACAACTGCGTGCTCCCCGCTAACCTCCAGGGCATATGGGCGGGCGACTACTCAAATCCGTGGTCGTGCGACTACCATATCAATATAAATATCCAGATGAACTACTGGCTTGCCGAAACCTGCTCCATGCCCGAGCTTACAAAGCCGTTCTTTGAATACCTCCGCTTCATCTCGGAGCATGGTAAGCGCACCGCTGAGATTCAGTACGGCATGAACGGATGGGTAGCTCACACCATAACAAATCCGTGGGGCTTTACCGCTCCGGGCGAGGGTGCTTCGTGGGGCTCGTTCATGTGCGCCGGCGCTTGGTGCTGTCAGCATATCATGGAAAGATACCGCTTCTCCCTCGATAAGAACGTACTTCGCGAAAACTATGACATCATGCGCGGCTCGGCTGAGTTCTTCCTCGACTACCTCACGCTTGACCCGAACACAGGCTGCCTTGCCACATGCCCGTCAAACTCCCCCGAAAACTCATTCTTTGCACCCGACGGAGGAAGATACGCCATCTGCGCAGGTCCTACAATGGACAACGAAATCGTCCGCGAGCTGTTTAACAACACTGCCGAAGCCGCCGATATACTTGGAGTTGACGAAGACTTTGCCGCACTTCTCCGCGAAAAAGCCGCACTTCTCAGCCCGATTAAGGTAGGCAAGCACGGTCAGATAATGGAGTGGAGCGAGGACTTTGACGAACCCGAACCCGGTCACAGACACGTCTCCCACCTCTACGCTCTCCATCCCGGCTGCGAGATAACAAGAAACACACCCGAACTTATGGACGCGGCTAAGGTAACGCTGAAGAGACGTCTTTCCGGCGGCGGAGGTCACACAGGCTGGTCGAGAGCTTGGATAACGCTGTTCTACTCCCGTCTCGGTGAAGGAAACGCCTGCCTTGACAATCTGAACGCCCTTCTCGGAAAGAGCACGCTCCCGAATATGTTCGACACTCATCCCCCGTTCCAAATTGATGGCAACTTCGGAGGTACAGCCGCGCTTGCCGAAATGCTTCTCCAGAGCCATGACGGAAGAATCACTCTCCTGCCCGCTCTACCCGACAACGAGGACTGGAAAAACGGCTCGTTCGAGGGTCTGTCCGCGCGCGGTGGCATCACGGTTGACTGCGAATGGAGACGCGGCAAGGTCGTTAAGTTCACTCTTAAATCAACGAAGGACACCGAGGTCACTGTTTTCGCGGACGGTAAGGAATACTCCTGCCGAATCATCGCGAACAGACCCACGGTATACGAATTCCTCGCGTAAAGCAATATATAAATATATAACTAAAAAATAACGAAAGGAGGCGCGGTCTTGTCTAAAAAATTACTTCTTGCGGCGACGCTTTTCTTTACATTAATAATGATGTGTTTCTCGGTGTCCGCTTCCGACGTGAACGCGCTTGCCTTTTCATCCACAGGCTACGACGGAGACGAGGTACAGATTTTCTCTCCCCCGGACAGCGGCACATTATCGGTATTTACACTTGAGGACAGCGGATGGTATTTCTACGGACTGAACTCGATAACGGGTATGCGTGTGAAAAACGATATTCCCTACGTCTTTGCGGTTGTGGGAAAGCCGGACCCGACGGATGAACCCGACACGAAGTACAAAACCGAGCTTATGATAGACCTCTCCGGAGACAGTTACGACCTCACACGGTTCTCGACGATGTACTTCGGTATCGCGATTGTGGGAGACAACGACATAAAATACACCGTATCAGCGTCACTGTACTCCGGCGGCGGGCGTATCGACTGTGAAACTCTCGTCGGCGTCGGCTGGAACCTGTACGCAATGGACATAAGAAGCATGACGGGTTCCGCTTCGCACCTGAAAATCACGGTGTACTACGACACGGAAATTCCCGCAAATATCAGAGTCAGCGCGCCTTATGTCACCGAAAACCTCAACTCCGGCTTTGCAATGGTCGACAAGTATCTCACAAACTCGCTTGAAGCCGCGGAAGGTCTGTGCGTACAGAAAAGCGGAAGAATAAAGCCCGACGACAGCACGGGAAGAGCGGTACTGAACGCAAATCTCATGCTAATCGACGACACTCTCGAAAACTGCGCCGGAGAGAACCTTTACTTTGAGTTCGGCATCGGCGGAGTAAACTCGGGGGGCTTCACGCTTTCCCTGCGCTCCTTTGACGGCTCTGAGCTTGCGCAGTCGAAGAAGATATCCCTCTACAGCGGAGTTACGTCGTTCACCGTTCCCCTGAAGGTAAGCGAAGAGCCGGCGTCGTACACTCTGACGTTTGACAACATCGACTGCGACGTGTATTTCACCCTTGAATACGTGAAGGTCAGACGCTTTTCCACCTCTCCCGCGAAGGCTGAAGCAGGCATAGGACAGCTCACGAGAATAACAAAATCTTCATCGGGAGTTACGTTCACGGGCGGAATGGAGCGTGCGGCTGTTGCAGAGTATTCACGCTCGAGCGACGGAATGATACACTTCTACTCCCTTCCCGCCGAGCACATGGACGACCTCTCCTACGCAAACGAGCTTGGAAGCATAAAGCTCACTACAGTGTTCGAGTACACGGCTCAAGTCGAGGACGGGGAGGGCATGATGTTCTTCGCGGGTGTCTGCCGCCGACGGAACGATACTGCCGCTGTCCCATCCTCGCTTCCCCGACGCAGAATCCGCACCTTATCCGACAGAATCCGCCGCGATAATCGGACTGTACGATCCGGCTTCCGTAGGCGCGTTTGAGTCGAATATTTCAGCCGTAATGACGGAGGTTAGGCTTGAAGACATTATTGTCGGTTCGGCTTCAAAAAACACGTACTCCGTTCCTTATAAGTCAAGCGCGCCGGATGAAGAAGAGCAGATAACACTTGAATTCGACAGGCAGAAGCTGTCCGAGCTTGACAGCGACATAGAATTCTACACCACCGCCGGAGTACGCGTCTACATCAGGCTTACTTCGTCATCGGCTGACACATCCCTCATCTCAGCCGCGGTAAGGTTTCTCTCCTCGCGCTACCCCTCCGTTATGGGATTTGCTGTAGGAGACGGAATAAATCTCCCCTCGACCATGGCGGCGTTTGGAACATCCCGTGTAGGAGACAATAACATATACTCCCTCGAAGAATACGTCTCCGACCTCGCGCTGTTCTACCGAAGCATATACGACGCGGCGTCAAGTTCCGGTTCCGGTATGCTGTCCGGTTCCGGTACGCTGTCCGGCTCATCCAAAGTAGTAATAGTTCCGGTTGCGGAATCTGACGAAACGCTCGGCACAGTCACGCTCTCGACCATGCTTGTGTCAAGGCTGTCGGAGATAGGAAAAATACCGCTTCTCATCATGTCCGATTACGACATATCCGCAAAGACTCACTCGCCCGACGCTTTTGCCGCAGTGCAGATGATAAGCGAGCTTGAATGCGGTGAGATAGACGGTCTTGTGTACTTCTGCGCGCCCTCAACCGAGGATATCGAAGCAAAATACTCGTCAGAGCAGGAGACAGGCTCGTTCACGGAATACGCGGCAAGACTGTTTGTGTCCACTGCATCCTCACTCGCGGGCGGCAGGACAAGGTGTATATTCTTCTCGCTCGACAACACAAACCTGAAAAACAGCCGCGACTTCTACTCCGTATTGAAGCAGTCCGACGAGGCGACGGGTCACGTTTACGACTACGCGGCGATAATGCACGACAGCACAACCGACGACGGCGCGAAATACTCCCTCTGCGACTTCACGGACAAGTATTATTCCGACGGATGGATAGCGGGTGGCGGAGTTGAGTCGTGCATAACCACGCAGAAAAACGGTGAAAGCTCCCGTGTGCTCACAGTCAGCTTCAAGCACGACGCATACAATACATACCGCACCGGAAGCAGCGGCTCTGCGGGAATAACGCTCCGCAACTTCGACAAAAGCGTAGACTTCACGAATGTGTCATCGCTCGAATTCACCTTTTCACTTTCAAGCGAATCCTCGTCCGCTCCGTCGTCGGTAGTGTTTGTTATCGGAAACGACGAGACAAGGGCGGAATACTACGCGGAAGACCTCGAATGCGGCACGGAGTACAAACTCAGCTGTCCTCTCGGAGGCTTTGAGACGCGCGGCAGGGTCGGATATATCGGAATAATGGTGTACTCCGATGTGAACGTGGTGCTCGAGCTGTCCTCGGTAGACGTATGCAGCAGCGTGCTTGACGAGGGCGAGCTTGCGGCGTTGTTCACGGAAAAGGAGAACACGCACATATCGGTCGACTACAAGACAATAGCGTTCTTCTCGTTCACGATTGCGGCGGTATCAATAATAGTGTTCGTGTTCCTCTCAAAGCTCGAGAAGGAAGACGAAGAAAATGACGCGAAACGCCAAACTACAGGAGGCAGAAATGAGCAAAAATTCAGACGGGGATAAGAAAAAGTACAAAGGCTTCGACGAGAACATGTTCCCGGAGCCGGACGAAAAGATGAATGTAGGAAACGTCCGTCCGTTCACGAAATACCGTGCGGTGGAGATGGCGCTCTGTCTTGCCGCGATAGTGATGGGGCTTTTATACCTATACACAAGCGCGGTAACGCTCGGAGTGCTTCTCCCCTCGTTCACGGCAGGAATGGCAGTAATAACCCTGATGCGCTATCTTGACGCGAAGAAAAGCGGAGGACGTGGATTTATCGCGTACATTCCGACGGTATTTTCCGCGCTGCTGACCGTTCTTGTTGCCGCTGTGACGGTGGTGTACTTCCGCGACATGGCTCTCGCGAAGACACACGAGCTGTCGGCGGTGATGACGATTTTTTGAAAACCGTCGAAAATAGGTGAAGAAAAGACTCCGTCTTTTCGATTTCATTATATCTCACTGCGGTGAGGGGACGCTCCTATGCGGAGGGCACGCAGAGATGCTCAAACGCCTGCCCCTTGCACTTACTATGTAAGTGCGGAGTACCGGCTTACCGGTGGAGTATGGCTTAGCAATTAACTTTGGCTGTCGCACCCGGATTATACTGGCGAAAGGGTCTTCTTCGATTTTGGCTAACCGCCGGATTTTATACCAAAATTATTCTGTAGTTGACAGCGGTATTCATAATCGAGATTTTTGCACCATCACCAATCTTGTGAAGCCG
>ERZ779861.2466-NODE-2466-length-17545-cov-23.969640_pt1 | contig 17545 bp, 13 predicted proteins | sample MGYA00511558_ERZ779861 | MGnify/ENA primary metagenome ERZ779861 (study PRJEB29588, sample SAMEA2163432) | human gut metagenome | biome: human gut; feature: human-associated habitat; material: faeces | place: Denmark | collected 2008/2010 ...
CGTGCCGTCGTTCGAACGTCGATGCCCATCTCTTTCAGCAGACGGCGGACGGCGGGAGCCTGCGGCTGTACTGCCCGGCGGACCTGAGCGAGCAGAACAAATCTGCCGGCGGCGGCGACGCCGTGCAGGGCATCGCCATCCCCTGGGCGGATATCACCGCCGGGGACCGGGGACGCCAGCAGCAGGCGCAGTACATCATGGAGCTGCTGCTGGGCGGCTGCACGGCGGAGGGATTCATCGCGCCCATACCCGTGGGGACGCAGCTGCTGAGCTGTACCGTCACCGGCGGAACGGTGTCGGTGGACATGAGCAGCGAATACGACCAGCTGATCGGTATTGACCGGACCATCGCGGACTACTGCATCACGCTGTCGCTGATGCAGCTGGATGGCATTTACGCCGTGCGGCTGACGGTGGCGGGCGAGCTGCCTGCGGACCGGACCAGCGAGGTGTACACCTCAGAGGAGGTGCTGCTGACCAGCCCGGACGATGTGGTGCGGACGGTGAAGGTGCAGCTGTACTTCCCGGACGGCGGCGGTACACTGGTGGGCGAGGAGCGCCGGCTGACGGTGTACGAGGGGGAGACGGTGGCCCAGGCGGTGGTGAAGGCACTGACGGAACGGCCGCTGGACAGCTACGCGGACCTGTACCCGCTGCTGCCGGAGGGCTTTACGGCCCTGAACGCCAGCACGGAGGAGGGGATATGCTACCTGAACCTGCCGGGGAGCGTGGCGGCGCTGCTGCCGGAGGACGCGGAGGCGCAGAACCGCATGATACAGGGGCTGGTGGACTCGCTGTGCTCACTGGAGGATGTGACGCAGGTGCAGCTGATGCTGGACGGCGAGTACCAGCTGATGCTGGGGAGCGTTCCCATCAGCCGGCCCATACTGCCCACGGGCGGCGTACAGCCCACGGCGGAATAACCGAAAGCAGCCGGACTTTTTGCACAAAAAGTCCGGCTGTTTTTGCAATTTTCAGCCAAAAAAGGAGTATTCCCTCCCTGCATATTGTTTTAAAGACGGCAAAGTGGTATAAAGAAGAAGTAATTATGTGCCGCCAAGGGAGTATACTCCCTTTCAACGTTTCAGTGGGCTGAAACGAACTCTCTTGGCGGAAAAGGAGAGGAACGTATGATGAAAAAACTGGTCAGTTTGCTGCTGGCGCTGGTGATGGCGCTGGGGCTGTGTGTGAATGTGTGGGCAGAGGGGGAGGACAATGGCCCACCGGCAGGCGGCGAGATGACGGGAACGACTGGAACTGTAAAGAACGTAGATAGCCTTGCATGTGTAGATGGTACTGCGGAATCAGATTTGGCGGCTGCAAAGGCGTTCTTGGGCGAAAACGGTTGGTTTGTCTACTACGAAGAAGGCAATCAGATCATGCCGAGAGGCATTACTTCGTTTCAAGATGCGGATTTTAAAACAAAAATGAGCAAAGCAGCTGGCGCATATACTAACTTGAGTGACGGCGCAAAGGCGATTCTGGATACACTGTATGTTTCCGATGGGCAGCACCTTTGCAAATTCAGTGAGCGCGTTGATGGTTTGAAAGCGTATGCGGATAGTATTGGTGCCGGTGGAACGGATCCCGGTCCCGGCGGCGGTGAGCAAGGTGAGCAGGTGGATATAGACAAGGCGTTGGAGAAAGCCGGTTATACGGCGCCTGTGCTGCAAAGCAATGAGAAAAAGGGAGACTTTTATGTTACGTTTCCACAAGAACTCCAAAGGGGAACGGACTACGAATACAACTATGCGGATGGTGTGCTGACGGTCACGGTGCTGAAGGGCTCCGAGGAGCACTGGCTGGCGGCGGCGAAAAGTACGAACAACGGGAGCGTTGGGTATACACTTCACTTTGTGAAGCCCGAAAATGCAGCGCGTATTGCAAAATTTAACGGGAATAACGATCAAGCGGCATATCAATTCATAAACGGTAATATGGAATTTAATGGGGTAGGTGACGAACAGGCCTTTGGCGGTGTGATGGCAGCCGTAAACCAGTCGGGCGATGTATTGAGTGTTACAGCGACACCTAATTTCAACGGTATGCGGTCTTTCGTGGTATGGGCTGCGGGTGCTGAAAGTGAAGAAGCGGGTCAAAATACGCCAATTGAAAGGCTGGCTATACGCGCCGAGATCGTCATAGAGAAGGAAAACTATTTCCACTATGAGACGATCAGCCAGCCGATCAATGATGTGGAAGCTTCACGGCTGACAAGCGGAGCAATACTCGAAACTAAGTATCAGAGTGCCTGGGAGTGCACGGCGCTGGAGCCGGGCGTGCTGATCGTAAGGCCGACCGACGGCAAGACGGTGAATGAGAGTTTGAACGCCAGTCAGAATGTTCCGCTGGGCAAGGTCACCATAACGGCACCGTCGGGTTATACTCTGGTACTTGATGCGTGTAAGGTCTTGAATGGTAATAATGCAGCTATTTCTGAGAATAGCAATACAAATGGCGATAGCAAGTGCGTGGTCTCTTTGATCGCATTGGGCGGAGACGTGGGTCGGGCGCAGTATCTGCTTGTGTGGAAGGATGCGGCCGGAAACATCAAGCAGGAGAGGTTTTCTGTGAGCGTAGAGGATGGTGCAAAGCTGTCCGGCCTTGGTACGGAAAATAAGCCAATTTCTGTTCCGACGCAGGGTGACATGGATACGTCGACCGGCAGTATAAACGTAACATACGATGGGGGACACTTCTACACCTCGTTTGACAGCAGCGCGCAGTTGCCCAGTGATCGGGAGCTGGAAAAGGGAATTACCTTAAAGCCCGACGTGAGATTGCAGGGTGTAACGCATTACCGTGTTATGTCGGTGACCGGAGGGTCCTCTGCTCTTGAGGGGGAGATACTGAATGCATTTAATACCATGTTCAAAACGGTCGATCCGAACGCGGTAAAGGAGTATCATCCCCAAAGCATGGGGCCGGATCTGCAAATGCGCTATGTGGAAGTGGCGTATCAGGATATCGGCGGCGTTACGGTGGGCTATACGTCCATGCTGGGATACCGCCACATGGCGGCAGAATGGCTGAAGGAAAAGGATGACGGCACGTATGAAGTGCTGGGCTATACCTATGTCTGCGGGCGGAACGATTCCTTTGTGCAGACTACCATAACGGATGCGGAGAGCAGTGAAAAAAACGCTGAGAAGCCCTATATCATCGGAAAAGACGGCGAGAAGTTCAAGTGCGACCGCTATCCCCAGCGGGGAGAGGGCAAGGACAAGCAGTACTTCCAATTTACACTTATTGATGGACAGGGGCGCGAGAACGGGAAATATGTTGTCTACATTCCCTATTCCTATTTCGGTATGACGGCTGCTGACGGCGCGGCGCGAAAGGCCCGCGGCGAGCATCCGACGATCAAGCACTACTACAACAACCACGAATTCCGTGAGGAATTCGAGGGTGAATACACCGAGTGTGGCATCAAATTTGAAGTGAGTAGCTTCTCGCCGTTTGTGATCAGCACGGCGGCGCAGAGCAGCTCCGGCGGCGGGTACTACTACGGCGGCGCGTCCACGCCCGGAATTTCCGCGGTGAAGACGGCTGATGCCGCCAAGAGCGCCACGGATTACACCTCCGGCATCTACGGGCTGACGTTCCGCAGCACGGCGGCGTTCAGCGGCTTTAAGGGCGTGCAGGTGGACGGCAGGACCATCGCCGCGGCCAACTACGTCGCCGAGGACAACGGCGGCATTGAGGTCTATCTGAAGGCGGTGTATCTGCGGACGCTGAAGGACGGCAGGCACACGGTGACCATCCTGTCCGACGCGGGCAACGTGACCATGAACTTCACCATCGGCGGGGTGGACAGCCCCACCACGTTCGACGCGGGCATCGGGGCCTACGTGAGCATGGCGCTGGCGTCCGTGGGCGGCATGGCCTGGATGAGCAGAAAGAAGCGCTGACCGGCCTATACGGCGGCGCACAGCCAGTACCCCGGCTTCGCCGGACCGATCGTGCGGCATACGACCAGTACCCCCGGCGAAGCCGGGGGTACTTTTTTGAAATCAGCTATTGCAAAAACGCGAAAATGTGGTATCATACGTGCGAGCGCCGCACTCTGCTGGACGGAGGCGGCAGCAGGAGGTAACAATATGAATAACGAAACGAAGCGCGGGAAATACACCGTGCATGACCTGGTGCGCATTTCCGTGCTGGTGGCCATTATGCTGCTGCTGGAGGTCACGGGACTGGGCATGATCAAGATGCCGGGGCTGGAGATCACGCTGCTGATGGTGCCGGTGATCGTGGGCGCCATTGTCATGGGGCCGGCCAGCGGCGCCATTCTGGGCGGCGTGTTCGGCTGCATCAGCTTCTGGGAATGCTTCGGCAGGAGCCAGTTCGGCGCGGTGCTGCTGGGCATCAACCCGCTTTACACGTTCCTGGTGTGCGTGCCCACCCGTATTCTGGCGGGCTGGCTGTGCGGCGTGGCCTTCAAGGGCCTGAACAAGCTGGACAAGACGAACCTGTGGTCCTTCGGCGCGGCGGGCCTGATCGGCGCGCTGTGCAACACGGTGCTGTTTATGACCACGCTGTGCCTGTGCTTCTACAACACAGAGTATATCCAGGGCTTTGTGGCCGCCCTCGGCAGCGCCAACGCGTTCCTGTTCGTCATCGCCTTCGTGGGCGTGAACGGCCTGGTAGAGGGCGTGGTGTGCCTGATCACCGGCGCGGCTATTGCCAAGGCGGTTATGTACAGCCGGGGCAAGCTGGCTGCCCGCAAGACCAACGCATAAGACGGGAGGCGCGCGTATGCTGCTGGCTTTGGACGTGGGAAATACCCATGTGGTCGTGGGACTGATGGAGGGGCGCGAGGTGCGCCGCAACTTCCGCATCGCCACGCGGCGGGACAACGCCGTGGGCGATTACGCCGTGGCACTGAGCCAGCTGTTGGAGCTGGCGGAGGTGGACAGGCAGGAGGTGGAGCAGGTCATCATCTCCTCGGTGGTGCCGCCGGTGACCCGGGCCCTGCAGGGCGCGGCGCGGCTGCTGACCGGAAAAGAGCCGTTGGTGGTGGGCGGAAACGTCCGCTGCCGCGTACCGGTGCGTATCAAGCGGCCGGAGACGCTGGGCGCGGACCTGCTGACCGCCGCCGTAGGCGCGCTGGATCTGTATCAGCCGCCGCTGCTGCTGGTCGACATGGGTACCGCCACCACGGTGACGGTGCTGGATGAGCAGGGGGCGTTCCGGGGCGGAGCCATCCTGCCAGGGGCAAACCTGGCGCTGTCGTCCCTGGCGGGCGGCACGGCTCTGCTGCCGGATATCCCGCTGGCGGTGCCGGATAGAGCCATCGGCGACGATACGCTGACGTGTATGCAAAGCGGCTGCGTGCTGGGCTCGGCACTGCTGCTGGACGGACTGATCGACCGGATGGAGGCCGAGCTTGGCCGAAAGGCCACGGTGGTGGCTACCGGCGGCATCGCGCCGGTGATCGCGCCGGCCTGCCGGCATGAGATGCACATGGCCGCAGACCTCATCCTGCGGGGACTGGCCGTGCTGTATGAGCAGAATAAGTGAAGGAAAGACCGCCTCCGGCAGTGCCGGAGGCGGTCTTGTCATATTTCAGCGGTCACTTCAGCAGGTTGAAGGTCATGATGGCGGCGCCGAGGATCACCAGCACCACGCCGGTAGCGCGGTTCAGCGTTTTAGGTTCGGCCTTGTTGGCAAATACTGCGGCGATGCGGGCCCAGATCAGGGTGAACACCACGCACAGCGCCAGCACCGTCCAGTCCGGTGCGCCGCCGATAGTGAAGTGGGAAATGGCGCCGGTCAGCGCCGTAAAGGTCATGATGAACACGCTGGTACCCACGGCGGTTTTCAACTCATAGCCCAGCACCGTGGTCAAAATCAGCAGCATCATCATGCCGCCGCCCGCGCCCACGAAGCCACAGATGAAGCCAATGACGATGCCGCAGACCACGGACTGGACGGCACGCTTTTTGGCGGAGACACCCAGCATGGCCTCCTTGGTGGTCATAACGGGACGGACGATGAACTTGACGCCCAGCAGGAACGTCATGATCACGGAGAAGCTTCCCATGGTGCGGGAGGGCACCAGGCTGGCGATGTAGCTGCCTGCCACGGTGAACAGAAGCACGGTGACCATCATAATGATGCCGTTCCGGATGTCCAGGTTCTTGTTTTTGCGGTAGGTGTAGGCGGAGACGGCGCTGGCCAGCACGTCGGAGGCCAGAGCGATGCCTACCGCCATGTAGGGGTCCATGCCCAGAAATGTGATGAGCATGGGACTGATGACCGCCGCGGCGCTCATGCCCGCAAAGCCGGTGCCCAGTCCTGCGCCCATACCGGCGAAGAAGGTGACGGCCAGTGTCGTGATGAACTTCATGCGGTATTCCTCCGATGGACGCCCCCGGCGACGCCGGGGGCGTTTCGCTTATTTTTTGTTCAGGATCTCCATGAACTCCTCGCCGGTAATGGTCTCCTTCTCGTACAGGAAGGCGGCCAGCTCGTCCAGCTTGGCGCGGTTGTCGGTGAGGAGCTTCAGCGCCTTCTCGTGCTGCTGCTTCACCAGGGCCACCACCTGTTGGTCGATCTTCGCCTGGGTCTCGGCGGAGCAGGCCAGAGACGTGTCGCCGCCCAGATATTGGTTCTGCACCGTCTCCATGGCCACCATGTCGAAGTCCCTGCTCATGCCGTAGCGGGTGATCATGGCGCGGGCCAGCTTGGTGGCCTGCTCGATGTCGTTGCTGGCACCGGTGGTGATGGTGCCGAACACCGTCTCCTCGGCGGCGCGGCCGCCGGTGAGGGTGGCGATCTTGTTCTCCATTTCCTCCTGAGACATCAGGTAGTGGTTGCCCTCCTCCACCTGCATGGTATAGCCCAGAGCACCGGAGGTGCGGGGCACGATGGTGATCTTCTGCACCGGGGCGGAATTGGTCTGCTTGGCCGCCACCAGCGCGTGGCCGATCTCGTGGTAGGCCACGATATGCTTCTCGTGATCGGTCATAATGGCGTTCTTCTTCTGGTAGCCGGCAATGACTATCTCGATGCTCTCCTCCAGGTCGGCTTGGGTGGCAAAGCGGCGTCCGTCACGGACGGCGCGGAGGGCGGCCTCGTTGACGATGTTGGCCAGCTCGGCGCCGGAGGCACCGGAGGCCATACGGGCGATCTTGTTGAAGTCCACGTCCTCGGCGATTTTGATCTTTTTGGCGTGTACCTTCAGAATGGCCTCGCGCCCCAGCAGGTCGGGCAGCTCCACGGGTACACGGCGGTCGAAACGACCGGGTCGGGTCAGGGCCGGATCAAGAGACTCCGGGCGGTTGGTGGCGGCCAGAATGATGACGCCGGTGTTGCCCTCGAAGCCGTCCATCTCGGTGAGCAGCTGGTTCAGCGTCTGCTCGCGCTCGTCGTTGCCGCCGTACTGGCCGCCGCTGCGCTTCTGGCCGATGGCGTCGATCTCATCGATGAACACGATGCAGGGGGCTTTCTCCTTGGCCTGCTTGAACAGGTCGCGCACCTTGGACGCGCCCATGCCCACGAACATCTCCACGAATTCGGAGCCGGACATGGAGAAGAAGGGCACGTTGGCCTCGCCGGCCACAGCCTTGGCCAGCATGGTTTTGCCGGTGCCCGGAGGGCCCACCAGCAGCACGCCCTTAGGCATGGATGCGCCGATCTCCTGATACTTGGTGGGGTCGTGGAGGTAGTTGACGATCTCCGTCAGGTTCTCCTTGGCCTCGTCCTCACCGGCCACATCGGCAAACTTGATGCCCTCGGCGGACTTGACGTAGACCTTGGCGTCGGACTTGCCCATATTGAACATCAGGGAGTCGCTGCCGCCCATTTTCTTCATCAGGCTGCGGGAGATGATCTGACCGATGGCGATAAAGATCACCAGCGGCAGGACCCAGCCCAGGATATCCGTCAGCAGGGAGGTCTGCTCGATCTCCTCGCCGGTGGTGGAGATACCGGCGTCCAGCAGGCGCTGGACCAGGTCGTCATCGGGGACGATGGCGGTCTTGTAGATGGTTTTGCCGTCGGTGGAGGTAAAGAGGATGCGGTTGCTCTGCTGCTGGATCTCCACCTGGCCGATCTCATTCTTCTCGGTCATGGAGACGAAGGTGTTGTAGTCCACCTCCTTGATCTGGTGCTCCGCCAGCCAGGGCATGGCCAGCAGGTTGAACAGCAGCACCAGCAGTACCACGATCATGTAGTAGTAGATCAGAGGTTTCTTGGGGGATTTGACCTCGTTCATGGTAAGGCCTCCTTGTTCTGCATAGCTTTTTTTCTTTGATGAATTACCCTACCACATTTTGCCCGAAGTGTCTATAAGCAAATCCACAAAAACTGCGGGAAAACCCCGTTCCGGAGGCCGGAACGGGGCAGAATTTACGTTTCTGACACAATTACAGGGCGGCGAACAGGTGGCTGCCGGTGCGGTGGAGCCAGCGCAGCAGCACCAGCGTCAGCACGACGGTCAGCACTGTCCAGGCCAGCAGATACCACGCTGCACCCATGTCGATACCGAACGGGTAGTACAGCACGCCGACAAGGGCGGCGTACACCCAGCCGCCCAGCATGGCAAGCAGCACCGTCAGACGCTGCTTGATGACGGTGATCTCATTGGTCCAGACCAGGTTGGGGCGCTTCAGGTCCATGGTCAGGCCGAAGGCTGCCGACAGCCACACAAAGGCCTGAGGCAGCGCTATCAGCAGGAGGGCCAGCGGCAGGGCGGGGCGGACGGCCAATAGTATCAGTACAGAGGTGACTGCCATGGGGATACCCGTTACCAGCACCTGTACCAGCAGCTTTGCACGCAGTACCTGCCACGGTGTCACCGGCAGGGACTGTGCCAGCCACAGGTTCTTCCCCTCCAGGGAGATGGAGGAGGAGGCCATGTCGTTCATGGAGCCTACCAGGCACAGGGCGGCGCACAGCATCGTCGCCAGAAGACCGGAGGCCTCGCCACCGGCCATTTCGTATATAACAGGAAGCAGGTCGCTGCTCTTTACCAGCAGCAGCACGCCCAGAATGGGCAGCATGACCGTGCCCAGACCGCAGTTGAGCATATAGTTGGGACTGGCGGTGAAGCGGCCCAGCTCCTTACGCAGCAAGGCGGCGGGCACACCGGCGGCCTTGACGGCCGTCTCCTTATAAACGGCCTTGGCGCCGCCGTTGTTGGCGGTGGCAATGGACAGGAATGTGCGGCTGAGCAGCAGGTATGTGAGCGCGCACAGCGCCGCCATTACGGCCAGCACCAGCACGACAGCCAGATAGTCGCCGGCGCCCATACGGCCCATGAGATATAGGGGATAGGCGCTGCCGCGGATGGCTGCACCCACCTCATTCAGGTGCAGCATGAGCTGCTCGATCAGTTCGTTGGCGCGGAAGCACACCATGTAGTACAGGGCAAAGAACGCCAGCGCGATCAGGGTGGTAAGGAGGTTCTTGCGCTTGAGCTTGCTGTGGATCTTGGCTACCACCCAGCCCAGCAGACAGGAGAGCACCAGCACCAGCAGGGAGACGGCCAGAATCAGCGCGATGCCGCCAAGCACAGTGGCGGCGGTCAGAACACCGACGGCCCAGTAGACGATGACGCAGGGCAGCAGGATCACGCCGGAGAACATCAGACCCATCAGGTATACACCCAGCAGCCGGGAGGCCAGAATGGCACGCACGGGGATAGGCAGCGACAGCAGCAGGTCGTTGTCCTTGGCCTGGTACAGGCCGGAGAACGTGTTGAACACGCTGCCAAACACGCCCATCAGCACACCGACCAGGGCAAAGAGGGTGAAGTACAGCCAATCCAGACCGGCCTCGTGCAGGGGAGCGCACAGACCTATGGAGAACAGCGTGAACATACCGCCGATAACGCCCACCATCAGCAGCACATACAGCACGATCAAACTGACGGTGCTTGCCTTGGACCGGGGTTTGTTCTTTTTCGCGTCGTAGAAGTAGCTGCGGAAGATCTCGGACAGCTGTTTTTTCAGCAATAATTTGACCATCACTCCGCCTCCAGCTCCAGGAAGACCTCCTCCAGGGAGTCGTCGCCCTTGACCTCCTCCATGGTGCCGGAACGGATGAGCCGGCCGCCCTTGATGATAGCCACCTTGTCGCAGAGCTTTTCCGCTACCTCCAGCACGTGGGTGGAGAAGAAGATGGCGCCGCCGTTGTCGCAGATCTCACGCATCATGCCCTTGAGCAGGTGGGCAGCCTTGGGGTCCAGGCCTACGAAGGGCTCGTCCATGATGATGACCTTCGGGTCGTGGAGCCACGCGGCAATGATGGACAGCTTCTGCTTCATGCCGTGGGAATAGGCGGCAATGGGTTGGGCCAGGTCGCCCGTCAGCTCAAAGGCATCCGCGTAGGTGCGGATACGCTCCTGCCGGGTCTGGGCGTCCACGCCGAATACGTCGGCGATGAAGTTCAGATATTTGATGCCGGTCATGTAGTCGTACAGATCCGGGTTATCGGGGATGTAGGCCATCTCCCGCTTGCAGCCCAGGGGATCGGCCTTGATGGATCGGCCATCGATGGTGATCTCGCCCTGGTCAAATTGCAGGATACCCACCACGGATTTCAGCGTGGTGGTCTTGCCGGCGCCGTTATGGCCGATGAAGCCGTAGATCTCGCCGGGGGCGATGTGCAGCGACAGATCGTCCACGGCCTTCTTCTCGCCGTAGGTCTTGGTCAGGTGTTGAATGTCCAGCATGGGGTCAGTTCCTCCTATTTCTCTCCTAAGCTTCTATTGTGGGGCATCATCAGCCGCGGCTGCGGCTGATGATGCGGACGATGCCCATAACGGCGGCGTACAGCACGCCGGCCACAGCCCAGATGATCCAGCTGTACTGGGGTTGGCCGTTGCCGTGGGGACCGTAGGTGTACAGCAGGAACACCGCCGTGGCGGTGAGCCAGTAGATCATGGTGACGGTGCCCATCAGCTTGTGGTGCTTTTTCTGGGGACGGGTGTAGTCGCCCTCCTCCAGCAGCTGCTCCATGGCGCCCTGATACACGCCGGCTGTGACCAGGGCCAGACAGCCAATGGCCACCAGCACCAGCAGCGCGCAGACAGCGGCGATATAGAGCAGGTTGCTGCCGCTTATGCACATGGCGGCGAACAGCGGTACGGCGGCCAGCACACACAGCACCACGCCCACGGTGACGAGCCGGGTATGGGTGTCCTTGTATTCCCGCTGCCGCTGGCGGACCATGCCCTCCACGCCGTACTCCGTCTCAAAGGGTTCCTCCTCCAGGAACCGGTACTCCTTGGCTTCTGCACCTGTCCGCAGAAAGATGCTCACGGCCAGCGCCACCAGACCCAGCAGCACGCACAGACCGATGCCGCTGGCGGCATTTTCGGTGATGTGGAAGCGCTGCACCTCGCTCATGCCGGCCAGCAGGATCAGCGTGACCGGGGAGGTGATGCACAGGGCGGTAGCTATGGCGATCTTCGGCGCGGCGGCCTTACGCAGGGCCAGATAGGCGGAGGCCTGGCCCATGGTCACGCGGCGCAGGGGCGTGTCGTCGTCCTGGGCCGCGGCACAGGGCGTTTCCTCCTCCAGTTCGTCCTTCAGCAGGAAGTCGGTGGAGACACCGAACAGGCGGCTCATCATCACGACCTTATCCATATCGGGCACGGACTGTGCGCCCTCCCATTTGGATACGGACTGGCGGGTGACGCCCAGCTTCTCGGCCAGGTCCTCCTGGCTCCAGCCTGCCTTTTTCCGCAGGGACACGATCTTGTCAGCTAAAATCATAGGTATGCGCTCCTTCCGTATGACGGCGGGTGCCGCCGTTTGGTTTTGATGGCGCTATCATACGGGTTTTGCCGGTTGCGGTCTATAAACCGGGGCTGGAAATGTGTCAACCGGCGGTTGCGTTTCGGATTTTTGGGCAGTTTTCCCCTTTTGCTACAGGCTTATTGTACGCGAAAACGTTTTCACTGTCAACTTACAGGACGGTAAGATTTTATTAAGATATGTGCAAAAAAAAGAGCCGCCCGGAGGGCGGCCCGTCTGTATTTTGTTATTCCTCCGTGAAATGCACGTGGTTGAAGATGTGGTCCTGACAGAAGCAGTGGTACCCGACGCACTTGCTGCAGTAACGGAATTGCAGATCAGGGTAGTCGGTATCCGTGCGGCCGCAGACGGCGCACTTGTGGCGATAGCCCTGCTGCTGGGCCTGCTTGGCCTGCTGCTGTTGGGCCTGACGGAACTGGACGGTCTTGCGGGAGTTCTGGTATTTGGCGCGCTCCTTCAGGTAGTGGACCTCCGGCCAGATGAACACGGCGAAGTTCAGCAGGGCCACGATGGGCAGCACTACACCGGCCCAGTTGTGGGCACCGATGGCCTTGATGATGTCGAAGGCGAACAGTGCGCCGTCCAGGTACGCCAGCCACTTCATCCTCACGGGAAGGATGAAGAACAGCAGTACCGTGGTGTCCGGGAACAGGAAGGCAAAGGCGAAGAACATGGACAGGTTCACATAGCCGGTGCCCGCTGCGGTCAGGTAGGGGTTGCCGGTGATGAGACTGGCCAGCACCACGCCCAGCACCGTCAGCAGCGTGCCGCTGATGTAGTACAGATTAAATTTGGCCGTGCCCCACTGGCGCTCCAGCGTGGAGCCGATCCAGTAATAGAAGTAGAGACTGATCAGCAGGGCAAAGGGACTGGAGTAGGCGGGCACGAACACAAAGGTCACCAGCCGCCACACCTCGCCATGGAGCAGGGCATTGAGATTGAAGGTCAGGAAGCTCAGGGCGTTGGCGTCGTTGGCCTGGGTCAGCAGCATGAGCACATAGACCGCCACGTTGCCGATGACGATAACGCGCATGAGGTTGGGAATGCCGAACCGGGGATGGGCGGCGCAGAAGCGCTGCACCCCGTCATAGAGTTTTTTCAAGGGGAGTGTCCTCCTGTGTACAAATTGTGTTCAGTATAACCCATAACGGCGGAAAAGTCATGTCATTTTTTTGAACAATGGCAAAGTTTCCGTACAGTTGAATTATTTGCAAAAATCATGGAAATGCTATTGACAATGCTAAAAAAACTGTTACAATATGCTGTACAAGTAAATACCTTATCAAGAGTGGCGGAGGGACCGGCCCGATGAAGCCACGGCAACCTGTTTTTTCAAGGTGCCAAATCCGGCGAACGAATCGAAAGATGAGGATGAGCAAAGAAGCACAGCGCTCTGTCGGTTCGGCAGAGCGCTTTTTTCAATGACCATCCGCGAGATGAAAGGAGAAAAAATTATGGCAAGACATCTGTTTACCTCTGAGTCCGTTACCGAAGGGCATCCCGACAAGGTATGCGACCAGATCAGCGACGCGGTGCTGGACGCGATCTTCGAGAAGGACCCCAATGGCCGCGTGGCCTGCGAGACCTGCGCCTCCACCGGCCTGATCCACATCATGGGTGAGATCACCACCAGCTGCTATGTGGATATCCCCAAGATCGCCCGCCAGGTGGTGCTGGACATCGGCTATAACTCCTCCGAGTGCGGCTTTGACGGCAACACCTGCGCCGTCATCACCAACATCGATGAGCAGTCCGGCGATATCGCTTTGGGCGTGGACAAGAGCTATGAGGCCAAGGCCTCCGGCAAGAGCGAGCTGGACAACGGCGCCGGCGATCAGGGTATGATGTTCGGCTACGCCTGCAACGAGACGCCGGAGCTGATGCCTCTGGCGATCTCCATCGCCCACAAGATGGCCAAGCGCTTGACCGACGTGCGCAAGCAGGGTCTGGTGGACTATCTGCGTCCCGATGGCAAGACCCAGATCACCGTGGAGTACGACGAGAACGGCAAGCCCGTCCGCGTGGATACCGTGGTGCTGTCCACCCAGCACAGCCCTGACGTGACGCTGGAGCAGATCCGCAAGGATATGATCGAGCTGGTCATCAAGCCCACCGTGCCCGCCGGGCTGCTGGACGGCGAGACGAAGATCTATGTGAACCCCACCGGTCGCTTTGTCAGCGGCGGCCCCGCCGCTGACCGGCCGCAAGATCATCGTGGACACCTACGGCGGCAGCGCGCCCCACGGCGGCGGCGCCTTCTCCGGCAAGGATCCCACCAAGGTGGACCGCAGCGCGGCCTACGCCGCCCGCTGGGTGGCCAAGAATGTGGTGGCCGCCGGCCTGGCGGACAAGTGCCAGGTGCAGCTGGCTTACGCCATCGGCGTGGCGCGTCCCGTCAGCGTGCTGGTGGAGACCTTCGGTACCGGCGTGGTGGCCGACAGCGAGCTGGAGGCCGCTGTGGAGAAGGTCTTTGACCTGCGCCCCACCGCCATCATCCGCGATCTGGACCTGCGGAAGCCCATTTACCGCCAGCTGGCGGCCTATGGCCACATGGGCCGTGAGGACCTGGGTGTTTCCTGGGAAAAGACCGACCGTGTGGAGGCCCTGAAGGCCGCCCTGGGCAAGTAAGTTTTCGATAACGGGGGCGGCAAAGCCGCCCCCGTTTATCCAATAAAAAGGAGTGTATCGCTATGATGAAGAACCTCGATGTGGCCACCGTGCTGACCCTGCGGGATCAGGTGGCCTATCAGCCGGGGCAGGTGGTCAGCAAGACGCTGGCCCAGAACGACGCCGTCAGTGTGACGCTGTTTGCCTTCGACAAGGACGAGGAGATCAGCACCCACGAGTCCGGCGGCGACGCGCTGGTGACGTGCCTGGACGGCGTGGGCCGCGTGACCGTGGACGGCGTACCCCATGTGCTGCATACCGGCGAGTCCATCCTCATGCCGGCGCGGCATCCGCACGCGGTGTATGGACAGGAGCAATTCAAAATGCTGCTGGTGGTCGTATTCTGAGAACGTCAAACGTGCGTGGATCTGCTTTGGCTGGCGGTGGAAATTGTCTGTTGCAATTTCCACCGCGTTGTGGTATCATGCGAAAAAATTTCCCAACAGGAGGGATGCATATGTACATAAACCATGAGAAATATGCGCTGGTGAACGGCGTGATGCTGGACGGTACGCGGGACATGACGCCTCGGACGAGGCTGGCTGTCTGTGTGGACGGGGACCGCATTGCTGCCGTCTGCGACGCGGCCGATGTGCCGGAGGGCTATGCGCGCGTGGACCTGGGCGGCAAATACCTGCTGCCGGGGCTGATCAATCTGCATGTGCATCTGCCTGCCTCCGGCAAGCCCCGGAAAAAGCCCTCCGACCCTAAGAAGCTGGTGAAGCTCATCACCTCCAACGGCCTGATGCGCCGCATCGGCGTGAAGATGTGCGAGGGTTACGCCAGGACGGAGCTGCTGTCCGGCGTGACCACTATCCGTACCGTGGGCGGCGTGGCGGACTTCGACACGATCATTCGCGATGCGGCCAGGCGGGGCGAGATCCTGTCTCCCCGGGTGGTGGCGTCCAATATGGCGGTGTCGGTACCCGGCGGGCACATGGCCGGGTCGCTGGCCTATGAGGCCCGCACGCCGGAGGAGGCCGCGGCCTTCGTGGAGAAGATCGCGGCGGAAAAGCCCGACCTGATCAAGCTGATGATCACCGGCGGCGTTATGGACGCCGAAGTGGTGGGCGAGCCGGGCGTGCTGCGGATGCAGCCGGCACTGGTCAAGGCGGCCTGCGATAAGGCCCATGCGCTGGGAATGCAGGTGGCCGCTCATGTGGAGAGCCCGGAGGGCGTCCGGGTGGCGCTGGAAAACGGCGTGGACTCCATCGAGCACGGCGCGAAGCCGGATGAGCACATCATACAGCTGTGTAAGGAACGCGGCGCTTTCCAGGTGTCCACTATCTCGCCTGCCGTGCCCTATGCGCTGTTCGACCGCAGTATCTCTCACGCCACCTATGAGCAGCAGGAGAACGGCAAGGTGGTGTTTGAGGGTATTATCGCCATGGCGAAGGCCTGTCTGGCGGATGGTGTCCCAGTGGGTCTGGGCACCGACACCGGCTGCCCCTATATCACCCACTACGATATGTGGCGGGAGCTATGCTACTTTGTGAAGTACTGCGGCGTGACGCCGGCGTTTGCGCTGCACAGCGCCACGCTGGGCAATGCGGCGCTGGCGGGTATTGCCGGCGAGACCGGCTCCATCCAGCCGGGCAAGTGCGCGGATATGATCGTCTGCGCGGCGGATCCGCTGGCCGATCTGACCGCCCTGCGGACGCTGGATATGGTCATTAAGTCCGGCTATCGTGTGGAACATCCCCAAGTGAAGAAAATGGACAATGTAGAACGGGAGCTGGACAAGTTCCTGTAAATACAGTGTATCCCCCCGGCTCTGCCGGGGGGATATTTATTCGCTTATTGGCATTGCAGGCCCAACTGGTAGAAGGCTACGGCAGCCGCGGCAGCTACATTCAGGCTGTCCACCCCATGGGTCATGGGGATCATCACCGTGTGGTCGCATTGGGCGATGGTGCCGTCGGCCAGCCCGTCGCCCTCGGTGCCCAGCACCACCGCCAGCCTCTCCGCTGACAACAGGCGTGGGTCATCCAGCCGCAGGGAGTCCTCCCGCAGGGCCATGGCCGCGGTGGTGAAGCCCAGATCGTGCAGTGCCGCCGTCCAGTCGCCCTCCGGCAGATAGGTCCATGGCACCAGGAATACATTACCCATGCTTACCCGGGAAGCCCGGCGGTACAGGGGGTCGCTGCCCTCTGTGGTCAGCAGGACGGCGTCCATGCCCAGGGCGGCCGCGCAGCGGAAAATGGCACCCACGTTGGTGGGGTTCATCACGTTTTCCAGTACGGCGATGCGCCGCGCCCTGGCGCAGACCTCCGCCACAGAGGGCAGGGGTGGGCGGCGCATGGCGCACAGCATCCCGCGGGTCAGGTGGAAGCCGGTGAGCTGCGTCAGCACCTCCAGGGAAGCCGTGTAGACGGGGAGGTCCGGGTCACAGCGACCCAGTATCTCGGCGCCTTTGCCGGTGATGTGCTGCGGCTCCATCAGGAACGACACCGGTACGCACCCGGCGTCCAGCGCACGGCCGATGACCAGCGGGCTCTCGGCGATGAACAGGGCGTTGGCCGGGTCGGCCCGGTTGACCAGCTGGTTTTCCGTGGCCCGGGCGTAGACGTCCAGCGCCGGGTCGGAAAAGTCGTGTATCTCAATGACCTGTGCCATATCACTTCCACTCCTTCAGCAGCGTTTCCAGTGCCGTCCGGTAATAGGCGGCGGCGTTGACCCGGGCGTCCTCAAGGGTCGCCCCGGTGGGGTTGATACTGCGGACGGCCCGCAGATCCAGCGGTGCCCATTGCTCCGGTGTCAGTGCCACACGCCCGGCCAGCACGGCAGCGGGGACACGCAGCTTCTGACACCCCCCTGCCACGCCGCTGATGGCCTTGCCGCCCAGGCTTTGGGCATCAAAGGAACCCTCGCCGGTGACCACCAGGTCGCAGCCCACTGCGCGGCGGTCGAAGTCCACGGTGTCCAGCACCGTCGTGATACCGGAGCGCAGGGCACCGCACAACAGCGCAGCGCAGCCCGCGCCGAAGCCGCCGGCGGCACCGCCGCCGGGGAGGGTATCCACCTCCGCACCCAGCTGTGCATGCAGCACCGCGGCGAGATGCCGAAGTCCCGCGTCCAGACGCTGCACGCAGGCATCGTTGGCCCCCTTC